>JFJP01002096.1_pt1 | contig 14845 bp, 13 predicted proteins | sample 431651 | NCBI WGS metagenome assembly JFJP01 (sample SAMN02602958, study PRJNA72255) | Microbial mat metagenome, whole genome shotgun sequencing project. | biome: fresh water; feature: sink hole; material: water; isolation source: purple microbial (photo- and chemosynthetic) mats found in...
GCGCGCAAGTGGTGCTGGCGGCGTTCGCTTCGGTTGAAACGGCCGGCGCGGCAGTGGCCAAGATCATCGGCGCCGGCCTGCTGCCGGCCGGTCTGGAAATGATGGACAACCTGTCGATCCGCGCCGCCGAAGACTTTGTCCATGCCGGCTATCCAATCGACGCGGCGGCCATCCTGCTGTGCGAACTGGACGGCTCCAACGCCGAAGTCTCGGAACAGATTCTGGCGGTGCGCGAAGTCTTGCTGGAAGCCGGCGCGACCGAAGTGCGCACAGCGGAAGACGACGCCCAGCGAATGAAATTCTGGGCCGGCCGCAAAGGCGCTTTCCCCGCCGTCGGCCGCATTTCACCGGATTACTACTGCATGGACGGCACCATTCCACGCCAGCATCTGGCCCGCGTGCTCGGTCGCATCGGCGAGCTGTCGACGCAATACGGCCTGCGCGTCGCCAACGTATTCCATGCCGGCGACGGCAACCTGCACCCGCTGATCCTGTTTGACGCCAACCAGCCGGATGAACTGCATCGTGCCGAAGCCTTTGGTACCGACATCCTCAAGCTGTGCGTCGAAGTTGGCGGCACGGTGACCGGCGAGCACGGCGTCGGCGTTGAAAAGCTGGATGCGGCCTGTAGCCAATTCACGCCGGAAGAACTCAGCCAGTTCCACGCCATCAAGGCCGCGTTCGACCCGGAAGGCCTGCTCAACCCCGGCAAAGCCGTGCCCACTTTGCACCGTTGCGCTGAAATGGGCCGCATGCACGTTCATGGCGGCGCGCTGCCATTCCCTGAATTGCCGAGGTTTTAAGGTGAATAACATCCACATCCTAGGAGGCTCCGCTTGCGGGCCGATCAACACGTCAAAATGGAACGACTCGGCCCGCAAGCGGAGCCTCCTACCGTGATGAGCGTTGATGCCATGCAAAAGGAATTGATAGATCGCGTCCGGCAAGCCAGCGCCAGCCGCACAGCCTTGTGTATTACCAGCGGCGGCAGCAAAGCCTTCTACGGCCGCGCCTGCGCCGGCGAGCCACTGGACATCTCCGGCCATCGCGGCATCGTCGCCTACGAACCGACCGAACTGGTGATCACCGCCCATGCCGGCACGCCGTTGGCGGAAATCGAAGCGGCGCTGGCGGCGAACAACCAGATGCTGCCGTTCGAGCCGCCGCATTTTTCCGAACAGGCCACCCTCGGCGGCATGGTCGCCACCGGCCTGTCCGGCCCGCGCCGGCCCTGGGGCGGTTCGGTGCGCGATGCGGTGCTCGGCGTCAAACTGCTCAACGGGCGCGGCGAAGTCTTGCGCCTGGGCGGCCAGGTAATGAAAAACGTCGCCGGCTACGATGTCTCGCGCCTGATGGTCGGCGCCCTGGGCACACTCGGCGTGCTGCTGGAAGTATCGGTGAAAGTATTACCGCGCCCGGCCTGTGAACGCACGCTGGTGTTTGATTCCTCGGCCAAACCGCAGCGCCTATCCGAGATGCCGATCAGCGCCAGTCTGGAACTCGATGGCCGCTTGTATCTGCGTCTGTCGGCTAGTTCGCGCTGCGTTGAAATGGCCGCCGACTCGCTAGGTGGCGAAGCCGCCGAGTCAGCCATCTGGGCTGCCGCACGCGACCAAACGCTGCCCTTCTTCCAGACCGATCTGCCGCTATGGCGGATTTCGCTGCCGCCCGCCGCGCCAGCACTAAATCTGCCCGGCAACGCCTTGATTGAGTGGGCGGGCGCGCAGCGCTGGCTGGCTTCGGATCTTCCCGCCCAAACGATCCGGCAACGAGTTGGCGCGCTGGGTGGCCACGCCACGCTGTTTCGCAATCACACCGCCACGGACTCGGTGTTTCAGCCGCTGGCGCCCGCCATGCTGGCGCTGCAGCAGCGCATCAAGCAGGCGCTCGACCCGCACGCCGTGTTCAATCCCGGCCGCCTGTACCCGGAGTTGTAATGCAAACCACGCTCGCCGACTTCATCCGCGATACCACGCAAGGCCAGGAAGCTGAAGCGATTCTGCGCAGCTGCGTCCACTGCGGCTTCTGCAACGCCACCTGCCCGACCTATCAACTGCTCGGCGACGAGCTGGACGGCCCGCGCGGACGCATCTACTTGATGAAGCAGATGCTGGAAGGCCAACCGGTCACCGCCGTCACCCGCTTGCATCTGGACCGCTGCCTGACCTGCCGCAATTGCGAAACCACCTGCCCGTCCGGCGTGCAATACGGCCGGCTGATCGACATCGGCCGCGACGTCGTCGAACGCCTCAGCCCGCGCCCGGCCGCAGAACGTCTGCTGCGGACGGGATTGCGCAAAGGACTGCAATCGCCCGCGCTGTTCGGCTCGATGCTGAAACTCGGGCAAAGCGTGCGCGGCTTGTTGCCAAGCGCTTTGCGCGAACATGTGCCGGCAAGCAATAACTCGGGCGTGGGTCCGCTGCATTCCGAGATTCAGGATTCGCCCGATGCGCGCGAAGCCACCGCAACATTGACCCGCCGCATGCTGGTGCTGGAAGGCTGCGTGCAACCGGCGATGGCGCCGGAAACCAACGCCGCCGCCAAACGCGTACTCGCCCGTCTGGGCATCAATCTGGTCGCCGCGCCGAATGCCGGTTGCTGCGGCGCAATCGATCAACATCTGGCTGCGCCGGATGCCGCCAAAGCCGCGATGCGGCGCAACATCGACGCCTGGTGGCCGTTCATCAAGGACGGCGTCGGGGGGAACATCGAAGCCATTGTGATGACCGCCAGCGGCTGCGGCAGCACGGTGAAGGAATATGGCCATCATCTGCGCCACGACCCGATCTACGCCGAGAAAGCCGCGCGGGTTTCAGACCTGACCCGCGACCTTTCAGAAGTGCTGCGCGATGAAGATTTGTCCGCCCTGAAACCCGCCGCGCCGAAACGCATCGCCTTCCACCCGCCGTGCAGTCTGCAACATGGGCAAAAGGTGCGCGGCGTGATCGAAAGCATCCTCACCCGAGCCGGCTTCGAACTGCTGCCGGTCGATGAAGCGCATCTCTGCTGCGGCTCCGCCGGCACCTATTCGGTGCTGCAACCGGAACTCTCCGGCCAGTTGCGGGCGCGTAAATTGTCGAATCTGCAAGCCCGCGGACCGGAGCTGATCGCCAGCGCCAACATCGGCTGCCAAACCCACCTCGCCGCCGCCAGCGACGTGCCGGTGGTGCACTGGATCACCTTGTTGGATAACTGAATAAAGGTGCCACGTTGTGGTGATGCGGTTCGCAAGCTCACCACATCCTACAAATATCCCGCCCGGTGGGGGTGAAGCGGGCGAATCGCATCGGTTCGCTTTCTACAACACAGCCGTCAAGGTCACTGCGGGCTAAAATCCGTTGCATGCCTGACACTTCTTTCCTCGCCGCATTTCTCACGGGTCTTCTTGGCGGCGCGCATTGCGTCGGTATGTGCGGCGGTATCGTCGCGGCGATGTCGTTTCAGAGCGGCGCGCGACAGCCGTTCAACTTTCACTTGGGCTACAGCGCCGGGCGGATCGTCAGTTACACCGCACTTGGCGCAATTGCCGGCTTGATCGGATCGGCCGCGTTCTTGTCGGATAGCCTTTATCCGCTGCAACGTGTGCTGTACGTGCTGGCGCAAGTCATGCTGATTTTGCTCGGGCTATATCTGGCCGGGCTGAATCAATCCATTCGCGTCCTGGAGAAGGCGGGCGGCCTGGTCTGGCGACGTGTGCAGCCGCTACTCGGCAAAGTCATGCCAGTGCGAAATATCGGCCAGGCGGTGGTGGCGGGCGCATTGTGGGGTTGGCTGCCGTGCGGACTGGTTTACAGCGTGATGGTGATGGCATTGGCGGCTGGCGGCGCATTGAATGGCGCTGCCTTGTTACTGGCTTTTGGGCTGGGCACGCTGCCCAATCTATTGCTGATGGGCTGGGCGGCGGAAAATCTGCGCGCCTTCACCCGGCAAACCTGGGTCAAGCGGGTCGCCGGTTTGCTGGTGGCTGCGATGGGAATCTGGGGATTGTTTCAGTTGGTCCGTTAAGAAAAACGGCTCAACTCATGGCTTGCTGAAAGCGCGCGAAAATTCCACTTTCATCGGCTTGCCCAGCACATTGGCGTTGACCAGAAAGCGGATGGTATCGGGCGCGTTGATACGATATTCGCCCAGATAATAAACCCCTTCATCGCGATGAACTTCACGAATCGGAATGGTGAACAACTTGTTTTCCTGCGTCACTGCGCCGGCATAGACCTGCCCACTGACCGATCTGGATCTGCCGTTGGGCGCTTTTTTGATCAAAGTCACCGTCAGCAAACCGCGTCCGCTTTCCGGGCTGATGTTGTAAGCCTTGGCGGCTTCCGCCGTCAGTTCGTTGGTGGGCACGGCGGTACTGTGCATTTCCAGATCCCCCAATCTGGAGACATCATCCGCGCTGGCACTACTTGCAGACGCCAGCGCAAGCGCGATAGAGGACAGCAGCAAGCGGTAATGCATGGTTATCTCCTTGAATTGCGCATTGTGGGCGTCACTATAAACCTTCTTTTCTCGCCCGGAATAGGGCGAACATCGAGTGATAGACTCGTTCGCCATTGCTTCCCACTTTTTGACTTTGTCATGACCCAACCCCTACCCCCAATGAAGTCGCAAATGATGTCGCAAATGACTCCCAAAGAAATCGTGCATGAACTGGATAAACACATCGTCGGCCAGAATGCCGCCAAGCGTGCCTGTGCCATCGCTTTGCGCAACCGCTGGCGGCGGATGCAGGTGGGCGATGCGTTGCGCCAGGAAATCACCCCGAAGAACATTCTGATGATCGGCCCCACCGGCGTCGGCAAGACCGAGATCGCACGTCGTCTGGCGCGCTTGTCCGGCGCGCCGTTCATCAAGGTGGAGGCGACCAAGTTCACCGAAGTCGGCTATGTCGGCAAGGATGTCGACAGCATCATCCGCGACCTGGCGGAAATCGCCATCAAGCAGGCGCGCGAGGAAGCTACCCGCAAAGTACGCTTGCGCGCGGAAGATGCCGCCGAAGACCGCATTCTCGACATTCTGTTGCCCGGCGCGCGCGATGCCTGGCAGGTCGATGCCAACAACAGCGAAGCCAAACCGGAGGAATCCGCCACTCGGCAGAAATTCCGCAAGATGCTGCGCGAGGGCCAGCTTGACGACAAGGAAATCGAACTCGATCTGGCGATGATCAATGCACAGATGGAAATCTTCGCGCCGCCCGGCATGGAAGAGCTCACCACGCAGTTGCAGGGCATGTTCCAGAACCTGGGCCAGAAACGGACGCAGAAGCGCAAATTGAAGATTTCCGAAGCGATGAAGCAACTCACCGACGAAGAAGCCGGCCGCTTCGTCAACGAGGAAGAAATCAAGTTGGAAGCGGTGCGCAATGTCGAATCGAACGGCATTGTCTTCCTCGACGAAATCGACAAGATCTCCGGTCGCGAAGGTTCCGGGCCGGATGTCTCGCGGCAGGGCGTGCAGCGCGACCTGTTGCCTTTGGTTGAAGGCGCAACCGTTTCGACCAAGCTCGGCATGATCAAGACCGACCACATTCTGTTCATCGCCAGTGGCGCGTTTCACCTGTCCAAACCGTCTGATCTGATCCCCGAATTGCAGGGCCGCTTCCCGATTCGGGTCGAACTGCAGAGCCTCAGCGTCGAAGATTTCGAACGCATCCTGACCGGCACCGACGCCTGCCTGACCCGGCAATATCAAGCCTTGATGGAAACCGAAGGCGTCAAACTGGTATTCAGCGATGACGCGATTCGCCGCTTGGCCGAACTGGCCTGGCAGGTCAACGAGCGCACCGAAAATATCGGCGCGCGCCGGCTGTACACGGTGATGGAACGTTTGCTCGATGAACTGTCATTCGATGCCGACAACCGCTCCGGTGAAACGCTGAACATCGATGGCGCCTACGTTGACACGCGTTTGAAAGAATTGGCGGCGAGCGAAGATCTGGCGCGTTATGTGTTGTAAGCCACGGAGGGCGGAAGGCGCTGTGCTTTTCCGCCCTACGTACAGTCGATATCATTCGCCAAATCCATAGCAGTCAGAATCCATTGAACCAATACAACGAATCGTCGATCCGCGTGCTCAAAGGCCTGGAGCCGGTGCGCGCGCGGCCGGGCATGTACACCCGCACCGACACCCCGACGCACATCATCCAGGAAGTCATCGACAACGCCGCCGACGAGGCGTTGGCCGGTTACGCCAAATCGCTGTCGGTGAAGATTCATCTCGACGGTTCGGTCTCGGTGGAAGACGACGGCCGCGGCATTCCGGTCGGGCCGCATCCGACCGAGAAGGAGCCGACGGTCGTCGTCGTCTTCACCCGCCTGCATGCCGGCGGCAAATTCGACAAAACCACCGGCGATGGCGCTTATGCCTTCTCCGGAGGTCTGCATGGCGTTGGCGTTTCGGTCACCAATGCCTTGTCGACCCGGCTGGCGGTGACGGTGAAGCGCGACGGCGAAATTTCTGCGCTGGAATTCGCCAATGGCGGCGTTCTCTCCGTGCCGCTGACGGTGACCGGCAAATGCGCCAAGAAAGACACCGGCACCCTGGTTCGCGCCTGGCCGGACGCAATCTTCTTCGATTCGCCAAAAATTTCCCTGAACGAAATGGAACGCCTGCTGCGCGCCAAGGCGGTGCTGCTGCCCGGCGTTACGGTGAAACTGGCGATCGAACGCGAGGGTCAGCCGGATCAGGAAAAAATCTGGACCTACCCAAACGGCCTGCCGCAATACCTGGCCGAGCTTCTGGGTGATGTCGAAACGCTGATTCCGGCGTTCGGTGGCGAACGCTATTCGGATGGCGATCTGAATAGTGGCGGCTTTGCCAAGGGCGAAGGCGCGGCCTGGGTATTCACCTGGTCCGAGGGCACACTTGCCGCCGAAAGCTTCGTCAACCTGATTCACACCGCGCAGGGCGGCACACACGAAGCCGGCCTGAAAGCCGGCGTCTTTGATGCGGTGAAAAGCTTCGCCGAACACCACGGCCTGCTGCCGCGCGGCGTGCAGTTGCGCCAGGAAGACGTCTGCGGGCGGATGAGTTTCGTGCTCTCGGCGCGCATTCTCGACCCGCAGTTTCAGGGTCAGGTAAAAGAAAAACTCAACTCGCGCGAGGCGGTAAAACTGGTCTCGGCGATGGTGCGCGACCCGTTCGAAGTCTGGCTCAATGGCAATGTCGAGCACGGCAAGGCGCTTGCCGAAATGGCCAGCAAGGCGGCGGCGGCGCGGCTGAAATCGGCGCAGAAAGTCGAAAAGAAAAAGCAATCTTCGGTCGTCGTGCTGCCCGGCAAGTTGTCGGATGCATCCGGCTCCAACCCGGAAGATCTGGAAATTTTCCTGGTCGAAGGCGATTCCGCCGGCGGCTCCGCCAAACAAGCGCGCGACCGCGAAACCCAAGCCATTCTGCCGTTGCGCGGCAAGGTGCTGAATACCTGGGAAGTCGAACCGGAACGGCTTTATGCCAATAATGAAGTGCACGACATCGCGGTCGCGCTGGGCGTCGAGCGGCATGGCTTCAACGACTATCCGGATATGTCCGGCCTGCGCTACGGTAAAGTGGTATTGATGAGCGATGCGGATGTCGATGGCTCGCACATCCAGACCCTGTTGTTGACCTTGTTTTTCAAGCATTTTCCCCAATTAGTGGAACAGGGTCGCATCCACATCGCCCAACCGCCGCTGTATCGGGTTGATGTGCCGGCGCGTGGCAAGAAGCCGATGCGCCGCTTTTACGCACTGGATGAGGACGAACTGAAAGCGATTCAAGATCGTTTGGTGCGCGAAGGCATCAAATTGGAAGTGATCGAAGTCGGCCGTTTCAAAGGCTTGGGCGAGATGAATCCGGAACAACTGCGCGAGACCGCGATGAGCCCGGCGACACGGCGAGTGGTGCCGATTCGGGTGACGCGGGCGGAAATGGAATCCGCCGTATCGATGTTCGATATGCTGATGGGCAAAGGCGAAGCCAGCGCGCGGCGCGAATGGATGGAATTGAAAGGAAATACCGTGGAGGCGGATATATGAGTAGTGAAAGCAAAAAACCGGCCGATGAGCCCATTGTGGAGGTCATCACCAGTCCAACCGCTGCTGCCGAGGAACGACGCTTCTGTTCCAGTTGCAGCCGCACCAAGCCGTTGTTGGGCGGCGTTATGGCGCGCTGCGCCAACGGCACCAAACGCTGGAAATGCGCCGACTGCCATGCTCGCTCGAAAGCCCATCTGGCATCGGTGAAGAAAAGTCAGTGATGCGGTTTGCCCGGGTCAAGCGCGGTGAGTTTGTACTGAACAAATCAACTTTCTGCGCCCTGCATGCACGGGTTGCGCGTAATCAGGCACCGGAATGGGGTTACTTTCGAGGCGAAGGTGCGAAGACTGGCTACACACCCGATGACGGCTTGGGCGAAGCAGGCCGCTATACAGCATCGCCGACGCTGCCCGACGTGCCTGACTTGAATCGTGTTTTTACCGACGGCTTGGCTGCCCTGGATACCCTGCCCTCACCTTTCGAAAAGGGGCTTGCGTTGTTTCTCTTTGGCGCCCTGCAACAGTTCTTTTTCGATGCCAACAAGCGCACCGCCCGCTTCAAGATGAACGGTATCCTGATGACGGCAGGCATCGATGCAATCAGCATCCCCGCCAGCCGAATGCATGAATTCAACGAAAAAATGGCGCGCTTCTATCAGGCCAAAGAAGCCACCGAGATGATGGCTTTTCTGGTCGCTTGCCACCCGGATGCGGATGCGATCCGCGTCATGAATTAACCCCGTTCAAGATGCCCCACGCAGAAGACACGCTAACGCCGGACCTGTTCAACACGCTGCCGCCAGACAACCCGGAACCGCCACCGCCCCCTCCGCCCCCGCCGGCCGGCGATTCCGGCCAGCCAGAAGCGCCCAGGGATTACCTGTCGCTCGCCGACTACGCCGAGCGCTGTTATCTCGCCTACGCAATGAGCGTAGTTAAAGGCCGCGCGCTGCCCAACGTCGAAGACGGCATGAAGCCGGTGCAGCGGCGCATTTTGTTCTCGATGCGCGAGATGGGCCTGTCCGCCAGCACCAAACACGTCAAATCCGCGCGGGTGGTTGGCGACGTCATCGGCAAGTTGCATCCGCACGGCGACCAATCGGTGTACGACGCCATGGTGCGCATGGCGCAGAGCTTCACATTGCGTTATCCGCTGGTCGACGGCCAGGGCAATTTCGGCTCACGCGACGGCGACGGCGCGGCGGCGATGCGCTACACCGAAAGCCGGCTGACCCCGATTGCCGAACTGCTGCTGGCCGAAATCGACGCCGGCACGGTCGATTTCAAAGCCAATTACGACGGCGCATTCAAAGAACCCGCGCTGCTGCCGGCGCGCCTGCCCATGCTGCTGGCCAACGGCGCATCCGGCATCGCGGTCGGCATGGCCACCGAAATTCCGCCGCACAACCTGCGCGAGATCGCCGAAGCCGCAATCCAGATTCTGAAACACCCGGAAACCACCACCCAGGCATTGATGGCCTTCATCCCCGGGCCGGATTTCCCCGGCGGCGGCCAGATCATTTCCGCCCCCGCCGACATCCTCGCCGCCTATGAAAGCGGACGCGGCAGCTTGCGCGTGCGCGCGCGTTGGGAAATCGAACTACTGGCGCGCGGCCAGTGGCGCATCGTCGTCACCCAATTGCCGCCCGGCGTCTCCACCGCCCAGGTGCTGACCCAGATCGACGCCATCACCAACCCGCAGATCAAGACCGGCAAGAAAGAACTCAGCCAGGAACAGAAAACCCTGAAAGCCGCGATGCTTTCGGCGCTGGAAACCGTGCGTGACGAATCCGATGAAAAAGCGCCGGTGCGCATCGTGCTCGAACCGCACTCGCGCAACCAGGACGCCGACGCCTTCATGCGCATGTTGCTGGCGCAGACCAGCCTGGAAACCACTGCGCCGATGAACCTCACCGTGGTTGGCCGCGATGGCCGGCCAGGGCAAAAAGGGCTGCGCGCGCTATTGCTGGAATGGGTCGATTTCCGCCTGGTTTCGGTGCGCCGACGCAGCCAGTTCCGCCTCGACGCGGTGAATCGGCGCATCCACATCCTCGAAGGTCGACAAGCGGTTCTGCTCAACATCGACGAAGTCATCCGCGTCATCCGCGAAGCCGACGAACCGAAGGCCGACCTGATGGCCGCCTTCGGGCTGAGCGAAATTCAAGCCGAAGACATCCTCGAAATCCGCCTGCGCCAATTGGCCCGGCTGGAAGCCATCAAGATCGAAAAAGAACTCGGCGAACTGCAAACCGAACGCGATGGCCTGCTGCGCATCCTCGGCGACGAAGTCGAACTGAAGCGCATCGTGGTCGCCGAAATTCGCGCCGACGCAAAGAAATACGGCGACGACCGCCGCACCCTGATCGAAACCGCCGTCGCCATGACCGCCTCGGTTGCAGATGCCCAAATCGCCGACGAACCGGTCACCGTCATCGTCTCCAAAAACGGCTGGATGCGCGCCCGCAGCGGACATGGCCTGGATTTATCGACGCTGCAATACAAAGCCGGCGACGCCGCGCTGGCGGTGATCGAAACCCGCACCGTCTGGCCGCTGGTCTTGCTCGACTCGGTCGGACGCACTTACAGCATCCGCATTCCCGACCTGCCCACCGGGCGCGGCGACGGCGTGCCCATGTCCAGCCTCCTCGACCTGGCGCGCGGCGCGCGGCTGATGTTCGCCTTCTCCAACGCAGCGGAAGCAAAACTGCTGGTCGCCAGCGACAGCGGCTACGGCTTCCTCTGCCAACTCTCCGACCTGCTCTCCCGCCAGCGCGCCGGCAAAGCCTTCCTGAGCCTGGAAGAAGGCAGCGCACCATTACCGCCGGTGCAACTTTCCGCCAACCTGACCTGGGTCGCCGCCGCCGCCGACAACGGCAAACTGCTCGCCTTCCCGCTGGAAGAAATGAAAACGCTCACCGGCGGCAAAGGCGTGCAGATCATCAAACTGGAAGAGCGCGAACATCTCTGCGCAATAACTTGCTTCAACGGCGAACGCCTGCTGGTCGAAGGCAAGACACGCACCAACAAACCCGCCAACCAAACACTGACCGGCGCCGCCCTGATCCGCTACCAGTTACACCGAGCCAAAAAAGGACACGAACTGGACAAGATCAGCGTAGTAACACGCTTGGCGGCAGAGTAGCCTTAGTCTGGTGAGGTCCCTTGCGCAGCCCTAACCCCAAACAAACGAGCGCGTCTTGAAGCCTGCGGGCTTGCACCATTCATTGAACCCGTTTGTCATCCACATGATGCCGACGCACCGCCCCGGAACGCGGATCGGTCGAAAATCCGGCCGCCGGAAACACATATTGCCAAGCCCACTCCTTTGGCGCATTCGGATACTTCACCGCCAACGCCGCCGGCAACCAGACCTCACCCTTGCCCAAAGCCAGATCGGCAACATGCTGGGCTTTCACCACGCCCAGATGCGACTGTAGACGATCCGCTAGGCTGGCCGGCAACATCGTCACCCGATCCTTTCCCCCTTTCCCATCCCGAACCACAATCTCGCGACGTGAAAATTCCACATCCTTCACCCGCAACCGCAACCCTTCCAGCAAACGCATCCCGGTGCCGTAGAGCAACTGGACGATCAAGCTCGAAAGCGGGTCATCAACCTGTTGGATCAGTCCGCGCACTTCCTCACGCGTCAACACTGTAGGCAACTTTGCGGGCCGCTTCGCCCGCGTCACCTCATTCAGCCAAGGCAGTTCGATATTCAGAACCTCCTTGTACAGAAATAGCAACGTGCCAACGCCTGACCCTGAGTCGAAGCCGCAACATTTCGCTCCACCGCCAGCGCAGTAAGAAAAGCCTCGACCTCTGACTTTCCCATCTCTTTGGGATGGCGCATACCGTGGAAAATGAAGTATCGTTTGGCCCATTGCACATAAGCCTGCTCAGTACGAATACTATAGTGCTTTACACGAATACGATCCCGCAACTGATCAAGCAGCTTGGGGGAACGAGAAGAAGAATCCGAAGAAGATGATGTCATGTTGTCTCCCATGTTATTGGACATTCGTCCTCGTTAAATCAATGGGTTGAGATCGTTTGCCAGATTATCGGACACGTCGAATAACATTTTACGGCCCCGTTTGGGGGCGAATATAACGTTGAACTAAACCGCCTCCCGGCGGTAGAACCCCGCCCCGAAGCGAGCCCGAGCAGCTCACTTTTTTCATGATTGAAGCAGCAAGACTGCGACCTCGACCTACCCTCGAAGTGTCATCCACACGACGAGGAGAACGTCATGACCGCATTACGCCAACAGATGCTGGACGCCATGGAACTACGCGCCTTCGCCCAGCGCACCCGCGAAGCTTATCTACATTGGGTCATCGAACTGGCCCGTCATACCCATACCGCGCCGGATCAGCTTGTTACCGCCGATCTGGAGGCTTTCATCCTCCACCTACTGCGCGAACGGCACCTCGCTCCAGCCACCTGCGCCCAGGCCCTGCAAGCCCTGCGATTCCTCTGGTGCAGTGTGCTCAAGCGACCCGACATCATCGTCGACCTGCCCAGCCCGAGCATCCCGCAACGCCTGCCGTTGATTCTCAGCCGCACGGAAGTCGCCCGCATCCTTGACGCGGCTTGCAACCTGCGCAACCGCGTTGTGCTCATGACCACCTATGCCGCTGGCCTGCGCGTCGCCGAGGTGTGCCATCTGCGCGTCGCCGACATCGACAGCGAACGCATGGCGTTGCGCGTCGAGCAGGGCAAAGGCGCGCGCGACCGCTACAGCCTGTTGCCGCCACAACTACTGGAGGCCCTGCGCCAATACTGGCGCGCCTATCACCCCCGAATCTGGCTTTTTCCGCAGCGCCATGCCGATATTCCAGTCGACTCAGGTCAGGCCCAGAAGTGGTTCTACGCCGCACGCGACAAAGCCGGCATCGGCAAGCGCGTCGGCATCCACAGCCTGCGCCACGCTTTCGCCACCCATCTGCTGGAAGCCGGGGTCGATCTGCGCACCATCCAGGGTCTACTGGGCCACCGCCACATCACCACAACGATGCGCTACCTGCATCTGGCCCAGCCCGGCACGCTTTCTGTCGCGTCGCGCACGAATCTGCTGGAGACCCTGAGCGGCTGACGCCATGCATGCATCGCGTCCTGCGCTGGAAATGGCGGACATCCTGCACGCCCACGCCCCAGCCTACGCCGAACAGCACCCGCTCGCCGGCTTCCAGGCGCGCACGATCCGCGCCATCGTCGCCTGTCGCACGCCCGCGCTGGGCGGTCATCGCTACCACTGCCCGGCCTGCGGCCATGACGAGGTACGTTTCCATTCCTGTGGCAATCGGCATTGTCCGAAATGCCAGGCGCTGGCCAAGGAACGCTGGGTTGCAGCCCAAGTGGCCGAGGTGTTGCCGGTGGAACACTTCCACGTGGTATTCACCTTGCCGCATGCGATCAACGCGGTGACGCCGACAGCGGGGATCGATGCCCTGTTGTTCGCCAGCGCAGCCCAAACCTTGCTGACGTTCGCGCACGATCCGAAGTGGCTGGGTGCGGAACCGGCGATCACGATGATCCTGCATACCTGGGATCAACGCCTGCGGGCGCATCGCCATGTGCATTGCCTGGTCAGCGGCGGCGGGCTGACAAGCGAGGGCGCATGGGTGAACGCCAAGCCGCATTTCCTGTTCCCGGTGCAGGCCCTGTCAGGCGTGTTTCGCGGCAAGTTCATAACCGCGCTGTCGGCCGGGTTGAAAGCGGGCGAGCTGCGCCTGCCACCCGGCCAGGCGACGGACAATTTGCTGGCGGAACTGACCCGGCAGGACTGGGTGGTCTACGCCAAACCACCGTTCGCGGGTCCGGCACAGGTGTTGGCATATCTGGGCCGCTATACCCATCGCACCGCGATCGGCAATCAACGCCTGTTGGCGTTGGAAAACGGCCAGGTCAAATTCCGCTGGCGCGACCGGGCGCACGCCAACCATGTACGGGTCATGACGCTGTCCGCCGAGGACTTCATCCACCGCTTTCTGCTGCATGTATTACCCAAGGGCTTCCAGCGCATCCGCCACTATGGCTTGCTGGCCAACCGGCACAAGGCGACCTGCTTGGCGAAAGCACGCGCGGCACTGAACCTGCCGGCACCGGAACCGGTGGTGAAGGAGTCGGTGGCAGACTTCGCGCAACGGGTGCTGGGATTGGACATCCAGCGTTGCCCGGTCTGCCACGAGGGGCACATGCGTTTGGTGGAAACGCTGCCCCGTTCACGCGGGCCACCGAACCATGTTTGATTCGAATGGGAATCCACGTTGGGCTTGCTGTCCTGGCGGCGGTCTGGGCCGTCGCATGCCAGTTGACCGGAAAGCCGCGCGAGGCGATAGTCACGGCCATTGTTCAGGTGAAAAACAAACACAACCACCGCCTGTTGACCTTGGGAGAGTTCATCGCCGTGACGCTTCAAATCAACACAACGCCCCGCCGCGGACATTCAATTTACATAGACGCTCTGGCTATGTTGTCTGAGTCAAGCGGTTCAGTCCAACAGCTCGTATCCCTCGCCCCCCGACAACCGTCCCGCGTAGGTCAAGCCGGTGCGCGCTTGGGGGGCGAGGGATACGAGTCATCTCGTTATGCGTCCTGAAAGGAGTGCTCATGGCAAACGAGGCAAACCGACTCATCTATGTAATAGCCACAGAAACACTGAAGGGTCAGATTTCTGGGAAGCAATTCCAAATGAAAGCGGTGAGTGGCGGTGGTCGCGGATCGACACAGGCCGGTACAGCAACGTATTCACTGGCAAGTTTCGACCCCCGAAAGCCAACTACCGGGGCTGATTCGAACGATAAAGGTGGTGCCCTACCGCCTGGCTTG
>JFJP01038996.1_pt1 | contig 14844 bp, 10 predicted proteins | sample 431651 | NCBI WGS metagenome assembly JFJP01 (sample SAMN02602958, study PRJNA72255) | Microbial mat metagenome, whole genome shotgun sequencing project. | biome: fresh water; feature: sink hole; material: water; isolation source: purple microbial (photo- and chemosynthetic) mats found in...
CATCAGCTTTGTGTGCATTGAGCATATACTCCACACTATCAGCTATTAAATCGCGCGAAGGCAATGAATAAAGCATTCCGTCGTGACCCATAGCAATACCATCATCAACGGCAATAGTATTAAATTCGGCTGCAAAACAACCAAGTTTTTCCACTTCAGCTTTCACCATTTGCCCAATATGATGCAAATGTGCGTGACCGGGAACAAATTGAGTAAAGGAATTAACAATGGCAATAATGGGTTTTCCCATTTGTTGGTCAGTCATTCCGTTGGCACGCCAAAGTGAACGTGCGCCAGCCATTCTGCGGCCAGATGTTGTAGTTAAACTTCTTAATACTGCTTTCATATCTTTGGTATTTCTTTGTTCTATTCTTAAATGCAACGCTCAATGCGTATTCTTAAATTCAACGCTCAAAAGTCTTCGACGTTTTGAGGTTTGGTGTTGGGGGTTGATTATAATAAAAAAACCTTTCTCCGTTATGGTGAGAAAGGTTTTTTATTTGCTTTTATATTTCACATAAAATTTTTACAACGCAACCATCTCACTTTTGATTTTTGACCAAAAGCACCACGACGAGTACGAAAATACTATTTAAACGTTGAGAAATCATAGTGTAATTTATTTTGAGTACAAAGATAAGTCAAGAATTTGAATCGGCAAATAATTTGGCGCAAAATATTGTTTTTTTTTATCTGTTTAAAAGAAAATTGAGGCAAATACTTCAAATTTAAAATTATTTGAACAATAATGACCATTTTTGCATTTAAAGCGTATTATAAAATCACAAACTGGCAAAAAATAACTGGCCAAAATATTAAATGACAACATATTTATATTATTTTTGCAAGCTATTTGAACTATACTATGGAAAAAAAGACGTATCAATATATAAATAATATCAACTCACCAATTGATTTAAAGTCGATTAATAAAAATAATCTTATCTCAGTATGCGATGAGTTACGCCAATTTATAATCGATGAAGTATCTCAAAACCCAGGCCATTTAGGGTCAAATTTGGGCGTAGTGGAACTTACTGTGGCACTTCACTATGTTTTTAACGCTCCTTACGACCGCCTAGTATGGGATGTTGGTCATCAAGCTTACGGTCATAAAATTTTGACTGGCCGCCGCGATCAGTTTCACACCAACAGATTATTTAAAGGAATTTGTGGTTTTCCTTCGCCCAAAGAGAGCGAATATGATGCGTTTGGAGTTGGACATTCATCCACCGCCATTTCGGCAGCGTTGGGCATGTCGGTAGCTGCCTTGCTCAAAGGTGAAAAAGACAGGCAAGTGGTGGCGATTATTGGCGACGGTGCCATGACGGGTGGTTTGGCATTTGAAGGATTGAACAATACGTCGATGACCAAAAACAATATGTTGATTATTCTCAATGATAATCAAATGGCCATAGATCCTATGAAAGGTGGTATTAGTCAGTATCTTGTGGATATTACTACTTCCCGTACTTATAATAAATTGCGTTATAAGGCATTTAAAATGCTCAAAAAGCTGAATATTATTAACGACGGCAATAAAAAACAAATTATTCAATTCAACAATAGTTTAAAAGCCACGCTTACCAATCAGAATAATATTTTCGAAGGACTAAACATCCGTTATTTCGGACCTGTAGATGGTCACAATGTAGATGAATTGGTTCGGATATTAACGGATATCAAAAACTTTGAAGGACCAAAAGTATTGCATTGTATTACCAGAAAAGGGAAAGGCTACGAACCTGCCGAAAAATCGGATACTGGATGGCACTCTCCAGGACTGTTTAATGTAGAAACAGGTGAACGAAAATCATCAAAATCAGTCACTCCCACCCCAGCCCTTTTTCAAGATGTATTTGGTGAAACATTGCTGGAATTGGCCAATACCAACGAAAAAATAGTGGCTGTTACGCCTGCTATGCCATCGGGTTGCTGTATGAATATTATGCAAAAAGACTTCCCTAGTCGTGTATTTGATGTTGGAATTGCAGAAGGACATGCCGTTACTTTTTCTGCTGGATTGGCAAAAGATGGCATGTTGCCGTTTTGCAATATCTATTCTTCATTTATGCAGCGGGCTTATGACAACGTGATTCATGATGTAGCATTACAAGAATTAAATGTGGTAATGTGCTTGGATAGAGCTGGAATTGTAGGTTCAGATGGTGCCACGCATCATGGCATATTTGATTTGCCTTACATGCGCTGCATTCCAAATTTAACTGTTTCGGCACCAAGAGATGAAGTAGAGTTACGCCACTTGATGTTCACAGCACAACAGCCCAACATGGGAGCATTCGTCATTAGGTATCCACGCGGAAAAGGATTTATTGTAGATTGGAAACAACCCATGAAAGCAGTAGCTATTGGTAAAGGTGAATGTTTGAAACAAGGAAAAGATTTGGCAGTAATTACTATTGGAACAATGGCACACAATACTCAACTAGCTATTGCTCAGTTAGAAAAGGGACAACAGATATCTATAGCCCATTACGATATTCGTTTTTTGAAACCGTTGGATGAAAATCTGTTGCACGAAATAGCCACTAAATTCAACCAAATTGTGACCATTGAAGATGGCGTTATACAAGGTGGTTTTGGAAGTGCGGTGTTGGAATTTATGTCGGACAATGGATACAAAGTGAATGTGAAACGCTTGGGAATTGATAATACTTTTGTAGAACATGGTACGCCGGAAGAACTTTATAAGATGCTGGGATTGGACGTGGAAGGAATAGTGAAAAGTTTATCTCAGTTTGGTATTATTAAACCAGTGAAATTAATTTCCTTATAACTAAAAAATACTTATAGCATAGATAGCTATTACAATCAACATCATGAGAATTATTATAGCTGGTGCCGGTGAAGTAGGTACATTCTTAGCCAAAATGCTGGCTCGCGAAAACATGGATATTACCCTTTTGGATGAAGACCCTGCTAAAATGAGGGATTTAGAGGCTAGTTATGATTTACTAACACATGTAGGATCACCTACCTCCATTAGCGATTTAACCGATGCCAAGGTAGATGGTGTAGATTTATTTATTGCCGTTACACCCTACGAAAGTGTGAACATGACTGCTTGTATGTTGGCAAACAACTTGGGAGCAAAACGCACCTTGGCCAGGGTTAATAATTACGAGTATTTATTGCCAAAGAACAAAGAATTTTTCGAAAAATTAGGTGTAAATTACCTCATATACCCAGAGGTATTGGCAGCGGAAGAAATCGTACAATCATTGAAAATTAACTGGTTACGTCAAAATTTGAGTTTTTGCAATGATGCTTTAATCGTGTTGGGAATAAAAGTGCGTGACAATGCGGCCATTGTAAACAGAAAGTTTAGTACAGGCGTTTTTGATCATGGTAAGTATCGGGTGGTAGCCATTCATAGAAAAAACAAAACTATTATACCAAAAGGAGATGATCAAATTTTAGCAAACGATATTGTTTATTTCTTTGCTACCCCTGACAATATGGATTTTATTCAACTTCAAGCGGGGAAAATAGAGCATCAAATTAAAAATGTGATGATAATGGGTGGAAGTAAAATAGCTAAAAAAACTATCAAAAACCTACCAAATACCATGAATGCCAAATTGCTAGAGGTAAACAGGGAGAGGAGTTACGCATTGGCAGACAAGTTTAACGACACATTAATAATTAATTGCGACGGTAGAAATATAGAAGTGTTGAAAGAAGAAGGCATAGAGGAAATGGACGCATTTGTGGCTGTAACTGGCAATTCTGAAGCCAATATATTAGCTTGTTTGGCTGCAAAACGGCTAGGAGTAAAAAAAACCGTGGCAGAGGTAGAAAACATCGATTATATAATGTTGGCTGAAAGTATGGATATTGGCACGGTTATTAACAAAAAAATGATTGCAGCCAGTTATATTTACCAACTAACTCTGGATGCCGATGTGTTGAATGTTCGTAGTTTGACGTCAGCGGATGCAGAAGTGGTAGAGTTTGTGGCTAAAGAAGGTTCCAAAATCACAAAATCACAAATAAAAGACATTCGACTTCCCGAAAATGTAAATATCGGTGGTTATGTGCGCAATGGAATTGGAAGTATTGTGAATGGTAATACCGAAATCAAAGCAAACGATCATGTGGTTGTGTTTTGTGATTCGTCAGCAATAAGAAAAATCGAAAACTATTTTAACTGATGAATACATTCAACTATCGTTTGGTGCTCAGGGTGATGGGTATTCTTGTCCTTATAGAAAGTGCTATACTACTTGCAATAAGCATTATACCAATTATTTACGGAGAAAACGATGTGTATTTTTTCACTTTGTCTGCTTTCATTTGTTTTATTTTTGGAGGGGTGGCACTTTTTCTCGGACGAAATCACTCACCTTACATAGGCAAGCGCGAAGGTTCAGTAATTGTCACATTTACTTGGATCATTTTCACCCTATTTGGATTGCTGCCTTTTTATCTAAGTGGCTCAATACCATCCTTTACAGATGCTTTTTTTGAAACAATTTCCGGATTTACTACTACTGGTGCTTCTATCTTGAATAATATAGAGGAGCTATCGCATGGTATGTTGTTTTGGCGAAGTATGACACATTGGATGGGCGGACTAGGAATCATCGTTATTTCTTTGGCCGTTTTGCCTGTTTTTGGCGTTAGTGGTACGCAGCTCTTTGCAGCCGAAAGTTCTGGGCCTACAAAAGATAAAATCCATCCTAAAATTAATGAGACTGCCAAACGTTTATTTGCTATATATATCGTACTCACTTTTGCTGAAACTATTCTGCTTAAATTTGGTGGAATGAATTGGTTCGATGCAGTATGCCATTCTTTTGCAACAGTAGCCACAGGTGGTTTTTCTACCAAACAAGCTAGTATTGGATATTGGGATTCTCCTTATATACAATACGTTATATCCATTTTCATGATTCTTTCAGGTATCAATTTTAGTCTTTATTATTTTGGTTTAAAAAATAAATGGTATAAAGTAAGGGAAAATGAAGAATTACGATTTTACCTGATTACTCTTCTGGTATTTGTAATAATTGTAGCCATTTCGTTGATCGATTTTTCGAGAGTACAGAGCCTCCAGACCCTAGAAGAGGCTTGGCGCAATTCATTTTTCACGGTAAGTTCCTTAATGACAACCACCGGATTTGCGACCGTTGATTATATGTTTTGGAAACCGCTCACATGGGTCATTTTACTAATAGTTATGCTTACTGGCGCATCAGCTGGCTCTACAAGTGGCGGTATAAAAATGATACGGGTAGTAATTTCCATCAAAGCTATTTACTTCCAATTTAAACAATTAATTCATCCCAATGCCGTTTTTCCAATCCGCTACAGCAGTCACACGGTGCGTGAAGATATTGTAACTAGGGTGCTCGCCTTTACATTGCTTTATTTGATTATTGTAACACTGGGAATTTTGGTACTGGCCATTTCGGGCATGGGATTTCTGGAGTCTATAGGAGGTCTTATAACTTGCCTGGGAGGTGTAGGTCCAGGTCTTGGACTGGTAGGGCCAGCAGGAAATTTTGCTTACATTCCAGAATTTAGCAAATGGTTTTTATCGTTAATTATGCTAATGGGTAGGTTGGAATTATTCACTGTTTTACTATTATTTACACCTGCATTTTGGAAGAATTAATTTATTGAACAAAAAATAAATGGTAGCGGAAAATAATTCGCTACCATTTTTTTTGTTCAATTATCAACCTGAATTAGTTTTCTAAAACATTTGCATCAATCAAAATTGTTGGTTTTACACCTACTACATAATCAGAATAAATCGTTTGGTTGGTTGTTATTTTAAAACTAAGTTTGAAAGCATCATTGAGTATGAATTTTTTTAGGTCAGCATTATCAACCTTTAATTCTATCGTTTTATTAGCTTGTACATTAGTCAACGAAGCAATCTTGGAAACCATTGAGCTATCAGGCGTGTAAATAGATATTTCGACAAACGATAGAAATTTAAAAGTAACAGTATCTGGTATATTTATAGTCATTTGTAATTTTTTCAGAGAAATTTTCTCTACCAATGAACTATCTATCTTATTGTCGGTAAGATATTTAGTTATGTCCGTTTTAATTTCGGGCGAAGAAATAGTAATGGGCGTATTTACCACGGTGGTGGCTACAGGAATTGTAATGCTGGTGCTAAACTCTTTTTCAAATTGTGTAAGCTTACTCAATGAATCGCAAGAAATAAAGGTAAAAGTGAGAAATAATAACGGGAACAAAAGTTTTTTCATGATGTTTATTTTAAATTATCAATATGTCTAAAATAACGATTTTTAAAGGATATTGTTCAAGTATTTTTAAATTTATATTTAGATTCTTATCGTATAAATTAATTTTACAGAAAGATATTTTCCTAAATTAAATAAAAAAAAACTTTGACTCAACCGTGGAAAAAAGAATAAGGCAAGAAAATATTTTTAACGAATTATATATTCATTCCACCCCATCTATTGTGATACTAGGGTTTCTTGAAAACACTTGCGCACAGGATCTAATAAGTCATAATCTAGTCTCGTTTCAATTCAAATGTTCACAAATAAAAAAGGATAAACCTACCGCAATGGTAATATGTATAATTTTTGGAAGCGCATCTTGTTAGGTAACATAAAATTTGTATCTTTGTAAATCTTAAATTTACAGTAGAACGCTTGTGAAATTCCAATTGTCCCTCCTAAAAATTAGTCTTTATCCTTTTTCAATGCTTTATGGCATCGGAACGGGCGTTCGTAATTGGCTGTTTGACAAAAAGATACTTTCTATTACTGCCTTCTCAATTCCAATAATTTCGGTAGGAAATCTTTCGGTAGGCGGAACGGGGAAAACGCCACATACAGAGTATATACTCCGATTATTGCAACAGGATAAAAAAGTTGCGCTTTTAAGCAGAGGATATAAACGCCAAACAAAAGGTTTTTTTATTGCCAATGAAAATTCTGATGCCATTACATTGGGCGATGAGCCTTTTCAGATATACCGAAAATTTACAACGATAACAGTAGCTGTAGATGAGAAAAGGGTGCATGGTGTGCAAGAATTATTGAAATTTGAACCTGATATTGAGGGTGTTGTATTAGACGATGCATTTCAGCACAGATACATTAAGCCTGGACTGTCAATTTTACTTACAGACTTTAATCATTTATACACTAGAGACCATTTATTACCAGCTGGCAGATTGCGAGAATTTAAAAGTGGAAATTCGCGTGCAAACATCATTGTCGTAACTAAATGTCCAGATGATATTTCAGAAATAGAATTTAACCGTGTTGAGGCCGAACTAAAGCCCGCAGCGCAACAAACCCTTTATTTTTCGAAGTATATTTACAGCGAGCTTGCACCAGTTTTTCCAACGGTAGAGAACGAACATTGGACTTATAACCGAATAATAAACAAGGATGTAACTGTATTGTTGGTGGCAGGCATTGTTAATCCTCAAACTATTGTGGAACATTTGAGGAAATTTAGCCATAGAATTGAAACTATATTTTACAAAGACCACCACGCTTTTTTGATACAAGATTTGGTGGAAGTACTGAAACGATTTGAAAATATTAAAACAGCCAATAAAATAGTATTGGTAACAGAAAAGGATGCAGCGCGATTGGTCAACCATCAGTTTTACCCCGAAAAATTAAAACCAATCACTTATGCCATACCTATAGAGGTAAAAATACTTCGAAATCAAGAGAAATTATTTAATCAAAAAATACAAGATTATGTTACAAAAAATACAAGAAACAGCGAGCTTTCTACAATCAAAAATGACCTCAAGTCCTAAAATTGGAATTATTCTGGGTACTGGCTTGGGAAATTTAGTGACACAAATAACCGATAAATTAGAAATTCCGTACGAATTGATACCAAACTTTCCCGTTTCCACGGTGGAAGGTCACAGTGGAAAATTGATTTTTGGCAAACTGGGTAATGTTGAAGTACTTGCCATGCAGGGTAGGTTTCATTATTACGAAGGGTATGATATGAAGGCAGTTACATTTCCGGTAAGGGTAATGAAAGCGCTGGGCATTGAGACTTTACTCGTGTCAAATGCATCGGGTGGTGTGAATCCGTCATTTGAAATTGGCGATTTGATGATTATTACTGATCACATCAACCTTTTTCCTGAACACCCACTGCGTGGTAATAACATTGCAGAATTGGGCACTCGTTTTCCGGATATGAGCGAAGCTTATGACAAAAAATTAATAGCAAAAGCAAAACAAATTGCTGCCAATCATAATATAAAAGTGGTAGAAGGGGTTTATGTGGGCACTACTGGACCTACCTTTGAAACACCCGCCGAATACAAATACTTCCGTATTATTGGTGGGGATACTATTGGCATGAGCACTGTACCTGAGGTAATTGTAGCTAACCATGCAGGCATTAAGTGTTTTGGCATTTCTATTGTAACCGACCTTGGAGTGCCCGGAAAAATAGTGGAAGTGAGCCACGAAGAGGTGCAGAAAATTGGCAATTCGGTTCAACCATTTATGACACTAATAATGAAAGAATTGATTGCGGAATAACAAAAACCTTTTTACTATTGTCTATTTTAAATAAAAAGGAGAAATTGAATATTTGTGTTTATATATCTAAATCTATAATTACATCACTTATAAATGTGGTAAAATTTGGGTTTGTAAATCCAGCTTAATAAAAAGGGGAAATCAAATTTAGAATTGAATTAACAAGCTAAATCTTTAGATTAAACTGATTGATTTACACATTATCTTAACAACTAACGAGCTAAAATTTAACCCTTTATAGCTTCTTACATCATTATCGCTAGCCTATTACCAAAAATAAACGTTTACAGTATTGGATCTTTCTTATCAAGAAATAAAATTTTTGCCCGGCGTAGGTCCAAAAAGAGCCGACCTGCTGGAAAAAGAACTTGGCATCAAAAGTGTCGATGATTTGTTGCGCCATTATCCATACAAATACGTAGATAGAAGTCGGTTTTATAGTTTGCACGAAATTGCAGAAGATATGCCTTTTATTCAGGTAAAAGGTCAAATACTAAAGTTTGAAAAAACAGGTGAGGGAAAGAGCGAACGACTAACAGCCATTTTTACAGATGGGGCAGAAACCATCGAATTACTTTGGTTTAAAGGCGCCAAATACATAGCCGAAAATTACCGCACAGGAGTAGATTATGTGGTGTTTGGGAAACCCACCGTTTTCAACAGGAAATTTAATATTGTGCATCCCGAAATTGAACTCGCCTCAAAAATGCCACCACCGGAGTTAATGGGATTACAACCTTTTTACAACACTTCGGAAAAAATGAAAAATAGCTTTTTGAACTCTAAAACGATTCAAAAAATTATCTATCCATTGGTTCAGAACATAAAATCGGGCATTCCTGATACGCTACCAAGTTATATTTTGCAAAAATACGCACTGTATAATTTGACTGATTCGTTGGTGAATATTCATTTTCCAAAAAATGCCGATACGTTAAATAAAGCCCGTCAGCGACTAAAATTTGAAGAATTATTTTACATACAACTGAGCATACTTAGGCTTAAAAACTGGCGCGACGAACAATCCAAGGGTTTTATATTTTCAAAAATAGGTCATTTTTTCAATACATTTTTCAAGGATTATTTGCCCTTTGAACTTACTGGCGCACAAAAAAGAGTGATACGTGAGATACGAGCCGATGTGGCTTCGGGAAGACAAATGAACCGATTGCTACAAGGTGATGTGGGTAGTGGAAAAACGTTGGTGGCATTGATGGTGATGTTTATGGCGGTGGACAATGGATTTCAGGCTTGTATAATGGCGCCAACCGAAATTCTTGCCAACCAACATTTGGTAAGCATGAATGAGTTTTTGGGTGATATTGGGCTTAATGTGGCCCTACTTACTGGATCTACACGACCAAAAGACCGAGTTATTTTACACGAAAAATTGCGAAGTGGCCAAATAAATATCCTTATTGGAACGCACGCATTGATTGAAGATACAGTGCAATTTAAAAACCTGGGGTTGGTGGTGATTGACGAGCAACATCGATTTGGAGTGGAGCAACGGGCCAAACTTTGGCGTAAAAATGTACAGCCGCCACACGTTTTGGTAATGACTGCAACCCCTATTCCACGTACGTTGGCCATGACACTTTATGGCGATTTGAGTGTGTCGGTAATTGATGAGCTGCCTCCTGGACGAAAGCCAATACAAACTTATCATTATTACGACACGAAACGACCCACCCTTAATGCTTTCATAGCCAAGCAAATAGAGATAGGAAGACAAGTATATATTGTATATCCATTGATTCAAGAATCGGAAAAAATGGATTTACAGAATTTGGAAGAGGGGTTTGAGTATATGCGTGAAGTGTTTCCTAATTATAAAATTAGCATGGTTCATGGCAAATTAAAACCCGCCGAAAAGGACCATCAAATGCAGAAATTCGTGTTGGGCGAAACACAGATTATGCTAGCTACAACGGTTATAGAAGTGGGCGTAAATGTTCCAAATGCTTCGGTAATGATTATCGAAAGTGCTCAACGCTTTGGACTATCACAGCTTCACCAATTGCGCGGGAGAGTAGGGCGAGGTGCAGAACAGTCATTTTGTATTTTGCTAACTGGCTATAAACTAGGGGCAGAAACCCGAAAGCGAATGGAAATAATGGTACGTACCAATGATGGATTTGAAATTTCGGAGGCCGACCTTCAAATTAGGGGACCAGGGGATATGGAAGGAACACAACAAAGCGGTACGCCATTTGAATTAAAAATTGCCAATCTAGCATTAGATGGAAAAATGTTGGAAATTGCCCGAAATACGGTAATGGAAATACTGGAAGATGACCCAAAATTGGAAAAAATTGAAAACAGAGTCATGGAAGTTCAATTGAAAAAATTGAAAACCAATAACATAAATTGGGGCTCAATTAGTTAAAGAAATAGAATTTCTTTTGACCGAAAGAGGCATTTTCTTATTTTTGGACTGAAGAAAAAAACTAATACTTAAATAAAATGGAAAAAACACTTGTTATCATTAAACCTTGTGGAATTCGTAGAGGATTAATTGGCGAAGTATTGCTGCGCTTTGAGCGAAGAGGACTTCAGGTGAGCGGTATGAAAATGGTGCAGCTTACAGAAGATGTTTTGCGAGAACATTATTCACATCTAGTACAACGACCTTACTATCAAAGAATTGTAGATTCTATGATGTTTACACCAGTTATTGTTTGTTGCTTATCGGGCATTGAAGCAGTGCATATTGCACACGTTATGGCTGGTTCTACAAATGGTAGGGAGGCTGCTCCGGGTACTATTCGTGGAGATTATAGTGTGAGTATTCAAGAGAATATAGTTCACACATCAGATTCAATTGAGAATGCAAAAATTGAAATCAAAAGATTCTTTAAACCTGAGGAAATTTTTGAGTTCGAAAAATTTGCCAAAAGTGTTTTTTATTCAGTTGATGAACTATAATTATTTCCAAAACTAACAAATTCCCAATCTTCAGTTGTTTGATTGAAGGTTGGGAATTCGGACATTACTATTATATGCCCATTTCTATTCACAAACAACTTACTATAGCGTTCTTCCTCCTAACAACTTTTGGAGGAATGTCTCAGCAAAATATTTTCTCGTTAATTCCCAAAAAAGATACTGTAAATATTTATCAAGAAATGCTGAATGACAGTTCGGACGACTTGATGGAGAATCATCCTGCCGATGATATTTACAATAATATATGGACTAGGGAGAAACTTAATCCCTACAAAATCCCAATTGACAGTTTGCCCGACTCAGTGTTTATCGACTGCAACAACTTTGTAATTCCTACTCTAAATGTAATTACATCAAGCTTTGGTCCACGTAGATACCGCTATCATTATGGTACGGATTTGAGGGTGGCAGTGGGCGATTCTATTGTTTCCGCTTTTTCGGGCAAAGTGCGAATTATCGACTACGAGGCTCGGGGCTATGGCAATTACATTGTGCTGCGCCATGATAATGGACTAGAGACAGTTTACGCCCACCTATCGCAAGTATTGGTAATGCACAATCAAACCGTAAAAGCTGGCGAGCTTATTGCTTTTGGTGGAAATACAGGGCACTCTACGGGGCCACATCTCCATTTCGAGACACGATACATTGGCAACGCCATTGATCCTGAGAAAATTATCGATTTTAAGAATGGAACCACGTGGGAAGATTCTTATTTGATTACCAAAAAAAATTCATTCTATTATCAACGGGAAGCAAAGCCCATACAAATTACAAAGCACTATACAGTGCGCAAAGGAGATAATTTGAGCGAGATTGCCGCACGAAATGGAACAAGTGTAAAAGCATTATCAAAATTAAATGGTATTAAACAAAAAGCGAAGCTAAAACCTGGCCAAAAGCTGAGGATTAGGTGATTTTTTGGCGCTTGAAATAAATTTATAAAACCAATTCGATTTAAATTGGTGAACAATTATTGGAACAATAAATTACAAAACAACAGAAATAAACAAAAGTCTTTAGCCTTTTGACTTTAGACATTAGACAAAAAAATGATAACGATAGACCAACTGAAAAATGTGTTGGAGCGCGAGGATGCACTGAGGAGGTATCTTTGACGTGGACACGAAGCTTATACAGATAGAAGAAGAAGAGTTGCGCACCCAAGTACCTGGTTTTTGGGACGATGCCAAAGCGGCAGAAACCCAAATGCGCAAAGTAAGAGAGTTGAAAAACTGGGTGATTGGTTACAATGAGGTGAAGACCGCTGTGGATGAACTGCAGCTTACTTATGATTTTTACCGCGAAGAAGCCATGTCGGAAGAGGAAGTGGATGAAGCATACCGACTGGCAATGGAATTGGTAGAAACGCTGGAAATGAAGAACATGCTTTCGCACGAAGAAGACAAGTTGGGTGCAGTAATCAAAATTGTGGGCGGTGCTGGTGGTACCGAAGCACAAGATTGGGCTCAAATGCTATTTCGCATGTACCAACGCTGGTGTGAACGACAGGGCTACAAGTGCGAAATCACCAACATTCAAGAAGGCGAAGAAGCTGGTATCAAGTCAGTTACCATGCAAATAGAAGGAGAAATGGCCTATGGTTACTTAAAAAGCGAAAACGGTGTGCATCGATTGGTACGTGTGTCACCGTTTAACGCACAAGGCAAGCGAATGACCTCATTTACATCCGTTTATGTAGTGCCGCTGGTAGATGATACGATTGAAATCAACATTAATCCGGCCGATATTACTTGGGATACTTTCCGCTCGTCGGGTGCAGGTGGTCAGAATGTAAACAAAGTAGAAACCGGTGTGCGGGTTCATTACAAATACCGCGACGAAGAAACCGGTGAGATGAAAGAAATAGCCATAGAAAACACCGAAAGTCGCTCGCAGTTTGGCAACAAAGACAATGCGATGCGACTCTTAAAATCAATGCTTTACGACATGGAACTAGCCAAGCGACGGGTGGCCTCGGCCAAAGTGGAAGCAGGCAAAAAGAAAATAGAGTGGGGCTCCCAAATTCGCAGCTACGTGTTTGACGACCGCCGCGTGAAAGACCACCGCACAAACTACCAAACGTCAAACGTCCAGGCAGTTATGGATGGTGACATTGATGCTTTCATCAAAGCCTATTTGATGGAATTTCCTGATTAAAACATTGCACCAAGCTCGGAAGGGCGACATGTAAAAAGCGTATTTCTTTCTAAAAAATTAGATAGAACATACGCTTTTTTTATACTTTCGCCGTTAAAGAAATCAAACCCAAGTAAAATTACCCGTTTATGAAAAAATTATTTTATATTCTGATTATACTTCTCAATATCAACGCTATTTTTAGCACAAATTTTACAGAAATTGACAGCCAATCGAAAACGATTCCATCTAGCCTAAAAACAGCTGAGCAAATAACACAACACTTGACCCAAAACCTCAGTACACCTACTGAAAAAGTACGTGCCATTTATAGTTGGATAGCCTATAATATCAAATATGATGTTGCCAAACTTGATAGAAACAACATTTATTTTAACTCGCAAGAATTGGTAGATGAAGTCTTGAAAACAAGAAAAGGAGTATGTGCCAATTATGCTCAATTAATGCAAAGCTGTTGCCAATTAGTTGCTATTCAATGTTATGTGATAAATGGTTATACATTATTGAACGGAGAAATTGGAAGTATGAGTCACGCATGGAATGCTGTAAAAATTGGAGAGCAGTTTTACAACATAGATGTAACTTGGGCGGCTGGATACGTTGATAATGGAAAATACGTTCATGCATTTAAAGACGAATACTTTATGATACTGCCAAGCGAATTTATCAAAACACACGTTCCATTCGATCCTATTTGGCAATTTTCTACCAATCCAATAACACACAGAGCTGTTGAAAAAAGAAATTATTCAAACACTACTACCTCTATCCTTTTTAATTTTAATGATTCTATTTCTGTATTGGAGCAACTAAATTCACGACAGAAAACCGAGCGTGAGAACTTACGTATCAATTGGGGAGGAGTAGTCAACCCTTTAATTAAGGCACAGTTTACTTATAATCAAATGCTTATAGAAAATTACAAGTACAATCAGATCGTAGAAAAGCTACAAATGTCACAAGATTTAATCAACAAAAGCATTGTAGATTTCAACGCATATATAGTTTATAAAAACAAACAATTTGAAAATATGAGCTTAGAAGATGCTCAAATTATAGGTCTGCTAAACGCTACACGCATTGGTTTAGAAAATGCTGAAAAGGGAATAAATGGGTTGTACGCAGATAAAACCGATTTTAAAAACTCGATAAAAGAAATAAATGGGGCAATTAAAAACTTAAAATCAGCGCT
>JFJP01012258.1_pt1 | contig 14840 bp, 15 predicted proteins | sample 431651 | NCBI WGS metagenome assembly JFJP01 (sample SAMN02602958, study PRJNA72255) | Microbial mat metagenome, whole genome shotgun sequencing project. | biome: fresh water; feature: sink hole; material: water; isolation source: purple microbial (photo- and chemosynthetic) mats found in...
GGCTCCGCAAAAAACAGCCAGGAAGAAAATTGCTTGAAAGCGTGGCAGGAAATATTTCATTTGCCTGATTTTAACGGCTCTTCGGGTTTAAGTGGGTTGAAAACCGGTTTTACCACAGAGCAGATGTTTGGGCGCGTTTTATTTCAGTTGAATTTTAGAAACTGTTTAATAACTTCACTACGAAGTCACCAAGACACAAAGTTTTTCCCTTCGAGTCTTTGAGACTTCGTGCCTTTGTGGCTAATCTTGTGGGCTTGCCAAAAGATTTAACCCCGGAGCATACAGAGATCTCTGAGAAAAACCTCTGTGGTGAAAAAAAAGATGACAGTCACTTTGTAAATGACTGTCATCTTGGACTGGCAATACTTTATCTTTATTCGCCCAAATAATCGCGCAGTTTCCTGCGGATCGATGGGTGACGCAGGCGGCTGAGGGCTTGCGCTTCGATCTGTCTGACGCGCTCGCGGGTGACGCCCATCTTGCGCCCCACTTCTTCGAGGGTGTAGGCTTGCCCGTCGAGCAACCCGTAGCGCAATTGCAAAATGCGAACTTCACGCGGGGGCAATCCATTCAACACTTCACCGAGATGTTCACGCAGAAGATTGTACGTGGCGGTCTCATCTGGCGGGGGCGCCTCATCATCTTCGATGAAATCGCCGAGCACAGAATCTTCTTCGTCATCTGTTGGCGTTTCCAACGAAAGCGGACGGCGCGCCACCTGAATCATATTTTCAACTTTCTTGGGCGGCACATCCAACGCAACGGCAAGTTCATCAACGCTTGGCTCGCGACCCAAACGCTGGGTCAGTTGATGTTGCACGCGCAGAAGTTTATTGATCTGGTCGCCCATGTGAACAGGCACGCGGATCGTGCGTCCCTGATCGGCGATGGCGCGGGTCACGGCCTGGCGGATCCACCAGGTGGCGTAGGTCGAGAATTTATGTCCACGGCGATAATCAAATTTTTTGGTCGCGCGGATGAGACCAATATTGCCTTCTTGAATGAGATCAAGGAAGGGCACACCGCGTCCCATGTATTTCTTGGCAACCGAAATTACCAAACGCGAATTGGCTGTGATCAAATGTTCGCGTCCAGCCCAGCCGTCTTCAATTGCCTGACGAAGTTCCATGCGGCGCTTGGTGGCAACGGCTCCCTGAGCAAGTTCCTCACGGGCTGAACGTCCGCGCTCAATGCGCTGCGCCAGTTGAACTTCTTCCACGGCAGTCAGCAACGGCACGCGACTGACTTCTTTGAGGTACAAGCCAATCGTATCGTCAGTATCAATATTCGCCAGGTAATCGTCGAGTGAAGGGTCTATCTCAGGCTCTTCAACTTCGCCGCTTTCCTCCACTGCAACCAGGTCGTCTTCTGTGGGTTCAGGAGTGAGGGTATCTTCCTGAAAGGGAATACCCGCGCTTAATAAAGCCGAAAAGGCTTCTTCCAGTTGTTCCACATCCTGTTCGGCTTCTGGGAAAAAATGCAGAATGTCATCGAGTGTTACATAAGATTTTTGGCGCCCCAATTCAACGAGTCGCGCTATGGCGGGAAATTCTTCTTCGTCGTCCACGATCAAAATTTTATCTACATCCATTCACAAATCCAACTTTCAATAGTATTTTTAATAAATTGCTAAATTAGAGTACACTTTTTTTACTTGAAAAGCAATACCCGCGCCTTTCAGATGCCTTGCAATACCCTTTTATTACGCTTGTTCGTAATACCTGACAGGCTTCATAAGTTATTGCAACGAAACCTGTCAGGTCTATGTTGAAAAAAACTAAGGCACAGGGGTCGAAACTTCCGCAGTCGGCGGAACAGGCGTCAGCGTAGGTGGAAGCGGAGTGGGAACGGGGGTGTTCAGATATGGCGGAAAGAATCCAAATTGCAACAGTGATTGGATTCCGCTCAGGTCAGTAATCATCATTTTGTCGTTATCAACGCGCACGTAGTAGCCGCTGTTTGTGGGGGTTGGGTCGCCAACTTCCAGCGTGTGTTTTCCGTTTTCAAACTCAATGGTGATCAAGTATGCGGGATCTTTCAAACCGAAGATTTCCGGATCAGCATCGATCGGATTAACCACCTGCAAAGCAGAGACTTGCGCCGCCGCCGCCTCAGCCAACCCTTGATCTGCTTCGGCCGCGATGGGCATTTCCACCACCCAGACATTTTCTGCATTACGCGCCACTTTGACCGTGTCAAGGCTGTCATTTGTGGTCTTGACTTCAATGCTCACGATTTTGCCATTTTCCGCATTAAATACAGGGCTGAGTTCAGCCGCTGGAGTTACCTCTGCGGCGGCTGTCTTTTCTTTTTGGCTGTTAAGATAAACAGCAAAGCCAATGAGCGCGGCAAACAAAAGAACCGCAAGCCATGTGCCAGCCTGAAAAACGGGCTTTGTCGATCTGGCAACGCTGGGCGCGGGGACTAATTCAGCAACCTTTGGCGTTACTTTTTTGACAGCGGGCTTCCGTGGTTTCTTTGTTGGCGCGCTTGTTGTTTTACCAGCCATGTTTAGCCTCTCCTGCGGCGTGAAAGCCACGAGGACACGCCAGCAAACACTACCAAGCCAGGCAGGACGAGCACTGCCACGATGATCATGATAATGAATCCGGCATTGGTCGGCGGGTTGAATACACGCAATGTTTTTTCACGCGGCGTAATGTTAAGCAAGTCTTCCTGTTCTGCCGCCCAATCCACCGAGTTGATGAACATGTTGCCATTGCCCAATGCGTCAAAGCCGTCGTTGGAGGCAAAGAGTGAATTGCCGAACACCACCACGCGTCCTTTGGTTACAGCATTCTCACCCACAATTGCAAGGTTCAAAGGACCGGGGTTGTCTTTTTCGGGATCAAACTCTGGTTGTGCTCCTGAAACCAATTCAGTCTCACCCCATGACTGTTCTGTGGTCAAAATAAGCGGGGTTGGGGTCACATTTTCGATCTGCGCCACGAGGCTTAAGCTTCGCGCTTGGGGAAGAACGACAATGTAATTTTGGGTCAAGTTCTGGGTGATCGGGTGCTGTCCAATTTGTGAGGAAACTGCCTGGAGCGGATTCTGTGTGTTTACGAGGTCAATCACAATATCATTATTAAGTGTGATGCCCCAGTCAGAAGTTAAGTATTTAGCCAGCGGGTCTGCGGAAGAACCAAAGTCTGTGACAACCGTGGGGTCTTCCATGACAACCAGCGCGCCGCCTGCGTCCACATATTTCTTGAGCAAATCCATTTCTGAAGCGGTGATTGGCTTCATGGGTCCGCCAATGATGACCGCCAGCGCATCTTCGGGGATGGCGTTTGTGGAAAGCAAATTCAACGAATTGACCGTGTAATTTTTCGATTCAAGCGTGGCTTTAGCCGTGGAGAAACTAATCTGTCCGCTTGAGTCAAGTGTGGGTTCGCCGTGTCCTTCAAGGAAGTAGACGACACGCGAGGCGGGGCTGATCAGGCGGATCAACGTTTTGGTGAGTTCGGCTTCGTCAGCGAAGGATGCAATTTCTTTTGTTTCGCCCATCTGGAGCAGAATCTTGCCATCGCCGGTGATGCCTGCTTCGCGCGCGGCAAGCGGATCGAGGTCAGGGTCAACAAAGGTGTAGTCGAATTTGCCGCCGCTGTTGGTTTTAAATTTCAACAGAACTGCGTCTGCGCCGGAAGAATCCAGGTTGCCGGTATAGAATGCGATGGCGGTCACTTTCTCAGGCAGGGTGGCAAGTGCTTGCAGGGTTTCGGGCGCAAGCGTATTGGATTTGTCTTCGGTCAAATCCCATGATTTGGGGTTTTGAAAGACAATGTAATTCACCACAAAAATAATGCCGAGAAATGCCAGGGCTAGGATCAGCGAATTGGAACCGTACCGTGCCTGTCGTCCAGTAAGGAAGCGGCGGACTGTGTCAGGCGCCATAATCGCGTATGCGGCTAATCCAACAATCAGCAAGGCAACGCTAATCTGCAAGGCAAGGTTGAGTCCGTTGGTATTTTCGAGCGTGAACATTTTTATGGCAAGCATGCCTTTTGCCGCGCCGATCAAGCCGGTGGAAACACAGGCGAGCAGGGCGAGGATGAGACCGATAAAGGCATATTGTGCCGGGGAGTTTTTCTTATTTCCAGCCATTAGCGCCATCTCCGAATTTCAACTGCGGTGGTGCCAGCGAACAAGCCCAACGCAATCAAACTTAAGTAGTAAACAACATCCCCCAGGTTGATTGTGCCGTTATTCATGGACTGGGAGAAATGTGTGGAAAGACTAAGGTAATTAAGCACATCGCCGCCTTGTTGTAAATAATTGGCGGGCAAGCTGACCATGAACCAGAGGAAGAAGAACAAGCCCAGGGTCACGAAGAACGCGGCGAATTGATTGGTGAAAATGGCAGAGATGCCGGTGCCAATGGAAAGAAGCGCGGCGCAGACCAGAATCATGCCAATGTATGAAGAAAGGATCACCATCCAATCTATGCCTGGGGAGACAAAATTGTTGATGATGAGCGGGAAGACAAGGGTTAGCGAAGCAAGCGCAAGAACAAACATCAATGCGCCCAGCCATTTGCCTGCCACAAGTTCAAAATCACGGATGGGGGCGGTCAGCAACAATTCAAGCGTGCCCATGCGCGCTTCGTCTGAGAGCAGGCGCATGGTTAATGCAGGACTGAGGAAGATCATCAGAAAGACGAAGAGCCAGTTGATCGGCGCGCTTTCGGGGGCGGGACCGCCCATCATGGCTTGTTGTGAACTGACAAACATGATCAGCGAAAAATAAATGCCCATTGGCAATAGGATGGAAAATGCCACCACGTACGCCAGCGGACTGTTAAAGTAATTATCGTATTCGCGTTTTGCGATAGTCCAAATGTTTCTCATGAGGTTCCTCTTTATTTCTTTTTATTATCGGAGCCAGTGAGTTCGAGGAAGATTTCCTCAAGGCTCATGCCGAGCGGACGCAATTCGATCAGGTCGTAGCCTGAATTGATGACCTGTTTGGCAACTTCAGGGCGCACGTCTTTGCCTGAAGCAAACTCAAATTCCACAGAGCCATCTTGCTTGGTTTCCACGCCTTGCACGCCTTTGACCTGTTTGATGGCGCTGGCAAGATCATCTGCTTCGCCGCGCACGCGGATGATGACCCGTTCTGCGCCAATCAGACGCGCCTGCAAATTCTCGGTGGTATCTTCTGCGACAATTTTGCCCTTGTTGATAATCAAGACGCGGTCACAAATATTTTGCGCTTCATTCAAAAGGTGGGTTGAAAGCAAAACTGTGCGCTCTTTGCCAATCTCGCGGATCAGTTCGCGCACTTCCACGACCTGTCCTGGGTCAAGACCGATGGTGGGTTCGTCGAGGATCAGCACTTCGGGGCGATGCAGAAGCGCCTGCGCCAACCCGATGCGCTGACGCATTCCTTTGGACAGGTTGCCAATGAAACCATCGGCGCGGTCAATCAAGCCGACCATATCCAGCACTTCATCCACGCGCGCATCCACGTTGGGAATTTTTCGCAGTTCGCCCATGAATTTCAAATAATCAAAAACAACCATGTCGGTATACAGCGGAACGGTTTCGGGCAAATAGCCTACGCGCTTGCGAACTTCAAGCGATTCTTCCACGACATCATAACCAGCCACAATGGCTTCGCCATCTGTAGGCGGCATGTATCCTGTAAGAATACGCATGGTGGTGGTTTTCCCCGCGCCGTTGGGTCCAAGGAAGCCTACAATTTCGCCCTGTTGGGCGTCGAAACTCAGGTTGGAAATGGCGCGGCGCGCGCCGTAGTCCTTTGTGAGACCACTAACTTTGATCATTGCCTCTCCTTGCAATAAAATTTATAAAAATTGGGGTTTTGACAAACAAAAGACACAGCCTGTTGGCAGTGCCTTTTCAATATCGCCGCTGATTACTATACAATATATGAAGATGCAAAGTCAAGCGGGTAAAAATCTTCTAATCCAACGCTAATCTTGTGGCAAGCCAAAAGATTTACCCACAGAGCGCGCAGAGAGCGCTGAGAAAAACCTCTAAAAATCTCTGTGAACTCCGTGATCTCTGAGTGGTTTTCTCTCTGGCGCCGCCCGCCAGAGCAGGTGTAGCCATTCTTTAGCCACTCCCTGCAAATAGAACTTCTTGACTCCGCGCTATAATGGATACATGACCAAACTTCTCTATCAAACCGATGCTTATCTCAAAGAGTTTTCAGCCGTCATCACCTCGGTGGATGTTGAAACTCGCGCCGTTGTTTTGGATCAATCTGCTTTTTATCCTGGCGGCGGCGGTCAGCCCTGTGATTTTGGATCGCTGGAAATTGCAGGCGTAACCTACCCTGTTGAAAAAGTGAAGAAGCAGGGCGATGACGTTTTGCATTTCCTTGGCGGAACCAATCCCCTGCCTTCGATAAATTCCGCAGCAAACGGGACGTTGGACTGGGCGCGACGACATCAGTTGATGCGAACGCACACGGCTTTGCACATTCTGTGCGGCACGGTCTTCCGTGATTACGGCGCGAAGGTCACAGGCGGAGATATGGATCCGCTCAAGGGACGCATGGATTTCGAATTCGAGAACATGCGCGGGGAGTTGGTCAAAGCCATCGAAGCGGCAACCAACTTTGAGATTGGGCAGGGGCGCGAGATCAGGGTCAAGATTTTGCCGCGCGAAGAAGCGTTCCAAATCCCAGACTTGATCCGCACCAAAATTAATCTACTCCCCGAAGGCATTATGCAGGTGCGAACTGTTGAAATTGTGGGACTGGATTTGCAAGCCGACGGCGGCACGCATGTGGCAAATACATCTGAGGTTGGCGCAATAAAAGTTGTGGATTACAAAAGCAAGGGCGCAATTAACAAACGAATTTATATTGAAGTTGAGTAAAATCAGACCTCCGAGTTCTTTGGAACTCAGAGGTCTGATTTCAATATTATTGGATGTTTCTCGTTGCCATGCGTTGCGCGGGTGTCTTGTATTCGGCTTCGGTTCCAACCTCAACCAGAGCCTTGTTCACATCAAAGTAAACCTGCCAGTAATTCGCATTGGAGCAGAACGGGCGAACGGCAAGCAAGGTTCCGTATTCATTGAAGTTCAAAATCTCAACCACCGGCTTGGGGTCAGCCAGCACATTGGGGATTTTGCTTATCTTTTCTTGAATCCGCTGAATCGCGTCGGCGGGGATGGTTTCGTGCGCAAGTTGGGCAGTCAAATCTACGCGGCGGTAGGGGTTGGTGGAGTAATTCTGGATATTGCCTGAAAAAATTGCGTTGTTGCCAACATATACGCGGATGTTATCCGATGTGTTGATGGCGGTTGAGAACAGCCCAATCTCGAACACTGTGCCGCTGACACCTCCCACCGTGACGGCGTCGCCCACTTTGAAGGGGTGCAGAAAAACCAGAAATACGCCAGCCGCAAAATGCGCCAACAACCCAGCCCACGCCGCGCCGATGGCAATTCCAGCCGCGGCAAGCAGAGCGGCAAATGAAGTGGTTTCAATTCCCAGCAGGCTAAAAATGACAATGACCAGCAAAATTCGCAATGCAATGCTTGCCGCGCCATCGGCATATTTCGCAAGGGTTACATCCACATTGCGGCGCTGCATGGCTTTGTTAAGCGCCTTGATCAACAGGCTGATGACCCAGCCGCCGATGATCCAGACGACAATGGCGCCGATCAACTTCCAGCCAAGCGGAACAATATAAGCATTAATAAATTGATTCATTTCAACAGACATGGTGTGCCCTCCAGGGGATGTGATTTTGAGTTGAAATTAAGACCTTTTCAACCGCATTGAGCGACATTTTACCGCGTTTGATCTACATTGTGGCACTCATAAAATGCGATGGCGTACAGTCAAACCACCCCGCAAAAAACAGCCTTCGCTCAATGACGAAGGCTGTTTTTTTCATAAGTCTGATTGGATTACACAGTCAACTTTCTTATTCTTTGTACAAGTTCGCTGGCATGGAACGGTTTTGTGATGTAGTCATTTGCTCCAGCGCCAAAGGCAACAATTCTGCTGTCGTTATCGTCCAGGGCTGTGACAATGATGATTGGCGTAAACATAAAGACCGGGTCTGCGCGCAACATTCTACACAACTTAAATCCATCAGGGTCTGGCATCATCAAGTCAAGCAGAAAAAGATCAGGCTTAACAGCGCTTGCCATCTCGTGCGCCTTTGAACTATCATTTATGGCAATGGTTTGAAAACCTTCCATGGTAAGGAGTTTCCCCAAAAGGGTGGTAATCTGCGCGTCATCATCCACGATCATAATTTTTGTCATAATATCTTCCTAAATTAATTTAATGATTTTTTATTTAATGACTCGTAAAATAATATTATACCCTTTGAGATCAAAAATCATGCCCTATTCCAGCAATTCTTAGTATGGCTTTTCCTCATCCACGATTTAGAAAATTAGTATCTTCTCAAAAAGTCGGGGTGAGTGAGACTTCCGAAGTCTTCGAGACTTCGGAAATCTGGAGCGCGCCTTAAGATTTTGAACTGTAACGCTAGTTGATTTCAGGCATCAACAAGGAATCTATTTTATTTATCAGATCTTTTGGAAGAACCGGCTTTGTAAGAAAATCTTTTGCCCCCGCGTTAAATGCGTCTTTTTTACTGCCAATATCATCCAATGCAGAAACAATGATAACGGGAATATCTTTGAGATCTGAGGTGGAATGAAAAATCTTGCAGAGTTCAATGCCGCTAATCCCTGGCATCATAATATCAAGCAAGATAAGGTCAGGGGTGATGGTGTTTGCCACTTCAACAGCATTCATACTGTTATGTACGGCAACAGTCTTGTGACCCTTCAACGCCACAATGCTTTCCAGCAATTTTGTAGTTTGTACATCGTCGTCAATTATTAAAATTTTTGCCATTATGTTTTTCCTGATTAAACGTTCAACACTACGCAGTTATAAAATTATTCAATATTCCCTTCAAGCAGCAGGGTTATCCTTGTGATCACTTCATCAAGATTGAAGGGTTTTGCAAGATAATCATTTGCGCCAAAGGAAGTTGCCTTGCTGTTGCTAATATCCATGGCGGTGATGATCAAAATTGGGGTTTGGGCAAAACCTGGATCTGCGCGCAACATTCGGCATAATTCAAAACCGTCAGGCGGCGGCATCATCAGGTCAAGGATAAAGAGATCGGGGCGCATCAGATTTGCGGTTTGAATTGTCTTTGAACTCTGATTGATTGTGGTTACTTCATAGTTTCTTGGGGATAGGTACCTTTTTAATAATGTTGTAACCTGCGGATCATCGTCTACGATCAAAATTTTGGGCATCATATTTTCCATATTACTTTAAAGAATTTTATTTTCAACACCTACCGTAATCATACAATAAAAAAGTACCCGCATCAAGTTAATTTTTTGTATGAGGTTCAGTCAGTTGCAAAAATCCGTCCCTCGTGTAAGGGACGGATTTTTCATCCTCTTCAGTTGAAATATTACTCTACCACAAAAAGGATTCTTTATTTGAGCGTGCGAATAAATGAAACAACCTGCCAGATCTGTTCGTCGGTCAAAACGCCTTTCCAACCGATCATTGAAGTGCCTGCTTTTCCGGTAGATACGCGCCAGAATAAATAATCATCACCTACAATGGCGGCAAGCGTGGAAAGATTCCTGGGGGCAGGGTTAAGCGCCGCACCAGCGGGGCCATCGCCATGTCCCTGCTCGCCGTGACAGGTTGCGCAATTGTTCTTGAATGTTTCCGCACCAGCCGCTGCGGCATCTGCCCCAAGTGGATTGGTCTGACCGGCAAATTCAGCAGGGACAGGAGCCGGAGTACCAACTGCCTCAGTTCTGCCACTGCCGCCGCCACATGCCGCCAAAATGAACGCGGCTAAAATCAAAACAGCCGATAATGTTTTTTTCATTGCCTACTCCACCCACACCGTTCTGTCTTCATACGACGGGCGCGGCGCAGGCTCATTCGCCGCTTCGGGATACCCGACATAAATAATGCCTGCAATATGCTGGTCTTCAGCAAAGCCAAAAAACTCCTTTACCATTGCGTCACGCGACCATTCGCCTGTGCGCCAGACCGCGCCCAGCCCCAGGGCATGAGCCGCCAGCAGAATATTTTGACACGCGGCAGATGCGGCAGCGTAATTTTCCAATTCGGGAATTTTAGCCTCGGTGGGTTTATCCACGCCGACGGCGATGACTACTGGCGCGCGGAGCGGCAAGGCTCGGGTCTTGTCTAATGCCTCTTGCGGCAGATCAGGCTGACGGGTATGCTGCGAAGCGGACATTACATCGCCGAGTTTGTTGCGCCCATCCCCGGTCAAAACAACAAAGCGCCAGGGTCGCACCTTGAAATGATTCGGGGCGCGATTGCCCGCATCCAAAAGTTTTTCAATTACCTCACGCGGCAGTAAATCCGCTTTTACTTTCCCAACCGAAGATCTATTTTTGATTGCTTCAAATGTATCCATTTTTTCTCCGTTCACAAAGACGCTTGCGGGTAAAATTGTCTTACCATGAAAATATTTTACTCTGATAATCATCGCAAACACCACCCACCTTTTGAAGTCTTCGACGGCGGCAAACGCGTGCCGTATCTCGAAAACCCAAACCGCATGGATCAAATTTTGCACGCGCTCCAAAAAAAAGATTGGGCTGAATTTATTGAGCCATTGGATTTTGGACTCGATCCGATTCTCGCCGTGCATGACAAGGATTACATGACCTTTCTCGCCACTGCGTGGAGCGAGTGGCTGGCTCTCGACCCTGAGGTTGCGGCGTCGCCCGATCAGAATGCCTTTCTGCCCGCGACCTTTGCCTTGCGAAGAATGCCGCGCGTGCCAAGCACCCTGCTCGGCAAAGCAGGCTACTATATGATGGACTTGTCCGCGTGCATTGTGGCAGGGACCTATGAAGCGATAATATCCTCTGCCCACTGCGCGTTGAGCGCGGCAGATTCTACATTCCGCAATCAACATTCTGCATTTGGTTTGTGCCGTCCCCCTGGACATCACGCAGGCAAAGACTACGCGGGCGGATATTGTTTCATCAACAACGCATCCGTTGCGGCAAACTGGCTTTCATCCAAAGGAAAAGTTGCCATCCTCGATATTGATTATCACGCGGGCAACGGCACACAGGATATTTTTTACAAACGCAACGATGTGCTGACCATCTCGATTCACGGCGACCCCGATTTTGAATATCCACATTTCATCGGCTTCGCAGACGAAACCGGCGCAGACGCGGGACTCGGCTTTCACAAAAATATTCCGCTCCCCAAAGACACTGGCAACGCGGAATATTTATCGGCGTTGGATGAAGCCTTGAATCTGATCAAAAACTTCGCGCCAAATTATCTGGTCGTTTCAGCCGGCATGGACACCTTCGACGGCGACCCGCTCGGCACGTTCAAAGTAACCCGCGAGGGTTTTGCAGAAATCGGCAAGCGAATCGCCGCGCTTCATTTACCGACTGCCGTCATTATGGAAGGCGGCTATGCCAATGAAGCGCTTGGCACAAACATCGTCACTTTATTGGAGAATTTTAACAGCCCGTAGGTCACGCTTGAAGCGTGACAAATTCAAAACCGTCACGTTACAAACGTGACCTACTTTATTGGAGAATTTCAAATGAGAAGAAAATACGTTGCCGTTCTGGTTTTAGTTCTCGCCATGCTGGCGTGCAGTTTGCCTTCACAAGTGGTTACGCCAACTCCCGCCGCGCCTGTTGAAACACAAACGCCCACTTTTACTTTTACCCCCGAAGCCACATTTACCGCTGCCGCAACCCTGACCTCCACCGTTACGTTTACCCCCACCATCACCTTCACACCAACCATCAGCGCCACGCCCACATTTTCCTTCCCGACGGTCACGGTCAACAAGCAGGCGCATTGCCGCTATGGACCGCATGTCGCATTTTTACACGCCGCCGATCTATATCCCGGCGATACGGGCATCGTGGATGGAAGGTACGAGTATAGCGGCTGGCTGCACGTAAAATTTGACAAGATCAAATATTACTGCTGGGTCGCGCCCTCGGTAGTGGATGTGGTCGGCGACATAAGCACCCTGCGCTACAACGAGCCTGACCTGCAAACCGTTGGTTACAGCAATTATGCCCCGCCCGGAAATATAAGCGCAGTCCGCAATGGCGATGAGGTGACGATCAGTTGGGATCAGGTGGAGATGACCACCGACCATGATCGCGGCTATTTGATCATCGCCTTTGTCTGTCAAAATGGAAATTACCTTTGGTGGCCGTTCTCGTACTCCGATCAATTTACAACAAGTTACACGGTGAAAGATGAAGCAGGCTGTCACGCGCCGTCAGAGGGCGTACTGTATACTGTTGAAAAACACGGATTCTCAAAGCCGGCGCAAATCCCCTGGCCGGCGCCATAAAAAAAATCAGCGCGAGATGGTTTCATCTCGCGCTGATTGCTAATTCAACACACCCGATTTTTTCATCGCACCTTCCAGCGCGTCAATGGTGGCTGGTTTTATCAACATCGCCTGCGCCCCGCCGCGCATCACCCGTTGACGTGTCTCTGGCTGGTCGTCTGAAGTGATCACAATCACAGGCACTTTCATCAAACGCGGCTCACGCCGCAAATAAGCGAGCACTTCGGTGCCATCCAACCCGGGCATATTAATATCCAAACACACAAAGCGCGGAACAAAACTCCCCAGCATGGTTAGCGCAGGGCTGGAGCCATACGCCACCCGCGCAGGCAAATCCAAAACCTCCAACATTTGTTGCAGGGCGTCCGCAGTGTTTCGATTATCGTCAATAATCAAACCTTCCATTTTAGTCCTCCAAAATAATTCTACCCATCACCGAGACATCATAGCCTGGTAACTTCGATACAGAATTTCGAAAATCACTGCCGGCTATCAGTTCAAAGAGAGGCGCAAGCAAATTACTTTCTGCATGTTCCTTCGGAATGACAAGATCATATCTTTCTTGAAATAAAGGCACAAAATCCAAATCCAATGCCTGCGCGGCAGCGGCAATTCCAAGCCCACACTCTGCCCTTCCCGAAGCCACTGCGGCGGCAACCCCAAGATGAGTATATTCTTCCTGAGTATATCCGAGGATTGAATCAGATGAAATCCCCATTAAGTTTAGATGATAGTCGAGGAGAACGCGCGTGCCTGCTCCGCGCTGACGGTTCACAAACTGCACCCCCTGGTTGATCAAATCACCCAGGCTTTTGATTCCCTTTGGGTTTCCCTTCTTCACCATCAAGCCTTGATCACGCCCCACCAACGCAATCACCTTGACGGGAATATTCGGCATGTACTGGCGAATGTACGAAATGTTGTACTCGCCCGTTTCAGGATTCAAAAGATGCGAGCCAGCCAAATGCGCTTCGCCGCGCCGCAACGCCACCAGCCCGCCTTGCGAACCCACATTTGCAGAAGCAAGCCTTCGATCATGCTCTGCCAAAAACTGCGCCATCAAATCCAGCGTGAGATCATGCGAGCCGATGCAGAAAATGGTGCGCTCAATTTCAGCCCTGCTTCGATACAAATGAACTTTGACCTGCTCGCCCGCATCCATGCCCTGCACACCACTGGGGATTAATGCCAAGCCATCGGCTTGAACCAGCGAGGTGATGACCCCAGCCCCACGCGAGAGCGGCGCGGCGAGAAGTTTATCGCCAACCTTGCCAACCGCCACGCGGACGTAATCATCATCGCCTGCGGGCGAAACCAATTTGCGTGTCAGCGTAGCCATTTCAGTTGGAAGTTCATTCGCTCTGCGCCCAAGCCATTTGGCGATGATGGATTCAACAAAAATATCCACAGTTAATGCGGCAGAGACAGGGTAACCAGGGACGCCCATGATGGGGATAAGAGATGAGTAACGAGTAATGAGTAACGAGTCGCTCTTATCTTGTTTCTCGTTACTTGGCTTCTCGTTTCCAACCATCCCCAAAATGACCGGATGTCCCGGCCTCACTGCAACGCCATGCACCAAAAGCGTGCCGAGTTTTTCCACCACTTTGGACGAGAAATCTTCCGCGCCGGCAGAGGATCCAGCGTTGAGTAAAACCAGATCGTGCGTTTGCGCGGCTTCGAGCACACGCTCGCAGATCGAATCAAAATTATCTTTGGTAATTGGGTAGCGAGTCGGATCGCCGCCCATGGCTTTGATCTGCGCAGCCATCACCAGCGAGTTATATTCGAGGATGTCGCCGGATTTTAGTTTGGAACCGATTGGGACTAACTCAGTGCCGGTTGGAAGAATCGCAACTTTGGGCTTGCGCGCCACGCGGATGGTCTGATGTCCAGATGCGGCTATCGCGCCCAAATCCGCTGGACGCAGGGAATGTCCCGCAGGTAAAACCAGTTGCGTAGCGACAATATCCTCCCCTAGCGGGCGGACATGACTCCACGGGGCAACCGCAGCGCGAATTCTGATCGCGGACGGTTGACGAATGACCGAGGTAATTTCGCCGTCCTTGTCGAGCGATTCAACATTCTCAATGGGAATGACCGCATTCGCCCACTCAGGCAGCGGATCACCTGTATCCACATATTGCGCTTCGGGTCCGATGAACAAAGTGATTGGTGCGGAAGGCATGGCTCCGTTGGAAGAAACTGCGCGCAAGGCGAAGCCATCCATCGCCGAGGCATGATAATGCGGCGAAGAAATCTCCGCCCAGATCGGCTCGGCGGTCACGCGACCGAGGGCGTTTTCATCCAAGGGAATATTTTCTATGCCTAGCACGTGCCACAAGTCCGCGTCTTGCAAGGCTTCGCGCAAACGGGACTGGGCTTGAGAAAGGGGAATATCGTGAAGGTAGACTGACATTTTTATTTTTGATTTCAGATTTATGAATGAAGTAAATGGAGATTGGTAATTACCATT
>JFJP01032846.1_pt1 | contig 14840 bp, 8 predicted proteins | sample 431651 | NCBI WGS metagenome assembly JFJP01 (sample SAMN02602958, study PRJNA72255) | Microbial mat metagenome, whole genome shotgun sequencing project. | biome: fresh water; feature: sink hole; material: water; isolation source: purple microbial (photo- and chemosynthetic) mats found in...
AGAAAAAAATCAACACAATAGCGATAATAACGCTAATGCCACCCAACGTCATACTGTAAGTTGCAAGGCGATCTTTGAGCATTCGCCAATTACGACGTTTGATGCTTTCGGGGGCATCGAGGGCTGGAACGATTTTGGGAGTATTTAATTGCATATTGGCATTCATTTTCTTAGTATAACGCTCCAATCATGACAATCGCGTGACAATCGAATGATTGGGAGGGGATTTAAATGTGTTTTGCGCATTGCAGCATAGAACTGAATCCCGCATAATTTTGGTTTATCGTTCTCACCTCAACACAAAGGAGTTTTGTCTATGCAATGCACACTCTTAAAAACTAAACTGCATCGTGCCTGCGTCACCCACGCCGAACTCGATTATGAAGGCTCGTGCGCCATCGACAGCCAATTGCTTGATGCCGCTGGCATTCACACTTACGAGCAACTGCACATTTACAACGTCACCAACGGCGAACGTTTTTCGACTTACGCGATTCGTGCCGAAGCGGGTTCTCGGGTGATTTCGATCAACGGCGCAGCCGCTCACAAAGCAAACGTCGGTGATCGTATCATTATTTGCACTTATGTGGCACTCACGCCCCAAGAAATCGCCATTCATAAGCCCACCTTAATTTATCTCGATGAGAACAACCACATCACCGGCGCTCGCCATGCTATTCCTATTCAAGCCGCCGCTTAATTTATCGCATAAAAATCAAATACTTGCACACAACAAGAGGATCAACTAAACTCGGAATAGCACAAGCACGGTGCGATTAAAAATATCGCACCCTTTTATCTTTCTCAATTTTAAAGGAAGTATTTATGTTTTCTAACACCAAATTCCAACTTTCTGCTTTAAGTATTGCTCTATTTCATACCCCCACTTTCGCAGAAGAACGCCTATTAATCGATCCTCTCTTTCAACAAATCATTTTAGATTTGAAAACCGACGCAATCGCTATCGCCGCCAGATATTACGTTGCTCCCTTCAATATTAATAATAAAACAAATGCCTATGATGAATTACTTAAACAAACAGGGCAACGTTACAATTTACCTCCTCAAGAAGTAAATAACTTTCTCAATTCCACTAAAACAACCCCGCTAGGAACAGATAGCTGGTCTGCAACCCTTTTTCATGTGAGAAAATCCTTGTTAAATTGGGTCGATCCTTTAATCAATTTAACGAACGTTGATTTGTCAAAAGCCACCGATGAAAATTTCATTATTGATAATTTAAAACCTTTTCTAGTCGATCAAAATGCTTTAACTTCTTATGATTATTACGGCTTTACACCCACCCTTTGGCAATTAGTAAAATTGAAGAATAATCATAAGGTTGGTTGCGAACAATGGAAATTCTCAAGCACCGAACTCAATCAACATCTTGCTCAAACCTTTGCAAAAGAATTTTCTGTGATAAGTCAAATCGCTTATAATGATTTGTACGAAGGCGCGTTGTTATCTATTAGCGGTAAAGTGTTGAATCAAGAAGGCTATCCCGTTTCTACCTTTCCTTATTGGTTGAACTTATTGGTATTTGGTTTAGAAAACTTAGCGGTTTTACAACACGAAACATTATTAGAACTTCAAACCCAAATAAAAACTGAAACCGATCAAGTATTGGTAATTGGAAAACAACTGCAAGAAATCCCCGCAACTTTACCTACCGATTTAGTTACATTACAAACACTTGATACCAATGTAAATAAATACATCGGCGATTTGGAAAATGTTGAGGAAACTTGCGCAGGAACAACAGGAAAAACGACATTTTTAGCATCTGCTCAACAAAAACAACTTAAAATCGAAGCCGCAATGGAAATCGCTAATGAATCTAATCAAGAAGGCGCGGCACTTACCAATCAAATTACTCTCGAGAAAAGTCAAATTGATGCGATTGCTCTACGTTTGCAAACTTATCCTTCTCCGTTGCCCACCGATTTAGCGCAATTACAAACGTTAAGTGCTGATTTGAATATCCAAATTGTTACCTTAGAAAACTTTGAAGAAACTGTGCCTAATTCAACAGGTAAAGAAGCTGTTTTAAATACCGCATTACAATTACAAATTCAAATCGAAAGTGCGATTGAAACTGAGAAAGAAAAACTCTCCGAATTAGAGAAACTCAAAGTCAGTTTTAAACAGCTAACAACGGTAGAATTACAAACCCCTTCTGCGAGTTTCACCAGCGATGATTTTGAGTATGCAATTACTGAGGTGAAGAAACCTAATGTAACTATCAAATCAATGATCACTTTATTGGATAATTTAGAGAAACTTAAAGGTAGTACGTTTGCAAATGCGAAAGATGCACAATATGCGTATGATGATTTGTTAGATACTGTTCAAGCAGAAATTGATTCGGTGAACAACTTTACCTTGCAATTATTTGTAAATCCTCAAACAGTAAATAATCCTTTGTATGGTTATAATGGTGTAAATTTCTACATTACAAATGGGGCAGCAAATGTTTCTAAGCAGTTGATTGCATTGTATAATATTAACCGTCAACATCCCTTAGATGTAAGTCCATTAAGTGATCGGATTTTTAATGGAGAAATGCCGACCAACATTATGGACGCATTGTATATGAAACAACCTAAATTAGTGCGCAGTGATTGGATTGATGTGAACAATTTCAAAGATCAATTTCAAAGTGCATTACGAGGAGGTGATTTCTCAGTTGCTGCAACAGGTAAGAATTACACTGCACTTTCTGATCTATTAGCCGCAGATTTATTTCTTGATTAAATATTTATTAGTCGATCAATAAACTGTCTGCTGAGTTTGTTTAATTATTGCTGGGGCTTTAAACCCCAGTTTTTTACAATGACAAACGATAGATTTGTTGAGGAAGGGCTTTACCTTTCAATTGCACGGGAGCTAACGGTTCGATGGGTAAGTTTTCACTAAAATCACCTAACGCATGAAATACGCTTTCTGAAAGGATAATTTCGCCTTTTCTAGCCTGTCCAGTTAAACGCGATGCAACGTTCACCGTATCACCAATAATCGTATAATTCATATAATTAGAAGAACCCACATTTCCAACGATCATTTCACCTTTATTGATACCAATACCCAAACCAAATGTTCCTTCATAACAACGCTTCCATTTTGCAAAGACTTCCTCAAAAGCAGTTTGCATATCAATGGCGGCTTTTACTGCTCGTTGTGGAGCATCTTGTTGAGGAAATGGCACGCCAAATCCAATCAATAAGCAATCTCCCGCCATATTGAAAATTGTTCCTTCATAACGGTAAGCAACTTGGGTTAAGGCAGAGAAAAATTCATTAAGAATTGCAACCACTTGCATGGGTTGTAAGGCTTCCGATAATGCGGTAAATCCTCTCAAATCGGCAAACATTGCAACACCTTCTTGACGGTTTTGGCGATCGGTTAAAGCTAATTCAGCTTTTTCAGGGTGAGTTAAAATGTCGTCGACTAAGGTTGGAGAAACATAGCGTTTGAACATACTTTCTAACTGTTTTCTTTGCGCTAATTCCAAATCACGGCGAGCCACTTGATATCGCAATAATGAACGCACCCGTGCTAACAGTTCCTCACGATTAATGGGTTTAGAAAGAAACTCATCTGCACCCGCTTGAATGCCCTTAATTCTATCCTGACGACCATCCAATGCTGTAACCAACACAACGGGGGTTAAAACGCTTTCTGGGGCGGTTTTAATGCGATAACAGACCTCAAAACCATCCATCCCCGGCATCATTACATCGGATAAAACCACATCTGGGCGCTGTTCTTTAACGAGTTCTAATGCGGCTTCACCACTATTTGCAGTCAAAACTTCATAACCTTCTTCACGCAAATAATTGCTCACTAAAATCGTATCATAAGGCTGATCATCCACCACTAAAATTTTGCCTTGCTGTGGCTCCATTTCAAATAATTTTAAAAGAGAATCTTCTGGATAAGTGGTTAGATTTTCTGGCGGACAATCGGTTTCAAATTCTTTCAAAATCAAACGCATTGCTGATTGTGTTAATTGATAATCACCACTAATTAATTGGCTAGTTTTAATGGCTTCATCAAGCTGATGATTTCTCGCGAGTTCCTCTAAAGATTTGCAATGTTGTGCTAAATCTTGTGCGCCCAAATTTGCACTGCTTGATTTCAACGTATGTGCAGCGCGTCCCATTGCAACCAAATCTTTTTGTTCAGCCGCTTGTTGCATTTGGGTGATTAATTCATTTGAAGATTCGAGGTAAGTATTTACCAAATCTTGAAGAATTTCTGGCTCATCAATTCCTAAAGAAGTGACCATCGCTTGGCGAATATGAATTGCTAATGGATTGATTTCTGAATCATTTGAAACAGGGGTTTCTTCGATTGGAGCAACATCAGCGGTTTGATTAGTGCGTAAATGTTTGAGGGCTTTTTCTACTAACGCATATTCAACGAAGGTTTTTTCAACCGTTTCTAAGAGTGCATCAATGGTTTCACCAGCACGACTGCGTAATTCTAACTCTTTGCATAAATTACTAAAAATTGGTAAGCCCATATTTGCGCTGCTTGATTTTAAACTATGCGCGGGACGTTCTAATAATTTTGCATCTTTTTGTTTAATTGCTTCGTGCATTTCAGCGATCAAATCAGAGCAACCTTGTGTATATGCGTCGAGCAACTCATCATTAACATCAACCGCGCCGCCGGTTAATTCATTCAAAGCAGTCATGATTTGAGTTTCTAATACATTAATCTCTGAATAATCTGGAGAAACTTCTTTAGCGTTTGTGGTTTCAACGAGAGCAATATTTGTTGTTTTTGTGGGAGGAATTTCTTTAGCATCGATAGCACGTTGTAATCCTGCGGCTAACTCATTGACATTAATAGGTTTTGTAACATAATCATCCATGCCATTATCTAAACATTTCTCGCGATAACCTTGCAATGCGTGGGCAGTCATTGCAATAATGTAAGGACGTTGTTTGAAATCGGGGAGCAATTTAATGATTTGTCGAGTGGCTTCGAACCCGTCCATTTCAGGCATTTGTACGTCCATTAAAATGCAATCAAAAGTATTTTGTTTGACGGCTTCAACGGCTTCTAATCCATTATTTGAAATCTTTGCAGTATAGCCCATACGTTTGAGCAATAATGTTGCAACTTTTTGATTTGTAAGATTATCTTCAACCAATAATAAACGCAAAGGTGCATTTGGTTGAATTGTTTTAGGTTGAGCTGGAAGGTTTTCTAAAATGTTAATATGGGTAGGAACTTCGGTGAGTGTTCTTTGTTGATTTGTTGAGAAAATTTCAATCAAACATTCAAACAAATGCGAGGTTTTAACGGGTTTGGTTAAATAAGCCGAGAACAAATCCGCCTCAGAAAGCTGTTGACGACCCAAAGAAGTCAGCATTACTAAAGGAAGTTTCTCTGGTGTAAATTCTTTACGAATTTCTATTGCTAATGTCATGCCGTCCATTACAGGCATTTGCATATCTAGCACAGCAATATCAAATGGTTTTGTTTGTTGATGGAGGATTTTAATTGCTTCACGCCCACCAACCGCTTCAGTAACGCTCATTCCCCAAGATTCTAATTGAATTCTTAAAATATGGCGATTTGTTGCATTATCATCGACAATTAGAGCTGTTTTATTAGATAAATCCTCATTTAATTTAACCAAATAATTACCGTCTTGCTGTGAAGCAATTTTAGCAATAATCGTGAAGTGGAAAGTCGTTCCTCTATCAAGTTCACTTTCAACCCACATTTCTCCGCCCATTAGTTCACACAAATGCTTACTAATCGCTAAACCTAATCCTGTTCCTCCATATTTTCTCGTCATCGATGCATCGACTTGACTAAAGGCTTTAAACAACCGATCCATTCGATCTCGAGGAATCCCAATTCCCGTATCTTGAACTGCAAATTGGATTTCAACTTCTTTATCTTCTAATAAACGGGTACTAATGCGAATAATAATTTCACCTTTCTCAGTAAATTTCACCGCATTACTTAATAAATTAACAATGATTTGTCTTAAACGAGTTATATCCCCGATGATCGTTGAAACTGTTTGATTTTCAAAGAGTAATCCTAATTCTAAATGTTTTTCAAGTGCTTTGGGTGCAATTAAATCAAACGCGGATTCCACACATTCTCTCAAATTAAAAGGACGGCTTTCAAACTCCATTTTACCCGCATCAATTTTTGAGAAATCCAACACATCATTAATCAAAGTTAATAATGTATCGCCACTGGTTTTAATGGTTTCTAAATAATCACGTTGCTCTGAATTTAATGACGTATCTAGCAATAACGTTGTCATACCCAAAACAGCATTCATCGGCGTGCGAATTTCATGGCTCATATTTGCTAAAAATTCACTCTTTGCTCGACTTGCAACTTCGGCGACTTCTTTTGCTTCTTGTAAATCTTCGATGGTTTCTTCTAATTCACGATTGGTTTTTGATAATTCAATGGTGCGTGCTTGAACTAAATCTTCCAAATGCTCACGGTGTTTCTCGAGCATTTGATCGCGTTCTTGGATTTGTGCAAGCATTTGATTAAACGCATTTACTAATGAACCAATTTCATCTTTACCATACTGTTCTGCACGAATGCTATAATCGTTTTTCTCGGTAATTGTTTTAGCAATATTTGATAGGTGATAAATAGGTGCAGAAATAATATTTTGCAAATGATTTGAAATCATAAACGAAATTAACACCGTGACACCCAAAATAAGTGCAAGTGCAAAGGAAAAGTTTTTCAAAAGTGAATAAATAACGCTCAAATCAGATTGGATAAAGATAGTACCAATTTTCTGATCATTTAAGATAATATCTTCAAAAATGTTTAAATGTGTTGCAGTAAATTCTCTACCACTTTCTTTAACTGGAGAAATCACAAACTCAGGTACATTTTCTTTTCTGTATGAAGCAAATACTTCACCTTTTTTATCATAAATAGTGGCAGCAGTAACGTTTTTTTCAAATTTAAGAGCAAACAGTGTTTTCTCTGCATCTTCTTTGACAAGAAAGCTCAAAGAAGCGGTTGAGTTTTCTCCAATGACTCTTGCCAAAACAGTTTGACGTTCAACTAATGCAACTTTTAGCGAAATGATTTCATTAATTGTAAAAAATGCAGATGCCATAATTAAAGCAACGACATTTGTTACCATGATAATAAAAATGAGCTTGCGCTTAATAGAAAGGTTTTGAAAAAGCAGGGTTTTCTTCATGTTTTTTAAAGCCTGTAAAATAAATTGTTCACCATTAAGAATCCTGCCTTTGAAATGAGATAAAGAACTATTGTTTCTTATCTTTTTTGATCAATGCGTAGGCAGAATGATTGTGAATAGATTCAAAGTTTTCAGATTCTACCACATAAGCATCGATGCGGTCATCTTGGTTTAATCGAGCGGCAACATCGCGTACAATATCTTCAACAAATTTGGGATTTTCATAAGCTAATTCAGTGACATATTTCTCATCTGGACGCTTTAACAAACCAAATAATTGGCACGACGCTTCTTGCTCTGCAATATCAATCAAATCTTCAATCCACACAAAAGTGTTTAATTTGGCGGTAATTGTAACGTGAGAACGTTGATTATGTGCGCCATAACTTGAAATCTTTTTTGAGCATGGACAAAGGCTTGTGACGGGTACAACTACCTTTACAGTTGTAATAGGTTTCTCACCCCTAATATCACCAATAAAAGTCACATCGTAATCCATTAAACTTTTAACTTTTGAAATCGGCGCAATCTTTTGGACAAAATAAGGAAAACGCATTTCAATATGCCCTGATTCTGCTTCTAATCTTTTGAGCATTTCACAGAGCATTTCCTCAAAAGATTGCACGGTTATTTCATACTCATTGTTGTTCAAAATTTCAACAAAACGCGACATATGCGTTCCTTTGAAATGCTGCGGCAAACTTACATACATATTGAAATTTGCAATGGTATGTTGTTCTCGCCCTGCGCGATCCGCAACCCGCACGGGATGGTTAATATCTTTAATGCCTACCTTATCAATTGAAATATGACGATTATCGACGCTATTTTGTACGTCTGGGATCACACAAACAGGCTCACTCATTGCAAACTTTCCTCAAAAATAGAAAATAAAAAACCACTGTAACATTTCCACCCTCTTTTCTAACTTTTTATAATACATTTAATACATCCGTTGATTGACAAGACAAAGAGGCTAAATATTGTTTTATAGATTGTAAAATTCCTTTCTCGTCTAACCCTACTTCTTCAAGTAATTCTGCTTGCGTTCCTTGCTCAACAAAAACATCAGGTAATCCTAAATGTAAAATGGGCACTTGATTATTTTTAGTGGCTAAATACTCTGAAATCGCAGAACCTACCCCACCCGCAATGACATTTTCCTCTAAAGTAACTAATAAATCGTGACGTTCTGCCATTTGTAAAATTAAAGCCTCATCTAAGGGTTTTACAAATCGCATATTAACCACCGTTGCATTTAAAGTTTCTCCGACTTTTTGAGCAACTTGCACTAAACTTCCAAACGCTAATAATGCAACTTGTTTTCCTTGTCGACGAATATCTGCTTTGCCAATTTGTATGGAACTTAATGATTTTTCTACGCTTTTTCCAGTGCCACTTCCTCGCGGATAACGCACAACTGACGGAGCATTATGTAAAAAACCTGTCGTAAGCATTTGACGACACTCGTTTTCATCGGCGGGCGACATAATTAATAAATTAGGAATGCAGCGCAAAAAACTCAAATCAAACATTCCCGCGTGCGTTGCGCCATCTGCGCCCACTAAACCCGCTCGATCAACCGCAAATAAAACAGGTAAGTTTTGTAATGCAACATCATGAATTAATTGATCATATCCACGTTGTAAGAAAGTCGAATAGATTGCAACAACGGGTTTCAAACCATCGCACGCCATGCCTGCCGCCAAAGTGACCGCGTGTTGCTCAGCAATTCCTACATCAAAATAACGTTCAGGGTATTTCTCAGAAAACGCTACCAACCCCGATCCTTCTCGCATGGCTGGGGTAATTGCAATTAGTTTTTCTTCCACCGCCGCCATATCACACAACCACTCGCCAAATATTTGTGTGTAAGTGGGTTTGCTCGGTTTTGTTTCAAACTTTCCTGTAATCTTATCAAAGGCACTTACCCCATGATAAACGCAAGGGTCTTGCTCGGCGGGTTCAAATCCTTTTCCTTTGCGCGTTACAATATGTAAAAATTGAGGACCTTCCAATGTTTTAATATTTTTTAAAGTAGAGATCAAACTACTCAAATTATGACCATCAATAGGACCGATATAATTAAAACCAAATTCCTCAAATAATGTTCCGGGGACAAACATCCCTTTGAAATGTTCTTCGGTTAAACGCGCCATATCATGAAAAGATGGAGTATGACTTAAAATCTTTTTTCCTCCCTCTCTCAAATGTGCATAGAAACGACTTGAAAGGATTTTTCCAAAGTATTGTTTTAATGCCCCAACATTAGGAGAAATTGACATATCATTATCGTTTAAAATCACCAAAATATTAGCTTTAATATCACCTGCATGATTTAAGGCTTCAAATGCCATTCCAGCGGTCATTGCTCCATCGCCAATGATAGCAATTGTTTTACGTTTTTGATTAGAAAGTTTCGCCGCAATTGCCATTCCTAATGCCGCACTAATTGAGGTGCTAGAATGCCCCACGCCAAAGGTATCATATTCACTTTCACTACGCTTGGGAAACCCCGACAAACCGTCTTTTTGTCTAATTTTTTTCAACCCATCTCGTCGACCAGTTAAAATCTTATGTGGATAACTTTGATGACCCACATCCCAAACCAATCGATCCTCTGGTGTATTAAACACATAATGTAATGCGATGGTTAATTCAATAACACCTAAATTTGAAGCAAAATGTCCGCCTGTTTCACTCACGGTTGTAATCAAATAATTACGCAATTCATCGGCAAGTTGCAATAAACTTGTTTCAGGCAAATAGCGTAATTGTGTAGGAGAATCAATACGTTGTAATAAAGGATAAGGATTTTCTAAAGATTTCATAATGCTGTAAGCCTCTTTATTTAATTTATTTTACTTGTGGCCAATCAACGATAAAAGCGTTCAAATCAGGTAAAACAGGGATTTCCTGTTTCTCGACAAAAGGCACATCGCCCGCTTGATGAGCTAATTGTTGTGCTCTCATGTAATTGTATTTGCTAGAACTAATTTGTTGTTCAGTTTCAGCATTACGCATGATTTTGGGGTGAAGAAAGATCATTAAATTACGTTTAACTTTTTGAGTTCCTTGCGAACGAAACAATGCGCCTATAATAGGTATATCACCTAATAAAGGTACTTTTTGCTGATTATCGGTTAATGTTTCATCAATTAAACCACCCAATACTAAAACATTTCTATCTTCAACCATTACCGACGTTTTTAAAGAACGGGTATTTGTCACCACATCGGCAGTTCCTACTTTATCTGTCACTAAACTAGAAACCTCTTGTTCAATATCTAATTTAATGCTATTTCCTTCATTAATTTGCGGCTTGACTTTTAATTTAATTCCTACATCTTGGCGTTGAATAGTTTGAAATGGATTGGTAACACCTGCGGTGCTTCCTGTATTGGTATATTGACCCGTTACAAAGGGTACATTTTGCCCGACATGGATTTGTGCTTCTTGATTATCCAATGTCACCAAAGACGGCGTAGAAAGCACATTTGTACTCCGATCTGCTGCAAGCGCTTGCAATAAAACTGCGAAATTAAAAGAACCACCTTCTTTATAGCGTCCAATCCCTGTTGTAATCCCATTTAAACTAGTGGTTGCGGGGGTTTGTTTATTATAAATGGCTCCTGCAATATCGACAATTCCAGAAGTCGGACTTCCAAAGTTGATTAAACCCACAGGAGAAATACCGCCAGAAAGCCCTTCTGTAATCCATTGCACACCTAATTGTTGGGCTTTATTGTTTTCAACTTCTGCAATGATTGCTTCCACTAAAACTTGCGCTCTTCTTACATCTAATTGGCGAACAACAACTAATAAATTTTGTAAAATCGCGGGCGTGGCAGTAATGATCAAACTATTTGTCGATGGATCGGCTTGAATGTGCGAGTAAATTGTCGCATTTGACGACTGTAGGGGAGTAGGTGTCGCGGGAGTTGTTGGCGTGGCGGGCGCTTGCGGAGCGTTTTGCGCAGGATTTTGAGCGGGGGCGGGCGTTGTGATTGGTGCGGCAACGGGCGTGGGGATCGGCGTAGAAGAACGCGCGGATTTTGTTCCCATCAAACTATCGCTTACACTTCTCAAAATTTCAGCTAATTCCTTCGCTTGTGCGTATTTCAAATATATCACTTGCGTATTTCCAGAACTTTCTAATGGCGTATCTAAATGCGTAATTAAAGCTCGCAAACGAAGTTTCTCGGCTTTTTCTCCACTAATTAAAATACTATTTGTTCTTTCATCAGCAATGATCGCGGGGGGTTTGGAAGGTTGAGGATTTCCAATGCGTGATTGTTGTTCTAACGTCGTGATTATTCTACTAATTTCCAATGCCGACGCATGACGCATTCTAATCACCTCGACATCAGAAACTTCATGCTTATCAATACGATGGATAATTTCCACCATTCGAGCCACATTTGCTGCTCGATCAGAAATGATAATTAAATTATTGTCGGGGCTTGCGGCTAAATGCCCTTCTTGAGGCACTAAAGGGCGTAAAATAGGAATTAATTGACCCGTATTAACATGTTTAACTTCAACAACTTGGGTAATGATTTCGTCGCCATTTGAATCTGATTTTTCAATGCGAGAACTATCTGATTTTCCTAATGTTTCGGGGAGGATTTTTACCACTTTGCCGCTTGGAATTGCTGTAAAACCATGCACACTTAAAATTGAAATAAAAGTTTGATAAAGTTCTTTTTCATTCATGGGTGTGCTAGAAATCACCGTGACTTTACCTTTCACGCGCTCGTCGACCACAAAGTTCTTTTTAGTCACTTCAGAAACCATTTGAATTAAATTTGAAATATCGACTTCTTTTAAATTTAAGGTCACTTGTTGAGCACTGACAAATGAGGTAAAAAAGAGCGTTATCAGGATAAGAAAAGATTTCATGATTAAATGCGTTGTCTCACTGCTTCAAATAAACAAATACCGGTGGCGACAGAAACGTTAAGGCTTTCAACTTTGCCTAACATGGGGATTTTAACTAACAAATCACAGTGTTCGCGGGTCAAACGACGCAAACCTTTTTCTTCCGCGCCTAAAATGAGCGCCATTTTACCCCGTAAATTAGTTTCGTAGATGGATTTTTGCGCATCGCCCGCCAAACCCACCAATTGTACGCCTAATTCTTGCAGTGTCCGCAAACATCTCGCTAAATTAGTGACTTGCACCAACGGGACGATTTCTGCCGCACCACTGGCGACTTTGCGCACGGTTGGCGTTAAACCGACCGCTCGATCTTGAGGAATAATCACCGCACACACCCCTGCCGCCTCGGCGCTTCGCAAACACGCCCCCAAATTATGTGGGTCTTGCACGCCATCGAGAATTAATAATAAAGGATTTTCAAGGGTTTGCAATGTTTCGTACAACCATGCTTCGGGAATCGCTTGAGCAACTTTGCATTTTGCCGCCACGCCTTGATGTGTTGCGTTATCGGTTAATTTATCGAGGGTTTTGTGATTAACGCTTTGAATTGAAAGACTTTGTTCTTCCGCCAACTCGATTAATTGTCGCACCCGCGCATCATGGCGTTCGTTATCGACAAACAACGTCAAAAGTCGGCTGAAATCGGTTTGAATTAAATGTTGAACCGCGTGCAAACCCACGATCCACTCTTCTTTTTTGCGCATTTTATATCCTGATTTAAATCCCAAAACAGTAACACGTTTTTCAAAAAAAATTAAGCTATTTCTTTTAAAGACATGATTTTAAATAAATTTTCATAATTCATCTTCACACAAATCCACTCATCACACTATAAATGGGTAATTATTTGAGCAACTGACAATTCTAAGCTATCTTGAGAAAAGACTCATGTCAAAAGAAAAATTCCTAACACATTCAGGCGTGATGCAATAAAAATTACAAAAGAATGTACAGAAGAAAAATGAAATAGTCCCTACACAGAACAATTGACAAATATTATAAAACAACTCCAAATATAAAAATATAAGAATATAATGATTTTTATTAGAAGAATAAGTATGATATGCTGTTTTTGTATTCAATCGCAGCAAACCGAAGGAGACTCTTTATGAAATATTATAAAATCAAGTGCTTAGCAGTCAGTTTATTAATTTCTAATAACGTATTGGCGGCACATTTACCCGAGCAAGTTCCATTAGAAACTCAAATGCCCGCATTTGCAGAACCTTGGAAAAGATATGGAAGTTGGGCGCAAGATGATTGGAAAGCGTTTAGTACATTGGCGAATGTTCTTCCTCAAAATATTGCACAAATTCAACGAGTTGAAAAACTTGAGGGCGATCCCGAAAAAGGCAAAAAACTAGTTGACGATCGGACGCGCGGCGGCGGATGTTATGCGTGCCACAACATGCCAAATGCGAATTTGCCCGGAAATGTAGGTCCCGATTTGTCCACCATCGCAACGTGGGATCGCAGCGACGAATATCTTTACAATCGCATCTATGATCCGAGAATAATCAATCCCTTAACGGTGATGCCGCCTTGGGGTGCGCACGGATTGTTCAGTGATCAAGAAATTCGGGATATGGTCGCGTATTTGAAAACACTCAATAAATCAAGCGGATACAAAAACCCTTTGGATGATCCAGATAAACGCCCGATTCCAATTGAAGATCGTCCGAATCTTGATCCGTTAGAAAATCCCGCGATGTTCGCCACCGATGACGGCGAGCGTTTGTATATGGAATTGTGCAGCGGTTGTCATCAATCACCGATGACATTTCAAAATTGGGCGACAACAATGCCTAAATTTAGCAAAAAAATGGATAAAATCATTGGGATAGAAGAGTTTGTGACTCGCCACACTCGAGCAGCAAATAATGTCAATTTCCCCATGCAAAGTCCTCAAAATACGGCATTGTCGGTATTTCTAAGATTTCTTTCAAATGGGAAAAACATTCAAGTCGATACCTCTGATCCAGAAACCCAACAGGCTTTATTAAGAGGTGAGAAACTTGCTCAAACAAAGGTTGGTCAATTAAACTTTTCTTGCACCGATTGTCATCAAATTTCCTCAAATAAATGGATTCGCGGACAATATCTCGCAGATATGAAAAATATGGTGGATCATTTCCCGTTATATAGAACAAGTCGAGGAGAAATCTGGGATATTCGTAAGCGTTTTCAATGGTGTAACGTCGCGATTCGTGCCAATGAATTACCGCCCGATGCTAAAGAATATGGTGATTTAGAACTCTATTTAACGCAATACAATCGTGGTAGTCCGTTGAGTGTGCCAAATATTCGCCATTAAAACCTCACAAACAAACAAAACCGTAATTCAAAATATTTCTTGGATTACGGTCTTTTTGTGCTTAATAATTAGGCGAGTTTCTTTTTGAGTATTTCATTCAATTGCGCAGGATTTGCTTTACCCTTGCTCGCTTTCATTGCCTGACCGACAAAGAAACCAAACAGTTTATCTTTTCCACTGCGATAATCAGCGAGTTGTTGCGGATATTGTGCAATGATTTCATCAATTAAGGTTTCAATTGCACTGCTGTCGGTGACTTGTTTCAAACCTTGTTTTTCAATGATTTGATCGGCAGTTCCTTCCCCATTCCACATCGCTTCAAAAACTTGTTTTGCAATCTTTCCAGAAATCGTATTATCGAGGATTTTT
>JFJP01038997.1_pt1 | contig 14840 bp, 5 predicted proteins | sample 431651 | NCBI WGS metagenome assembly JFJP01 (sample SAMN02602958, study PRJNA72255) | Microbial mat metagenome, whole genome shotgun sequencing project. | biome: fresh water; feature: sink hole; material: water; isolation source: purple microbial (photo- and chemosynthetic) mats found in...
CATTGCCGGCAAAAGAAGCCACCATTACAACCGACCGCGAAAAACTGTATGCAATTCTTATCAATCTGGTGAAAAATGCCATAAAATACACGAAGGAAGGGGTCATCGAATTTGGTTATAAACGCGTAGAGACGTTGCATGCAACGTCTCTGCCGGGTCAAACATTTCTGCAATTTTACGTGAAAGACACCGGAATCGGAATTCCGAAAGACCGCCAGGAAGCCATATTCGAGCGTTTTATTCAGGCCGATATTGCTGATAAAATGGCTTATCAGGGAGCAGGTTTGGGATTGTCGATTACCAAAGCATACATTGAAATGCTTGGTGGTAAAATCTGGGTGGAAAGCGAAGTAGGAGAGGGCAGTACATTTTATTTTACATTGCCCTACAATGCCGAACCGGTGAAAGAAGTTGTTGATCAGGAATTCGCAGTTTCCGATAAAACCGACCTTGTTGGAAAGCTAAAAATTCTGATAGCCGAAGACGATGAAGTATCGGAAATGTTGCTTGACAACACGGTAAAAATGTTTGCCAAAGAAATATTAAAAGCTGGAACAGGCGTTGAAGCTGTTGAAGCATGCAAAAAAAATCCGGATATCGATTTGGTTTTAATGGATATCAGGATGCCCGAAATGGGAGGACATGAAGCCACCCGACGAATCCGCGAGTTTAACAATGACGTTGTTATAATTGCGCAAACTGCTTATGGACTGTCAGGTGACAGGGAAAAGGCAATTGAAGCAGGATGCAACGATTATGTTGCAAAACCCATTAAAAGAGATGAATTAATGGGGTTGATTAAAAAATATTTTGGGTAATAATTCAAAATAAACTGATGATTAAATTACAGAAAAACAAGTATATGGGTAATTTAACAGGGTTAAATTTAAATGCCTTAATGTTTTTTCTAATTCTCTCAAATTTTTTATGTGCTAATAATATTGATAGTTTGAAAGTGCAATTAGAAAAAAGAAACGAACGAGAAAAAACAGACATTTTAATACAACTAAGTAAAGCTTATTGGACTATTGCACCAAGTAAAGGTATATTTTATGCCAATGAAGCTATTAAGTTAGCCGAAAAATACCACGAGAAACAAAAAAAAGCAAAGGCATTATTGTACGGCGGTGTTAACAATTGGTTTATAGGCGATTATAACAATGCAATTGAATATTATCAAAAATCATTAACAATAGCGCGAGAAATTAATGACAAAACACTTTGTGCTTTTAATTTGAATAATCTTGGTATGGTTAATACTCATTTGCAAAACTATGAAAGAGCAATAGAAAACTACACAGAATCATCACATATTATTGAAGAGTTGGGTGATAAAATTGAATATGCAAAAATTCAAAACAATATTGCCCAATTAGAAATGCTCATGGGAAATCTGGATACAGCTTTAAAAAGACACCTGTCGGTTATCGGTATTATTGAAAAGTCAGACGAGCAAGTATTCTTAATATGGCTTTACAATGATATAGGTACTGTTTATAAAAAAAAGGAAAATGAAGAACTGGCATTACAATATTTCAATAAGGCGCTCAAATTAAGCAATAAGATAAACAATACCCTTGGCAAATCTCAAGCCATGAACCGTATAGGAGAAATTTATTTAAATCTTAAAGAATACAAAAAAGCAAATGATTTTTTTTTGAATGCACTTAAATATGCAACTGATGCCAATTCAAAAGAAATTATAAACGAAACTTATAAAAATATTTCAGAATACTACTTATATATTGATGATTATAAAAAATCACTTAAATATTATAAGTTATACAAGCAGATGAGTGACAGCATTATCAACGACAATAAAATTCGCACAATAATTGAAATGCAAGCCCGCTATAATTTGGAAAGTGCTGAAAATGAAAATAACCTGTTACAAAAAAATATTGAAATAAAGGAATTAACTATTAAAAAGAATAATACCCAACGCACCTTGCTTGTTATTTCGCTTTTATTAACAAGCTTGCTGATTATTCTAACTTATAACCAATTGAGAATAAAGAAAAAAAAGAACGATGCGCTGAATGAAAAAAACGCTCTGATAAATAAACAAAAAGATCAACTTTCAAACACACTGATTGAACAACAAAAACTTAACGAAGTATTACAACAACAAAAAGTGGAAATTCAATGGCAGGCAAAAACACTACAAGCCACCAACAAAAAACTACTAAAGCTCGACCAGTTCAAAGAAGGTATGACAGGAATGATTGTTCATGACCTTAAAAACCCACTCAATTCAATTCTAAACAGTGACAACATCGACAGCATAAAACAAGCTGGCAAACAAATGCTTAACATGGTAATGAACATACTCGATGTGCAAAAATTTGAAGATGCCAAAATGAAATTGGAATTTAAAAACTGTTCTGCATACACCCTTGTACAAAATGCTTATAACCAGGTAGTTTTATTGGTAAATGAAAAAAATATAACTTTTGAAAATAACATTAAAACAAATTTGGGAATAAAAACCGAACCCGGAATTTTGGAACGTGTATTCGTAAATTTGTTTACAAATGCTATAAAATATACACCGAGCAACGGAATAATTACAATTTATTCTGAGTTAAAAGAAGAAATAATTAATAATTCATTTTTCATAATTATTAAGGTTTCCGATACCGGTCAAGGTATTCCTGCCGATAAAATCCATTTGGTTTTTGAAAAATTCGGACAAATAGAAGCAAAAGAATCTGGCAGTGTTCGTTCTACCGGACTTGGATTAGCTTTTTGCAAGTTGGCGGTTGAAGCGCATGGCGGGCAAATTGGTGTGGAAAGCGAAGTAGGCGAAGGCTCAACGTTTTGGTTTACTATTCCCCTGGGAACTGAAATTGAAAACACACGCTTTGTTGAACCTCAACAAAGCAAAAAAGAAATAAATAGTTTATCAGAAACGGATAAACAAATGTTATTCCCTCTATTGTCAAAATTTAAAGAATTGGAAGTTTACGAAGTAAGCGATATTCGTGAATTATTAGATAAAATTGAGCTAAGCAATTCTAATTTATGGCATTGGGTAGAGGAAATGAAAAATGTTTTACGTGCAGGTAATGAAGTAAGATATTTGGAACTTTTAAATTTAATAGAAAATGGAAAAGCATAAAATTCTTGTAGTTGATGATAGTGCAGATAATGCAGACCAGATTTTAAATTTTCTGAAATATACCGACAAGTCATTTACTTTTTATCAGGCGCTGAATGGAAAAACAGCTTGTTTCATTGCCGAAAAAAAACACCCGGATTTGATAATTACCGATTGGGATATGCCAGAGATGGACGGTATAATGTTGATAAAACATTTAAAAGCAATTGAAAGCACAAAAGATATTCCAATAATTATGTGCACCGGAGTAATGACTAAAACGGAAAATCTGAAAACCGCACTTGATGCTGGAGCCATTGATTATATAAGAAAACCGGTTGAAAAATTGGAACTTATAGCCCGTGTCCATTCCATGTTGAAACTTTCTGATTCAATAAAAAAAAATAAGAAACAAAACATAGAACTTTTAAAGCAAAAACAAGAAATAGAAACTAACAACAAAAAGCTTATAGAACTGAATGCCACAAAAGATAAATTTTTTGGTATCATTGCGCATGACCTGAAAAGCCCGTTCAACGGTATTTTAGGTTTTAGCGAAATGCTCAAATATGAAGCCCAAAACCTTAATATTGATTTGATTGCGGAATATGCGGATAATATCTATGCATCAGTGCAGCATACTTTCGTGTTGTTAGAAAACCTCCTCGACTGGGCAAGAATGCAGCAAGGCAGGATTCCGTTTGAGCCTCAGAGAATTTTATTTAACAGCATTATTAATGCTGAATTTAAAGTTTTGAAAAACAGTGCAGATCAAAAAAACATCGTACTCATTAAAAACATCAACGAAAATCTAATTATCACAGCCGACGAAAACATGGTAAGCTCAGTTTTGCGAAATCTGATTTTGAATGCCATTAAATTTACTCCCAAAGGTGGTGAAGTTAAGGTTGAGGCAAAGTTTGAGGACAATAATATAAAAATATCAGTTTCTGATACAGGCATCGGGATAAAACAGGAAACCATCGAAAAACTCTTTAAAATCGAAACCAGTTTTACAACCCTTGGCACCGAAAACGAAAAAGGAACTGGCCTTGGATTATTGCTCTGCAAGGAATTTATCGAAAAACACGATGGTAAAATCTGGGTTGAAAGCGAAGTGGGAGAGGGCAGTACATTTTATTTTACATTACCCTACAATGCCGAACCGGTAAAAGAAACTGTTGGTCAGGAATTCGCAATTTCCGATAAAACCGACCAGGTTAAAAAGCTAAAAATTTTGATTGCCGAAGACGACGACGTATCGGAAATGTTGCTTGACAAAACGGTAAAAATATTTGGCAAAGAAATTTTAAAAGCCGGAACAGGCGTTGAAGCGGTTGAAGCCTGCAAAAAAAATCCGGATATCGATTTGGTTTTAATGGATATCAGGATGCCCGAAATGGGAGGACATGAAGCCACCCGGCGAATCCGCGAATTTAACAATGACGTTGTAATAATTGCGCAAACTGCTTATGGACTGTCGGGTGACAGGGAAAAGGCAATTGAAGCAGGATGCAACGATTATGTTGCAAAACCGATTAAAAGAGATGAATTAATGGGGTTGATTAAAAAATATTTTGGCTCATAATATAAGTGAGGCAAAAAATTGCTTTATTAAAAAAAAACATTAAAATGACCATTCATAACAAAACCAAAGAAGAACTCACCAAAGAGTTACATGAATTGCAGCAAGCTTATCATGCCTTAAAAGCAACAATCGAAACCGATTTGCTTTCGGAGTTAAAACAAACACATTCCATTTTGCAGGACATTAATAAACGAAAACAGGAAGAAGAAGCGCTTCGCCTGAGCGAAAAACAAAGCGTATTTTTAGCTCAAACCGCATTCGATTTGGTTGAACTTACTTCAATTCAGGAAATCTATAAATACACAGTTCAGAAACTTTTCGAATTATTTGAAGGTAATTCAATTGTTGCTTTGGTGGAAAATAATAACAGGGAAAACCGCTGGAAAATGCAGCAGATAGTAGGTGTTGGCAAAAAAGCTACTGCACTGTCCAGACTTTTTGGGTTCGACATCAACAACATGGAAGGCGAAATTTCCACAAAATATTATCAGCAGATCACCGGCGGAAGGGTAAAAGAACTTAATTTTGATTTACCGGGTCTTTTCAATAACAAACTTTCGGCTGCCGTTGGCAGCGCAGTCAAAAAGTTGTTTTCCATCGAAAAAATGTATTGCATTGCCTTTAAACACGACGAAAATATCTTCGGAAATATCACTTTCGTCACCAATAAAAAAACCGAACCTATTAACACCAAACTAATCGAAGCATTTGTACAGCAGGTTTCCAATTTTGTAAGAAAACAGAAAGCAGAAGAAGCGCTGCGCAAAAGCGAAGAAATGATGCTCAATTCTCAATCAGTGGCACACATCTGTTCTTATTCAACAAATCTGAATGAAAATGAGATAGAAAAAAGCGTATGGGTATGCTCGCCCGAATTCTACAGTATTTTTGGGATAGACAAAACCTATCCTCACACCATAGCCGGTTGGGCAGGCTTAATTCATCCTGACTTCCGGAAAAATGTAGTTGCTTATCATAAATCTGTGATAAAAGAAAAAAAGTCTTTTAATCTTGAATATAAAATAATCCGTAAAAACGATGGTATGGAACGATGGGTTCATGGCACAGGAAAACTTGATTTTAATGAAAATGGAAACCCGGTAAGAATGCATGGGGCAATTCAGGACATCACTCAACGCAAACAGGCAGAGATGTTACAACAGGTGCAGTACAATGTTGCCACTGCTGTAATTGAGTCAAAAAACCTCAGCGAGCTGTTTGATTCAATCAGGAATGAACTAAATAATGTGATTGATTCAAAAAACATTTTTATTGCCATTTACAATCAGGAAACCGGAAGGTTAAGTTCAATTTTGGATAAAGATGAAAAGGATGAAATATCGGAATGGCCTGCTGAAAAATCAATTACTGGCATTGTTGTCAGGCAGGGGCGATCGGTGCTTTTGCGGAGAAATGATATTTTACGCTTACAAAATGAAGGAATTATAGAAATAGTAGGAACACTTTCAGCTGCGTGGCTTGGTGTGCCGTTAAAAATTGAAGATAAAGTTTTGGGTGCTATCGTCGTTCAAAACTATGAAAACCCCGATATTTATGATCAAACGAGTATTGAAATTCTGGAATTGGTAGCCCATGAACTGAGTATTTTCATTGATAATCGCCGTGCAAGTGAAACGGCCAATAAACTCTCAAAAGTGGTTGAACAAAGTTCGGTGTCGGTACTGATAACCAATAAGAAAGGCTACATTGAATATGTAAACCCATTCTTTACAACACTAACGGGATACAGTTTTGAAGAAGTTATTGGAAAAAATCCAGGGATATTAAAATCGGGGCATCATCCCAATTCATTTTACGAAACACTCTGGAATACTATCAATTCGGGCAACAACTGGGAAGGAGAAATTTTGAATAAAAAGAAAAACGGTGATTTGCACTGGGAAAAGACGGTTATCTCGCCCATTTTAAACAGCGATGGAGTTGTAACCAACTTTGTGGCTATTAAAGACGACATTACCGAAAGAAAAAAGATGCTCGAAAAATTGGTTGAAACCAAAGAAAAAGCCGAAGAAAGCGACAAATTGAAAACAGCTTTTCTTAATAATATCTCGCACGAAATAAGGACACCCCTTAACGGAATACTTGGTTTTGGAGAGTTTTTGACCGAAGCCGGGCGTTCTGCCGAGGATAGAAAAGAAATGCTGGCATACATTCAAAGCTCCAGTAACCGCCTCATAAATACCATAACAGATTATATTGACATGGCCATGATTGTTTCTGGAACAATGGAGGTGAATAAAAAAGAATTTCTCCTGCAACCATTATATGTAGGTATTCTCGAAAAAACAAAGCAGTTATGCGCCGGTAAACAGTTAAGTTTTGAAGCAGCTATAAATTCGGAACATGATGATTTAAAACTTGATTCCGATCCCGAGCTGATTAGCAAAATACTTAACAATCTGTTCGACAATGCCCTTAAGTTTACAGAAAAAGGAACCATCAGTTGTGATTACAAAGTGAATAATGGATTTGTTGAATTTTTTGTGCAGGATACCGGCAAAGGAATAGATTCCAATAAGCTGGAAATGATTTTTAATATGTTCACACAGGAAGAAATTTCATTAACCAGAAGTTACGAAGGCAGCGGGCTCGGGCTTTCCATTGCCAGGGGTTTGGTTACCCTGCTTGGTGGTACAATTTCGGTAACTTCCGAAAAAGACAAAGGTTCTACCTTCACATTTACAGTACCAAACAAAAAAAGCGAGGTTGCCGAAAATGCACAACCAATAGATAAGAAAAGTGTTACAGCTCACATGAGGCCGTTGATACTAATAGCCGAGGATGACGAGTCGAATTATCAGTACATGGAAATAGTTTTGAAAATGGCCGGATTCGATCACCTGCTGGCCAGAAATGGTGAAGAAGCCGTGGCAATTTGCCAGCAACGCCCCGAAATAACATTGGTGCTGATGGATATTAAAATGCCTGGAATGAACGGGCTGGAAGCAACAAAGATTATTCGTGAGTTCAGAAATGATGTACCAATTATAGCAACTACTGCTTATGCTCAAACCAACAGCGAACAACGCTTTCTGGATGCCGGTTTCAACGGATACCTTGCAAAACCAATCAGAAAGGAAAAGCTGCTGGCAGTGTTAAACAATTACGCAATATTATCGGAGTAAAAATTTGTAAATCAGATGGCTATAATCATCAATCGGAATTGGTAAAAGCAAATCAAATCATTAAATGAAAACTAAACTTATAGAATTAATCGACTTTGAAAGAGTTGACGCCCTGCTCGAAGGGTTCAGCAAATCAACAGGATTTGTAACTGCGATAATCGACCTGAAGGGAAACATTTTATCCAAATCGGGCTGGAGACAAATTTGCAGAGAGTTTCATCGTTTGAATCCCGAAACTTCAGAAAAGTGTGAAATCAGCAATACGGAATTAGCGGGGAAATTAGCGGAAGGTGAAAAATATCATTTCTACAAATGTTTAAACGGACTGGTTGATGTGGCCGTGCCAATTGTTATAAATGGGGAACACATAGCCAACCTTTTTTCCGGACAGTTCTTTTTTGAAGAACCCGATCTTATGTATTTTAAAAATCAGGCCAAAAAATATGGGTTTGATGAAAAAAATTACATGGAAGCTCTTGCGAAGGTACCTGTTGTTTCGCAGGAAAAAGTTCTGATAGTCATGGATTTCCTACAGAACATGACCCAGCTAATAAGCGAAACGATATTTCAGAAACTGGAGCAAATACAACTGAATAAGGCACTTAAGGAAAGTGAAGAGAAATACCGTTTATTACATGAAAATGCAGGTATTGGGATTGGTTATTATAAAGTGGATGGCACAATTATTTCATATAATAACATTGCAGCAAAAAATATGAATGGAGTGCCTGAAGATTTCAATGGAAAATCTATTTATGATTTTTTTCCAAAATCTTTTGCCGAATTTCTCCATGAAAGAATTAAAAAGGCCGTAGAATCGGATGTTCCGGCTATTTACGAAGATGAAGTTAGCTTGTCAACCGGAAATAAACATTTCTTAAGTACCTATTCAAGAATTAAAAATTTAAATAATGAAATTGATGGTGTCCAGATATTGTCACAGGATATCACCGGGCGCAAAAAATCAGAACTTTTGCTTCAGCAAAAAACGGAAGAAATAGAAGCCCAAAACGAAGAATATCAACAAATAAACGAAGAGCTTAACCAAACAAACGAGGAATTGGCAGAAGCCATAATACGAATCGAAGAAAGCCAAAAGTTGCTGGCCAAAATAGTTGAGAACTACCCCAATTCATTTGTATCAGTAATCGAAAAAGATTTGACAATTGGTTTTTCGGGTGGACAGGAATTTAAACGACAAAATCTGAATCCCGACGATTTTTCAGGTTTAACAATTGAGCAGGTTTTTGGTGAACATGCCCCGATTGTAAAAGACCACTATTTAAAAACCTTTAACGGCGAGCAAACAACATTTGAATTGTTAATTAATCACCAGCATCAATTATACAAAACCGTTCCTTTGTATGATGAATATGGGCAAATGTCGCGAATTCTGGTTGTAGTTGAAAATATCACTCATCGCAGAAAGGCCGAAGAAGCACTTCGTGAGAGCGAGGAGAAATTCAGGGAAATGGCCAATCTGTTGCCGCAGATAATTTTCGAATCCGACAAAAATGGTTGTTTAATTTATGTGAATAACAATGCTTTTAAAACATTCGGATATCCTGAAGATTATCCAATTTTGGGTAAAAGTTCACTCGATTTTTACACACCTGAAAGCAAACTTAAAGCAATTGAGAATATCAGACAAAAGGTAACTACAAATAACGTAAATGAAAGCAATGAATATGTGATGGTCAGAAAAGATGGTTCAACTTTTCCAGCTTTGGTATATTCAAATCCAATAATAAAAGAAGGCAAGCCTGTTGGACTTAGAGGGATAATTGTAAATATTGACGAACTAAAGCAGACCGAACAGGCGCTTAAGAAAAGCGAAGAACGGTACCGCAGCTTGTTGGAAAACCTTGAAGCGGGTATTGTTGTTCATGCATCCGATACATCCATTTTAATGAATAATCAGAGGGCTTCTGATTTGCTGGGTTTAAGCCGCGACCAGATGTTAGGCAAGGTTGCCATCGACCCGGCCTGGAAATTTGTACATGAAGATAACACGAAGCTCACGCTTGATGAATATCCGGTGAACAGAATTGTTAACGGCAGGCAGCCAATAAAAAATCAAATATTAGGCAGACAACATCCCTCCCAAAATGATATTGTTTGGCTGACAGTCAATGGTTTTCCGGTGCTGGATAATAAAGGTGAAATTGCAGAAATTGTAATCAGTTTTATTGACATTACCGAAAGGAAAAAAGCTGAAGAAGCATTTCGCCAGGGCGAAGCAAAAATGCGTGGTATTTATAGTGTAGCGCCGACCGGAATCGGTGTTGTTGTTAACAGAGTGCTTAAAGAGGTTAATCCACTGGTTTGCAAGATGACGGGATTTACAAGAGAGGAACTCATTGACAAAAATGCAGGAATACTATACCCGTCTCAGGAAGAATATGATTTTGTTGGCAGGGAAAAATACCGTCAGATAAAGGAAATGGGAACTGGAACAGTAGAAACACTCTGGCGAAAAAAAGATGGGACCATTTTTAATATTATGCTGTCCTCAACTCCAATCGATATCAAAGATATTTCAAAAGGCACCATTTTTACTGCAATGGATATCACAGGGCGCAAGCAGACAGAACTGGAGTTAATCGCAGCCAAAGAACATGCCGAAGAAAGCGACCGCCTCAAATCAGCCTTCCTTGCCAATATGAGTCATGAAATACGCACACCCATGAACGGCATTCTTGGTTTTGCCGAACTGCTGAAAGAGCCCGGTCTTACTGGCGGGGAGCAACAGGAATACATCAGGATTATCGAAAAAAGCGGCGCCCGGATGCTCAACATCATCAACGAGATTATTGACATATCGAAAATTGAAGCCGGACTGATGAAGATTGATATGCAGGAAACGAATATCAACGGGCAAATCGAATACATCTACACTTTCTTTAAACCCGAGGTGGAAACCAAAGGAATGAAGCTCTTTTTTAACACACCATTGCCGGCAAATGAAGCCACCATTACCACCGACCGCGAAAAACTGTATGCCATTCTTATCAATCTGGTAAAAAATGCCATAAAATACAGTAAAGAAGGGACAATTGAAATTGGTTATAAACGCGTAGAGACGCACGGCCGTGCGTCTCTACTGCAATTTTACGTGAAAGATACCGGAATCGGGATTCCGGAAAACCGGCAGGAAGCCATATTCGAGCGTTTTATTCAGGCCGATATTGCTGATAAAATGGCTTATCAGGGAGCTGGTTTGGGATTGTCGATTACAAAAGCATACGTTGAAATGCTTGGTGGTAAAATTTGGGTGAAAAGTGAAGTAGGCATTGGCTCAAGATTTTATTTCACGCTGCCATACAATACTAATCCGGTTAGTGAAACCCATGAAATACAACCCGCATCTTCAGTAAAAATTGATAATGTCAGAAAACTTAAAATTCTGATTGTTGAAGATGATGAAGTATCGGAAATGTTGATTGAAACTTACATCAAAATGTTTGGCAAGGAAATTTTAAAAGCCAGAACTGGCGTTGAAGCCGTTGAAGCCTGCAAAAATAATCCGGATATCGATTTGGTTTTAATGGATATCAGCATGCCCGAAATGGGAGGACATGAAGCCACTCAACAAATCAGGGAGTTTAACAAAGACGTTGTAATAATTGCACAAACTGCTTATGGACTGTCGGGCGACAGGGAAAAAGCAATTGCCGCAGGTTGCAACGATTATTTATCGAAACCTATCAGGAAAAATCTATTGTTAGAGATGATTAACAGATTTTTTATTCTTTAACTTCTGTTTTACTGAAATAAAAAAAGAAACTTATGAATTCATTTTTTAAATATCAATTACTGGTACTTGGGTTTTTTATGTTGTTGAATTTTTCAGAAGCACAAAACCTGCAAAAAGTTACTTTGCAATTAAAATGGAAACATCAGTTTCAATTTGCTGGTTATTATGCAGCAATCCAACAAGGATATTACAGGGAAGCGGGAATAAATGTAAATCTGATTGAAGCCGTGGAAAGCCAAAACCCCTCGGAGGCAGTTTTTGATGGCAAAGCAGAATTTGGGGTTTCAACTTCGGATATTCTTATCATGCGATCGCAAGGGAAGAAAGCGGTTGTTCTGGCAAACATCTTTCAACATTCACCGCAAATCCTGCTGGCCGCAAAAAAATCGGGTATTCAACATGTTCACGACCTGATTGGGAAAACAATTGCCATGGAGCAAAATGCCGCCGATATTATTGCCTTCTTAAACGATGAAGGAATTACCACTGGCAAATACATTGTTGACCAACATGCTTTTAATGCCGATAAATTGATAAACGGACAAATTGATGCCATTTCAGCCTATTCCACCGATGAGCCATTTGTATTAAATGAAGCTAATTTTGAATACACCATTATCTCGCCTCAGATGGGCGGTATCGATTTTTATGGTGACGTTTTGTTTACCACCGAAGCACTCATCAGAAAAGAACCTGTTTTAGTTGAAAAATTCAGGGAAGCATCGCTCAAAGGCTGGAAATATGCAATGGAAAATCCTGAAGAAATAATTGAATTGATTTACGAAAGGTACAGCCAACGACACAGCCGCGAACATCTGCGATTTGAAGCCAACCACATGAAAAACCTTATCATGCCTGATGTTGTCGAAATTGGCTATTCAAACCCCGGCAGGTGGGAATCCATCGGAAAAACGTACAAAAAGTTAAACATGGTTAATGCGTCTTTCACTCTTGATGGTATGTTTTATGCCGATTACCTAAAACCGAAAATGAATATCCCGTGGAGGTTAATTGCTGGTTTTCTGTTAATTCTATTGGTTGTTGCATCAGTTACGTATTTCTTTTACAATGTTTCGAGGAAATTAAAAAATGAAATAAAAAGCCGGCTGAAGATCGAGAAAAAATTGATCGAAAGTGAAGAACAATACCGTTCACTTGTCGAAAATTCGCCAGATGCAATCATTATTTATAAAGACGGAAAAATTGTTTTTGCAAATAAAGAATGCCTGGGTTTGTTGCGGGCTGGCAGTGCAGACGAATTGACAGGGAAACCGGTTTTGCAATTTGTTCATCCCGATTATCATACCATTGTCATCGAGAGGATGAAGAACGCTACCACCTCAGAAAAAGCTTTGCCCCCCATCGAAGAGAAACTTATACGGATCGATGGCTCGGAGGTTGATGTTGAGATTATAGCCATCCCAATTCAGCTCTTAAGCAAACCGGCAGTTCAAGTTATAATTCACGACCTTACCGGGCGTAGGTTGTCAGAAAGTGCACTTAAAGAAAGTGAGGAAAAATACAGGGAAATGGCAGACCTCCTCCCCCAAATTGTGTTTGAATCTGATATGCAGGGAAAGCTCACCTATGTTAATAAGCGTGCCTTTAACGTTTTAGGTTACCCCGCCAATTATGATATCAGCAATTTGAATACGATAAACCTTTACATACCGGAAGACAGACCCAGAGCCATCGAAAACATTAAGCTCTGCCTCATGGGACAACGCGATGAAAGCAACGAATATACCATGATCAGGTTTGATGGAACATTAATTAACGTGTTGGTTTATTCAAACCCGATTAATAAGGAGTCCCAACCTGTGGGATTGCGGGGAATTATTATTGACATAACCGATCGCAAACTGGCAAATGAACAAATCAAACAAAAAAACGATGAACTTCAAAAACTCAACGCTACAAAAGATATATTCTTCTCCATCATCGCCCACGACCTGAAAAGCCCTTTCAACAGTATTTTAGGCTTTAGCGAATTACTCAAAGACGAAGCCCGGGATCTTGATATTGATTCGATTGTGGAATACGCGGGTATCATCCATGCATCAGCTCGACATACTTTCGGGTTGTTGGAAAATCTCCTCGAATGGGCAAGAATGCAGCAAGGCAGGATTCCGTATGAGCCTCATGAAATTTTATTTAACAGCATTGTTAATCAAGAATTTGAAGGTTTGAAAAACAGTGCAAATCAAAAAAACATCGAGCTCATTAAAAACATCGGCGAGAATTTAATTATCACAGCCGATGAAAACATGGTAAGCACAGTTTTGCGAAACCTGGTTTCGAATGCCATTAAATTTACGCCGAAAGGTGGAGAGGTTAAGGTTGATGCCAGGGTTGAGGGTGATGATGTAAAAATCTCAGTTTCGGATACAGGCATCGGAATAACACCCGAAACCATTGAAAAACTCTTCAAAATTGAAACCAGTTTTACAACCCGCGGCACCGAAAACGAAAAGGGAACCGGTCTGGGGTTATTGCTTTGCAAGGAATTTATCGAAAAACACGGCGGCAAAATTTGGGTAGAAAGTGAGCAAGGAAAGGGGAGTGTGTTTAGAATTACAATACCTGACATAGGAAAATCGTAAAATAGCCACGGAAGCAAAGCTAATGCAACTTTAAACTTTACTTTTATTAATAATGAAAAAAAGAAGAATTCAAATAGGGAAAAATCAAAAAAATGAAACAAAAAAGCACTTTTAAGTCTTTCGGAAATACCTGGATGGCTTTTGCATTTCTGATAGTTGGACTTGGTTTAACAATTCTGATAACTTATCATATCAACAAAAATGTCGAAGCCAGGGCAAAAGCCGAATTTGCTTTGGTTTGCAACGAAATTGAAGTCAAAATCGAAATGCGGCTTCATGCCCACGCCCAGCTTTTGAGGACTGGCGCTGCTTTTTTCGCGGCTTCCGATACCGTTACCCGCAACAAATGGCGCGAATTTATAAATCAGGCTAAAATCGTAAAGAATTTACCCGGCATACAAGGCGTGGGTTTTTCATTGGTTATCCCCAAAAATCAATTGCAGCAACACATCAAAAATATCCGTAACGAAGGTTTTCCTGATTATACCATAAAACCGTCCGGCGAAAGGGAAATTTATACTTCGATAATTTACCTCGAACCATTTACCGACCGAAACTTAAGGGCTTTTGGTTACGATATGTTTTCGGAACCTGTCAGGCGTAAAGCGATGGAACAGGCGCGCGATAATGACGTTGCAATGCTTTC
>JFJP01040228.1_pt1 | contig 14840 bp, 25 predicted proteins | sample 431651 | NCBI WGS metagenome assembly JFJP01 (sample SAMN02602958, study PRJNA72255) | Microbial mat metagenome, whole genome shotgun sequencing project. | biome: fresh water; feature: sink hole; material: water; isolation source: purple microbial (photo- and chemosynthetic) mats found in...
TGAGAAAATCGAAACCAAAAAAACGGGTTATCCTTCCGGATCCTGTTTTCAACGATTCGGTGGTTACAAAATTTGTAAACCACTTAATGTATGATGGCAAAAAATCAACCGCCTTCGACATTTTCTATTCTGCACTCGAAGTAGTTAAAAACAAACTTCCGAATGAAGAAAAATCCTCTCTAGATATCTGGAAAAAATCCCTCGAAAACATTACTCCCCTTGTTGAGGTAAAATCGCGCCGCGTAGGTGGTGCAACATTCCAGGTACCAACAGAAATCCGTGCTGATCGCAAGGAATCAATCTCAATGAAAAATCTTATTTTATACGCCCGTAAACGTGGTGGACGCTCGATGGCTGACAAATTGGCTGCCGAAATCGTTGACGCGTTTAACAATCAAGGTGGTGCATATAAACGCAAAGAAGACATTCACCGTATGGCTGAAGCTAACCGCGCATTTGCACACTTCAGATTTTAATTGATAAACCAAAGTAATAAAAAAGTAAATCAATCATTTACAAATGGCTAAAGGAGATTTAAGTTATAATAGAAATATCGGTATCATGGCTCACATCGATGCTGGTAAAACAACTACGTCTGAACGTATTTTGTTTTATACTGGTCTAACTCACAAAATTGGTGAGGTACACGATGGTGCGGCTACTATGGACTGGATGGAACAAGAGCAAGAGCGTGGTATCACTATCACATCGGCTGCTACTACTACATCATGGGACTATATGGGTGATAAGTACAAAATCAATCTTATTGACACTCCGGGACACGTTGACTTTACTGTTGAAGTAGAGCGCTCGTTGCGTATATTGGATGGTGCTGTTGCTACATTCTGTGCTGTGGGTGGTGTTGAACCACAATCCGAAACAGTTTGGCGTCAGGCCGACAAATATAATGTACCACGTATCGGTTTCGTAAATAAAATGGACCGTTCGGGTGCCGATTTCTACGAAGTAATTCGTCAGATTAAAGATGTACTTGGTGCAAAACCATGTCCTATCCAAATTCCAATTGGTGCCGAAGAAAAATTTAAAGGCGTTATCGATTTAGTGCAAATGAAAGCTATTCTTTGGCACGACGAAACAATGGGTGCTGAGTACTCGACAGAAGATATTCCTGCTGATTTATTAGCTGAAGCCGAAGAGTGGAGAGATAAAATGCTTGAAGTTATAGCTGAATACGATGATGTTTTGATGGAAAAGTATTTTGATGACCCTTCAACAATTACTGTTGATGAAATTAAAGTGGCTATTCGCAAAGCAACTTTATCAATGGAAATCAATCCAATGATTTGTGGTTCGGCGTTCAAAAACAAAGGTGTACAAACTATGCTTGATGCTGTTTGTGCCTACTTACCAAGCCCATTAGATACCCCTGAAACTATTGGATTTGATCCTCGTGATCCTGAAAAACAAGTTGTTCGTCACCCAGATGCAAATGAGCCATTGTGTGCTTTAGCATTTAAGATTGCAACTGACCCTTATGTTGGACGTTTGTGTTTCTTTAGAGTATACTCTGGTAAATTACCTGCGGGTTCGTATGTATACAATACTCGTTCGGAAAAGAAAGAACGTATTTCGCGTATTTTCCAGATGCACTCTAACAAACAAAATCCGGTTGAATTAATTTCTGCTGGTGATATTGGTGCCGGAGTTGGATTTAAAGATATTCGTACTGGTGATACTTTGTGCGACGAAGCACATCAGATTACGTTGGAATCAATGGATTTCCCAAAACCAGTTATTGGTATTTCTATTGAGCCTAAAACTCAGAAAGACCTTGACAAATTGGGTATGGGATTGGCTAAATTGGCCGAAGAGGATCCAACATTTACTGTTCATACACAAGAACAATCGGGTCAAACGATTATTAGTGGCATGGGTGAACTTCACCTCGAAATCATTATCGACCGTTTAAAACGTGAGTTTAAAGTGGAATGTAACCAAGGTCGTCCTCAGGTTTCATATAAAGAAGCAATATCGAAATCAGTTGAAATTCGTGAGGTTTACAAAAAACAATCCGGTGGTCGTGGTAAATTTGCCGATATGATTGTTCGAGTTGAACCAGCTGATGCTGAATTTGAAGGAAGCTTACAATTTATCGATATGGTAAAAGGTGGAAATATTCCAAAAGAATATATCCCCGCTATCCAAAAAGGATTCAATGCTGCCATGAAAAATGGCGTATTAGCTGGATTCCCTCTCGACAAATTGAAAGTAACTGTTTTAGATGGTTCATACCACGCAGTTGACTCGGATCAATTATCATTCGAAATTTGTGCACAAATGGCTTACAAAGAAGCTTGTGCCAAAGCAAAACCAATTTTGTTGGAACCAATCATGAAAATGGAAGTGGTAACACCTGAAGAAAGTATGGGTGATGTTATTGGTGACTTGAACAAACGTCGTGGACAAGTTGAAGGTATGGATACAAGCCGTTCGGGTGCACGTATTGTAAAAGCAAAAGTTCCATTGGCAGAAACCTTTGGTTATGTAACAGCTTTGCGTACAATCACTTCTGGTCGTGCAACTTCTTCGATGGAATTCGATCATTATGCTGAAGTTTCGAGCTCTATCGCTAAAGAAGTGGTAGCTGAAGCAAAAGGTAAAGTAGAATTGCTTTAAGAAGTTTATAGTTGATAGTTTATAGTCTGTATTAAAGAGTATTTATTTGAAGATTATAGTTGTCAATCAAAAAGTAAAAAACAGAATTGTTGAATCGCCTGATAGTGAATGACTCTTATCGGGAGATTCAAACAATTTATAAATCAAAATAAATATAAAACGACAATGAGTCAAAAAATTCGTATCAAATTGAAATCTTACGATCATATTTTAGTTGATAAATCAGCCGAAAAGATCGTAAAAACAGTGAAAGCTACTGGAGCTGTAGTCAGTGGACCAATTCCATTGCCAACTCACAAACGTATCTTTACTGTAAACCGTTCTACTTTCGTTAATAAGAAATCACGCGAACAGTTCGAACTTTCATCGTACAAACGTCTTATCGACATTTACAATTCTTCAGCTAAAACTGTTGATGCATTGATGAAACTTGAATTGCCAAGCGGAGTAGAAGTTGAAATAAAAGTATAAACTACCCCTAACCCCTAAAGGGGAATTAGATTAGTGTAGTTTTTTATTAATATTTAAAGTAAACACGGCCGGTCCCCCTTTAGGGGTTAGAGGTCATTAAACAACAATTGAAATGCCAGGATTATTAGGAAAAAAAATCGGAATGACATCCGTTTTCAGTGCCGATGGTAAAAATGTACCATGCACTTACTCAAATTAAAACTGTAGATAGTGACGGTTACGAAGCTGTACAGGTAGGTTTTCAGGAAAAAACTGAAAAACATACCAACAAAGCTGAAGCCGGACACTTTAAATTAGCAGGAGTAGCCGCTCAAAGACACTTGGTTGAGTTCAAAGGATTTAAAACTGAATTCAAATTAGGTGATGCAATCACCGTAGGATTGTTCGAAGAAAATACATTTGTCGATGTAGTTGGAACTTCGAAAGGTAAAGGTTTTCAAGGCGTAGTAAAACGTCATGGATTTGGTGGGGTAGGTCAAGCTACACACGGACAGCACAATCGTTTGCGTGCACCGGGTTCGTTAGGCGCTTCTTCGTATCCTTCACGCGTATTCAAAGGCATGCGCATGGGTGGTCGCACTGGTGGCGATCAAATTACAATGCAAAACCTTCAGATATTAAAAGTTATTCCAGAACACAATTTGATTCTTATCAAAGGTTCAGTTCCGGGAGCTAAAGGTTCAATCGTAATCATTAATAAATAATCATGGAACTGAAAGTAGTAAATATTAAAGGAGAAGACACAGGAAAAGTAGTGTCGCTAAGCGATGCAGTCTTCGGTATTGAGCCAAACGACCATGCTATTTATTTAGATGTGAAACAATATTTGGCTAACCAACGTCAAGGAACGCACTCTTCGAAAGGCCGTAGCCAAATGTCGGGTAGTACTCGTAAGTTGGGAAAACAAAAAGGTGGTGGTGGAGCTCGTCCAGGTGATATTAAATCGGGTGTTCGTGTAGGTGGTGGACGTATGTTTGGACCTCATCCACGTGATTATCACTTCAAATTAAACAAGAAAGTAAAACAATTGGCTCGTAAATCAGCCTTGTCGTACAAAGCTGCAAACGGTTTAATTACAGTGGTTGACACTATTGATTTTGCAACACCGAAAACTAAAGAATTCGTAATGTTTGTGAATAATTTACATGTAGCTGATAAAAAACCGTTAATTGTTTTACCAATTGCAAATAAAAACGTATATTTGTCGGCTCGTAATTTAACGGGCGTTAACGTTTTAACTGTCTCTGAATTAAATACTTACGTAGTGCTTAATGCGAAGACTTTAGTGTTATCTGTAGAAACAGTGTCGGCAATTGAACAAAATTTTAAAGCATAAGGAGATATAGAAATGGCAATAATAGTAAAACCAATCGTTACAGAAAAGATGACTCAGCTGGGCGAAAAACTAAACCGCTATGGCTTTAAAGTTCAGAAAAGCGCAAACAAGATTGAAATTAAACAGGCTGTAGAAGCCATGTATAATGTTACTGTTACAGATGTAAATACAATAGTTGTAGCTCCAAAGAAAAAAAGTCGCTTTACTAAAAGCGGTGCAATCAGTGGAAAAACATCAGCTTACAAAAAAGCTATTGTAACAGTAGTAAAAGGTGAACAAATTGACTTTTATAGCAATATCTAAAATCATTTACCATTTATTCATTTACCATTAAAATCTTAAGTAATTAAGAATTGGAAATGGTAAATAGTAAATAGTAAAATAGTAAATAAATAAATGGCTGTACGTAAATTAAACCCCACAACACCGGGGCAAAGACACAAGATTATTGGTACGTTCGAGACAATTACTGCGAGCGTTCCAGAGAAATCTCTTGTTGTAGGAGGCACAAAATCTGGTGGTCGTAACCATGACGGTAAAATGACCATGCGCAACTTAGGTGGCGGACACAAGAAGAAGTATAGAGTAATTGACTTTAAACGCAACAAAGATGGTGTTCCTGCCACAGTACAAAGTATTGAGTACGATCCGAATCGTTCGGCACGTATCGCTTTACTTTATTATGCTGATGGCGTAAAAACATACATTCTTGCACCAAACGGATTGCAAGTAGGTCAGGTAGTTCTTTCGGGAGAAAGCGCTGCACCCGAAGTTGGCAATACATTGCCTTTGCAAAACATTCCACTGGGTACTATAATTCACAACATTGAATTACGTCCAGGCCAAGGAGCCGCTATGGTTCGCTCGGCTGGTACTTTTGCTCAGTTGACTTCTCGCGAAGACAAATATGCAATTATCAAATTGCCTTCAGGTGAAGTTCGTAAGATTCTTGCTACATGTAAAGCAACAATCGGAACGGTAGGAAACTCAGATCATGCACTTGAGAGATCAGGTAAAGCAGGTCGCTCACGCTGGTTAGGACGTCGTCCTCGCGTACGTGGTGTTGCCATGAACCCTGTCGATCACCCAATGGGTGGTGGTGAAGGTCGTTCATCTGGTGGACACCCACGCTCTCGCAAAGGCTTGTTAGCTAAAGGGTATAAAACTCGTGCTAAGAAAAAGCAATCGAGTCAGTATATTATTGAAAGAAAGAAAAAATAATTAGTAAAAGTAAGTAAATAATATGAGCCGTTCATTAAAAAAAGGACCTTTTATCAATTTGAAGCTCGAGAAGAAAGTCTTAGCCATGAATGAAGCCGGTAAAAAAACCGTCGTTAAAACATGGTCTCGTGCAACAATGATTTCACCTGATTTTGTAGGTCACACTATTGCAGTTCACAATGGAAATAAATTTATACCTGTTTACGTAACCGAAAATATGGTAGGGCACAAGTTAGGTGAATTTTCACCAACTCGTAACTTCCGCGGTCACGGTGGTAAGAAAAAATAATCCATTGAAATTTTAAACAAGAAAAAATAAACATTTCATAAGAAAATGGGTGCAAGAAAAAAAATATCAGCCGATGCCAGAAAAGAAGCAAATAAATCGCTTTATTTCTCTAAGCTAACTGCCGTACCAACATCTCCACGCAAAATGCGCCTTATGGCCGATTTGATTCGTGGCATGGAAGTAAACAAAGCATTAAGCGTACTGAAATTCTCGTCGAAAGAAGCTTCTGGCAGATTAGAAAAATTACTAAAATCAGCAATTACAAATTGGGAAGCTAAAACGGAACAAAAAGCTGAAAATGTAGAACTATATGTAAGTAAAGTGTTTGTTGATTCAGCAACTATGCTGAAACGTTTACGCACTGCTCCACAAGGTCGTGGTTATCGTGTTCGCAAACGTTCTAATCACGTTACACTTTTTGTAGATACTAAAATTACTAATGATAACGAAAATTAATTGCTAAATGGGACAAAAAATTAATCCGATAAGCAACCGCTTAGGAATTATCCGTGGATGGGATTCGAACTGGTACGGTGGAAATAATTATGGTGAAACCATATTGGAAGACCACAAAATCAGAACATACCTGAATGCCCGTTTGGCTAAAGCAAGTATTTCGCGTATTATAATCGAACGTACATTGAAATTTGTTACAATAACTGTTATGACTGCTCGCCCTGGTATTATTATCGGAAAAGGTGGTCAAGAAGTTGACAAATTAAAAGAAGAATTGAAAAAGGTTACTGACAAAGATATCCAAATCAATATTTTTGAAATTAAACGTCCGGAATTAGATGCTGTTATTGTTGCTAATAATGTAGCACGACAAGTAGAGGGTAAAATTGCCTATCGTCGTGCAACAAAGATGGCTATAGCTTCTACTATGCGTTTGGGAGCCGAAGGTATTAAAATCCAATGTTCAGGTCGTTTGAATGGTGCTGAGATGGCCCGTTCGGAAATGTACAAAGAAGGACGTACTCCTCTTCACACATTTAGAGCCGATATTGATTATGCTCATGCCGAAGCGTTGACAAAAGTAGGTATCATTGGTATCAAAGTATGGATTTGCCGTGGTGAAATTTATGGCAAAAAAGATTTATCTCCAAACTTTGCTGCAACTAAAGAAGCCTCACGCGGAGGTGATCGCTTTAACAATAACAACGAACGTGGTGGCGAACGAAGAGATCGTAACGACCGCAATGATCGTGGTGGTAAAGGCGGTTTTAAAAAGAGAAAAAACTAACTGTTATTAATGAATTTGATAGAAGTAAATTATGTTACAACCTAAAAAAACAAAGTTCAGGAGACAGCAAAAAGGGCGCATGAAAGGAAATGCCCAAAGAGGTAATCAATTAGCGTTCGGTTCTTTCGGAATTAAATCTTTAGAATCTAAATGGCTTACAGGTCGCCAAATTGAAGCTGCTCGTATTGCTGTTACTCGTTATATGCAACGTCAGGGTCAAATCTGGATACGCGTGTTCCCCGATAAACCAATAACCAAAAAACCTGCAGAGGTTCGTATGGGTAAAGGTAAAGGTGCACCAGAAGGATTTGTGGCTCCTGTAACTCCGGGACGCATGCTGTTCGAAGTAGAAGGTGTTTCGTTCGAAATTGCCAAAGAAGCTTTGCGCTTAGCTGCTCAAAAACTACCCGTGACTACTAAATTCGTGGTAAGACGCGATTATGATTTCACCGCAATAAATGTGTAATGAATATGAAAACAAGAGAAATAAAAGAATTAAACACAAAGGAGATTCAGGAACGTGTAGATGCTGAAAAAGAGCACTTGGTTCGTTTAAAACTGAATCACGCCATTTCTCCGCTTGACAATCCATCGCAGATTAAAGTGGTACGTCGTACATTAGCTCGCCTTGCGACTGAATTACGTCAGCGAGAAATAAATCAATAAAATCAGACTCTGATGGAAACAAGAAATTTAAGAAAAGAAAGAACGGGTGTCGTTTTCAGCAACAAAATGGAAAAAACCATTACTATTGCTGTGAAGTGGAAAGAAAAACACCCTATTTACGGTAAATTCGTAAATAAGACAAAAAAATACCATGCTCATGACGAGAAAAACGAATGTAACATTGGTGATACAGTTCGTATAATGGAAACTCGCCCGCTGAGTAAACTAAAAAGATGGAGATTAACAGAAATTATCGAAAGAGTTAAGTAATTATGATACAACAAGAATCAAGACTCATAGTTGCGGACAACAGTGGTGCTAAAGAAGCCCTTTGTATCCGTGTATTAGGAGGAACCAGCAAACGTTACGCCACATTAGGCGATATTATTGTGGTAACAGTGAAAAGTGTAATACCTTCAGCTGATATCAAAAAGGGTATCGTTTCTAAAGCAGTAGTTGTTCGTACGAAAAAAGAAGTTCGTCGTGCCGACGGTTCTTATATTCGTTTCGACGATAATGCATGTGTGCTATTGAACAACTCTGGCGAAATCCGTGGTAGCCGTATTTTCGGCCCAGTAGCTCGCGAATTGCGTGCTACGAACATGAAAATCATATCACTTGCACCTGAAGTGCTTTAATCTTCGAAAAAAAATAATTTAAGATGAGTAAATTACATATTAAAAAAGGAGATACCGTTTACGTAAACGCCGGAGCCAGCAAAGGTAAAACTGGACGTGTGTTGGAAGTACTTGTTGAGAAACAACGTGCTATAGTAGAAGGTGTAAATTTGGTGTCGAAAAGCACCAAACCAAATGCAAAAAGTCCTCAGGGTGGTATTGTTAAACAAGAAGCTGCTATTCATATTTCGAACCTTAATCCGGTTGAAAAAGGAAAACCAGTTCGTGTTGGTCGCAAATTAAATGCTGAAGGCAAATTAGTACGTATATCTAAAAAAACAGGGGAGGTAATTTAAGATGAATACAGCAAGTTTAAGAAACGATTACAGAGAACGCATCGTTCCTGTGTTAATGAAAGAATTTGGCTATAGCTCAGTGATGCAAGCTCCAAAATTAGAGAAAATTGTGCTGAATCAAGGTCTTGGTATAGCTGTTGCTGACAAGAAAATTATTGAAATAGCTATCAATGAAATGACAACTATTTCAGGTCAAAAAGCTGTATCGACTATGTCGAAAAAAGATATCTCGAACTTTAAATTGCGTAAAAAAATGCCTATTGGTGTTCGTGTTACTTTGCGTGGAGACAAAATGTATGAGTTTCTCGAAAGACTTGTACGTGTTGCTTTACCACGTGTACGTGACTTTAAAGGTATTGAAAATAAACTTGACGGACGCGGAAATTATACACTTGGTATTACCGAGCAAATTATTTTCCCTGAAATCAATATTGATAACATTAGTCGTTTGTTAGGTATGAATATTACATTTGTTACCAATGCTTCAACTGACGAAGAAGGTTATGCTTTGTTGAAAGAATTCGGATTACCATTTAAGAAAAACTAATTAGAAGATACAATGGCAAAAGAATCAATGAAAGCCCGCGAGGTTAAAAGAGCCAAGCTGATAGCTAAATATGCTGCAAAACGCGAACAAATTCTTAAAGATGGTAATTATGACGCCCTTCAGGCTTTACCACGTAACTCGTCGCCTATCCGTGCACACAACCGTTGTAGTATCACCGGTCGTCCTAAAGGATATATGCGTCAGTTCGGAATCTCACGTATTCAGTTCCGCGAAATGGCTTCGAAAGGCTTAATCCCCGGAGTGAAAAAAGCAAGCTGGTAGTTTGGTGAAATAGTTGATTTGTTAATTCGTTAATTGGTAAATTTGTAAATATGCATATCCAATTAGCAAGTAAACCAATTAACTAATTAACTGATGAACTAAACAACCAATGAACTAATATTAATTAAATATTGTCCCGACAGTCGGGATCAATTTAAAAACAATTTTTATGACAGATCCAATCGCAGATTATTTAACCCGATTGCGGAACGCTATCAAAGCAAAACACCGTGTGGTGGAAGTTCCAGCATCGAACTTAAAAAAGGAAGTTACCCGAATTCTTCACGAAAAGGGTTATATTCTTAACTACAAATTTGTAGAAGACGGACCTCAAGGCACTATCAAAATCGCCTTGAAATATGATCCGGTAAATAAAGTAAACTCAATCAAGAAGCTCATTCGTGTTTCTACTCCAGGTTTACGTCAATACGTTGGTCACAAAGAAATGCCACGTGTTTTGAATGGTTTGGGGATTGCAATTCTTTCGACTTCGAAAGGTGTGATGACCAACAAAGAAGCCGCCAGTCTTAATGTTGGTGGTGAAGTAATATGTTACGTTTATTAATAAAGGGAGGAAAGAAAAATGTCAAGAATTGGAAAATTGCCCATTAGTATTCCTGCTGGAGTAACAGTAACTGTACAAGATAGCATTGTAACTGTAAAAGGTCCTAAAGGTACTTTATTACAGGAGTTAAATCCTAACATTAAAATCGTTATTGAAGAAAATATTTTAACGGTTGTTCGTCCTGACGATGAAAAACAAAATCGTGCTAATCATGGTTTGTATCGTTCATTGATAAATAATATGGTGATTGGTGTTTCGGAAGGTTATAAAAAAGTTTTAGAACTTATTGGTGTTGGTTATCGTGTATCAAATCAAGGTCAGGTTTTAGAACTTGCACTTGGATATACCCATAATATCTTTTTAGGTTTACCAGCCGAAATTAAGGTGGAAACAAAAACAGAACGTAATCAAAATCCTTTGATCATAATGGAAAGCGCCGACAAACAATTAATTGGTCAGGTTTGTGCTAAAATCCGTTCGTTCCGTATGCCAGAACCATACAAAGGTAAAGGTGTTCGCTTCCAGGGTGAAGTTGTACGTCGTAAAGCCGGAAAATCGGCAGGTAAAAAATAATTTACGTAAATGTTGAAATTATGTCAGGAAAAACAAATAGAAGAATAAGAATAAAAGCACATATCCGTCACAAAATTTCGGGTACAGCTCAAAAACCGCGTTTGACCGTATTCCGCAGTAATGCTCAGATTTACGCTCAGGTTATCGACGATGTTAAAGGTGTTACAGTAGCATCGGCTTCGTCGTTGGGATTAAAAGAAAAAGTATCGAAAGTAGAGCAGGCAGCTAAAGTGGGTGCATTAGTAGCCAAAGCCGCTCAAGAAGCCGGTATTTCGGATGTTGTATTTGACCGTAATGGTTATTTATATCACGGTAGAGTTAAACAATTAGCCGACGCAGCTCGCGAGGCAGGTCTTAAATTTTAATCAGGTAAGGCAACAAATAATATGAATAAAGTAAAATCAACCAACGATTTGGAATTAAAAGACAGATTAGTAGCTGTAAACCGCGTTACAAAAGTAACAAAAGGTGGACGTACTTTCAGCTTTTCGGCTATTGTTGTGGTAGGTAACGAAGATGGGATTGTAGGCTGGGGCCTTGGCAAAGCGGGTGAAGTAACTGCTGCTATTGCAAAAGGAACAGAAGCTGCCAAAAAGAACTTGATTAGAGTGCCTGTTTTGAGAGGAACTATTCCTCACGAACAACTATCTAAATTTGGTGGTTCGCAGGTGTACATTCAACCTGCAACGCAAGGTACTGGTGTGAAAGCTGGTGGTGCTATGCGTGCAGTATTAGAAAGCGTAGGTATTACCGATGTGTTGGCTAAGTCGAAAGGCTCGTCTAATCCGCATAACTTAGTTAAAGCTACTATTGTTGCTTTAAGTGAATTACGTGATGCACAAACGGTGGCTCAAAATCGTGGTATTTCGCTAAGTAAAGTGTTTAACGGTTAATTTATTAAATAATATGGCAACAATTAAAATAAAACAAGTTCGCAGTAAAATCAAATCTCCAAAAACTCAAAAATTGACATTGGAAGCATTGGGTTTGAAAAAACTGAACGCCGTAGTTGAACACGAAGACACTCCGTCCATTTTAGGAATGGTAGACAAAGTGAAACACTTGGTAGAGATAATTAAATAATTAGTATTCTTTTAGACTCTTTTAAAAATAAAGATATGAACTTAAGTAATTTAACCCCAGCAGTTGGTTCTGTTAAAACCCGCAAACGCATCGGTCGTGGTACCGGTTCTGGTTTAGGTGGAACTTCTACACAGGGGCACAAAGGTCAGAAATCGCGTTCGGGATATTCCAAGAAAATTGGTTTCGAAGGTGGTCAGATGCCTATTCAACGTCGCTTGCCAAAATTTGGTTTTAAAAACGTGAATCGCGTTGAATACAAAGCAATCAATATCGAAATATTGGAAGCGCTTGCTATTGCTGAAAAATTGAACAAAATTGGTTTGAGCGAATTACGCACTGCTGGTTTTATTTCTAAAACAGCTTTGGTAAAAGTACTTGGTAAAGGTACTCTTACTGTAAAAATTGAAGTTGAAGCAAACGCATTTTCTAAATCGGCCGAAGAAGCTATCGTAGCCGCAGGTGGAACCGTAGTAAAATTATAAGCACATGAAATTCATCGAGACACTTAAAAATATCTGGAAAATTGAAGACCTTCGTAGTCGTCTGCTTACAACTTTGTTGTTTGTAGCGGTTTATCGTTTTGGTTCGTTCATAGTACTTCCGGGTATTGACCCAACCGCGTTATCGGCGTTGAAAGCTCAAACCAGTGGTGGTTTATTGGCATTGTTGGATATGTTCTCTGGTGGTGCCTTTGCAAATGCTTCGGTATTTGCTTTAGGTATTATGCCCTATATCTCGGCATCGATTGTAATCCAGTTGTTGTCTATCGCTGTACCTTATTTTCAAAAGTTACAACGTGAAGGCGAAAGTGGACGACGCAAAATGAACCAATATACACGTTACCTTACTGTAGCTATTTTATTACTACAAGGTCCGTCGTATTTGATAAATTTAAGTGTGCAAATGGCTCAGGCTGGCTCACCTTTAGTTAGCAATATTTGGTTTACTATTACGTCTACAATTATTTTGGCCGGAGGTAGTATGTTTGTAATGTGGCTTGGTGAGCGTATTACCGACAAAGGAATTGGAAATGGTATTTCATTTATCATTCTTGTTGGTATTATTTCACGCTTTCCGGGTGCTGTTATCAAAGAATTTGCGTCGCGCCTTACCGACAATGGTGGTGGTTTAGTAATGTTCCTACTCGAGATTATTTTCTTGTTGTTGGTAATTGCTGCTTCTATTATGCTCGTACAAGGTACTCGTAAAATTCCGGTACAGTATGCGAAACGTGTAGTTGGAAACAAACAATATGGTGGTGTACGTCAGTATATTCCGCTTAAAGTAAATGCAGCTGGTGTAATGCCAATCATTTTTGCTCAGGCAATTATGTTTATCCCTGTAACTTTAGCTGGTTTTGCTCATTCAGAATCTATCAGCAGTTTTATTGGTGCTTTTATGAATAACAACGGATTTTGGTACAACTTTGTATTTGGTTTAATGATTATTGCTTTTACGTATTTCTATACTGCAATTACTATTAACCCTACCCAAATGGCCGAAGAAATGAAACGTAATAATGGTTTTATTCCGGGAATTAAACCGGGTAAACGTACTGCCGAATATCTAGATGATGTAATGTCGCGTATTACTCTGCCGGGATCTATTTTTCTTGCATTTGTAGCAATTATGCCTGCTTTCGCATCATTACTTGGTATTAATCAGGAATTTGCTCAATTCTTTGGAGGAACATCGTTACTTATTTTGGTAGGTGTTGTTTTGGATACATTGCAACAAATTGAAAGCCACTTGTTGATGCGTCATTACGATGGATTAATGAAATCGGGACGTATAAAAGGACGTACAGGCGGAGTTTCTGCTTACTAAATAAAGAACAAAATGATTTATTTGAAATCTGACGAAGAAATCGAATTGCTTCGTATCAGTAATCAGATAGTAGCTAAAACGTTAGCTGAAGTTGCAAAAATTATTGCACCGGGTGTAACCACCGAAGATTTGAACAAACTAGCCGAAACGTTTATTCGTGATAATGGCGCTGTTCCAGGTTTTTTAGGTTATCATAATTTTCCAAAGTCTATTTGTACTTCGGTAAACGATGAGGTTGTACACGGTATTCCTTCCGACAATGTAGTATTGAAAGAAGGCGATGTAGTTTCAGTGGATTGCGGAGTTTATAAAAATGGTTTTCATGGCGATTCGGCCTACACTTTTTGTGTCGGAGAAGTTAAGCCCGAAATTATTGAATTGCTTCGTACCACAAAAGAGTCGCTTTACAAAGGTATCGAACAGGCACAGGAAGGACGACGATTGGGTGATGTTGGATTTGCCATTCAAAATCACTGCGAACAACGGGGTTACTCAGTAGTTCGTGAAATGATTGGACATGGCGTAGGAAGGGATTTACATGAAGCTCCTGAAGTTCCAAATTATGGTCGACGAGGTAATGGCGTGATGTTGAAATCGGGAATGACTATTGCTATTGAGCCCATGATTAATTTGGGAAAAAGGCAACTGTCGTTTGATAAGGATGGGTGGACAACCCGCTCAGTCGACCGTAAAGTGTCGGCACACTTCGAACATTCTATTGCAATAAGGCGCGGGAAAGCGGATATATTATCAAGTTTCGAATATATAGAACAAGTATTAGGCAACAAAGCATTGTAATTTATGGCCAAACAAGCAGCAATTGAACAGGACGGAACAATTATCGAAGCATTATCAAATGCTATGTTTCGTGTCGAACTGGAAAACGGTCACGTTATAACAGCTCATATTTCGGGTAAAATGCGTATGCATTATATTAAAATTTTACCTGGTGATAGAGTGAAAGTTGAAATGTCGCCTTACGATTTATCGAAGGGCAGGATATCGTTCCGATACAAATAAGAAAAGAAGAAAAACAAAATTAAATATCTTCAGAATATGAAAGTAAGAGCATCAGTAAAAAAGCGCACCGACGATTGTAAAATCGTTCGCCGTAAAGGTCGCTTATA
>JFJP01038998.1_pt1 | contig 14838 bp, 9 predicted proteins | sample 431651 | NCBI WGS metagenome assembly JFJP01 (sample SAMN02602958, study PRJNA72255) | Microbial mat metagenome, whole genome shotgun sequencing project. | biome: fresh water; feature: sink hole; material: water; isolation source: purple microbial (photo- and chemosynthetic) mats found in...
CACTATATTCTTGGTTCATGGGAGAATTTTATCAAAAAAAGAAAACAGAAGAGAAAGTTTATTGTCTGGCTTTCGATAACCGGTTTCGCTGCGAGCCTTTTAATTGGATGGCTTGGGTTCAGATTTTTTGTTTCAGATTCCTCCGGTTTCAATACTGATTCAGTTCTTAAACAGCAGATTACCGGCATTCATGAAACTGAGGTACAAAAGGATACATCAGCCAGGCAATATTTGGATGGAAGGGGTACCTTAAACCTTTCGGTTAACAATAAAGTAAATAATAAGGGAAGTGCTATAAGAGGTAAGGATTACTCTGATCCCAAACTTAAATATCTGCTTAACAGAGATAGCCTGAATATCGACAGCCTTTTAAAAACAGGAGTTATTTATGAATTGCGATCAGATGCCCGTATTTTGACTGGAGAGAAAAATATGGCTGATCACATTCCAGATTCCGTTAAACCAGATCTGCAATCACAACCCTTAATAAATGAGCCGGGTAAGTATATTGCCACTAATCAGAAGACAGATTCATCAGAAATCAACCCTAAACCCGGTTATCCTGCAGCTGCATTAAATCCTGATATTTTAAATGACACACCGGTCGGAGAAATTGCAAAAAAGCTCAGATTTGGAGTAAGCTTTTCTCCCGGAGTAACTTCAACCAATACAGTTTCATCGTTTAACTACTCGGGTGGTATAAGTGCAGATATGGATCTGTCGCGAAGATTCAGATTTTCAACAGGCCTTCAGTTAGAACATCAGAATGTAATTAATGAAGCCGCCGACAGCCCTGCCTGGGTGCCTGCAGGGCAGACTGAAGCTTCTCTTGTCAGTCTTGATCTTCCCCTTAACCTAACATGGAAGGTGCTGGTAAGAAAATCGGTTTGTTATTACTTGTCAGGCGGAATATCATCTATTGCTTACCTGAGCGAAAAGTATATAACGACAAGCTATTCACAAAAAATGGTAAGTGTTGTGAGTATGCGTGAAGGAGAGCAGACAGTAGATTATAAGCTCGAGAATATTGAAAACACAGAAAGAGAGACAGAGGATCCTTTAAATACAATTGATTTTGCAGGACGGGTTAATTTTATTCTTGGATTTGAGAAACATTTGCCGTCTGGAATATACCTTCACATCGAGCCATATCTAAAGATACCGGTATCGCAGCTAGCTACCCGCGACCTGAGATTTACAACAAGTGGAATTACATGTAAGATTTCATTCTGATTTGTTTACATGGCATTATCAATCTTACAAAAAACCTGCACCCACCATCATTACAATTTATTTCAGTCAGATACAAAAAATTGACAACCACTTAAAAATGGTTTAACTTTGGATAAGGAATATAAATTCCAGGGCTACAATATGATGGTTTAATGATTATTAGACCTAAATAGGATTATTTGCAGAAGCCAAAATTGTTAATCGGGAAATATTTCAAACCTCTGATTGTATGGCTTATTAAGCGATTGCTTAAAATAATTTACCTGAATTCTAACACTTAATCCATATGGCTGCTCTTGGTTTTTTCGATTTGCATTGTCATCCCGGACTAAAAACTTTCTTTACAGACAAAGAGGAAACAAAAAGGGATACATGCTGGACTTATTATAATATAAAAGGATTTTTAGGCCTTGTTGACAGGTTATGTCTGGGCAATATGTTCGACTCGGGAAGCAGTCTTACACAACTGATCAGGGGAAATGTTAGTATTGCAGTAGTTGGATTGTATGCTTTTGAAAGGGCCATGATCGAAGGTGAGATGTTCAGAGTGTGTAAAAAGTCTTATAATATCCTGACTCTTTCCGGGAAATTAAAACGGAATAAGCGAATCAGCTACGAGCTCATGGAGCAAATCTCAAGGAAAGACACCAGCTATTTTGAGATGTTTGAGCAGGTACAAACTCATCTGTTGAGATCCCAGAGTATTTATCCAAAATTTAAACTGGTGAATGAATTTGGGGATATAGATGAAAATATGCTGAATATTGTCCTGAGTATAGAAGGTGGTCATAATTTATTTGACAGGATACCTCATAATAGTAATGACGACGATAAAGTGCTTAAAAACTTAAATAAACTAAAAACTGGAAATTACAGGTATTTCTTTTTTGCTCCTGCCCATGCCGAGAGCAATCCTATCTGTACACATGCCTATGCGATGAAGCTATTGAAAGATGACAGGTTCCTTCCTGACAATATGATATCTGGGATTAGTGATCTTGGCAAAGAGATAATAAAAACATCTCTGGAGCAGCCAAACCGCATCCTGATCGACATAAAACATATGAGCCTGGTTTCCAGGTTACAGTATTATGAGTTGTTAAAAACCCCTGAGTATAGTAATACACCAATAATAATGTCACACGGAGGTGTTACCGGGGTCTCCTGGAAATCTATGCCAATTGTAAGTACCGAACCTACCGGTTTTTGGGAAAAAGTAAAATATTATAAGCCCGCCGGACTTATGAGAACATCGTTCAATCCATGGTCAATCAATCTGTATGATGAAGAGATAAAGATTATTATTAAATCCAAAGGCCTTATCGGACTTAATCTCGATGAAAGGATCCTGGGGACCAAACATTCCTCAAACCAATTATCTGAATATTTCAGTAAAAAAGATTTTGAGGATATCAGCAATCGGGCTCAGGTCAATGATGGATCTTCAGACAGAAACCGGCAAAATTATCATAAAGGCAGGAGGAGGTTGTTTCAGTATCGTAGCGATGTGAAACATCTATGCAATAATATACTTCATATCATAAAGGTTGCGGGGCCTGAAGCCTGGGCTCATGTCTGCATAGGATCTGATTTTGATGGTATGGTCAATGCTATTGATCCCTATAACAATGCTGAAAAGCTTGAAAAACTCAAGAGGCACATGATAAAATGGTTGCCTAAAGTGGCCCTGAGTGATAGAAAACATTTTTACTTTATCAATAATGCAGAAGATAGAGTTAATGATATAATGTTCAGAAACGCATTCAGGTTTCTTGAAGCGAACTTTAAGCCAAAGATCTCTCCTCATCCATTGCATTTTTCATAAGAAAGCGACTGCGGTTCTTATAGGAGAATTTTAACTTTATAGCTATGGCAACAGAATAAACAGACAGAAGTAACAAGTTATAAGCTGTTATCCCATCAGTGTTATCTGTATTGTACTTTTGCCTGTCGAATGAAAGGAATATTTTAAAACGGTGCCTTAAATAGCGCAATAAAGAAAAGCTTTTTATATAAAGGTTAGTCAGCTGTTTGTAAAACTCCTTTGGTTCCAGCCGGGTAGGAAGAATTGAGTGGGCAAAATCAAAAAAATCAAAATTTGTGATCTGAAATATTTCCGATGTCTCCTCATACAGTTCGGTTCCCGGCAGTGGTGTTAAGACAGGGAAAGCAGGTCTGAAAAGATTATGATCATAAACATATCTTAATAAATGCTCGAAATCTTCTTTCGTATATTCCGGTCTGACTATGAGGTGGGCAATAAGGTAGATATTTAACTTTTTCAGGATCTGGATAGCCTGATTGTTAATTTCAACAGAGGTTTTTTTCTTAAAGTATTGTAAATCTTTATCATTGAATGATTCAAGACCTATGGTCACAAACTGCAAGCCGGCTTCTGCGAGGTCTTCAAAGAGATCCTGATGTCTGACGACGGTGTCAGCCCTGGTGTACATCTGGAATTTTTTCTTTATGTTATTCTCTTTTATAAGCTTGCTTAACCTCCGCATTCTTCCGATATCATTAAAAGTGTTATCATCAGAAAAATACACAACCTTAATCTCTTCAGGGAGGCTCTTCAGTTCATTTATTATTGACTCTGGTGTTCTGGAGGAGTATTGCCCGTTCATAATCTTCCAGCAGGCACAGAAATTACATCTGAACGGACATCCCCTGCTGGTCATTAAAAGAGTTAAATTGTTTCTGACAGGATCGTGGTATTTCTTCCGGTACTTTGATATAAGACTGCGATCGGGGAGAGGTAAACTGTTAAGATCTGGTGCTGAAACCTCTTTTCTTGTATATGAAACAACGTTATTCTCAATTATTCCAATGTTTGGAATATCTCTCAGCTGATCCAGGTTGTTGAATGCCTTAATATACATCGGGAATGTATAATCAGCATATCCGATGAATATTGCATCAACAAACGGCAGGACGAAATCCTCTGGTTTAAATGTAACATGGTGTCCTCCCACAACTGTTCTTATTGACTTATTAAATTCCTTAATCTTTTTAAGAATCTGAACAACAATATTGTAATCGCAAGTATAAGCAGTTATTCCCACCAGATCGGGACAGAAATTCAAAAGTTCGCCATAGAGGTTTCTGTCGATCCTCATATCCAGTATCCTTACCTCAGAATCCTTTACTGATGCACCAAGGTATTCCAGCTCTAATGGTTCATATAAGGCACTAGTGACCAGATTGGGATTTTGAGGAGGCTTTACCAGTAATATTTTCATTTGATCCGGATTTAGTATTAACGAAATACTGCTTGATCCGCTCTTTTTCAGGTTTAATATTTCAGGTCAGATCCGATCAATCTGTCCGACTTTACACTTTCGGCACTACAGTAAACCTCAAATCTTTCCCAACGTTGTTTTACTCTTTTCATGAGTACTTTGAATCGCTCCTCTCCGCGTATGTTTTGGAGTAAGGGATCATATTCATTCAGAAACGGGTAGTTCATAAATCCCTTTTCCACAGCCTTCTCAAGCCATTTAAGAGATTTTTGTTTTTCACCGATAGATGAATATAAAGTAGATATAATATAGGAGTTCTGGGGATCACGCTGATGAATCCTGATAAAATCAGGAGTAACCAGCTGATTTATTTTATCTTTTTCTCCGATCAGGGCATATTTCAGGAATAATCCAAGCTGGGCCCAGGAATCGGTTGGAGGTTCCTCAACACATTTACAGATGAATTCATAAGCTTCTTCACTCCGGCCGTTATAGAGCAGGGCAAAGGATTTCCAAAACTGATTTGTCCTGCTTTCCGGAATCAGATTATAAGCAGCAAGCATTGGATCAAGTGAAAGATCAAATTTACCATCATAAAAGTGATTCCAGGCAATTATTGTATCAATCATCGGATTAACAGGATCGATTCTGAGACACTTGTCTATTACTGATTTTCCTGCCTCTATTCTGCCGATTTGAGTGTATGCAAAAGCAAGCCAGATCATTATTTCAGGATCTTCAGGTTTTGATTTATGAGCCCTTAGAATATTTTCCATGGCTTTGTCAGGCTTGCCGGTAAATGTATTAATCCATGCCATAACGAAATTTGCCTCTGCAAGGTCAGGATTGAGGCTGAATGCCTTACTGACATACTCTTCTGATAACCTGATATTTTTCTCCTGCTCAATACCCGCATTGACATATTGTAAATAGGCAAATGCCATTCCTGCATATATCGTAGCATTTGCACCCTCAATGTCCAGCCCTTTTTGCAGCAGATTAAGGCCGTGTTCAATTCTCTCCCTGTTAAAGGAGGCTATTTCAGGAAATGCTTTTTTATAACAATCAAAAGCAAATACATTTTCGATAGACCTTTCACGAATTTTCTGTTTTTCTTTCGAATTGAGGCTTATTTTAAGTGCGCTTACTATGGATTTTGATACTTTCTCCTGGATATCAAATACGTCTTCGAGTGTTCCTGCATATTTTTCAGCCCAGATATGAGAATCGTTAGAGGAATCAATAAGCTGTGCGAAGATGCGCAGGTTGTTTAATTCTTTACGCACACTTCCTTCCAGGACATATCTTACATTTACCTTATCAGCGATCTCCCTTATTGTGTTTCTGCTCCCCCTAAACGTCATTGCCGAGCTGCGTGAGATTACAAGCAGCTCAGGAACAAGTGAGAGATCAGAGATAATCTCATCCGTAAGACCGTCGCTGAAGTATTGCTGGCCGGGATCAGAACTAATGTTCTCGAACGGAAGTACAATGATTGTTTTGTCAAGGGATGATGATTTTTCTATGCCGGAGCTTCCATCCGTCTGAAGGCTGTAAGAATCGGGAGGTTCAGATTTTAGTCCGTAAATAATCTCTTTAATGGCATTGGCAACCTTGTTTATCTGGTTACGGTACTTTGTGTTACTTGAATTCTTCTCCTCGTTATCCCATCGTGTCATTGGCCTGTTAACTCCGGGTTCTTTATAGATAAAATCAATGCCCCGGATTGAACCTCCGAGAATAGATTCACATAGTTTCGTGTCAATAATATCCAGGTCATAAATGCGAATTGGAATTACCCTGTTTGCAACATTACCTGCCGGCAATCTGATCTTCAGACCAAAATTATCGTGTGAAGCCTGATCTACAAATACCTTAAACTCTTGTTCCCAGGCAAAAGATTTTGGGTCACAATAGGTACGGGAGATTATAGGAATAAATACCAGGCATTTGAGTTTCTCCTTAAGAGAGGCATCCACATCATGCGTTCCCAGAAGTCCGTCATGGGGATTAATGTCAAAATAAACACTTATTTCCTCCTTAAAAGTTTTGTCGAGCTCAGTATTAAGATCTTCAACGAAATTACTTACCCAATTATCACCTTTATTATCTTTCTGGCGGTAGCTGATAAAGACATCGTATTCGAATCCGGGAATAACACTTGCCATAAGAGCTGCATGAGTTAACAAAGATATGAAAGAGTTGATAGCAAGTCAAATATATATTTAAGGGGCAACTCATCCAGTACGAGGTTACAGTTATCGGCTTATCTGTGTATTGATCAGGTTTCTCACGGAGCCTGTTTCCCTATTGCCTGACTCTTACTGTCACTTTCAAGATCAATATTTCTGTTTAGCTTTTTAACATTCTTTCCTTTGTTGAATTTGTAAGTATACGTGAACTGTATATAATTTGATACATCGAATCCAATAGTATTTACTGATGTGAATTGAGGGGTTTCTGTCTCTGTCCGGCTTAACTTCACATTAGTTGAAAATGGTAATAGCCAAAATATTCCAAATGTGTGGTTTTTAATCTGTTGCTGACCTCCGAATCCGTAAAATGGCATGCTGTAAGTATTGCTCTGTGCATTCTTGTCGACTCCATTATATTGAAAGAAAAGGTATGCTGTTGTTGTTTTCTTTTTTCCAGGCTGCGCATATGCATAGCTTGTTATGCTGTAAGAAAAATAATCGACAGCTGGTATAAAAACTGACTGGTCCTTATACTCATTGTAATGTCCTTTATATATCCTGGCGCTAACATTTACATACCATAGCATTGCATTCACCCCGCCTCCTGTCTCATAACCGTTGAGCAGATTATATGGTTTTGTAAAAGTTGTCAGGGTGTTTGAAACAGGATTATTAACAATCTCATACGTTCTTCCAATCTTATCTGTAAAATACTCATGATAAACATATGGTGAAAAATAATTGCTTCCGAAGTTCCAGGTATAAGTAAACTGCAACCGGTCGCGGTAATCAGGTTTCAGGTCCGGATTACCCTGGCTGACATTGTAATTCTGGTCGACTCTGTAATATGGGTTCATATCATATATTCCGGGACGGTTTATTCTCCTGTTATATGTAAACTTCAGATTATGCGTAGCTGAAACTTTATACTGCAGATTTACTGACGGCAGGATGCAGGAATAATTCGGATCAGTGACCGAATCGGCACTGATCTGGCTGTTTTCGATCCTTATCATTGCCTGCATTCCGATTTTTTTAAGGTTATAGGTAATCCCTCCATATACTGAATTACGGAGTTCATTATATATGAACAAATTGTCCGATTCCTGATTATTGATATTGAAGTCGTAGGTCAGATGCTGAAAATAAAACTGGTAACCTGTTTCGATTTTGGCATTCATCCCCAGCGGATGAACGTAGTTAAGTTTGGTGGAAAAATAATTTCTTTGGTTCAGATTGCTCTCAATCCTGCCATAAGTGCTTAATACAGAATTATCATCATATGCATATTCTGTATTGTTGAAGTTATTCAGCTCATCCGATTTGAACCAGTAATAGTTGCTTTCAGCAGTAAATTCCCGAATCGCTTTGTCGTAAGTTTTCTTGTAAAATAGTGATACTGAAGACTCGTTGCTTTTCATATCCTGTAAAGTAGTACCGGAGATTGTGCTGAGTGGAATATCGCTTTTATAAAGATCTGTTTCGCTAAGCATATCAATATATTGACCAATAGGCTTGTAGCTGATATTAAAACTAAGATTGTTCTTGTCGTTCATGTAATAGTCGAAACCACCATTAAGTGAAGAATTGGTTATCTTAATTTTCCCGTTACTTGTCAAACTTGTTGTCGAGTCGTTGGCTAAAAAGTGAGAATCATTCCATGAATTGATCTCCAGGTTTTGTAAGAATGTGAATCCTGTGACATAAAAAGTTATTTTACCGGCTGAATAATCCAGACTGCCTGACCCTGAGGTGGTAAGCTTATTGAATGGTTTTACTGATAATGATGCATTCCCGCTCATACCGTATCTGGCTTCTTTCTTAAGAATTATACTGATTACGCCATCAATATTTCCTTCATATCTGCCTGAGGGATTGCTGATAATTTCAATAGTCTGAATATCAGACGGTAGCAGCTTGGCAAGGTACTCTCTGTCGCGCTGTCTCCCGTCGACCTGGATAATAAAATTACTACTGCCATTAAGAGTTATATTATTCTGAAAATCGACATTTACCTGGGGGATTTTCTTTAAGAGATCGTAGCCGGTTGTTGATGACTTTGCCATAACAGGGGGAACAGCATAGACTGTACGATCTACCATCTCCTTGCCCTTCATCCGTTCTCCGGTAACAGTTACTTCGCCCAGAATAGCCGTGGTTTCTGAAAGGAAGATTGTATCTACTTGCACTTCATTCTGTCCGGTAGCTACTGTAATGCTTTTACCGGGTGTTGTATAACCAACAAAACTAACTTTCACAATATAATTGCCTGGTTTTATCGTCTCGAAACTGTATCCTCCGTCGGTAAGTGTAACAACACTTGTGACAATAGCTGAATCGGGAAGATGGAGGAGGCCAACACCTGCAAACTGAGCCGGAGTTTTGTCTCCTGAAAGGCAAACTTTGCCCTTAATGTTCTGAGCTGTTAATGTTAGGGGTAAGATAACAAGTATAAAAAATAAAAATCTTTTCATGGCTTTTTGAATAATGTTACCGTAAAATAATTGTCTTTGAGTCGCTGTTAATGTCCATCGGAATTTGCATATTCATTCCAGGCACGCTGACCCCGAGATTTCCTGTTATTCGTGTTTTGGAAGTATTTTCAATAATGAAGCCGGTAACTGTCTCTATAGAAATTGCAGATTTGCTCAGTCCCTTAAAATCATCGTATGTTATTTTCGCACCACCTGATTCCATTGGGACAGCGTTTGCTGCTGCCCTGATATTAGATTCAGCAGAAATAGATGCAGTATTTCCGCTCACACTCGTAAGATGATATACTGTTGTAATATCTAGAGACATTCCTCCGGCATTTGTTGAAGAGACTGAGGACCAGTTATCTCCTGTGTTTACCTCTTTTCCAGGAAGATTATTAGTAAACATGTCTATCAAAGTTCTGAGCGAATTGTCACTAACCATGTTTATAATCTGACCTTTCAGAGCAGAGGAAGTGGGACCGGTGAGTGTTATTAAACTTGTGTCTTTAAGAATTTTATCTGATATCATTTTTGAATTCATAATTTCGGAAACCTTACCAGAATAGTCAATTTTTGCATAGAGTGAATTCCTTGTCAGGGAGTTCATAAAGAATGACATGATTTCAGAAGTCTCCTTTGACTCAATATTTCCGCCCAAAGCTGAACCTGATCTGACTACTTTTCCCATTGTGTTGGTTTGAGTGTCAATTGTATCAAATCGTATTTCAGCCACAATGAACGTAGGTGATGAATCTATCATTTTCAGTGAGAGAGTATAAACTGATTTTGACTCAATAGTCTGCTGGTTACCGTTTATTGTCTGCAAAATTGTTTGTTCCGAAACGGAATGCAGCTTGTACACTTTATTCTTCTCGGGGTTAAGCCTGAGGTTTATTCCGTTTTGTCCGGATAGAGAGGCACAAAACACGATGGTGATTATCAACAGGATAGATTTCTTCATAAGTTTATATTTTAAGTTTCTACGATTTCGATGTAAAATTATACCAGGCTGTCCGGCAGAAAAAATATTTATCGGCGAACCGTTGTTTTTGGATGGTGAATAGTGGTTATTGTTTGCTGAATAGGAAAACCAGCCTCCTCCCTTTGGTTGTCATCTTCCAGAATTTTCGAAGTAGAGGTTTGTTGTCCAGTCTCTCCTTCGCAAAGCTTCGGAGAGCGAAGCAGGTCTCGAACCTGACCGAGCGTTAAAAAATGATCCTGTGGATCATTTTAGCGAAGGGGACAGACTGCCGCGGCGGCCTTCTGATCCAGAAGAATACGAGTACATAATATAATATTCTTATGACTGTGACATTTAAACTTCGGGAATTTTCTATATTTACTACATGATCTAAAACAACGAATATGACTCCAACAACAAGTCATAAGTAAGAGCCAATATGGTGTTTACGCAATCGTTACCAAGAATAGGTAGAAAATAAATATGGAAAAGAAATTAATAATGGATGATAATTTCTTTAACAGTGTTGTATTAGTAATACTACTGTCACTAATTATAAATGCAAGTTGTCAGAAAAATGAAATACTTCCAGAATATGAGACATTTACTGATAGTAGGGATGGGGAAATATATAATTATATAAAAATTGGCAATCAATTCTGGATGAGTGAAAATCTTAGATTTGAACCTGATAGTGGCAACTATTGGGCATATAATAATAATGAGGCGGATATTTTTACACATGGATATTTATACGATTGGGAAACTGCAAATAATGTCTGTCCGGCTGGTTGGCATTTACCTTCTAAGGCTGAGTGGACAGAATTAGCAACTAAACTTGGAGGTTTTGATGTTGCCGGTGGGAAAATGAAAACAACAGGTACTTTAATTTGGAATTCACCAAATAGAGATGCAACTAATTCATGTGGATTCTCTGCATTGCCGAGTGGTATCTATAATGGATATGATAATTTTAGTGGGAGGGGAAACATAACTTACTTTTGGTCCTCTGCAGTGAGTCTCAATATCTATTGGCTAAGCTACAATTTTGGTTTTCTAGGCGAAACTTACTTTTATTTGCCTCAGGAATCAGCGTCTGTTCGTTGTGTGAAGGACTAGGTGCGCACATACGCACACTAAACAACGGGAACCAAATAACCCCGGTTAATATAAGTGAGTTTGCTGTAATCAGGATGATGGACTGCAAACAAATTATCTGATTTTGGATTGAGACGAGTTATTATAGAAAAAAAGAAGTCTCACAGAAAGCCAAAGTGTAGGTAAAAGTAGCAGAACGGATCCATCGATAGGAGCTAACAGGAGCATTTATTATGCGGTGAAATTCAATTGGTGAAGAATTAAGAGAATTCTTCTGATTTGACACCGCTAGTCTTTTTTTCATCATCTTTTTTCAGCTTCCAGTAAACCAGGTACAGTATTGACGGTATGCAGAAGAAAAGAAAAATGGCAATGGCATTCCCTCTCATTGACGCTTCCTTGTTGAATAAATTCAGGATATACATTAGAATAAAACTTAAGAGCGAAATGATTCCTCCTAGACCTTCCTTCCAAATTGCCAGTATAAGACCTGCAAGGGCAATACCCCAGAAGGCGAAAATTATCAACATAAGTGGGGTAAATGAAGACAGTGCTGATTCACCATGTCTTTTCTGACTTTCAAGAAGCGCTCCGATAAACATGAAAAGAGTGAAAAGTACCATCAGTGTACCAGCGATGCGAGCTGTCCACCTGAGCCGTTTGTAAGGATCTACCTTTTTCATGACTAGATAATTTGGTTAAAACAAAAACCATTTAAACAAATTTAAGCTTTTCTACAGTAAGTCAGCAAAATACTGAAATGTAAAAATTCTGCTCTATCATCTGGTGGGTCATTTTAATTTGGCCAACTATGGTCAGGGGTACAAGCTTTTCCATCAAGTTATAAAATCTTCATAAATTATTTGGAGGTCTCTCTTTATCAAAGCTCTAAAAGATAAAATTTGAGATTGTAGCTGTTCCGATTAATGAGTCTGAGTTTTCTCATTTGATGAAAATCATTAGCAGAATGTTTGAAATAGTGACAATCAGAGTGTACAGATAAAGTGACTTGAAACTGAACTTTTCTTTTATTAAAAATACCAGAGCTATTATGGGCAAAATAAATAACATTAATAGCATAAAAAGCCACAAAATTTCAAAGATTGCACCAACAGCTGCATAGCGATAAACATCAATAATCTGACCCACACTCCAGAATGCGAAGACGATTAGACTTAAGATAAAGAATATTTTACTTAAGCTTGAATTTTTAAAAGTTGTTGTTTTGTCTGTCATGAATTTCAATTTATTTTGTATCTGTTATCATTTAGCTTATATTTTTAAACATCAGACCGGCCAGATGTGGTAAGGGCGACAGGCTTATGCATCCGTAATGGCACATCTTGTAACAAAAACTTCTCACAGCAAGCCTTGCAAGCGAAAAATCACTGTCCGCATCTAGTCTTCACAAAGCCCTTTTGCGAAAAGAGTACCGTTAAACATCATCTCTGTTATCATTCCGCTGTTCTGACGCATTTTAACCTGGAACACATTAACGGTACCATCCTGAAAATACAGAATCACAAGCATATCTTCCACCTTGTAGGTGCCTTTTTTGACATTCGGGTTTCCGCCGTAAGCCATGCCTGCATCACTGCTGAAACTGCTTTCTGATCCGAGCTGGAAATTTCCACGGCCATCAAAGACAATTTTCTGTGTCCTCGAATAACTGCTGTAGGAGCTTGAAGATCCTGACCAGGAACAAATAGCCCCCTTCAGCCGCCATGCATCGCCTCCTTCGGTTGTCTGCTGATTCGTAGCCGGAGGGGCTTCATTAGCCTTGTCAGTGGATTGCGGGTTATCCCTGTTGAAAGGAATTACATTGCCGTCAGGAAAAGTGATCGAGAGAATATTCTGATTCATTGTATAAGGATAGTCAATCCAGTTGAACTCACCCATTGCCTGAATTATTCCATTACTGATTTTGTACGAAGTTGTCTCGCCGTTGAACGACAACTCACTGTCGCTAAGGAACTCCAGAATAAGCTGGCCCTGCTCATTACTGAAGACCCACCTGCCTGAGGGGAAAGATTTTTTCCCTGCCTGATCATTGCCTGCCGCAGGACGTACCATACTCTGCGGCAATTGCTGTGCCGGAGAAGAAACGCTTTCGCTGCGTGTGAATTCAATGTTCATGCCACCAGGAAATACCATCGAAAGCTTATTGCCTGAGATCTTGTAGGGATAGGGAGTTATCTGGTATCCCTCGTTGATATGTATGGTATTATCCCTCACCTGGTACGGGAAACTTTGACCGTTGATCAGGATGGTGTTTTCATTTACCTGCATGTTCATTACACCTTCGGGAGAAGTGTATTTCCATAACCCTATAAGGCCTGTTTGTGCACAGGTTGCTGCGGAAAGAGCCAGCAATATTCCTGCAATCTGAATTCTTTTAACGAGAGTTTCCATGGAAGAATCATTTTAAGAGACATAAGTTACGAAAAAAGTCAGACTAAACAATAGCTGATCCGGCAAATTTTAGGACAATTTCCATAAGGATATTTTAACCACCACCAAGTTTCGATTATTCTCCCAAAATCCCCCAAAAACCTGGTAAGAATCTGGCAAGAAAAAAATATCATGAAGTCATTCAGTCTTACGGTCGAAAAGCCAGTTCAGTGATTTGACCGCATGACACTCAGACTGCAGGACCGCAAGACAATACCATTACATTTCCATCATTTAATACCTGTTATCCCCGAAACTTAGCAAGAAACCTGGCAAGATTTTGGAACAGACTTTTATCCTTTTTCCTTTGACTACGAATTAAAATATTTTTTGAAGTTATTATTTTCTGTCCGAACTTAGATTAATATTTATAAAAGTCACTTATAATGAAACCGAAGGTATTCTTATTCTTACTCTGGAGCTTTAACGTAGTATATTGTAGTGGTCAGTCAGTAGGAAACAATCAACCTGTAATAGATATGCATCTGCATGTCTACACTTCCAAAAATTACTGGGGGCCAGCAAAGCAACCATTTGACAATTCAATGACTTCACCGAAAAATAACCTTGAGCATATTAAAGCAGTTGTTGAACAAATAAAAGAATATAATATAGTACTTACATATGCTAGTGGGAATTACATTGCTTTAGATTCAATAATTAAAGGATACCCTGGCCGATTTCTTCCATCAATTGAGATTTGGCCAACTGAAAAATTATTAGCTGACAAAAACTTTCTTGAAGAACTAAATGTTAAAATTAAAAAAGGTGAGGTTCGTGGTATTGGTGAAGTAACAAATTTCTATAATGGGATAGCTCCAAACGATCCCTTACTTGACACATTGTATAGAATTGCTGTAAAGTATGATCTGCCGATTGGATTACATTTCGCACCAGGACCATCTGGATCTCAATTTACAAGTTACCCTGATATGCGACTTGAATTTGGAAACCCGTTATTGCTACAAGACGTCTTGATTAAATTCCCGAAACTACGAATAAACATTATGCATGCTGGTTTACCTACGTATCCTGATGAAACATTTGCACTGTTATTTATGTTTCCAAATGTGTACGCCGATTTATCTTGTCTTTCCTGGTACTGTGATTATACACGGGAATCTTTAAAAGATTTTCTGATTAAGGCTGTCAAATACGGGTTTGTCGATCGTCTTATGTTT
>JFJP01038999.1_pt1 | contig 14838 bp, 16 predicted proteins | sample 431651 | NCBI WGS metagenome assembly JFJP01 (sample SAMN02602958, study PRJNA72255) | Microbial mat metagenome, whole genome shotgun sequencing project. | biome: fresh water; feature: sink hole; material: water; isolation source: purple microbial (photo- and chemosynthetic) mats found in...
AGTCTGAATACCCTTTACTCATAAATTCTATCATCAATCTGTCTTCACAAGAATATCCAAAAATTGGGCACTTTTCAGCGGGACTATCCAAGATTTGTGTTATGATGAGTAAGATATTGAAATAATTTTGTCTTGTAATGTCTTCTCTATTTATATATACAGAGTCTTGTTTTTTATTCTTATATAACATATAATGTTTTCTACATTGAACAAAGATTTTCGGTCAGGATTGGGTGTTTTTTTGGTTGCTGTGCCTTTATGTTTGTGAATTGCTTTGGCTAGTGGTGCTCCAGCAATTGCTGGTTTGCGAGCTGGTATTATTGGGGGTATTGTTGTAGGTTTTCTTAGTAAGTCTCCGTTAAGTGTGAGTGGTCCTGCTGCTGGATTGGTTGCTATTGTAATTGCTGCAATCTCAAAAATTGGATTTGATGGATTTCTTGTAGCGTTAATTATTGCTGGAATATTGCAAATATTGTTTGGTGTATTGAAATTAGCGAAATATGCACATTATGTTCCTCATAGTGTTATCAAAGGGATGCTTGCTGCTATTGGAATGACTCTTATTATTAAACAATGACCTGTATTATTTGGTGTATCAAAACGATGAGATATTCTGACGCATTATAATGTTGTGGTATTAGTGATTGGTGTTATTTCGTTGGTTGTTATGTTTGCTCGAGAGAAACGAGGAAAAAAACATCTTCCAGCATTGCCAGGTTCTTTGATTGCAGTAGTGATAGGTTTAGTGTGATATCTTGTGTATAGATATGTTTTGCATGGAACATTACAAACATCACTATTAATTCAATTGCCAGCTATTTCTTCTTTAGTTGATGTAAAAAATATTATTCATTTTCCTGTTTTAAGTACAATTCAGTCATTGCTTTCTCACTATCAACTTCGAGTGACAGCAGTAACGATTGCGTTGGTTGCTAGTATCGAAACAATCTTATCAGTAAAAGCGATTGATGGTCTAGATCCTCAAAAGAGAATTACACCATTAGATTGGGAATTGATCGCACAAGGAATAGGAAATGCTTTATCATGATTCATTGGATGACTTCCTATTACTTCAGTAATTATTCGTAGTTCAGTAAATCTTAATGCTGGCGCGCAATCAAAACTTTCTTGTATTATTCATGGTATATTGATCGTAACATCACTTTTGTTACTTTCTAGTATTATAAATTTAATTCCATTGACGAGTTTGGCAGCAGTATTATTATTGACTGGATATAATCTTACTAAGATTGAATGATTTATTAAAGAATATAAAGTAGGTTGAATAGAGTTAGCATCAATGCTTATTACGTTTTTTGTTCAATTGGCAACTGATCTATTGATTGGTGTGGCAAGTGGATTGGTATTCTACTATATTGCTACTTATTTGTTTGCTCGCAAAGATCATCAATCTGTAGTGGAAGTTGTAGATGAACAGAACGAAAAAGATGTTATGGAGATTGTTGAAGATTAGTAATAATTTAAAATATTATTATATTTTATTATTTACTGTTAAAAAAAATATATAAATATAGTTTTACATAGATAAAGGGACAGATAGTCTCTTTTTTTGTTGTAATAACATAATGATATTTTTACTATCATAGAGTTATTTATATTGTTCTCATATATGATGTTGCTACATATGGTAGGTATAGAATGAATAATCTATCACTGAGAAGTAGAAAAGATTTCTCTGACTACACCACAAGGTATAATATCTTTGTTGCCAGGGCATATTAATTTGGCATCTTCTCTCGAAAAAGGTAAAATATCATATGTTGTTTCTGATGATAATAAAACTTCTTTAGAATCTTTTAACGATAATGTTACTACTCTTCATATAGATTGATGACTTGTTGTGTTAGAAGATGATGTCATCACTGTTACTATAGAATAATATTTATACTATAAATTTCATAAACCTTACATATGGCTGATATTAAACAATTAAAAATTAAAATTCAATCTACTAAAAACATTAAGAAGATTACTAACGCTATGGAAGTTATCTCTACTATTAAACTTCAGAAAGTTAAAAAAAATGCTGATCATCTCAGAGAGTATATGAATACATTTTTGGGTATGTTATCTTCTATAAATCTTTATACTGATATTTTTCCACAACCTTCTTTATCTGCTAGTAGAAAATTAGCAGTATTGATATCTTCAGAAAAATGACTATGTGGTTCTCTTAATACAATGTTGTTCAAACAATTTGATATTGTATATGAATCAGAAAAAAGTTTTTTAGATGTGTATGTGATTGGTAAAAAGGCTAGAGAATATTGTACTCGTCGTGGATATACTGTTGTATGATCATTGTCTCTTAAAGATACTTTTGTGTCAGATGATCTTAATGAATTATATATGTTTCTTGATATTGCACAAAATGATAATCAATATAAAGATATTACTGTCTGGTATAATTTTTTTAAGAATATTATGAAACAGATACCTACAGGTTTTCAAATATTTCCTCTTTCTTCAGAAAAATTTGCCGAATTTATGCATAGTCTTGATATTGTGATTCCCACCAAATTAAAAACTAAAACGATAGATTCTCATTATATGAAACTTGAACCTAATATAGAAACTATTGTTACCAAAGCTTATGATATTATGATGAATGTGATTGTGTATTGATCTGTATTGCACAATAAAACTGGTGAATTTGCATCTCGTATGCTTGCCATGAAATGAGCGAAAGATAACGCAACAACAATCATAGATAATCTTACCTTGGCATATAATAAAGCACGTCAAGATGCTATTACGAAAGAAGTCCTTGAAATCGTAAGTGCAAAAGCAATTATCGAAGATTAATAGTGATATCTTTTAAACTCTTTACATTCTCTGATTTATGGATATTAGCTCTCTTGTTCCAGATATTATTCCACATCTTGTTCTCGTAGGTGATTTTTATTTTTTCCAGTCATTAATTACCTCTTTGATGGGGACTTTCTTCTTCCTTGTGTTAATTGTATGATATAGACTCTTAAAGAATAGTTTCCCTTATAATAAAATCGTTCAATGAGTAGATGTTGTGATAGAATTGGTATATGAGATGTTGGCTGAGATCTGATGAGAACATGTGTGACGTAAAGCATTGTTATTTACTACTACGTTGTTCTTTTATGTTTTATGGCATAATTTGTTTGGTTTGATAGGTGATATGATTGTATTAGTACGACCAGTGGCTCATCATATATTTAGACCAGTGACGACTGATATCTTATTTAACTGACTATTAGCTATTATTGCTGTTGTATGAAGTATTATATATTGATTTGCATTGCATGGTACACATCATATAGCTAAATATTTTCCTCTGACTGGTATGGGTATTGTGACAGAAGTTACTCATTGGTATGATTACATAACAAAGTTCTTAGATATTATATTGTGATTATTGATTGGAATTATTGAGTTTGTTGGTGAATTTTGAAGAATGATGTCTCTTGCACTGAGATTGTTCTGAAATATGTTTGTCTGAATGATATTGCTTACACTATTATTATATGCTACTCAAAGTTTTCTTCACTATCCGATCATTGGTCCTATAGTGATCTTTGCTTATGAGTTTGCAGTATCGTTATTGCAAGCATTTATCTTCTCTCTGCTTACGACTATTTATTTTAAACTGTCTGCAGAACATTAATTTTATTCACATTTGTGATTATATTCTTTTATTTATTATTATTATTATGGAATCTACTACTGCACCTATTATTGATCTTTTTGCTCTTACTCTTACGGTTGGATGAGCTACTGCTGCTATTGCTATTGGTATGGTTGGAAATGCTTGGTTAACTGGTATTTCTCGTAACCCTGATGCTGCAAAGGCAATGTTTACTCCTGGTATTATAGCGCTTGCGCTTGCTGAATTCGTAGCATTGTTGTGTTTTGTTATCGCTTTGATTAAGTAATTTAACTCTTTCGTTATTATTGTATGGAACACGAAGTATCACAGATTGATATTATCATCAATGTGGCTATTCAATTATGTAATATAGCATTATTCTTTTTCTTGTTTATTAAATTTGCAGGTGCTGCCATATCCAAAGCATTGGATGAAAAGATAAAAAAAGAAAAAAGATTGGCTGACGCAGATAATGAATATGCTAGATTGATGGCTGATGCTCAGTCTCAAAAAGAACGTCTTCTTGATGAAGCTCTTGCTCATAAAAAGCAACTGGTACTCGAAGCTAAGGAACTTGCTCAACAAGAGAAACAAAAAACTCTTGAACAAGCATCTCATGAAGCTAAGATTATACTAGATAATGCATCTCAGGAAGCCGCACTCAAAAGTCGTGATCTTGATGCTCATTTTGTACAAGGAGTAAAAACTACTGCGTTGAGTATAGTAAAAAAACTTTTTGCTTCTCATAAAGATGTTCAAGAATCTTATGTGACTTCTCTTGTAGATGAATTTACTGCTTCTTACAAAAAATAATGACATCATCATTACGTAAAAAAATTGTCTCATCAGTAATCTCCCAATGAAAAGTTCAAGAAACTCTTGAATTGATGGATATACTTTTGGTGATGATGAAAAAGTTCTGAAAACAATTATCACAAACTCCTGTCAAAGAATTCTTTGAGAAAAATTATCCTGATGTAGCTAAGTTTTATGTATTACTTTGAGGATCTTGTTGTACTATTAAACATTGTTTGTTATTGAAACAATATCTTTGTGAATCATTGGGAGAATCTTTTCTTCTATCAGAATCTTCAAATATATCTGTAGTATCACAACTTGCTCAAGTAGATACACGTATTACGGTAAATATATGAGGTGATGGTTCAAATCCAGTATTATCTATCCATTCGCCTTCTAAAATCTATAAAAGATCATTGTATGATGATCTTCAAAAATTATTCTAAATTATATAATACATAGTATGTCTTGTATAAGATTTTAATCTCTATCTTACCAGTAAATGTCTGCTCTTACTCTTATTCAAAAGATTGAACAACAAATTAATGAAGCGAATCTTACAGAATCATTTACTGAACAGTGAGTGATTATTGATATAAAAGATGGTGTAGCGACTGTTGCTGGTTTACAAAACGCTCAATATTCTGAGATTGTACTTTTTCAATCTGGTCAGAAAGGTCTTGTTTTGGATCTTATGCAAGATTATGTTGGTATATTGGTACTTGGTGAATATATGTGACTGTCTCAATGACAAACAGTCAAAACTACAGGACAGCTCTTTTCTGTATGAGTTGGAGATGAGTATATTGGTAGAGTGCTCAATGCATTGGGCGATCCTATTGATGAAGGTAAATCTATAACTGCTCAACAATTCTTCCCTGTGGAAAAAGTTGCTCCATGAGTGATCACGAGACAATCAGTCGATCAACCATTACAGACTGGTATCAAAGCTATTGATGCGATTATCCCAATTGGACGTGGACAAAGAGAATTGATTATCTGAGATAGACAGACTGGTAAAACGAGTGTAGCAATTGATACTATCATCAATCAAAAAGGGAATGATGTGATTTGTATCTATGTTGCTATTGGACAAAAAGAATCAAAAGTAGTGCGTATTGTAGAATCATTGAAGAAAAAGGGAGCTATGGATTATACTATAGTGATCAATGCTCCAATCAATAATCCTGCGGTTATGCAATATATTGCTCCTTATGTGGGTGCTACTTTTGGTGAATATATTATGTCTCAGGGGAAAGATGCGCTTATCATCTATGATGATCTGACTAAACATGCTGCGGCATACAGAGAGATGTCACTTCTCTTGAGAAGACCCCCAGGACGTGAAGCATATCCAGGAGATGTATTTTATCTTCATTCAAGACTTCTTGAGAGAGCGTGTAGATTAAATGAAAATTACGGATGAGGTTCTTTGACAGCATTACCTATTATTGAGACACAGGCTGGTGATGTATCTGCGTATATTCCTACGAATGTGATCTCTATCACTGATGGACAGATTTATCTTGAATCAAATCTTTTTAATGCAGGTATCAAACCAGCTATTAATGTAGGATTGTCAGTATCTCGTGTATGATGATCTGCTCAGACTGGTATTATGAAAAAAATATCGTGATCGTTAAAACTTGATCTTGCTGCGTTCCGTGAATTGGAAACATTTGCAAAATTTGGTTCTGATCTGGATAAATCTACTCAAGCAAAACTTGCAAAAGGACAAAGATTGGTCGAGATGTTGAAGCAAAAAGAAAATAGTCCGTTATCGTTTGATAAACAAGCTGTGATGATTTATGCAGGTATTAAAGGATATCTTGAAAATATTGCATTATGAGATATTGCATCGTATGAACAAAAATTATATGACAAATTAGCTACAACATATAAAACATTGTCAGAACAAATTCTTTCAGAAAGAAAACTCTCAGACGATATTGAAGATCAGATTAAGATATTGACACAAGAAGTAGCTGATGAGTTCTAAGAAGTTATAAGTGTTAAGTTATAAATTTTAAATTATATATTTTAATAATGAAAGGTAAAATTATAGCTATTAGAGGTATTGTAGTAGATATGCAATTTGATGCTCAAAGTATGCCAGCTCTTAGTAATGCAGTTACGACAGCAGATAAAAATGGAGCTGGTGAAAGAGTTACTATTGAAATCCTTCAACATCTGGATGGTAGTATTGTAAGAGGTATCTCTATGCATACAACTGATGGACTTACAAGAGGCTGTGAAGTGACTGATACTTGAGGACCGATTTCTGTGCCTGTTGGTCCAGCTGTTCTGGGTCGTATCATGAATGTCCTTGGTGAACCTATTGACAATGCTGGAGAAGTCAAAGCAAAAGAATCTCGATCTATCTATCGTAAACCACCAGCATTTCACGAACTTGCTACTGGTATCGAAGTGTTAGAGACAGGTATCAAAGTTATAGATCTTATGGCTCCTATTTTAAAAGGAGGAAAGGTCTGACTGTTTGGAGGTGCGGGAGTAGGAAAGACGGTTATTATTCAAGAATTGATCAACAATATTGCTAAATATCACTCTGGAGTATCAGTATTTTGTGGAGTAGGAGAGCGTACTCGTGAAGGAAATGATCTTTATCATGAGATGAAGGATGCAGGAGTTATGGATAAGACAGCTATGGTATTTGGGCAGATGAATGAAACACCTGGCCCGAGAGCAAGAGTAGCGATGTCTGGACTTACTATGGCAGAATATTTTCGTGATAAAGAAAATAAGGATGTATTAGTATTTATCGATAATATCTTCCGTTTTACTCAGGCAGGTGCTGAAATCTCAGCTCTTCTGGGTAGAGTCCCATCACAAGCAGGGTATCAACCAACTCTTGCTACAGAAATGGGAACACTTCAAGAGCGTATTACCTCTACAAAAAATGGATCTATCACATCATTTCAGGCGGTTTATGTACCAGCTGATGATCTTACTGATCCAGCTCCAGCAAATACGTTTGCTCACTTGGATGGGACAGTAGTATTAAATAGAGCTATTGCTGAAAAGGGGATCTATCCAGCAGTAGATCCATTAGATAGTACGTCTCTTATTTTGACACCAGAAGCAGTCGGTGACCTTCATGTAGATACTGCTGCAAAAGTACAAACACTTCTTCAAAGACATAAGGAATTAATTGATATTATCGCTATCCTTGGTATGGAAGAATTGTCAGAAGAAGATAAGTTGACTGTCTATAGAGCTCGTAAGATCGAAAGATTTTTTTCTCAAGCATTTCATGTCGCAGAACAGTTTACAGGTTTTTCTGGACAGTATGTGTCTATCGTTGATACTATCAAGGCGGTAAATATGATTATGGATGGAGAGTGTGACCATATCGCAGAACATCATTTTATGTATAAGGCTGGTATAGATGATGTCATGGCTAGTTATGACACAGAAGCAAAATAATATTTCTTAAATATACTAATTAAACTGATTATTCATATAAATTAATCAGTTTTTTGTTATATATATTTTTTATAAAATCGAATGTAATATTTGAAGATATATGATATAATATGTATTTTCTTGCTTTTTTATAAAAAATTGTTATAATGAACTATTATTTTTTATCTTTTTGAATTAGTGTTGTTGAAATGGATATGTATGAAACGTGATGATATAGTATAAATAATGAAATTCCAAAAAAAAAGCGCCCATATCATAAAAAAGATTTTGTTATGCATATGGATGAGAATAAAAATATTGTCTCAGTTCATGAGTGAATATCTCCTGAAACAATTAAACAATGAACTCAATATAGTTTATGGCAATTGTTATTGTCGCATGATAATGAGACTCAGGTAAAATCAGTACAAGAACAAATTAGAATAGCTTCTCTTTTTTGAAAACATTTGAAATTAGTGTCACCAGAGCAATTGGAAAGTGTTTTGAAACAACCTTATAAAGAGATATGATGTATAGATAAAGATAAAGATGGAATACAAACTTTAGATCAAGAAGAAATAGAAACTTTGGATAAAGAAGAAAAGGCGTTAAATGTTCCATGATGATGAATGTGATTAAAAGCTATGACAATAGCTGTTCTTAGAAAACTTCTACCTACCGCTACTACTGCTAGAATACATCAGATAACTACTAATGTAATTAATAAATTATGATGACTCTCTTATCATACGGATGATAGCTGTGATGTTCAAAAAGGTCATGATCATGTGCATACGCCATGATGCAAACATCGTGAACTTATGTTAAAAGATCCAGCAGCATATTGATTATTACAAGAGGATGTTGATATGATGGAAGAAGTAAAAATGCCAGATGATGATCGTGTACCAAATGTAGATAGAGAAGTTATTAAGAGAAAAACTGTAAAAAAGGAAAAGGATTATACTGTTATCGTTTCAGATGCTAGATATCTTCATGAAACTAAAGGTAAACAAGAAGATGTAGACTTCCCTGAGTTTTATTATGTGCCCAATGTTATTGAAGATGAGGAGTGAACTACATATAGATGTTATGATTATACGAAAGACTTAGCTCACTATGTTATAGGTAAAACAATAGCTCCTGCGATAAAAGATGAACTTGATGAGAACGAAGTGAATGAGATAATAAATAATTATAATTTATGACATGAGAATGATCAAAAAATAGATGCAACGGCAATTATCTCTTCTACTTGAAAATCTACACTTGATCATCATATGCAAATTACAGTTACAAAAGCACTTTCTCATAAAGAAAAAGTTCATATTATGCCTTATGAAAAGAGAAAAATTCCTAATAAAAAGAAAAGATAAATATTACCACTGTAGAAATTTGTTTGTTTCTCTTGCAATTTGAGTATAAATTCCTTATAAGTGAAAGTTAATAGTTTTTTATATTTTCGTTATATAACAATATGGCACATAAGAAAGCCACCGGTGCGGTAAAAAACGTACACGACTCCAATGCCCAGTATCGTGGTCTCAAAATCTTTTGATGACAAATGGTTAATGCTGGAGGTATTATTGTAAGACAAGCTTGAGCAAAATACAAACTTGGAAACAATGTGTATTTAGGTAATGATTTTACTATTCACGCTGCAGTAGACGGTGTTGTTACTTTCTCTAAGAAAAAAGTTCTTAGATTTGATGGAAGAAAATATCTTCGTACTCATGTTCACGTAGAACCTACTGTATAATCTTAGTATTATGTCAGTATTTTAATCTTTAATGATACAGTATTAGATGGGAGCAATTGGTCCAAAAAAGAAAAGATCGATACACAAAAGAAACGTAAGACATGCATCTTGGGAAAGAGATATTTTGAAGAAACTTTCAAATATGGTTGCATTGTCTATATGTACAAACTGTGGTGAATCAAGACTTGCTCATAGAGTATGTAAAGCTTGTGGATATTATAATGGTAGACAAATAATTTCAATCAAAACAAAGGCAGGAAACGTTATCGATGCGTAATCTCGTTTCATTTTATTGTCTCTAAAAAATTGTAATTTATGTCTATGAAAGCTAGAATTGTAAGTAGAAAGATATTTGTGATGAGTATCTACGAACAACTGGTAGCTCAAACTCATACAATCTCTGAAAGTGTGTCAGATATATATGATTTTCCTCTCTATAAAGATACATCGCTTGCTATGACCAATATGGTGTATATGGCTGAGCGATTTTTCACTAATGGAGAAAAAGAGTCTGATGATATATATGATATGATAGATATTTCATTTCTCAAAGAGATGGTAACATCTTGGACTCAATCTTTCCCAGCTGTTATTCGTGCAGTAGAACAACATGCTACTACTTTTAGCTTTGAGAAAATGGATCCTATGGATAAGGCAATCTTCTTGGCTGGAGGAGTAGAATATCTTGTTCATCATACACCTATCAAAATCATCTTGAATGAGATGATAGAAATAGCAAAAAGATATGGAGATGAAGGAGCACCAAAACTTATCAATGGTATTGGACACAAAGTAATAGAATCATTAACAGTTTAAAGTTATATTCTCTTGAAAAATATAGATATAATTAGTATATTTAATGAAGCATAAGTTGTAATCAGGGACGATAGCTCAGTCGGTAGAGCAGAAGACTCTTAATCTTTTGGTCGCGGGTTCGAATCCCGCTCGTCCCAATAAATTCTTCCGTTCATATGATGGAAGATTTTTTTTATAAAAAAATAGTCATTTCTGACTACTTTCTCAGTTCTGTTTGTATAAATTATTTTTTAGAAGGAGTCTTTGTAGCAGGTTTTCTTATAGGAGTTTTTCTTGCAGGAGTAGGGATTTTTTTAGCTTCATGTATTTGTTCTTTAATGTCTGCAACTACACCTTTCACAGTAGCTGTAGCACTTTTTTGGATAGGAGTAGCAATTTTCTTCGCTTCGTTTATTTGTTCTTTCATATCTTCAACAGTACTTTTTACTGTGTCTGTCGCTTTTTCTACGCTACTTTCTACTTTTTTCTCCATAGAAGAGATGCTGTTTTGAAATTTTTGAGCATTGAATATTCCTCCGAATGATTTAGAAGTATACCATCCAGCAATAAACATACCAGCCATAACTACGATAAGTGGAAGCTGAACACTAAACAATAAGAAGTGCAATCTTACAAATTCAAGATTGAATACAAGTAGTAAGAGAACGATTATCACAAGTGTTGTATTGATGATCTTTTTTGTAGTAGATTCTGTTTTCATGGAGCTAGGATAAAGGATAAAAATATATATCAACTATAAAAAAGTTATGATTATAGTCAAGAGAATTATTATATATAATTATTTTCTTTGTCTATTGTAAATTATAGGATATATGTATTTTTTTTGATAAAACTTTAATAATAATTATTATTAGATAAGAGTTATTTATTAATTATATAGAGTTCTATTATGGATTTTTCAACTTTTTCTATGTTATTGGCTGGGATTGCATTATTTCTTTTTGGGATGATGTTTTTTGAAGAGACGATACATCATACCTTTGGTAATGGTATCAAAGATTTTATACAAAAGTATACATCATCTGTGTTAAAGAGTATAGGTGTTTGAGTAGCTTCTACGGCTGTCTTACAAAGTAGTACTGTCGTTATTATGTTAATGCTTGGGTTTGTCTGAGCTGGGATTCTGCATTTACAACAAGGTATCGGTATTGTATTAGGAGCTAATATATGAACTACCTTGACTCCATGGTTAATTGCATTATTGTGATTTGAATTGAAGATATCTACTATTACTTTGCCTATAATCTGATTGTGAGGTATTTTATTAGTATTAGGGTCGCGTCATCCTAAATTATTAGCGTTTGCTAAATTTTTATTATGATTTGGCTTATTGTTTTTGTGATTGTGATATATGAAAGATAGTGTTGATATGATCTCACATACGTTTTCTTTTACTGACGCTAGTATGTGATTGTTTCAGAGTATTTTTTGGTGAACTGTGGTGACCATGATACTACAGACAAGTACGGGTGCGAGTGTTCTTGTACTGACAGCATTGACAAGCGGAATGATCACCTTTGATATTGCGCTATGATTGATGATGTGAGCAAACTTAGGGTCAGCCCTATCTACTTTTTTAGTATGATTTTTGAGTAATACTGGTAAATATCATACAAAGAGAGTAATTGCATCTACTCACATGATACTGAATGTCTATCAGATTGTTATTATGCTTATCTTATTTCAACCGGTGCATTGGTTTTTGGATGTGACAGGATTATCAGCAGATCCTGTGATAGGAATCGCTGCATATCATACACTATACAATGTGATCGGTGTCTTATTTTTTATGCCATGGGTTCCATTGTATACCAGATGGATACAACAACATCATCGATTGGATCAAGAAGATGAGACATTGTTTGCTATTGATCAGGTATCTACTACGATGCCAGAGGAATATATCGCAGCTATGAAAAAGGATATTGTCTGACTATGACAAGAAGTGATAGGACTATTGCAATCTATGACTGCGCATAAAGATCCAAATATTTTAATAGATGATACCTATACTCATCTCAAAGATGACTGTGAAGAATGGATGAGTAAAGTGCTCAGATATGATACTATAACTGCTACAAACGAGCAACAAGATACTATAGAATCATATCAACTCACTGTGATGGAATATCTTAATGCTATCAAACAACTCAAAGATATTGCTCTCCATTATTATTATCTTCGTGAAACAAATTCTCCTGCTATTCATAAATATATGGATCAATTTGATGAAAAATTGATGCATCTGACCGAGATTGTAAGTTTTGTATTGGAACACGGACGTAAATGATCTGAAGAAAAAATCGCACAAGGCGAGAAGATATTGCTACTTGATGATACAAGATTTTTGAAAGATATTCGTAGCAGTATTGCGCATCATCATGATGATACAGAAAATCATCATTACCGATCACAACTCTTGAAGACAAATCGTAGTGTAGTACTTGTTACAAGATCTCTATTAGATGCGTTGATCAGTTATAGTAGAGTGTAGATTTTGGGGTTTGCAAAAAGGATGCAGGTAAAACGAACCTACATCCTTCTTAATGAATTCATTTTGCTGGATCATTACTCCAGTCCTAGCAAAACTAGGGTGTCTTTCTTTCTTTTCTGAGTATCGCCACAAATGTGACAATACCTAATATAAATACAAATATTGCCCGCTCATATCTTTGTGCTAATGCTAACATTGATATGAGTAATAATCCCATAGCCACTGTAAAAAATTTCCAGTGATTGAGGTTTCTTTTTTTTGACTCTTTAAATAAGTTTTTCATATTTAAGCGTTTTTGATTTTTTCTTCCAACCACTTGTCGGATCTCAAGCGAAATCCGAATTTGTACTGGAAGTTTTTCGGATTGTTGAGGTAGGAAACGATACGTTTACCTATTCTCTGAAATGTCTTTTTCATATTATTCCCTGAATTTTACAGTTAATAATATAAACTATTACGGGCACACAAGCAATCAAGTAATATTTACCTGATGCTTTACTCCATTCAGCTATTTCAAGTGCTGCAATCTCATCTAGTTTCCCCTCTCTTTTGGAAAAAAGAGCAGTCTTCACAGGCAAGTTAATAAGATTACTTGCTGGAAAAAGTAAACCAAATAATACCGCACAAAGAACTAATAAACATACCAAAAATGCAATTTGATCACCAGAAAGTCCCATTTGACTTCCAGCAGAAATAACTGATGGTACTCCAACTACTGTTGCTAAAGCATTATCGCTAAAGCTTGTTGCTAAAGCACTAAATAATGCAGCTAAAATAGCAATACCAATAAATCCTGTAAATACTGTCGATAGACCAACAAATAAAGCACTAAATGCGTGACTTGCAAACATACCAGTGAGATCTATCCCAACAAAAAGAAGAGCTATTGCAACCTCTTTATTAGAATGAAATGACCAAAAGGTATGAATATCTTGAGAATGTTGTTTGTTGTGATTTTGAATATGATGATATTTCATCATCAATCCAAACACAATTCCAATACAAGATATTATGATTGCTGCTATATGGTTTACGTTCCAGATAGCCAATCCCATACACACAATAAGTAATATTAATGCAAAGTTCTGTAAAAAACTTGCCTTATTTTTTATTACTTTTGATGGCTTTAAGTGCTTTAATACTGGTAACCATGGAAGCATTGCTCCTATGATAAGTGATGGATACATAAGTAACGCATACTTTGTAAAATCAATACCTAGTTCATTCATCATAGGCCATACAATAGCAACCGCCGCTGCTGCATACGCAATAAGAGCTTGGCCTGGACCAAGACTTGTAGCAGTAGCAAGAGCAACATCAGCATATTTGTTAGGATCTTTCATTTTTGCTTTTACAAATTTTGCTAATGATTCACCAGCTGCTAATCCTAAGATGTTCGCACTGAGACTTCCTACTGTTAAAGTAAGAAGTGTACCAATTTTTTCACCAAAGACTTTAATTAATACTCTTTCGAGGTCATCAAGTCTGGTAATAATGATTGGTACTGCAATTGCTCCAAGGAGCATGATTGCAAGCAATGCTCCAGCTGTAGGAAGTATATGCACTACTTTACTCCATATATTGTGGATTTCGTAGTGATGTAACAATGTGTTGTCTGCTGCATAGTACAATACTATTGGTAGTAAACAAAACATCCAAGCTTTTTCTTCTGCATCGCCAGCAAAACCAGCAAAAAACAGAAGAGCATAAATTGCTACTGCCGCACAGGCAAGTAGAGGTTGATTGAAATAAGCTAATGCAACAGCAATAGCAAAGATTGAGTAAAAGATTGTTTTTTTCATTTTTTCATTTTTTTAAGGAAACGATGAATAACTAATTATTATCAATAAGTTTATAAATTTCAATTCATTTCTCATATATTTTATCTTTTTAATCTCCATTTGG
>JFJP01039789.1_pt1 | contig 14838 bp, 11 predicted proteins | sample 431651 | NCBI WGS metagenome assembly JFJP01 (sample SAMN02602958, study PRJNA72255) | Microbial mat metagenome, whole genome shotgun sequencing project. | biome: fresh water; feature: sink hole; material: water; isolation source: purple microbial (photo- and chemosynthetic) mats found in...
TTGGAAAACGTCAAACAATTTCATTTACTGATAAAAACGACAAACCCTATTTATGGAATATTATTATTGGCGATAATGGGATTGGTAAAACATCTATCTTAAAGGCATTAACCTTACCTTTAGCCGTTTTTGGAAACCCCGAATGGAATAGATATATACCTCTCAAAACCTTTGAACGATACGAAGCGCAAGAACCAAAAGTTTTAATCGATTTTGAGTTTACAAATAATACCATAAAGGAGATAAACACCTTACAAACGAATATATGGATTTCAAATGGTTATTTTGAAAATACGCTTAAAAATTTACCGGATGATATAAGAGAAAGAAATCATAAGCACAACTTATATTCAAATGCTTTTTTTCTTTTTGCTTATGGTGCTTCCCGTCATATTGGAACAAAAGGTATTTCAATTGAAAACGAATTTGTTGCTCAGACTCTATTTGATGATAGCGCTACTTTAATAAATGCAGAAGAATGGATTATTCAATCGGAGTATAAAGCAAAAAAAGACGACAAAAACAAAAAATATAAAACTTACCATAAAAGAGTTATATCAATAATAAAAACACTTTTAAAAGATGAAATATTTGATATTGATATTAGAATAATAAATGGTACACCAAAAGTTCTTTTTCAAACTCAATATGGTTGGGTCAATCTACACGAATTAAGTTTAGGGTATAAAACCTTACTTTCGTGGGTAGTTGATTTTGCAAAAGGAATGTTAGAAAAATATTCTGAAAGTAAAAATCCTTTGCAAGAACCTGCAATTTGTTTAATAGATGAAATAGATTTACACATTCACCCTGCTCTTCAAAACAAAGTGATTAAATTTTTATCCGAAACATTTACCAAAACACAATTTATAGTAACAGCTCATAGCCCATTAATAGTTCAAGCATTAGAAAATGCTAATATTATTTTATTAAAAGACAAAGGAAAATCAGTTGAAGTTCAACAAAATATTATAGATATTAGGAATTGGCGTATTGACCAAATTTTAATGAGTGATTTGTTTGGACTTCAAGATGTTTATTCGGTTGAAACGCAAATAAAATTAGAGCGACGGGAAAACCTTTTGCGTAAGGATAGTTTAACCGAAAACGAACAAGTAGAACTTAATCAATTGAATGAATTTGTTAATAATTTACCTATTGGCAACAATCAAAACGAAATTGAAGGATTTGCTTTATTAAGACAGTTTGCTGAAAAAATTGCCAAAAATCAAAACAAATAGCTATGATAAAAATTGATAAAAGCAATAATATTCCATCAATTCTTAAAAACGAAGGAGCAGCTGAAACACAAAGAAATTGTAATGATTACGATTCAAATCCTAATAAATATACAACGCAAAATAATGTAAATAACATTAAACCCAAAAAATTTGATTTTTATAATAAAATATACGGACATTCTGATGTTAAAGCGCAACTAAAAAAAGAACAAAACAACAAATGTTGTTTCTGCGAAGCAATTTTCGATGCAAATAGTTATGGCGATGTTGAGCATTTTCGCCCAAAAGCAGCATACAAATTAGGTGGAAAATTAATTTATCCGGCATATTATTGGCTTGCCTACGACTGGAATAATTTAATGTTTTCTTGTCAAATTTGTAATCAAAAGTTTAAAGGAAATGAATTTCCTGTTTTAGATGAAAATACCCGAGTGAAAAAACATAATGATACGAATTCGATTTCAAATGAAAAACATACGTTGATAAATCCAATTGAAGAAGACCCTGAAAATTTTATATTTTTCAATTTTGAGATACCGAAACCAAAATCCACCCTCAATCCTGTTGAAAAAATAAGAGCATCAGAAACAATACGGATTTTTGGTATTGATAGAAAAGAACTAAACAGAGACCGTTTAGAATATTTAAAGATTTTAAAAATATTAAAAATATTCTTAAATTATGATATTAATAATCAGAGTGATATTAATGATGCGATAATTAAATTCAAATTACCCGAGAATGAAATAAGGGAGAATATCAATAATGCCAAACAAATTTATGCAAATGCAGCAAAAAAAATATCAAAATTTGCTGGAATGGTTAGGTCAAATTTTCCAAATCTTCCAAAAAATTAATGAAAAACAGCAACTAATAGAGTAAGGCTATGAGGCTGAAACCTCCTCATAAGCCTTTCTCCTTTTCGATTTATTTTGTAAAACACGAAAAAAAAGCCCTAAAAAACCTAAAACATTAAAAGCAAAGGAATTACTGTTTTAAATGAAGCATCTAAAAATTACTCAAAAAAAAATTGTGAGTTTGCTAAACATCTTTTATTTTTGTAGCCTTATTAATTCTCAAAATTTCAACAAAAATAACCCACTTTGGGAAATTATTGGTTTGCTTGTGATTAGTTTTGCAATAATAAGTGCTTATTCTTTTGCAAAAACGGATTTGAAAATACCCGAAATCACATTGAAAAGAACAGAAATAAGCCAACTTTTTGAGCCAGTTGCCGATTCGTTGAAGCCAACGTTTCAACAAAATCTGCTTGCCGAAACCGATACCATCATCAAAGAAATTGAAATAAAGATAGATACCATTAAAAAAGCTAACAAAACCGAAATACGTGTGGATACCATTTACAGACTCGATACACTCAGTAAACAAGAGTATATGAGCCGATTAGATACTACCAAGCAGCGTATTTTGATTATAGGCGATTCGATGCTCGAAAATCTACGCTTCCGTTTGCGCGATTATTGCGAAGAAAATGGGCACGATATGAAAAGTGTAATCTGGTATAGTTCTACTACTGAGTATTTTGGGCAAAGCGATACGCTGGCTTATTTCATAAAACAATACAATCCTACTTACATTTTGTTTGTAGTAGGTGCTAACGAATTGTTTGTGCGAGACATTAAAAAGAAACGACAAAAATATGTGGAACATATTCTAAAACAAATAGGTAACCGAAAGTTTATTTGGATAGGACCTCCCAACTGGAAAGAAGACACTGGAATAAACGAAATGATAGTGGAAAATGTAGGCGAAAAGCGTTACTATCCGTCGTTGAACTTAAAATACAAACGCCACAAAGACGGTGCTCACCCGTTAAAAGCTTCGGCTTATGCGTGGATGGACTCGGTAGCTACTTGGATTACAACCGAAAGTATGTATCCTATTGTGCTCAACAAACCCACCAAAGCAGGCAAAGGTGGCACAAACACTACCATGCTGCAACCTATAAGAAATTGATAGTGTAACTTGATAGTAACCGAAATTCTAAGAAAAGCAAAATTACGCAATTTACTCTAAATTCTAATAACAAATTGTTACATTGTTACATTGTTCAATTGTTATTTTATCGTGAAAAATTGGAAGATTTGCAATTTTAGCTAGCTTTTTCAAAAAGGTACCCTTTTTTTACACTACCAAGAAATCAAAAACTTACAAACAATAGAAAACCCGACAAGCCTTGAGAGCTGTCGGGTTTTTTAGTTTTTTTGAAGTCAGTAAAATAAATTACGCTTCTTGAGTATCGAGGGCAAGATTGATGAAATTAGCCAAAACGCTTTGTCCTTGATTGAAAGAAGCTTCCACTTCAGGAGCAAACTGCACGCCGTACATTTCTTTTAATCTGTTTTTCACTACCATTGGATAATCGAGGTCAGCTAACGTTTCGTATTCAATTATTTCGGAAAGCTCGTCGATTACTTCCCAGAAACTAGTTTCTACGGTTGTAAATTTATTAACAACACCAGCCAACAAAGGAGAATCTTTTTGTCGTACAAAAATCTTTTCTTTTTTGCGCAATTCGGCAAAGCTAATAATGTCGGTATCTTTATAACCAATGCGTCGGGCATAAGTAGAGCAATACGATAAATATTGTAAGTGCATACCTGCGCCAATACCTAAGATAGGAATATCGCAATTTCTAACAACATCGAAAGTTCCAATGTATTCAAAAATAGGCACTTTGGCATAATCAACAGAGTTAGAACTAAAAATAATAGCTTTTGGCTGATTCTTCAAACTATCCAAGTAATCCATCGAAATGTCGTAGAAAGGCACTAAAATGGTTTTAACTTCAGGAAATTGTTTGTTAATGGATTGAATTAGTTGCGATTGTGTGCTTCCGTCTTGTTCCGTTCCTATTACCATAATGTAGTCGCCTTTGGGCAAGTCGGGTACAGTAGCAATCTCTGGGGTATAAAAGCGTAAATCGTTTATTTTAAAGGCTATGCCTACCCATTCGTTTACAACTAAGCGCAAGAATTGAGCATTCAAATCGTCGAAATCAAATTCTAACCGTCCGGTTTTATTCTTAGGAGTAACCGTTTTTTCTAATTGCTTCCAATTTTTGTTGTCGTTGCTTTTTTCCCAATAAAAGTCAGAGAGCCAACCAATTGATTCTTCTGCATTAGGGTCGGTCATAGTCCAAATTTTGGCTATTTTTGCAACAAATCCAAAATCGAATGTAATTATCTGAGGGCTTTTAGCACCAAAGTCGGAATGCCAAAACGATTGCATATCCATTACGTTGGTAGCTTTAGAGAAGCTGCAAGAGCCTGGCGCATCAATTTTAGCAGGAAGTAAGCGTTTTAAGCCGCTTGGATTTATACAATATTCAGTATCAACGTAAAAGCGCGACATTACCCAGTCGGTATGGTTGCCTTCTTCGTCGGAAACAGTTACGCGCCAGTAGTATTCTGTTTTGTCTTCTAACTCAATATCTACCAACAAACTGGTTGTTTCGCCATCACCTTCGCGTACATTTTCGTACTCAATAATGGTTTTGTAATTGAAAGTAGATACTTTTGAAAGTTGAACAGAGTAAGTTCTATCGCCTATTCCTTTTTCGCCGTTAGTGAAGCTAAGCATTGGCATTAAGCTAGTTACTACGGAATCCCAAACCGGATTGTTATCCAATTTTGGCGGAGTGAGATATTTAGCTCTTTTTAATTTGTATTTTTTTGGCATTTTTTTACGGTATTTAATGTTTTCAAAAGTTAGACTGCAAAATTACAATTTTTTCCTTAAAAAATAAAATTAAATTTAATATAAATTTATATCAAACACTTTTTTTTTTAATTTTTTCACATCGAACTTCCTTGTTTATTAGATGAAAATTAAATTGATAGAAGGTATTAATGAATTTATATATTTGATTTTCAAAACAATATAAAACAAATTTTAGATATATTTTACTCTATTAAAATTTAATTTTTATTGATAAAAAATGAAATAGAAGGTACTTTTTTTAACATAAAAAAAATAAAATTGAAGTTTTTTCCTATTTTTTTACTTTTTATAGTGTTTTTATTCTTTTATTTTTTTATATTTACGAGCTTTTTGTAGAAATAAATAACTTCTTTCTTTGAAAAATTAGAGTAAGATAGCTTGCTAGTAAGCGAAATTATAAAAAAGTAAAATTTCGCAATTCTTTCTAAACTCTAATAGCAAATCATTAAATTGTTATTTTACTATAAAAAAAATGAGAATAATGCATTTTAAATCACTTTTTTTAAATCTCTAGTGCATAAAAAATATTGTTTTTTCACAGAAGGAAAGCAAAATGCTTTTCATAAAAAAAGAACGCATAAAATAATTAGTAACTGATAACATGAAAGATTTTAAGAAATATTATATACTACATGCAGAGCCAGAAATTGTATATGCCGGACTTACTAATCCTTACACTATACGTTTGTGGAGTGGCGAAGAGGCAGTTATGAGCGAAGAGGAAGGCTCAGAGTTTGAACTTTGGTCTGGAAGTATATCGGGCAAAAACCTACGCTTTGAGAAAGCAAAACAAATTGTGCAGCAGTGGTATTTTGAGGGTCAAGAAACAGAATCAATCGTTACAATAAAGCTTCATGCTCATAAGCAAGGCACTTCGGTAGAAGTAAAGCATACCAATATTCCCGACGAAGCGTTTGAAGATATTTCGGAAGGCTGGTCAGATGCTTACATGGGTGCGTTGAGCGAATTTTATGAGGATTAATTTTTTTCTGCATGAAAAAGGTATTTGCTTTATTGATAATATTTTGCACCATAAGCAGTGCTTGGAGTCAATCTACAAAAAAGATTGATAGCTTGCTTATTGAATTGAATCGGGTAAAAGTGGATAGTACTAAAGTTCAACTATTAAATGAGTTAGCTTTAGAAACCTATTCAATCGATTTAAAAACAAGTGCCAATTATAGCAAAAAAGCTTATTCTTTTGCACAAAAAGCCAATTATACGCAAGGCAAAGTAGCTGCTCTCAACCATTTAGGGCGTATTTATGTTTATCAAACACAATTCGATTCGGCTATTTTGTCTATCAAAAAAGCAATTGCAGTATCAAAAAAGCATAACCTAAACAACGAGCTTATAACGAGCCATATACGCTTAGCTGTGGTGTATATGATGACCTCGTATCACGAAAAATCGAGCCAAGAATTATTTATTGCATTAAAGTATGCCGAAAAGCAAAATAATTTGCCACGACAACAATCTATTTATAACAATCTGAGTGCTTTGTATATAAAAATAGAAAATATAGAATTGGCTACAAAATACATCAATTTAGCTTTAAATTTAAGCATAAAATTAAAAAACAAACAAGGAGAAGCCTTAGCTTATGGCAATTTGGCTGTTATTGAAAACCTGAAAAAAAATTATCACAATTCATTAGAATACCAAAAAAAAGCATTGAGTATTACCAACGAACTTAATCTGCATGAAGAAAGTGCAAATACTTACGTTAATATATCCGACAATTATTTTAAACTAAAAAAATACCAACGCTCGATAGACAATAGTTTAGTTGCGCTGGATTATTTCAAAAAAGTAGGAAGTACTTTGCAACTATCAGTTATTTATGTAGATATGGGCAAAGCGTATTTTATGCTTAAAAACTATAACGCTGCCTACGAAAACCTCAACAATGCCTTGCAGTATTCAGCTAAAAAAAATGACAAAGGAGCATTGGTTTCGGCTTATTTATATTTATCAAAACTCGATTCCACAAAAGGCGATTATAAAAATGCGCTACTCAATTACCAGAAACACAAAACAATGAGCGATAGCGTACTTTTTAGCTCAAAAGAAAAAGTAATTTCTGAAATAGAATCGAAATACGAACTGCAAAAAAAAGAAAATGAAAACACCCTGCTCAAAGAACGCGAAAAAACAAGTAAAACGCGCATCAGAAACCAACATATTATCAATATTTTTCTAATTGCCATTCTTATTGTTTTTTTACTATCAACGGTGCTAATTATTACCGGAAATTTCAAAATAAAACGAATAAATAACTTATTGATAGATAAAAATACCGAAATAGAAATAAAAAACAGCAAACTAGAAGAGCAAAATGAAGAAATAGAACTTCAAAAAAGCAACCTCGAAAACCAAAATAACGAGCTTGTGGAGCAAAAGAAATTAATTACATCGAGTATAAAATACGCTTTGAAAATACAAATGGCAGTATTGCCCGATAAGTTTCAAATGGATTATTTATTTAACGATTATTTTATTTTCTTCAAACCTTTTCAAATAGTTAGTGGCGATTTTTATTGGTTGAAAAAAGTAAACCACCATATCATTTTAGCCGTTGGCGATTGTACTGGGCATGGAGTTCCAGGCGCATTTTTAAGTATGCTAGGCATTTCGAGCCTTTCGGAAGTTGTGAATAAATACCAAAGCATCAACGCAGCCGATATTTTGAATCGCTTGCGCAATGCAATAAAAAAAGCACTAAAGCAAAACAATCCCGAAATGCAAGCCGAAGACGGAATGGACATTGCGCTATGTGTACTTGATACCCAAAATTTAACGCTCCAGTATGCAGGAGCCCATCGTCCGCTTTATTTGGTTGTTGAAAATAATAGATACCAGCAGTTAGATGTTTTTAAAGAATCATCTGCCTATCAATTAACAACAAACGATACGCATACTCTAATAGAAATAAAACCCGACAAACAGCCTATTGGAGTATTTTTCAAAGAAACGTCGTTTACAAACCACCAGCTACAACTTCAAAAAGGAGAAAGCATCTACCTTTTTTCCGATGGATTTACTGACCAATTCAACGAAAACGAAGTAGATAAATTTTCTTCCAAACGATTTAAAGAACTTCTGCTTTCCATTCAAGAAAATAAAATGCGAACACAAAAGAAAATTTTAAAACAAACTTTTGAAACATGGAAAGCAAATGCAGCTCAAACCGACGATGTGCTTGTTGCTGGGTTAAAACTATAAATTTGTATCAAAAAATAAAAAAAAGTAACTTCTTTAAATAAAACTAATCAATTAAAAATAAATATTTTATCGATTAATACTAAATTTATTTCATTTAAAACTAGAAAATAAATTGAAAAAGAAAAGTTTTTTTTTAACTTTGTAACAACCAATATGGTAAAAATGAAAAGATAAAAAAGAAGAATTAAGGAATGAAAGAAGAATAAACAACATTTTATATTTTACAAAACATTTATAAATCAATTAATTAAAAAATTTATTCCTAATTCATACTTAACAATTTAAAATTAACAATTAATACTAAGTGCATTCAGTTATGAAAAAAATAAAACTACGTATTTTAGGGCTTTCCTATAGTCAAACACAAACTGGTGCTTATGCCTTGGTGTTGGCTGAAGAAAAAGGAAAAAGGCGTATTCCTATAATTATTGGCGCACCTGAAGCACAATCTATTGCTATTCAGCTAGAAGGGCTAAAGCCTACACGTCCGCTCACTCACGATTTATTTACCAATTTTGCGCTTGCTTTCAACATTGAGTTGCTCGAAATACGAATTTATAAGCTCGACGAAGGCATTTTCTACTCCGAACTGATTTGCGACAACGGAATACAACGTATCAACATCGATTCGCGCACTTCCGATGCAGTAGCACTGGCTTTGCGCTTTAGATGCCCCATTTATACCACCGACGAAATTATGGAAAAAGCGGGTATTGTACTTGATTTTGACAACGACGAAACCTCTGCTCCCGAACCCACCGAGGTAAAGCTCGAAGAACTCGAAATTGACGAGCTAAAAGAGTTACTTGCCACCACCATAAAAGAAGAAAACTACGAAGAAGCTTCTAAAATTAGAGACGAAATAAACAAAAGGAAGAAAGAATAAGCCCAGTCTGAAAAAGACCTCTCGGGTTTTAATTTTAAAGGCATAAAAAAAGATTGTAAGGTAAAAACCGAACAATCTTTTGCATTCTAAGTAGCGGGAACAGGACTCGAACCTATGACCTTCGGGTTATGAGCCCGACGAGCTACCACTGCTCCATCCCGCAATATATTTTCTAACTTGGTATCTCTTTTTTTTTATTAAGTAGCGGGGATAGGATTTGAACCTATGACCTTTGGGGTATGAACCCAACGAGATACCACTACTCTACCCCGCATATAACTTGTTACTTAGTGTCTGAAAAAAAACAAACCTAGCAATGCTGGTATTTAAGTAAATTGAGTAGCGGGAACAGGACTCGAACCTATGACCTTCGGGTTATGAGCCCGACGAGCTACCACTGCTCCATCCCGCAATATATCTTGATTTTAAATAACGTCTGCTTTACTTTTTAGCGACTGCAAAGCTAGATACTATTTAGCAAGTATCCAAATATTTTCATATCTTTTTTTGCTTTTTATAGTTTCTTAACGTTTAAAATATAGTCAAAAAACTTTATATCAATTGATTAATGTTTATTTCTAAAGTCCAAATAAATAACATCGCGTAAGACGTTGTTTAAAAATTTTAAAGAATAATTTAATACAACCCAAACTAAAAATATAAATGATTGTAAATCAATAGCCCCGACCTGAAGGTCGGGGCTAATTAAAATAAAATTTAAACAACCTCTAAAATTAGCGTTTTAATCCAAAAACAAATTTTTGTCGGCAAAACTCAGGAAAGCATTTCCAGCTACAATTAAATGGTCTAAAATAGTAATATCAAACAGCTTCAATGCTTTCTTTATTTGTGTGGTAATCGACAAATCGGCATTACTTGCTTGCAAATTGCCCGAAGGGTGATTGTGCGCCAACACAACCGAAACAGCATTGTTTTCGAGAGCTTTGCGAGCAATAAGGCGCACATCGGCTAAGGTAGATGTGATGCCACCTTGCCCTATTTTGTGGTGCGATAGTACTTTATTTGCATTATTGAGCAGCACTATCCAAAACTCTTCGTGAGGCAAATCGGAAAGAAAAGGGCTTATGTAGTTAAAAGCTTCTTTGCTCGATTTAATTATCGGACGCTGAAGGCTTTCTGAAAGCTTGCGTCTTCTGCCTAGCTCCATGGCGGCTATAATAGTAATGGCTTTTGCTTCGCCCACACCTACAAACGACGAAACAAGCTGCTCAATGCTAAGCTTTCCGAGCTCTTGCAGATTGTTTTGCACCGAAAACAAAATGCGCTGCGAAAGAGCCACAGCCGTTTCGTTTCTACTTCCCGAACCTATCAAAATAGCAAGCAACTCGGCATCACTAAGGCTCAAAACGCCTTTAGATAGTAGCTTTTCGCGGGGTCTATCATCGAGAGCCCATTCTTTTATGGTCAAATTTGTTGTTTCCATTTGAAATTTAAACATTTTTGCAAGAATAAATATATTTTATCATCTTACAAAAAAAGATTAATTACCTTACTTGCAAAGAAAATGGTGCAACCTAAATTCTTCTAAAATAACAAGCCCAGTCTTACAAATTTAAAGGTATTAATAATTTTGCTAATTATAAATAGTATCACTACTTTTGCAAAGTTTTATACAGTAAAAAAATCATTATTTTAAGAAAAATACAATTCAGCACATGACATTCAGATTAATAAAAACGATTATACTCTGTTTTATTTTAGCAATAAGCATTCAATTATCGGCACAAACCGATGAAATAGCAATCAACAAAACAATTCGCGTGGGCAATTTGAATATAGAAGTAAGCAATTACAACAAAGCTATATTCAAGATAGATAGCATAGTAACAAAACTCAACGGTTATATAGCCGAAGAGAAAGAAGCAAACTTCAAAACAAAAATATCCAATCAGGTTATTATAAGGATACCCAACCAACATTTTTCGAAAGTGGTATATGAAATAACCCAAATTGCCAATAATGTAAATACCAAAGACATAACCGTAATAAAAGTAAATAAAGCAATTGCTGATTTAACTCAGCGTTTGAATTCAAAGCAAGAAATCAAAAATCGCTACATGGATTTGATTGCAAAATCAAAAATTGCAATCGAAATATCTGATTTAGAAGCCAAAATAGCAGTTGTGAGCAATGAAATAGAAATGATACAAAAAGAGATAAGCAATTACAATGAAATTGACATCAGTACGTTAAATGTTTATCTGGTTCAGCAAGCCGAAATTATGGGCAATCCGAATACTGGCGGCTCTGCCGATTTATCGAAAAACAGTATGATGCAATTTTTTAGAAACATTCTTATTTATTCAATTGTTCCGGTAGTTTTGCTTTTATTTTATTACTTTGTGGTGTACAGAAGAATGGAAAGAGCCAAACGCAAAAAAAGAAGGGAAAAATCAGGACATCAATCGCCATGGTAGGTGCTTGAAATTGAGAATTGATAATTTTTTCAAGACGAAAAGACAGATGCTGGAAACTGAACAAATGATGTTCGTGACAATGATGTCACGAAGACAAAAAGACAGATGCTGGAAACCGAACAAATGATCTTCATGATTTATGAACAAAAAATAGAAAAAAACAACAATAATGGATAAATTTGATTTAACAGCATCGGATATAAATAGACAAAACATATTAAATAATAAATATGCGCTGGAAGAAATTCAAAAAGCAACAGGCATAGAAGGTTTGTTATTTGAAAACCAATATAAAATGCTTACCGAACAAGTTGTTCAATTTTTTGAAATAGATAAACGCACCATAAATCGGTATTTAAAAAAATATGACAAAGAATTAAATGACAATGGATATGAAATACTAAAAGACGAAAAATTAGAAAGATTTAAAGAATTATATGGACAAAAATTAAACATTAAAACCAAAACACCACAATTAGGAGTTTTTAACTTCAAATCTTTCTTAAATTTAAGTATGTTACTTGTTGAAAGTGAAAAGGCAAGAACTTTAAGAAGTGCAATTTTAGATATTGTAATTGATACAATTAATCAAAAAACAGGCGGTAATGTAAAATATATTAATCAACGAGATAAAGATTTTGTAATACAATATTTTAAAGGAGAATTCTATAAACGTGAATTTGTTGAAGCATTAGAAAATTTCGTAAATTTAGGATTAATAAAATATCCATTATACTTAGATAAAATCTATTATTCTATATTTAAAGAACAAGCACAAGAGTTTAGACAAATTTTGAATTTGTCAGCAGATAGCGATGAAAGAAATGCTATGTATGCAGAAATACTTTTGTTAATTTCGAGTTTTGAATATGGTTTGGCAAAAGAAATTGAAAAAAAGAGTAAAGAAAAACAACGAAAATTAGAATATAACGAAGTTGATGAAATTTTCGCACATTTTATAAGTCAACCAATGTTAGTTCCTTTAATAGAAGATGCAAGAACAAAAATGGCAACACGAGATTATGCTTTTAATAGAGCATATCACATACAATTAGAACAATATATAACATCTTTACCAACAGATGATTTTGAAAGATTTATTGGAGAAAAAAGCAAGACATTAGAAGAATGGCTTGATTTAACAAAAGATGTATTTAAACGTTTAAAAGAAAGAAAATAGCGATGAATTATATTGATTTAACAAGAGCAAAAATCATTCATCGCGAAACAATCAAAATAAGTGGTGGCGGCGAAGATGGTATTATAAATTTAGGAGCACTTGAAAGCATATTAGAACATATTCAAAACGATGATTATTATCCGACTATTGAAGAAAAATTAAACCATTTAGTTTATGCTGTAAATAAAAACCACTGTTTTGTAGATGGGAATAAACGTTTATCAATAACATTAGGAACAGATTTACTGTTAGTTAATGGATATTTTAAGATTATTCGTAAATTCATTACTGAAATGGAAAACATAAGTTATCATTTAGCCGCAGGAAAAATAAGCAAGGAACTATTGCAAAAGGTAATAATTTCTTTACTTAATGATATTGATTTTAGCGAAAGTCTTAAATTAGAGATTTTAATCTCAATAAATAATGAAGATTAAAAAAATGAACATAACACATAATATAGCTATTATTGCGTTTCGGATAGCTTGCTTTGTTAAATTTGTTTCGTCCATTTGACTACGCAAGCCAAGCAAAATAAAACGATATAATTTTCGTCAAACTAGTATTTAATTTAACCATAAAAACCATGAGGAAACTAATTATATTTGCTTTGTTGGTGTTGTTTTTCGTAAATTCACGAGCTACACAAATATTGATTCCTATGGACGAAACCAGCCAAAAGGATCACTTAAAAGCTTACGGAATAGCTTATTGGGCATTGCAAAATTCGATAAATATTCAATGGTTGCTCAATTATAGAGGAGGTAGTTTTTTGATTCCCTTCCAAAAAGAAATAGAGCAAGAGTGTTTGATTCGTGGTGTAAGTTACGAAGTGATAGCCGATGGCGCAGCTTCTAATATTTTGAATGAAATAGCACGTGCTGAGGTAAATATGGACGCAATAAAACTGGAAAAAGCTCCTAAAATAGCCGTTTATTCGCCACCCGGCAAGCAACCTTGGGACGATGCCGTTACGCTGGTGCTTACTTATGCCGAAATTCCGTTCGATGTTATTTACGATGAAGAAATTGTTACCGGAAAACTTTCCGATTACGATTGGCTTCACCTTCACCACGAAGACTTTACTGGGCAGTATGGAAAATTTTACGGTGCTTACGCCGGAATGCCTTGGTATCAAGAGCAACAACGTACATCAGAAAATGATGCTACACGTTTGGGATTTCAAAAAGTTTCGAAACTCAAGCTTTTTGTTGCCAAAACCATCAAAGAATACATTGCACAAGGCGGATTTTTGTTTGCCATGTGCTCTGCCACCGATTCGTATGATATTGCGCTGGCTGCCGAAAATACCGACATTTGCGAAAGTGTTTTCGATGGCGACCCTGCCGATAGAAATGCTCAAGAAAAGCTCGATTTTTCGCAAACCTTGGCTTTTCAGAACTTCAAAATCAATATGAATCCTTATGATTACGAATTTTCGAATATTGATGCAACGCGCTCGCGTAAGGTGCAAGAAAACGACGATTATTTTACACTTTTTGAGTTTTCGGCAAAGTGGGACCCAATTCCAACCATGCTTTGTCAGAATCATTTCAACCTCATCAAAGGCTTCATGGGGCAAACCACTTCCTTTGCCAAGGAATTTATAAAGCCCGAAGTGCTTATTATGGGCGAAATGAAGTCGCAAGCCGAAACTCGCTACATTCACGGCGATTTTGGAAAAGGTACTTGGACTTTCTTTGGTGGGCACGACCCCGAAGATTATCAGCACTTTGTAGGCGATCCACCTACCGACTTGGAGCTTCACCCCAATTCGCCCTCGTACCGATTGATTTTGAACAACATTTTATTTCCGGCTGCTAAAAAGAAAAAGCAAAAAACTTAGAAAACAACCTGTATCCATTTATTTACTAACAGTTTCATACTATTTGTTTGGGTATATTTTATTTTAGAGCGAATTGCCTTTTTTGTTTTCAACTTTCGAGCAAAATAAGGGCTTGCAGAAGAGTTTGTTAAAAAGTGTTAAAAACCTTACGGTCGTTCCGCACTCCCTTACCATGGCTCCGCACTCCCTTACGGTCGTTCCGCACTCCCTTACCATGGCTCCGCACTCTCTTACGGTCGTTCCGCACTCCCTTACCATGGCTCCGCACTCTCTTACGG
>JFJP01039897.1_pt1 | contig 14838 bp, 11 predicted proteins | sample 431651 | NCBI WGS metagenome assembly JFJP01 (sample SAMN02602958, study PRJNA72255) | Microbial mat metagenome, whole genome shotgun sequencing project. | biome: fresh water; feature: sink hole; material: water; isolation source: purple microbial (photo- and chemosynthetic) mats found in...
GGGACCCAAAATTTAGAGGCGCGACAGGCGAGCTACCTACGACACCCCGCGCGAAGTTGGCCGGGGGGCGTGGTCAAGATTCCGGTGCGGCAATATGGGACCCTAATTTGCAGCCAGCCCCCGGCACCGACGCCACGACCGCCAGCAGCCCCAGGAGCCCGCAGGACGCGCCGCAGCCCTTCACCCACCCCAGCGCACAGCCAACACATAGACAGCGCAGCCAGCGACGAGCAGGAAGCCGGAGAGGTGGAAGCAGGACGCCACCAGCCCAGCCCCCTTCACCCCAGCCACCCAACACCCGAGGCGATGAACACCGACGCTGGCATCCCGCCACCGATGCACCGAGCCTTGCACCAGCCAGAGACGACCGGCATTGGCACCCAGGCGGCAGCGATCCGCCACCGATCCGCCCAGCCGCACGGCACCGGCACCGGCACCGGCAGGCGGCACCCAGCCCGAAGCCGACCAGCTACAGCCACCAGACCCCGCAGACGCCCACCGGCACCCCCGCCAGAAAAACGCGTAGGATGCTCTAGAACGCATCGCAGCCCCGCCGCGAACAAAGACACGCACCGAAGCCAGCCAAAGCCAGACGGCGGCAGCAGGCGACGGATTTCGGGCGGTGCGTGTGTTCTTTCTGTACTCTTTCTAAATCAGCGCGTGTATGCTTTCCGGCTTCGTGTATTCTTTATGGTGTTTGTTCTCGCAGTCAAAGCAGGGGCAAACAGGCGCAAAGTGTAATATGACAGAAACCGCAAAAAGGCACAAAAAAGGCCGAATCCCTAAGGAATCCGACCTGTTTTCACGGTTTTGAGTGGTAGAAGTGCACGGGCTCGAACCGTGGACCCGCTGATTAAGAGTCAGCTGCTCTACCAACTGAGCTACACTTCCAGAAATCCCCACCATGAAATAAATGGAGCGAGCGAAGGGATTCGAACCCTCGACGTCCACCTTGGCAAGGTGGAGCTCTACCACTGAGCTACGCTCGCTTTATCATTTCAAAAACGTCCGTGTAATTTAACGGATGCCGCGGGAATTGCAAACTTTTTTTTCAAAAACCACGAATACCCGAAAATATGGGCGAGGCGGGACTCGAACCCGCAAGCCGTGAGGCACAAGATCCTAAGTCTTGCGTGTCTGCCAATTTCACCACTCGCCCGAAAACCGCTATGAAAGGCAATACTGTTTAATCCATGGGGATATGTTATCGCTTCCCACATTGATGATCGCCATCTCGCGCCGGGCGTTCTCCGGAGAGTCGGACGCATGCGCGGCATTGACCATGATGTTACTGCCGAATTCGCGCCGCACCGAGCCCGGCCGCGCCTTGCTCGGATCGGTTGTCCCGAGGATGTCGCGGATCTTGGCGACCGCGTCAATCCCCTCGTAGACGAGCGCCAGGCATTCCTCGTGGCCGGCCGTGCCCTTGTCCTCTTCCAGCACCTTGGATGGACGGTGCCCGGTCATGAATTCGACAATCGCCTCGAACTGCCACTTCGCGAAGATGCCCCCGAGATTCTCGCACAAGGTCTTGCATTCCTCTGCCGGCACGTCGAACCCGAATTCACGGCTCAATGCCGCCGCCGCGCGGTCGGTTCCGATATCCTTGAATTTCCGGCTCAACGCCTCCACCACCGGACCGTAGAACTGCTCGGCCTGGGCAACGGTCATCTTGAACTTCTTGATGCCCACAATCCGCAGGCCGGCTCCGGACAGCACGTCAATGATGCTGCCTGTGCGCAGGCTCGGCACCCGGAAGTTGTCGGGCTTGAGCATCACCAGGGTCCGCTCGAAATTCCCTTCCGGGTAAACGGCGGAGGATTGCACGATACCTCCGTCGCTTTGCGTATAGCGCATCCAGATGGAAAGCGTCTTCTTGGCGCGCTCCACCGTCGGGCCCACCAGCACGGCGGGTTCGAAATAGCGCACGGTCCCGTCACTATCCTCGACGTATTCGCCATACGTCTCGCGTACCGTCTCGCCGCATTCCGCGCGTACACGCGCCGGCCCGGTCACGCGCCAGATCTTCGCGATCGCGTCGATCCCCTCGAAGAGCAGCAGCAGCACCCGGTGCGGTTTGCCGGTCAGGGGATTCGTTCCGAAGGATTTGAGAATGTAGTCCGCAATCAGCCTGTTCACCTCGGGCACCCCGTCGGCGGCATGGCGAATGGAATGCGCGTACTCCTCGATAAGCGCGGGCGACGGGTTGAAAAGCCGCGCACCGACAAAGTTGAGGTCCGTACGTGCCAGATAGCGCGCGATGACCCCGCCGGTTCTCGACTTGGCCAGCGTGTGCGGGGTTACCATTACAAATGCAAGCTCTCGTTTCATCAATAAACCTTCGTATTCTTTTTTCTCCCGTTTTCCGCCCCGGAACCCACTTTCCCGGTTAATAACGGAAACACCTGCCATCGGCAATATAAAACGGTGCAGGATGATAGCCAGAACCAAAGTCATGTGTCCACATCATTCGTCATGATGATCGCGGCGACATTCACCCGCACCCTGCGAGTCCTGTGTATATTTTATTGTTTAATTGACAATCAAATGGGCTGGTGATATAAGTCGCGGCTCTTTTAATTGTTTTCGAGGGTATTCAATATGGCTGCTAAGAAGATGAAGGTGTCCAAGCCCGCTCCTGTCGCGAAGTCCGCGGCACCCAAGGCAAAATCGGGGCAGAAGCGTGAGTCGGTAAACAAGGTTGTCGCGGCGAAAAAGCCGGCTAAGGCGCCTGCTAAGACGGTTAGATCGGCTGAATCGTCATCCAAGCCTGTGCAATCGAAGCCAAAGGTATCGGCGGTTAAAGAGCCGGCGGCAAAACCGCTATCGAAATCAACTGCATCCGCCAAGATTGTTGCGAAAACGACACCGCCGGTTGCGTCAGCCCCGGTAAAAGCCAAGCCACCGGTCAAGGCGGCTGTCGTGACGCCTTCGAAATCGGCCAAGGGGGGCAAGCCCGCAGCGGTTGCTGCGGTTCCGGCGCCCGTGGGCAATGTCCATGAGACGGCGTCCACCATCAGTACCGGTGGCGAGGATGGAACGCGCACGTTCTCGACGATTATGCAAGGCCATGCCGCCATCGCCAAAGGGATCGAGGCTCGCAAGGCAGCGGCCAAGGCGAAGAACCTGGCGCGTTTTCCCCGATTGGCGGTTCCCCGTACCAAGCCAACCAAGAAGCTGACGGCAGTCCAGTCGAAATCCTATGAGCAGATGTTGTTGCGCCTGCGCGACGAATTGAGTCGCCAGATGGCTTTCCTGCGCGGTGCCTCGCTGACCCGTTCGGATGAAGTCAATCCCGAGGAAGACGGGTCGGACGCCTTTGAGCGTCAACTCGCCCTGAAGCTGGCGTCCAATGAGGGCGACGCCATTTTCGAGATCGACGAGGCCCTGCAGCGCATCAAGGACGGCGTCTATGCGATCTGCCAGGATTGCGGTTGTATCATCAATTCGGCACGACTGAAGGCGTTGCCGTTCGTGCGCCGCTGCGTCGAGTGCAAGCGGGTTGCCGAGAAGAAACGCACAGCGGACGACCGCCGCTATTTCTAAACCGGCGGGGGGATTGATCCGCCGCGGAATGCAAGAAGGTTTATGCTACCGCTGCTTTTAGGCATCGCGATCACGCTGCTTGACCAGGTAACGAAGGTCCTGGTCGATAAGAATTTCGATTTGTACGACTCGATTCCGATTGTGCCGGGACTGTTTGACCTCCGCTACATCCGCAATACCGGTGCGGCCTGGGGCCTCTTTGCCGGCGGGCAATTCTGGCTGGCGATGCTTTCCGTGGCCGTGCTGCTGGCGCTGGTCATCTTCCGGCGTTCCTTCTTCGCGGACGGATTGACGGATCGCGTCGCCTTCGGTCTGATCATCGGAGGCATTATCGGCAATTTCATCGACCGGGTAAGGTTGGAATACGTGATCGATTTCATGGATTTCCATTGGCGCGGTCATCATTTCCCCGCCTTCAATGTGGCCGATGCCTCGATCTGCTGTGGCGTGGCGCTCTATATGGTCGCGCAGATCCTCATGGCGCGCCGCCGCCAGCGGCATGAAAGTGAATGCGCGGGAGTGCCGCGGTGACCGCGGTTGCCGGGCGTGCGCTGCATGTGCTGGTGGGCCCGACGGCGTCGGGCAAGAGCGCGGTCGCGCAGCTCATGGCCGAGCAAAGCGGGGCCGCCGTGCTTTCGGCGGATTCCATGCTGGTCTACCGGGGAATGGATATTGGCACGGCCAAGCCCGATCAGGATGCTCGTCAACGGGTAGATTACCTGGGTGTTGATCTGGCTGACCCCTGTGATTCCTTCAGTGTGTGGGCCTATCGCGAAGCCGTAGCAGCGCAACTGGCCGGGTTGCCGCCCGAAAGGGAAGTCCTGGTCGCGGGGGGGAGCGGACTTTACGTCAAGGCGTTGACGATGGGACTGGCGGCGGCGGGTGCGGCTCCTGAAACCCGTGCCCGGTGGGAGGCTCTGTTTGCCGACCAAGGGGTGGAGGGGTTGCAGCAGGCCTTGCGGCAGCGGGACGCCGAGGGGCTGGCCGGCCTGAGCGATCCGCTGAATCCGCGGCGTCTGATCCGGGCGCTTGAACGGCACGAGGCTGGCGGCGAAACGGCAGAAGAAGCCTCGTTGTGGTGCGGTGCGGCGACAGGCCCGATCGTGGCCGGATTGTGGATGGAGCCAGCGTTGCTGAACAAGCGGATTGAACAAAGGGTCGAGACCATGTATGCTGCCGGCCTTCTTGAGGAAGTGATCGGGCTGCTGGCCGATCCGCGAGGGCTTTCGGAAACCGCGCGGCAGGCGATCGGCTATGCCGAGGCGATTGCCGTGATCGAGGGGCGCAGCAGCCGGGAAGAGGCGATGGCGGTGACGGCGGCACGTACCCGGCGGCTGGCCAAGCGGCAGCGCACCTGGTTCCGGCACCAGGCGCAAGTGGAATGGATCGAGGTGCAGCCGGGCGAACCCCTGGAGTCCGTGGCGCACCGGGTGCGGGCGGTATGGAGAACACATGGCAGTGCAAGCATGGCATGAGGAGAACGAGGCTGGCGGAGGTGGCGGACTGGCGGACCCCGGCTACAAGTGCGGTAGTAGTGTATGCCGTGTCTGCGATATGCCGGCCCAGATCCGTCCGCGCGAGGCTGTTGCGCAGTTCGGTGTCGAGAATGTCAGCGATGACGTGCTGCTGGCACTGCTGCTGCGTGCTGGGATCAAGGGCATCAACGTGGTGGACCTGGCCAAGGGATTGCTGCGGCGATATGCATCCTTGAGCGCGATTGCCGAGACATCGGTGGCCGATCTGGCGAGCGTCAAGGGGATGGGTCCCGTCAAGGCGCAGATGCTGAAGGCGGCGCTGGAGCTGGGGCGCCGCCTGGGGTCGGAGATGCAGCCCGCCCGCGTCAAGATCACGACCCCGGCCGATGTCTACCGGTTGCTGCGTCATCAGGCAGTCACGCTCGGCCGCGAGATGTTCTGGGTGCTGCTGGTGAATGCCAAGAACGTTTTGATCTGTCAGCCGGTGGATGTGACCGCCGGCATCCTGGATGCCAGCCTTGTGCATCCGCGTGAGGTGTTCCGCGAGGCGATCCGGTCCGCGGCGGCGGCCGTTGTGCTCGTGCACAACCACCCGTCCGGCGACCCGTCGCCGTCCAGCGAGGATCTGAAGATCACCCGCCAGTTGATCGAGGCGGGGCGGATTATCGATATAAAAGTCCTGGATCATGTAATCCTGGGGCGCAGTGGAGCGACAAGTGAGGACGGGTACCTGAGTCTGCGGGAATCCGGGTTAGTCGCTTTTTGATAAGGGATCCCACCGGGCTTGCCCCGGTGGTGAAGTAAGTTGAGTTGGGGACTTTAGGAGGTAAGGGCGACACAATGTAGCTAGAGATGAGTCGCCCCCCCCGGGGTGCCGGGCGAAAATGAGTGGGTAACAGCATAAAAATAGAAGCGAACATCCAACAACCAACGCCCAAGTTGGTGAGTCTTTACTTGGATGTTGGGCGTTGGTTGTTGGATGTTGGGCGTTGAAACAAATTGAAGTTATAGCTAAGGAGACGATGATGGGTATAAAGGCACTGCCGTTTGATGAGGCGACGATACGGGCGATCATGCAGGAAACGCCCACGCCGTTCTATGTGTATGACGAGAAGGCGATCCGTGCCAATGCCCGGGCGTTGAAGCAGGCGTTTGCCTGGAATCCGGGATTCCGTGAGTATTTTGCGGTCAAGGCGACCCCGAACCCCTATATCATGAAACTGCTCAAGGCCGCGGGATTCGGCGCGGATTGCAGTTCGGGCCCCGAATTGACGCTGGCGCAACGGGTCGGTTTGCGCGGTGATGAGATCATGTTCACCTCGAACGATACCCCCGCCTCCGAATACAAACTGGCCCGTGAACTTGGCGCGATCATCAATCTGGACGACGTTTCCCATATTGATTACCTTGACCGCCATGTCGGACTGCCCGATCTGGTCTGCTTCCGCTACAATCCGGGAAAACTGCGCGAGGGCAATGCCATCATCGGTCACCCCGAGGAGGCCAAGTACGGCTTTACGCGGGAACAGTTGTTCGAGGGATACCGCAAGTTGCGCGATCGCGGCGTGAAGCGTTTCGGGCTGCACACGATGGTGGCCTCGAACGAACTCAATGGCGATTATTTCGTCGAGACCGCCCGGATGTTGTTTGAATTGGTGAATGCGATAAACGCGGAGGTTGGAATCACGTTTGAGTTCGTGAACCTGGGCGGGGGTATCGGTATTCCTTATCGTCCCGAGCAGAAACCGGTCGATCTGCAGGCCGTGGGGCAGGGGATCCGCGCCTGCTACGAGGAGATGATCGTCAAGCCGGGGCTTGCCCCGCTGAAGCTGGCGCTGGAATGTGGACGCATGGTGACCGGTCCCTACGGCTTCCTAGTCTCGACCGTGCGGCATCTGAAGCATACCTACAAGGATTACGTCGGCCTGGATGCCTGCATGGCCGACCTGATGCGTCCGGGCATGTACGGCGCCTACCACCACATCACCGTGCTGGGCAAGGAGAATGCCGCCTGCGATCATCGCTACGACGTGACCGGTTCGCTCTGCGAGAACAACGACAAGTTCGCGATCGACCGCATGCTGCCCGAGGTCGCGCCCGGCGAACTGGTCGTGATCCATGATGCGGGTGCGCACGGCCACGCGATGGGGTTCAACTATAACGGAAAGCTGCGGCCGGCCGAGCTGCTGATGCGGGCGGATGGCAGCATCGCGAAAATCCGGCGCAAGGAAACCGAGGCGGATCTGTTCGCCACGCTCGACTTCGGAGGGCTCGCCGGTTTTCAAACGTCCTGATTAGCCCCGAAAAGATTCTACACAGTTACCCGAAGGTGCAGTTGGTGGGGCGGGACTGGTAGGACCGCAGCTGCGTTGTAAGCCGGGCGCGGACGGTCCGGCGGCCCGTCCCTACCAATTGCGCTGTGGTGTTTGTCTTGCCGGCTCAGCGACCATCGGATTCGGCCTGCGAGTTGATCCACAGGTCTATTTCGCCATTGGGAAAGGGTTTGACTGTTGATTCCTGCTGAAGCCTTCGCGCGTTTTCCGCTTGTTCTATGGCGGTTTGAATCTGGCCAGCGGCGGCCAGGGCCTGCGCCTGATGAAACAGGATCTTGATGCGAAGTCCCGGTACGGGCACTTCCCGATCAAGGCTTTCCTGTGCTTTCGTGAAAAAATGGCTGGATTCAAGGTGAAAACCGGTGGTTAAAAGATACAGCCCCCAATCGTGATAACTGGACGCTCCCGGATTCTGTTCAAGCGCGTCTTGCAACCATTTTCCGGCTTCCTGCCCTTGACCGGCCTGCATTAGACAAATGCCCAGGCGCTGCATGAGCCATGGCTCCGAACGTTGCATCAACGCAAGGCGGTAGAAGGTGATCGCGCGTTGTGGGTTCTCGAGCCCGGCGAATGCATCGCCGAGAGCCGCCAACGTCAGGCGGTCGGATAAGGCCTGCTTGCTCCACGCCGGCAGCAACAGGGACACCACCTCCTGGTGACGCCCCAGCTTGTTTAGCGCCGCCCCGTGATTCGTCAGCGCCTGATCATAACCGGGTTGCAGATCAAGTGCCCTCTGGTAGGCCGCGCATGCCTCCTCGTAGGCACCGATACGGGCAAGGCTGTTTCCAAGGTTGAATTGCACATAGGCAGAATGGGGGGATGTGATGGAAATCCGTCGGAAAAGCGTGATGCTGTTCTTCCAGTGCGGGCTGACGGCGTGGCTGTATGCGACCATGATAACGCCTGCAACCAGGACCGCCGCCGCACTGAAAAGCCGCTGCCGATCGGCTGATTCGTTCCTGATCATCCGGAGGAAAAGCAGCGTGCCGCAGGCGGTCAGCCCCAACGAGGGCAGGTATAGGAACCGGTCTGCATACAGGACATCGCCGAATGACCCCAGATAAAACACCGGTATCAGGACGGTTGGAAACCATAGCAGGCAGAAGTATTCCATTTTCCATCGTTGACGCCATAGCAGCAGGGCAACGCCCCCGAAGGCAAGGGTTGCAAGTGCGCCGGTGAGAAATGCAACGCTGAACATGGAGTCCAAAAATAATTCCCCATGATGAGGATTAACAGGTAGAAGCCCGAAGTTCACCCCTAGATAACGACTGAACACCATCGGAATACTCAGCAAACGCTGTGACCATGTGCCGAAAACAGCTGGCGCAATAGCCGAGCCCAGAATCCATGCACGCAGTCCGAAATAGAGTGCCGTCGCGCCCGTCAGCAGCCCGACAAAAATCGCCGTGGCGCGGCGGTCGGGCCGCTGTCCCCGAGGATGCAGAATAAACAAAAGGACGGACAAGGGGATAAACGTGATTGCCGTCTCTTTACTAAGCAACGCCAGGCTATATGCACATACGGACAAAACGGCTGGTCTTGACGATTTCAAGCGGCCCGTCATCCATTGCTGCAGGAAGACAAGCGCAATCAGGTAGGCCAGGCCACAAACAAGATCGGTGCGGCCGGAAATCCAGACGACGTTTTCAACACGGGCTGGATGGATTGCCCACAGGACGGCTGTCAGCAAAGCCGCCCAGTATGTACCGGTGATTCCCAGCAATAGGAAATACGCGGCCACAGAAGCCGCCGCATGAAGCGAAAGATTGGTCAGATGGTAACCGAATGGTTTTAATCCCCATGCGGCGTAATCCAAGCTGTAGGAGAGGCTGATCAACGGCCGGTAGAAGCTGCGCGTTGTGTCTTCGTCATTCTGTCCGATTTGCCAGAAGTGCCGGAAGAATACCGAATACCAAGGCGCACCGTCGGTCATTGATCGGTTCTCGATAATAAGGCCGTGATCATCCCAGGCAAACCCGTATTTCAGGCTTTGACCAAAGGCAAGGAAAACCATCCCGCAAAGCAAGCAAACCGCCGCCATGTTAATCAGCATCCGATGTTGATGCCTGTGCCGCCCTGAATCCGCCACGCTAAAGTTCCATCCAGCTTATGACCTTATAACGTGTTGCACGACTGCTGCCGATTCTATCCTTCAGCGAAACATCGTAATGGAAGTCAAAGGTACCGCCTGCGTGAATCTCGCGGCCAAATACGGCCCCCATTATAGCCGAAGTTCCCAGCAGATTGACTTTCGCATTCGGTGCCATGATCACCAGCGCCTTCGGGTTATTGGCCTGGCAATCGATGGTAAGGCAGTTGGCGGTTCCATAAAGCTGAAGATTAAACGGATCGCCACCGGTATTCAAATCTCCCTTGATATTAGCATCCCCGTTCAGGAAAATCTTCATGACGATGGTCTTTCCCGCGGTCGGAGACAGGGTCAGGGATTGCGGGGTGTTGATACCGAATGCTCCTTGAACATACATGCTCAGTTCCCCGTAGCCGGTAATCGTCAATGAATTACAGGAGACCGACGGCGTACCGATGTAGGTGTTGCCGCTTATGTTGATCGTGGTGCTACCCGCCAGGGCTGCATGTGTCATATGGGTCTGTGGCGGTGCTACATAACCAATACTCTCCGGCCATTCGGGATCCACTGTAAGCGAACCGGACCAGAAGGAGGATGGTGCCGTCGCTGTCGAGCGAATGGCGGCATCACCCGCCACCCAGGCGGCACCGCCGCCGGTAAAGGCATCCGTCGAGTACCCCATGGATCCGACATCACATTCCGCAAGCGGGGGTTGCGATGCGTAGGTCCCCAATCTGGCATCATAGGCATCACAGTAGGGTGTGCCTTGTATTTTAAGATATTCCTTCGCCAACATGCCGAAATCAAGCCAGCCGGAAGGACGATTGAGCTCCAGCCCCACTTGTACGGTACGCGTGATAGTATCACTGAGTCGCGGGATATCAACGGTGCCTGTCGATGTGATGATCAGCGTACTCCGATTGGCCAGAACGCTGTAGGTGGACGGATGGCGTGCAGATGGCCGAGTCGGCAGGGCCGTACTGGCAAGGGATCTCGTGTTGCCGCCTGGACTGCTCCAGGATACCCAGGTTCCAGCGCTGCTGACCAGATCACGATTGAATTCCTGCATGGCGACTTCCACGCCAGACTCGGCGCTGAGCAGCGCCTGCATCCATGCTCGGGAATGTTCACCTATACGCATCTCTGTCTGAATGAACCCCACGGATGAAGCCACAACGGCGGTCACAACCACAATCAATATAAGCCCCATGACGAGCACGGACCCGCGGTCCTGCTTTCGCCCACGATGATTCCTACCAACGAATCGTTTCATGGTTGCTCCTATTGTAGACGGTTCCGCAAGAATATTCTTGTAGTCAATTGATCTGTATACTGATTTCGCAAAACGGTCGTAACGGCGCACAGCGTAAAGTCCAGGCTTTGCGCATCCGCCGGCGTGGTGGTGGCAACTCCGTTTTTGTCATAGAGCTTGAACGCAATCGAATTAACCCCGCCTGCCACCTCGCCGTAGGTGCCGTTATCCCATCGCATGATCTTATCCCCCGTCTTGTAAAAAAACATGTAGGTGTCGCCGCCAGGGGTCTTGCGTGTAAAAAACACGAAGGATGACGGATTGTAGGAAATGATGCTCTTTGCAGGCAGCAGGTCGCGAGTCATGACATTGGCCGAGTGTCTAAGATTTCGGCTCATTTCGGCATAGGCAATACTACCAGAGGCCGCATAGGAAAGACTTAGGAACGTGGTCATAGCCAAGGCGATGGCGGTTGCCCCCAATGCGGAGGCAAGCAGCACCTCCACCAGCGTAAACCCGCCCTTGCGGTGCCGATTCCGGACTCCCTTGCATGTTACCGATGGAATCATTTCCCGACTCCTTGGCTATAAACGATGCTGGATAATACATTTGTCGTGCGCCCGCCGTTGCGTTCCTGCCAGGAGACTTCAACCGAGACTGAATAAACTGCGGTGCCTGGATGGAATGTGGCATAGGGTTCGCGGTACACGGTGACCTCGCCTCCGGGCAACCGGCTGATCTCGGGATTTTGCGTCGTGGTGATGACGTTTGTTGCCGGCATTGCTTCAATCGCGGATTGCCCCAACGCCCTGATTTTTTCGATTTCACTCAGGGCAACAAAGCTTGATCGTGTATATTCCCGCATGGGGCGGGCCATGCCGAAAGTCTGCGTCAGCAAAGCAAACAAAGCTGCTGCACTGCCCACGGTCAGTACCATGCCGACCATGATTTCAACCAGTGTAAACCCTTGACGAAGCGTTCTCATGCGATCCTCATGTTTTGGCTTCCTTGATATTCAAACCAAATCCAAAACCTGCCACGTACACGACAACTGATGTACTCGTCCATCACTTACTGGATTAAATAATACAGCCTCAGGTGTGTTTTGTCCAGATTTTCCTTATATTATTTAATCGCACCGCGCATATTCCTCTGCTAGATATGAAAGCGACAAAGGGATTGTCATGAAACGAAACCAAAAACACCTCATTGATGGAGTGTACGTGCTGCTTGTTGGCGGTCTTCTGCTGTTGATGGTGCATGTTGCCCTGCGAGGTTCCCTGTACACGTTCCGCGCTCCGGTGCTTACGATGGTGGTTCACGACGGCGTCGGCATCGCCAAAGTCAATAGCCGGGAGCGGCTAAGGTTCTCGTTGCCGACTCCACATCAGGATTACCGGCCAGGGCTTTATGTCTTCCATCCCGATGGCCCCACACAACGATTTCGCTCGGTTAGCTTTCGTGACGCCCGAACGCAGGGCCCGATGCAAACAGTATTCTCCGCGGAGGCACCATGGCGGGGACGGACACCGTCAGACGGTTGGCTATTCAGGGAAGGCCGTGGCTTGATGCACCGTGGTCGCCTGGGCACACGTGGAACCTTGTTGCTGGACGTGCCGGAATCAGCCGATTTCGAATTGGAGGTTGCCTTTGCGAATCTAAAGGATGCATCAGCCGATTTCGAATTGGAGGTTGCCTTTGCGAATCTAAAGGATGCCGGTATTCTGTGTGGTACAGTTGGTCCCGAAAGCGGGATCGCTGTTGTTCTGCGTCCGCTGGAAAACGACCTGCTGGTTTTTCCGATGGAGGCCGGTCGTCCAGGTGCCCTGCTAGGGATTGCACCGCTCGAAACGCTGTGTTTATTTTCTGAATTACAAAAGCTCGGTGGTTTTCTCTCTGGAATGCTTGGAGGTGTTTGCGTGCTCGCCGGGGCACTGTGCCTGGTTTCCAGGCAGCAGCAGCGTGCGAATTCGTCACAACGGCTGCCGGATCACCGGGGAATGCCCTCCATGACGGATGACACCGCTGGCGCTCCGTCAAAAACCGGGGCCTTTATCGGACTGGCCATTTTTGTTTTCCTGGTGCTGGCTTTGGTTGCCCGTGCGGGACTGCATGGCGTTCCGCATATCACGGATGAAACCTCATATCTATTTCAGGCAAGAATTTTTGCAGAAGGCCACCTGCACGCCCCCTTGCCGCCGCATCCTGAGTTTTTCACTTACGAGCATGTGGTAAGAAAAGACGGATATTGGTTCAGCAAGTATCCGCCACTCTATCCCCTCCTGCTCGCCATTGGCGTACGGCTCGGTGTCCCCTGGTTGGTGAATCCCCTGCTGGGCGGTCTGCTGGTGCTGGTTATGCTCCTGTTGGCCAACGAACTTTTCCGCCCGCGCTGCGCTTGGTTTGCCGGGTTGCTGACCATCACATCTCCGTTCTTTGTGCTTATGAGTGCCAGCCTGATGGCGCACACGGCGGCCGCCCTTTTCCTGAGCCTGACGTGGTTTTGTGGAATCCGCCTGTCGCGTTACGGCCTTTATCGCGACGCGCTTGGCGGTGGATTGGCTCTGGCGGCGGCGGTCCTGGTCCGCTCATTCAGTGCGTTCTGCGTAGCGCTTCCGCTTGCCCTGGTGCTGTTGTGGGGATTATGGCATCGTCGCTTTGCCATGCGTTTTGCCAGTCAACTGCTTGTTTTCGGGCTTATCGCCCTGACCGGTGCCGCCCTGCTCATCGGCTGGAATCGAACGGTGGCAAACCTGGAGGGACTTCCGACGGATGTCTATACGGTGTACGATCCGAGCGACAGTCCGGGGTTCGGCGAGGATAAAGGGACGGGGCAGCGGATGACCTGGGGTTCCTGGGGGCACACCCCTGCAAAGGCGGTGAGATCGGTGACACAGTATGCGATGAACTTGAGTCATTTCCTTTTCGGCTGGCCACTGAACCTGTCGCTGTTGTTCCTGCCGGTGGCCTTTGTGTGGGGCGACAGAGGGTCGCGCCGGTGGTGCCTGATGCTACTATTGCCTTGGGCAGCCCTGCTTTGCGGGCACCTGTTTTACTGGGCGACTGAACACATCGGATACGGTCCCCGCTATTGGTTTGAAGGTCTTCCGGGGATCATTCTGGTTTCCGCCGCCGGACTGGATCGTTTGTTCCCCGTCAAATGGCCAGGGCCGGACCGGAAGAAATGGCCCGCGCTTGTTATTCCTGCATTGGCGTTGACGGTTCTGATCGGCTGGGCACTCACCTTTTATTTCCCCCCTCATTTTCGTGCCATCCATCATCGGCACTCTTACGGGAACGTTAGAATGCAGCAGGCAACAAAGCCGCTGGAAGGGTGCCCGGCGTTGGTTTTTGTACCTTCGGATTCGGAATTTTATTATGATGGACTTTTCCTGAATGACCCGTTTATGAATCAGGACCTGATTGTGGCGCGGGACCTGGGTGATCAGAATCAGCGTTTAATCGAACAATACCCGGCCGCTGTCATCTACAAATGGGACGGCAGGCGCTTGATGGAGCGGCGGTCGCTCTGAATGACGGTATGACGACCGTGTTATTCGTGAGGAGCAGTATGACAGGCGAAAATGGTTTGATGCGTGAGGAGTCCGGGCAGGTGCGCCCGATGGTGACTATTCTAATACCGGTCTACAATGAAGCAACGACGATCGAGCGGGTTTTGCTCGCGACCATCCGGGTGCTTGGCCAGGCAGCCATCCCCTTTGAAATCATGCTGCTTGACGATGGTAGTCGTGACTGGACCGAAGCGTTACGTGAGCGTGTCAACTCGATGGCGGAGGTGACCGTGCGCACGACTGAACCCCGACGCGGAAAGGGAATGGTAGTGGGGGAAGCACTGCCGCTGGTTAAAACACCGTTTGTCGCCGTAATGGATGGAGACGATGAGTATTCGGCGGGCGATCTGCCTGCGATTCTGGCCCCGCTGTTTGCCGGAACGGCGGACTGGGTTCTGGGGTCGCGTTACGGATATGGGCGCCCGCGTCCGCCGCAATACGTCCTGACCTATCTGGTCAACGTTCTGCTTAACCGCATTTTCCGAATGCTGTTCAGGGTGAAAACCTGTGATTTTCTCACCGGACTGTATGCCCTGAGAGTCGACCTGACCCGCGGTATCACCATCAC
>JFJP01027292.1_pt1 | contig 14836 bp, 12 predicted proteins | sample 431651 | NCBI WGS metagenome assembly JFJP01 (sample SAMN02602958, study PRJNA72255) | Microbial mat metagenome, whole genome shotgun sequencing project. | biome: fresh water; feature: sink hole; material: water; isolation source: purple microbial (photo- and chemosynthetic) mats found in...
AAAGACAAAATTTTTTTTAATATTGAGAGAAAGAAAAAAAAAATTTTGATTTACAGAAGAAAAAAAAATAGTTTTTTCGTTATTATTTGATTTTTTAAATTTAAACTCAACCGTATTTATTTTAAACTCTCTTTACAAATAAATGAACGAAACTCTCGTAAACCTTTATTTTTTTTTCGTATAATCGCTAAAATTTCCTCTTAAGAACGAGATCAGACGCTCAAAGAGTTCCGAAGAAATAAAGCCCATTATCACAGGCTATCATAATCCTTTTTCAAATAAGAAGAGATTTCATTTTCTTTCAGGTCCTTCAAATCCTATAGGAGACCCTAATGAAAATATGAAAACCCTTTGTAGTTCAAACGACTCTTCAACATATCGCAAGCCAAATTTTCTCTTCGAAAACCCAATTTTTCCTAAAGAAAACACAAAACAGCCCGTTTTCAATACGATTTTCCATAAAGAAATCAGAAAACCAACAGAAAATCCTAAAGAAACTGCTAATTTTACAAAAGAAAATGAGTTCTTTAAACCAGTGGATTTCGATTTTTTAACAGACTCACAAAAGAAATCATTCCATTACGATTTTAAGATTTTCTCTCAAAAGGAAGATCCTTCTATTTTTACCAAAGAATTCCCAAGAAATTCTAAGTCTTTTAGTTATAGTTGTTTGAAAATAAACAGTGAAAATAAACAAATAAATCTCGGTGTAGACCCTTTTGCTTCATCAGTGAAGGCCTTTAATCCAGAAGCCAGCTACGAGAATAGCATGATGCAGAACGAGAATATAGGAAAAATTAATATCCCAAAGAAGAAAAGCTTCCATTTTATCAATAAATTTTCTGAAAAAGACAAGGAAAATTCGACTGTAGAACAATTCGAAGAAGCTTCAGTTTTTGAAAAAATCGAAGAATTCGAAGAAATTCTTCCTTTAGAAAAATTTGAAGAAACCATCAATGTGAATAAAATTGCCATGGGAACGAGCATCACTGAATTTGGGGGTTTTTTTCCTTTGTCTTTTAAAAAAATTCATTTGTTTTTTGTAAAAAGAAAGCGATTTTTTGTATAAAAGAAGCCCGAAATCGTTTTATGATTCAATTAGCATGGAAATTCCTGATGAAAACACGAAAAGAGTGGTTTTTAATGATATAGGACATTTAGCTAATCAAATAAAAATGAAAAATAGTCCTATTTTTACCTCTTCACCAACAAGAAATATCAATAAATTTGAAGGAAAAAATGAAGAAATTTTGATCTCTTTTCAAGAAAATCCGATTAAAGACTCGAAAAAATTGATAAAAGAGTTTTTATTGGAAAATAAATGCAAAAAATTAACGAAACTTAAAGAGAGTGGTGAAAATAAAGGAGATTTTTCGATTTTTATGAACGATGTGAGTGAGTCTCTTGAGAAAAACTCGCAAGCGTTTTTTTACAGGAATAAAACACCAGAATTTGCGAAATTTTTCCAGAATTCAGCAAAAGAACAAAGTTTTTTCAAAGGGCAAAAAGCCAAAGAAATTCAAGGTAAGAATGAGAATTTTTTTGAGACTTTTGAAGAAATGAACGGTTTTTATGAAAAAAAACTCGAAGAAAATAGCAAAGAATTTTTGACTTTAAACCAAGAAAAAGCAAATAATGTAAAGAATTTTCAATTAAATTGATTTCTGAATTAAAGAATTATTAAGGAAATTTCGAATATTTCGGAGAATTTAGATGAAAATGAGCTGAATTCAAGCAGAAATCAACAATATTGTGTCAAGAAAAATAAGTTCTCTGAAGAAAATAACGAGATTGAAACGATTTTGTTGAATAATATATATGGCAAATCAAAAGAAAAGCCAATGATCTCACAGTAAAAAACTTTCTCTTTCTTTAAAAAACCGATTAAATTTTAAAGAGAAAAACAAAGGAATTTGATTAATGAAGAAGAAGAAAGTGAAAAATCTTCAGGATTTCGAAGAGCTTTGAGCGTTAATTTGATGAAATACCAAGAAATGGAGAAAATCCTAGCTGAGATTACTAGAGAAAAAAACAAACTTGGTAAATCTTTGCAAAAACTTGTCAATCTTCACAAAAATGAACTAAAAGTCTTCAAAGAAGCTAAGAATTTCAAGATTAAAAGTAAAAAAATCAATATAAAATCTTTAATTTTTCAAGAAAAATATATAAAATATGAAGAATTACTAATAAATTCTTAATAAATATTGATCTATTTAACTTTTTCCAAAAGAAAATGCCTCCTCAAAAGGAATTGATAAAATATTGAATAGATTTCTTGAAGAACCAAAGGATTATGAACCAGAATACAGCAAATTTTTCAAAAAGAACTTCTTTTTCTCTGGGAATTTCCTTGAGAAAAATAACTTGCCTATTCGCCAAAACAATAAGAAATTGACTTTGAACTCGCCAATAATCTCTGAATTATCGCTAAATACCACAATCAACATCAATAATTCAAGCACAAATCCCACATTACAAAATTCATATATAGTGACACAAAAACAAAAGACAAAAGAAAAAAAACTGATAAAAAATAAAAATGAAAATTGCGGAAAAAAAAGCAATGTTTCTAATTTACAAGAGAAAAAAATGGAGAAAAAGAAGATGTTGAGGAAAAAAGAAGGGGGTTGCGATAAAGAAAATAATCCAATGGATTTGAATTTCGCCGAAAAACGAAAATCTAAAAATTAAGAAAATTGAAATTTTTTTTAGGAAAATCTTGTTTTTTTTTAAAAGTTTTGTGTATTTTAATTTGAATTAGAAATTAAAAGTTTTGAAAAAAAATTTCTTAATAAATTTTAATTTTTTTAACGTCAATGGCCAATGCCATTTTTGAGACTTGATAATTGTTGATTAATCAGTTTTTACCATTTTTAAACCTAAGTAACTCACTCTGCTTTTGATCTTCTAATAATATTTTTGAATCAAATAATTTAAAAAAACTAAAGCCTGCTCATAAAATTTAAAATAATGGAAAAATTTTTTTAAAAATTCATTTTCAGTCAAAAAGAAATTGTTAAAAATCAAATGACTGATTGGGTCAAAATTTTAAACAAAAACAGCTGCTCCTTCAAAAGCAATATTTGATGTGAAAAAAAAAATCAGTTAAATTTAATTGTTCTCCAAAAAATGCCACATCTCCTTTTATTTCATTCAATGATATCATATATTATTTGAAAATTAAAAATAGGGATGTTTTAATAAAAAAAGGATGAGTTTACTGAAAGCAGAGATCAATCACTATTTTTTACAAAAATGCATCTCTGAAAAAAGGTATTGATTTCATTGGAAATCAAGCTATTTATTTCTTAGAATTAATAATTTTGAACTATTTGTTTTAAAACGATAAAAAGTAAAGTTGCTTCTTTTTGCACAAACGAACAAACACAAACTTTCCAAAGAAGTAAAAAAAATGTAAATCAACTGAAAAAAATTAATTTTTTTTTTAATGAAAAATTTCCAAAAAAAAAATTAATAGCATACTTATAATGCAGAAATCCTAAACTTTAATTAAAAAATAATTGCATTTATTTTTCTTAAAATCTTTTAAAAAATTTCCAAAAGATAACAAAAATGGTTCGTCCAATTGTCACAAAAAAGATCGTAAAAAAAAGAGTAAATAAATTCGTCAGGTTCGAATCCGAGGACTTCGGAAAATTAGAATCGAATTGGCGAAGACCCAGAGGTATTGATAACAGAGTCAGACGTCGTTTCAGAGGAAATAAAAGAATGCCACATTCTGGTTATGGATCAGATAAAAGAACCAAGTTCGTTCTGCCTTGTGGATTCAAGAAATTCGTTATTTCTAATGCAAAGGATTTAGAAATCTTGTTGACAAATAATCGTGTTTTTTGCGGAGAATTAGCCCATAGCTTATCAGCAAGAAAAAGAGCTGTTTTGGTCAAAAGAGCTGCTGAACTCAATGTGAGATTAACCAACGGAAAAGGAAAACTAAGAGCCGAGGAAAAGAAACCGGAAGTCGCAGCTAAATAAATTATAAAGCAATTATTTTAGTTTCAGGCCCGAAAATCAATAAAAAATCTTTAAATTTTTTAGCAAAAATAGATTTTTTTCCTTGAGATTAAATTAATTTCCTAAAAATGGTTCTTTTTTTAATTTTTTGATTCTTTCATAAAAAAAGCTTTTTCTTAAAAATCCATTTTTTTAAGATTTTCTTTGAAATTTGAATTTTTTCAAAAAAAATCAAAGCGAAAAAAAATTATTGCTTTTCGTAATTTTTTTTTTTTTTCTAAAAAACAAAGAATTTTGTTATTGAATAAAAAAATAAACAAACACAAACTCCAAAAATAAAGCAAAAATTAAAGAAGCGCAAATTTTACACTCGCATATATATCCTCAAGAAACCCATTGATATCATTCAATTTTTTAAACTCAAGGAATTTGTAAATCTGATAGATTTGCCAGGATTTAAGATGGTAGATGATCATAATATTTTCTTTGAAATCTAGCTTGAAATGAAACCCTAATTCCTTGAATTTCAAGTTAAATTTTTCCCAAAGTTTAACAAAATTTATTTTATTTTCCTTTATTTTAAGGAAATTTGGAAGATTGGCTTGATTTTCTTCAAAATTTATTGATTTTTCGTATAAAAGTCGGTCGTCTTGTGAGGAGATTTCATTAGCAGTGATATGATTCAAGCTGATTTCTTCATCTTCTTCGACAACATTTGTAATCTTTTATCATAAAAAAACATTAAAAACAACCATAAAAATATAAAATTTAATACATTTCTTAGTTTTTCTCCTTTATTTATTTTTATATTCAAATTAAGATTCTGTTTCTTTGCAGAATTCGTATTAGAAAACTTAAAGCAATTTGTATCATTTAATGAAGAACTATCATTGGAAATCGAAAAAACTTCCTCTACTGTGTATAGCCTCTTCTTAGATTGTGGAGTCTGATAATCTCCTTGTTGAGGTTCTTGTTGATTTTTGCTATTATCTATTGGTAAATTGATGAATTTTGCTAAATTTCTGTTAATTGATTTGTTTTTTTCATATTGTATAGAAAAAGCATTCAAATTTTCAATTTTCTTTTGTGGTTGGATTTCAGTGTAGCTCAACTCATTCACATTTAAAAAAAACGATTGATCTGGAGATTCTTTTCTTATTTCTTTTGGACCTAAATAGCTTTGAAAATAAGATTGAAAAATTGATGTTTTTGTTCTGGAATGCACATTTTCATTTATCTTTTGATTTTTTTTCGATTTTAAAAAGTTTTCATCAAAATTGTTCAGAGATTTATTGGAAATTCTTGAATTTTTCATGGCTTTATAACTGAATAACTGCTTATTGTGGTTAACAATAAAAGCAGCTTCAATGTTTTCTCTTTTATCATAGGTTTTTGGACATGGTTTCAGGAATTTTTTGTTATTTGGAGTGTTCATTGATAAGGAGTTTTTATGATGATATGCAATATTTTGATTGTTTTGAGTTTCAAACAGGTTTTTTTGCAAGAGATTTTTGCTTTTATTCAATTTATTTTCCAAAACCCCACCTAAATAAGAGTCTCCTGATGAAGAGCATGTGCTTTTTGAAGCAGTGAAAATGCTGAAATTCCTTTGATGAAGCTTAGCCTCTTTCTCTTCATTCAATCGAAATTCAGTGATAGGAATCCCATTAAACTCTTTGATTTGAGTATTTGGTGTGTTTTTTCTTTCATTTGAATTAATATTCTAAAAATATTAAAGTTATTAATAAATAAAATATAAAAAAAAAGAATGGATTCTATTTACAAATCAGGGTTTATTCATAAGAAAGTATAATTTAAATAAAATCAAATCAAGAAAAAATCAAGGGTTTATAAAAAAAAATAATGATTTACTGTTTCACAATTTTCATTTTTCAAAATAGAAGTTGAATAGCAGCTTTTTATAGAATCAATTCTTCGGTGAGGGGTATTCCAGGCTGAGATGATTTTGGTGGAAGATTCGAGATTCTGCTTGAAGAAATCAGGGTCGTCCTCATAGACTAAACAAAGCTCCATATTTTTAATTTGGGAAACGAATGTGTTTGTTGTTTTGTAGATTATCTTAAAGCTTTTTGATGTGAAGAAATTTCTTAAATCTAGTGTTGAATCCACTCTCCTCATATAATAAATGATATACCTATTGATTGATTAAAAACGATCGAAAAAATAATTTAAAGTTAAATATACGGTTCATTTATTGAAAGATTTTTCAGTGAATATTCGGCAAAACCTATTGAATTTGAGGTTTTTTTATTGCATAATGGAATGTGATAATTTCTGTTTATTCGATTAAAGAAATTGGGCAATGGGGCCTTTTCGGGTATTATGTATAGAAAATCATTCTGATTTTGAATCGAGCCTTTATCCAACTCGATGTAAATTTTTAAATGGTATAAATAAGTCTCGTTCAAATAAATTAGCTCGTTTTTATCTTCATGAGAAAGAGCATTTATATCAAAATCTCTATGTGCTTCGTTTATAAGGGATTCTTCATCGATTCTATAGAGCTCAAGCTGAAGATCGATTTGGATTTTCTCTTCGGAACAACAGAGATTGCAAAGGAAGTTTTTGAACATTTAAGTTTTTTCACTTGATATTGATTTTTTTTTTACTATTTTTTCAAATTTCATTTTGGTAACATTTTTTTAAAATCGTAAAATTATCAAAAAATCAACCTACAAGAGAGAAAAAACAACTTTTTTAATCGAATTAGAAAAAAGAAAATCTTGGTTTTTAATTATTAAAAAAAAGCATGTCTTATAAATTAAATAAAAAAAAGTCTTCAAAGCTAAAAGCTTTGATGGAGAATAGATTATCAAGAAAATATTATTTGAATAGAACATTTTTCAATTTTATCAACATTTAAATTTTATTGATAAATTATACATCATGAAAAAATCTTTTAATTGTATAACTATATTGCAATATATCTATTGGAGAATAAGGTAAGCTATGCGAGATATGTTATTTTAAAATAATGATTGGAATTTTGATTCCTATTTTTTTCTTTATTCAAATCGTTTTTTATTTATTATTAAAAATCCTTCTATCATGTTCTCTTATAATCAAATATTTAAAATTATTCCCAAAAAAATCATTATATTAATCGCATTCCACCACAATTTCTCCCCAAAAATTGTATAAGACAAAGCTTCAGTTTCATACACTTGTGAACTCTTATAAACTGGAAAAATCGGATTTTCATTCGCAATCATATAAAAAACTTTATAAACTGTATAACTTTCAACTAACCTGATTTCAACATCAATGCTTGTGGAATTATAATAATAGACTCTAAAACAAACATGGGCTTTTTGATCCAAATAATTTAGACAGTTTTTTATTTGATCACCAGTCGGAGCTCTATATGATTTTATAGTGTCATTATAATAGTCTCCTGGGAAATCACTATCTTCCAATGTTTTTGCAGAAGGTTCCATAATGAAATATACAGCTCCATCTTCAGATAAAGTCAAATTTTTAATCAGGATACTTGAATTGTATTTCGATGTGAAAACACCAAAAGAAACATTCAAAAGACTCGGGACTTTAAAAGGGGTTTCAGCATTATTGAGCAGAGATTGATTAAATTGTCTAATCAACTGCAAATTCTTTAGAAAATCAATTCCATACGTCCCCCCACCATTTAAAATATCATCAGAGGCTAATTTAGAGCTTAAATTAAAATATGCATTTATTTTTTCAATAGCTGAATCTTGCTCCATTTCAGGATCTGGAATAAAATAAAGATTCGTTTGATTGGAGGAATAGGAAAAAGATTGGCCAGTGTATTGGAAATGATAGGAAATCGGTTTGAAAACAAAACTACAAGAAGTTCCTTCAGAGCTTACTATTCTATTTTATTAAAAAAATATTTTAGAAATATTTTGATTTATAGAGACAATAGTAAATTAATAGTAAATTTACAAATAAGATTTAGTTTCAAATTTCCTGACAAGGTAGCAATAGAAATTATTAATTTCATCTTCATAAAGGGTTCTATTGTAAATAGCGATGATTTTAGTCAGGTTTTGTAAATCTAACAAAAAAATTAATATGTTAAAAAATTTAATGAATTAAAAAATAATATAAAAAGTCCAAAATTTTCTAAAGAAATTGAATACATTTTGTTTCAAACTTGACATAAGTGAAATTCGACCCCATATCCCTGAATTCATTCCTCGCATACCCAAAAAATTCATATTCTTTAGCAGGAATCAATCCATCAATCGTCAAGGTATTATTAATAGTTTTATTAACTGTATTATTATAAACAATCAAATAATTAAAAATCTCAGAAGGACCATCATCGTAATTATTTGATTGATTTCTCGTCTCAGTAAAATTTCTCTGTAGCAAATATCGTCTAATTTCTTCAGCAGTCAAATTTTTTGAGTTATATTCAGCAGAAACTAACCTCCAGAACACCAAACCATCACAATTTACATTAATAGTCAGAGAAACTGAGGTTCTTTCAATAAAATTTATAGATGAATCGATAATAGGAGGGTTTGTCCGAGATTTATTTTGAAAAACTACATTGATTTGACTATTTGAGAGATAATAAGAATCCGAGTTGAATCCTGTTAAGCTTAAATATATAATTGTGGAGTTGATGCTCATATCAAATTGTTCATTCGTGCAAAAGGCTAAATTTGATAGACTATTGTTTGATAAAAATATTGAAGAGTATGAATTCAATTGATCATCAACAAAAAAAGTTTCACCTACAGCATCATAATCAAGCATGAAATTCAAAATCAGATCAAAATAAGGGGTGCTTGTTATGTTTATTAAATAAGGAAGATTGCAGCCAAAATAATTGACAATAATTTGGTCAGGAACCGTAATTTTGATTGGGTTTGTTGTTAAAAAAAGATAAATTGTTCCAAAATCTTTGTAAATGTTTTGAAACCCAAGTTCTTTTTTTTGAAAGGAAAAAGAATAAACTCCATTGATTAAGTCCCGATCAACTCCGATTTGGAAGTTGCTTGAGAAATCTCCTAAAAGAATAGACAAAGAACTTGGATTGAATGAAAATCCTGTTAAACTAGGATTCAACAAGAGATTATTCACAAATCTTGAACCATTGGAAGGCATGATTTTTATTAAAGGTGAATAGGTTCCTTGAGTCAAAACAAGCTGTTTTCCATTATTTAGGTCAATATCAAGTTCTTTATTGGTAAAACTGATAGGTTTAGCAGAATTCATTTGATATTTTGTATAGGTTAAAATTTGAATTTCAGTTGAATCGAAAATCGATATCAAAAATTTATTAGAGTCTATTTTGATAAGAGATTCTGGAGTAGGAACATTATATAAAGTGATATTAAAAAGAGTGTTTTGGGAGATGGAATTTTCGAAATATCCCTAAATATTAAAAATTAAAATAAAATTTATAATTTTTTTTAATTTACTTTAATTCGTTTGCCTTTTACTGAGCATGAATTCTTTTCTGAAGCGATGATGATTGTCCCAAAGTTATCTATGTAATTGATTTCACATTGAATATTTTCTAAATTTTCCAAAGAAGTGTATTGGCTTGCAAAATTTATAAGATATCCTAAATGTGCAGTTATTGCCAGTTCTTTTAATAAAAGTTGGAATATATGTGTTCCAAAATCTTTAACAACTAAATTATCAACAAAAACATTCATGAGAATCAAATAACTGAAAGGATTCGGTAATGGTTGCACAGTAGGAGGCAAAAGATTCGCAATTTCGCTAAAGGAACCATTTTTAAATTGATCTACACCTACCATTATAGTACTATTAACATATTTTGTTGAAATTCTATTTAAATATTTGGGGTTAACAATCCCATAAACCGTAATATTAAAGGTACTTCCAGCATATAGAAATGTCGGAAAATTGGTTAGTTTCAACCTATAAGGGAAAAGAACATCTGCTTCACAGGAGACCTTTAAATTTCCAATACCACAATAGAGGAATGCATTATCATTATATAAAGATGGAGAAAAAAATTCTGGGAAATTCATATAAATTATTGTTTGATAATCTAAAGAACTTGATAATATTGTGATTTGAAACACATATTCACCAAGATGACCCTCTAAGAGATATTTTGATTCTAATAATATTAAATTAGGTTTATCATTGCCTAATAGTTGCGGAAATGATGTCGTTGAGTTTTCATAACTACTCAAAGTAATAATTTTATCAATGGTTCTCATAAAATAAATTGAAAAAAAAGATTCTGGAGTTGTCAATGGTAATTTAATCCCATTGATCTGAACAATATAGGTTCCTGCTTTGATTAAATTTGTTGGGTTATTTAAGGTTAAAGTCATCAAAGAACGATGGACACTCACCGAAATTATAATAGGATCCATTGTGACATAATTGTAAAATGAAACCTGCAAAGTATCGGAAATTTGATTTTTTTCTAGTAAATCCTCACCTATATCCACTACTATTTTTTCATTTGAATAGAGATTACGAGGAAAATTCGTTGTAATATTCATTTTTGTTACTGAACCTGGATTATAATATTCTAAAGAAATAGCAGTGATAGTATTAAATCTCAATAATGGAGGCAACACAGGAAAGGCTTTTTTCAAATTTTCCATAATATAATTACTAGAAAAATCCCGCACACTAAAATCGATTAAAACACTGCCTGATGCATTTGTATCAATGTCAACACCAACGAAGCTCAAATTGAAATATTTCACATTTGAATTGCTTAAAACACTATTAAAACTCAAAGCCACATTCAAAATATCGTCTGCAGAAGAAATCACCTCACAAGTAAAACCTGAAATCTCATAGGTTGTCATCCCTTTCAAATAACTCAAATAACAAAGATTTGTATGAAAAGTCAATCCAGTTGCTTGCAATCTTAGATTTCCATTAGCAGAAATCCTGTTGTTTGTTTGGAAGGTTATTGTGCAAAATGTGTTTTTCTCACCCTCTCGAAAATCAGTACATTCCAATGCTAACGCTTTCAATTGATTTGAACTATAAGAATTAGCTCCCGAATTGAAAAATGAGTTATAAGTATCGAAAGCTCCGCTTCTTTTAGTGAGATAAATCACGTAATTTGGCAAATCCAGTGTAAATGGATTAAATACCTCATTCAAATACGACACCAAACCTGCATTTAAATGTGCAGTATTTATTAAAGGAATATATAGCAGATAATAATCGAAATTATCCCCTCCGATAAAGTGCAAATTCACAGCAGCGTTTAATAAAGTTCCAAATGCTGTTCCTGTGGAACTAGAGATTCCTTCGACCCATAATTCCCAATTTGTTATGATAAACAAAGCTGATGCGAAGTTAGGGCTTCCATTGCCACGATGACTTGTGCTTGTATAGATTTCTAGTTTAAAGTTATTGATTTGGGCTGCTGCAAACCCTGAATTTTGGATTTGTAAAGCTGTGTTTATATAGTTTGTGCTGAAGGTTTTGACTGGAGAGTATGTCAGTTGGGTCTCTAAATATTGATAGGTGAATTCTGAGCTTGAAGTGACTGTCCCGATGTAAGTTTCATAAGTATAGGTTAAAAACTGATAAATATCAGGCAAAATTATATGGAAATCCGAGGAAATTGTGTCTGGGAGATAAATATTCACTCGATCCCAATCTAAAAAATAGGTAGAAGTCAAATAACTTTGTGAATCTCCTTCTATGTAAATACAGGTGATTTGTAAGTTGGAACCACAGGGAAAAGAAGAGTTTGAAACCAAATTTGAGCCGAATAAATTCTTAAAGTTTTTATAAGAGAAAACTGATATTATTCGTTTGCTTCCAGTGGGTAGTGTGATAGCAGAAAAACCCGCTGATGTCCCTACTAAATTAAGGATTGATGGATAATTATAATTAAATGTTGTCCAACAAAGATCATTGGAGATTGATTGATAGAAATTACTCAGAGTGTTTCTTGTGGGTATGGCCAAAGCTGATAACATTATAAACAACTTAACTGCAGAAAGAGAATCAAAATTCAATCCGAAATAAAATTCGTACAATTTATCTTTATAATTCGAACAATCACTCAAAACAAACCCACCAATCGATACAGTGATAACCGAGTTTGGAAACATATTTGTTCCGATATGACTTATTAATTTCAAATAATAATAATTGCCATAATTAACTAAAGTGCAATTAATTATGGTCGTGATATGACAGATAGGATTTCCTGTGAATTTAATAAATCTACTAAAATAAATCTCTAAAAAAGAATTGGAAGTTGTGTCATCAGAAGAGGGAGTTATTTGAAATTGAAAGGTGTTGGCAGGATCCATCGATAATGTAAAACTTGAAATAATTGAATAAGCGTTAGATTGGAAGTAATATAAAGAGCTTTGGCCTGAAAAAGCAGGGATTGAGCTTTCTGAATTTGTATCAAATGATGCAATAGCGAACATTGATGAATCAACACTAGAGGTTCTGATTCTCATTGTTACAGAAATCATAGTTTTTGCAATTATTGACTTCACATTGGAAATTTTCAAGGTATTTGTTGAATAAATCAATGAAAGTGGTAATGAATTATCATATGCAATAAAACCTGTTAGTGAGACGCTGCCTTTGACTATTTCATTGGTGGAACCAATTATTAGTTTAACATACAAATTATCAGGTGTTATTTTCGTTGATGTGATATTCACTTGAATATATTGTTTTGAATTTTTATAAAATGAACCTGGGGTATTAGAAACTAATGGGATTTTACTTGCTAAACCTAAAGATACGATTAAAGGATTTTGAAGGGTTTCAAGCTGAAGAGAGTTTTCAGAATATTCAATAGCTGAATTTGTATTATAGCTCATGGTGTAAATTTTTAGAAAAATGCTTGATTTTTTGCTTGGATTAAGAAAATTGCGTATCTCTATCACAAATGATCTTCCTTTCTTGAGATCTTCATTGAAAACTAAATATGCTTCCAAGGGAGATTCTATAGTAAAAGAGAGCAAAGATGGAGCTTTATAATCGCTTTTGGTTGCATCATTCTCAAATAGTGTTATATATTTTGGATCGTTTAAAACTGACAGTATATTTTCAGATTTGAAGTTCCAAGGGGAAGTCAAAACTAATTTAATTCTTGGGTTTTCGAATAAATCCACGTTTATTTTGACTGCAATTGAAATTTTTACTTGTTGATTGGGTAAATTATAATTTAAAACATCATCAAATCCTATTAAACTTGTCACCAACATGTTCTCCGATGAGATGTTGTAAGGTATTGATTCAAAGTTTGGATTATAATCATAAACAAAATAAGAAGTTATGTCAGTGGAAGACACTGTTTTCAATTCTAAACCAGAGCCCATTGATGAAATCGGGTTGGGATTAGTCAGTCCTATGATAAATGTATAAGCTGATGTCGATGAAATTGATATTGGTATCAAGATAAATAGAATATTATCTGAATTTGGAACAGAACAAGTTGTCAGGGTATTAGGAAAGTTAGGATATATTGAATAAAAACAGGAATTTGGAGATAATGGCTCAGAGTAATTCGTGAAATTTATCATTAAATAGTTATTTGGTTGGAGGAAAGTGTGAAAACTTAACGTAAAAGTATAAATAGCTGAAAGACCAGAATTTAAAACACTGAGTTTGGTGGGGATCAGAGGATCAATTGAGCCATATTGAAGAGAATGTTGTAGGAAAATGAAAAATAAAACTGTTTTTAAGAGAAATGAGGTCATTTTAAAGTATTAATTTTTTTAATTTAAAAGTGTTTTGAAAAATATTTATCAATATCTTTCTGATTTTTTTTGTTTTTTGTTTTAAATAATTAAGTATTTTGGGTTCAAAAAAACGAAATTTCATCTTTAAGTTTCGAAAAGAAATGAATATTTTATGTTTTAATTGACTAATAATCCCTCATATTTCTTCTTAAACCATTCTTGAGCCTCTTCTAAAGAGACTTTTTGATTTTTGCCTTTATTTTATTAAAAAAGAAAAAATGTTATTTTTTTATTTTTATAATATTTTCTCACCAAGTTCAGATCTGCACCTCCTTCTTAAAACGACTCTTCTTCCAGCTCTGCTCAAAACAACGTAGAAATTCATTCCGAAAATACCTTTAATCAAACAAAAATTAAAGTCCCCCTCCAAAATAAAATCTTATTATCATACCAGTGTAAGGGTCATATTTGATTCCCAAATCAATATGTTCTTGGATTCCAAAGCCAAAATTTCCTTTAAAACACTTAAATTTTAGAGAATTTTTTTAAAAAAATACCTGATTTTGAGAAATTTCTTTTTTTTAATTCATATTCTTTGACTTTCAAGCCTCGATCCAAGATTTCTTCTGCTTTTTTTCCTCTGACGGTACAATGGCAAGCAATTTTCTCGTTTCTTTTAATCCCAAAGCTTCTGATGGTGAATCGAGCTCTAGAAAAGACTGGAGTTTGGCCGGTTAAATCCTCTAAAACTTTTGAAGCTTTGGTTAACTTATCACCAGATTCACCGACGCAGATGTTTAACACCAATTTTTCTATTTTAACATCACGCATTGGATTGTCACGCTTTTGCTTTGGCTTTTGATCCTTTTGAGGTTTTGACATTTTTTTTATTGGGATATAAAGAGATAAAGGATTATTTTTTTTTTTTAATTCTTTGAAGAACTTTGATTAATAAAGAGGGGCTTTGATATTAAATATCAAAAAATAAAAAATATCTTTTCAAAAACATTAAAAGGAATAAAAAAATAATTAAGAAAAAAATTATTTAGATAAAAATAAAAAATTTGAATAGAAAAAAGACAAATGAAAAATGGAAAAATGAAAAAATTTTTGTTTGACTTATTTTTATCATTTTTTAAAAATTTATTTTGTAAATTTATTTTTTTAATTTTATTTTTTAT
>JFJP01039000.1_pt1 | contig 14836 bp, 10 predicted proteins | sample 431651 | NCBI WGS metagenome assembly JFJP01 (sample SAMN02602958, study PRJNA72255) | Microbial mat metagenome, whole genome shotgun sequencing project. | biome: fresh water; feature: sink hole; material: water; isolation source: purple microbial (photo- and chemosynthetic) mats found in...
GTGTGGAAAAATTATCGAGAAAGCGCTGGCTCGCGGGATTTTGATTTTAGGGGGCGGGAGGCATCACAATGTGCTTACATTTTGCCCGCCACTGATTATTTCAAAGGAGGAAGTCGTATGGACATGCGATGTGATAGAGGAAATATGGAGCAGCGTGTGATTGGCGTTGTACGGAGAGCATTTTTGCTGTGTGCATTTGTTCTTTTTGGTGTGTCGCCAGTTTGGGGTGAGCTAGAGGAACAGCAGTCACTAGGTGACGGAGGCGATTTTGATAAAGCCAAGCGGATGGTCGAGAGCTCATTTTCGTATTTCGAATCTGGTAAATACGATGAGGTTCTACAAAAGTTGTCCACGGCTGAAAGGATACATTCTGGAGTGCCCGAAATGTACAACCTCCGTGGCGCAGTCTATTCGCAACTGAAACAGTGGGATCAAGCAAAAACCTCGTTCGAGAAGGCGCTGGAGCTGCGCCCGTCGTTTTTTCCGCCGCGATTTAATTTGGCAGAGATTTTGTTTATGCAAGGGCGGTATATTGAAGCGCGGAAACAGTTTCAGCTTATAGTTTCGCAGATGCCTGCAAACGACATCGTGATGTTCAAGCTGTATTTGACTTATCTGATGGTTGACAGCGATGTGACCGAGGCTATGCGGATGCGCGACGCATTTCCTTTTTCTGGGGAAAGCCCTTTGCGGTTCTATGTTTTGGCTGCGTGGGAGTTTCGTCGTGGTGATCTGGAAATGGGCAAAAAATTGGTGGAAGATGCCAAGAAACTATATCGGACAGAGGACAATAAAATTTATTTGGCGGCCTTCAAAGATTTGAACTGGTGAATCTCCTTTGAAAATAGAAGGGAGCGGCGGCATCTTGCCGCCGAAAGAAGCAGGCAAGGATGCCCGCACCACATGTTCATCCCTTGCGGCGTTCGAGGAACGGGGTGACTCACCCACTTTTAATCACACCCGGCTGCGTGGCTGCGTGTGCGCACGAGCTTTTTGCTTGATCTTGGTGGGCGGCTCCAATAGTCTGCGGACTGCTTTGCGAGTTGCTGTTGTGCGACGATATTGAGATGCAGTTCGTTTGTGTGGGCCAGTTTTCAATCTAGGTATTCGGACGGCTGAAAATGGATGGGTGGCTGAGTGGTTTAAAGCACTCGACTTGAAATCGAATGTGTGCTTATACCCCACCGTGAGTTCAAATCTCACACTATCCGCTCTCTTTTTAGTTGTGGCGAGTGCCGTGCTGTGCTGCGGAAATTTCATGGGCTAGTTAAAATAAATGACAGAGGATCAAGACCATCATTTCATGGGTGAGGCATTGAGGCAGGCCAAAAAAGCCTTTGCCGCAGACGAGGTGCCTGTCGGTGCCGTAGTCGTTTTCGAGAACCAAATCATCGCCAAGGCTTACAACCAAGTTGAGCTTTTGAAAGATGCCACCGCCCATGCTGAAATGATCGCTATCACTCAGGCTGCTGCTGCACTGGGAAACTGGCGTCTGACTGGGTGCGACCTTTATGTGACCAAAGAACCGTGCCCAATGTGTGCAGGCGCAATGGTGCTTTCGCGTTTGAGAAAAGTTTTTTACGGGGCGCCAGATGCTAAATCGGGGGCAGCGGGTGGATGGATAAACCTTTTGAACGAGACGCGTCTGAACCACCGTTGCGAAACTGCCCAAGGGCTTCGCCAAGATGAGTGCGCCGGGCTACTTGTGGAATTTTTCAAAGCGAAAAGGGCGCTTCCCTGAATGGCCGGAGACTTGCGGTTGGACTCTGCGCCAGTCAAAAAAAAGGTGCTTGATTCAGGGTTCTGCGCGTGTGGCATTTCTGCCTCAGGCAAAGTTCCAGAAAAAGACTCTACTCGCCTGCAAGAATGGCTTGCTTTGGGGCATCAAGCATCCATGTCTTGGATGGCGCGCAATGCCCACAAACGCGCCGCTGCTGACCTTGTTTTGCCCGGTGCCAGCAGCGTGGTTTCAGTCGGTTTTTTTACTGGGCTTGCAGGAGCCGGAGAGTGCCGTGCTGGGCGTGTCGCCTCTTACGCACTGACGCCCGATTACCATTCGCTGATGCTGGAAAAATTAGACGCCATCGCATCATGGATCGGCGAGGCCTGGGGTGGCGTCTCCCGCACTTATGTTGATACGGGTCCAGTTCTCGAACGCGCATGGGCTGCACAGGCAGGCTTGGGCTGGATCGGCAAAAGCTCCATGCTCGTCTCAAAGGAGTTTGGCACATGCCTAATGTTGGGAGAGATCATAACCACAGTCCCATTCGCCACGGACGCCCCAGAGAAGCCTCGCTGTGGCAGTTGCAGGCGTTGCATGGAGCGATGCCCTAGCGGTGCTTTTTCTGAAGCTAGACTTCTCGATAGCCGCCGCTGCTTGGCATTCCTTACCATCGAAAACAAAGGCGAAATACCAGTGGAGTTCAGAAGCAAAATGGGCGACCGCATTTTCGGCTGTGACGAGTGCCAGCAAGCCTGTCCGTGGAACCGTTTTACCGACTCCTGTCCAGCGCCCGCCATGAAAAAAGAGTGGCCGCCAGATGGTGCGGGTGTGACTGATTTGCGCGGTTGGTTGAAGCTCAACGAAAATAATTTTCGCGAAATTTTTAAAAATTATCCAGTGCTGCGGGCTGGCCATAGAGGTTTTTTGAGAAATGTCTGCGTCGCACTTGGAAATTGCGGCACAGAGCAGGATTTGCCAGAACTAGAGCGCATGACACAGGCAGGAGACGGGCTCATAGCCGAACACGCCTCATGGGCTATCGCTGCAATACGGCGTAGAGTTTGTTGGCCCCCTATTGGCCTATAACACAAAAATTTGCGAACCTTTTTGTGTTATAGGCCACTAGCACCTCGCAATTCGATTTCATCCCATTTCCTTATCCACAATTTTCTTTCCCAGAGGCTTCAGGATGTCTGAATCTGCACCAAAACAGACAAGTCCACGCTGTTCTTCGAAGACCCCGCGTTTTTCTAAGTTTTTCAAAAATTTAGGAAAAGATGAAATTTTTGCTTGTCTTGTTTGGTGTATTGCCCCAAAAAGGCAAGCATGTCCAACCTCAAGGCAAGGAAAAGGTCAGCAGCACCATTGTGTGTCGGGGTTATCTTGCTGTCCATGGTATCAATTTCATTCTCACAGGAAGCTCGTTTGGGCGATGTGATGGATGTATCGAAAACGCCCAAGAAACAGGCGTCTTCTAAACCTGAGCCAGCTAAGGTGTCAGCACCACAGGAAAGCGATAAGCTCAGCCAACTTTTGCAGTCTGAAATGAGCCGTCGCCAAACGCTTGTTGCCGATTGTCAGCGGGCTGTGAAAGACGGACAACTGCTTTATTCCGCTGGTGATTTTGCCGCTGCGGCAGACCGTTTCCGTTTCGTGATTGGGAACTTGCCCAAATCCCCGCAGACGAGAAAAATTTATGAGGAGTCCGTGATTGGATTAGTAAACTCCGACACGAAGTTGGCCGAGAAAGCGATGGCTGACAAACGCTATGAGCAGGCGGGGAGTCACGCGGCCGAGGCGCTAGGCTACATGCCTGAAAACACCAAGCTCAAAGAGATCGTCAGCCAAGTGGACAAGCAGATCAAGCCTAACACAACTATTCCGTTGCACGCCCACACGCCAGAGGGGACGCCTGAAGTCATGACTCCTGATTTCATGCAGCGCATTGAAAAAGTCAACGAGTTGGTTTTCGAAGGGGACAGCCTTCGCGACACGGGGCAATATTTGAAAGCTGAAGACCGTTACAATCAAGTGCTACTCCACGATCCATACAATGAGACTGCGCGGGAACGGCTCAAGCGTCTTTCTGATCTTAAACTCAAGTACTATAAAGATGCCAAGCAACATACGCGGCAGGAGATGCTTTATGAAGTGACGAAGGCTTGGAGTAATCCCGCTACGCCAAAGAAAGATGCGAAGTCGGGTGTTGATGCGGAGACATCTACGAGCATCACACGTGTGGCGCAGATGGAAGAAAGGCTTAACTCGATCGTGGTGGATAGGGTATCGTTCGAGGATTCGACAGTTGAAGAGGCTGTGCAATTTCTGCGCCTCAAATCAAGAGAGACAGATTCTGGCGGGATAAATTTTGTTCTCAAATCGGCCACCACACCTGCTGCCGCTCCAGCTACGGGGACAGCAACGGCTGCTCCTGCGGTTGCCGCGCCAGCACCTACGGCAGCTCGTAAGGTAACTGTTACGGCCACTAATGTGACATTGGCATCGTTACTCGAACTCATCGTCAAGCAGGCTGGGTATATTTATCAGGTGCAAGAGTACGCGGTCTTGGTTGCGCCAGAGACAGAAAATTTGGATGTTCTCTACACCCGTGAATATCAGGTTCCCGCAGGTTTCTTTGGAACGCTAAAGGGTGGTGATGCAGCGGGAATGCGCGATGCAGTTAAGAAAAAATTGGAAAGCAATGGTGTTAAATTCGAAGGTAACGCCTCAGCCAGCTTCTTGCCGAGCAACAACAAACTGGTGGTCAGGAACACGATTGGAAACTTGAACCTCGTTCAGAGCATCATCAATGCAGATAGCAAAACTATACCGCAGGTTTTGGTCGAGACCCGTTTCATGGAAGTGAACCAATCCGACTTGGACGAATTGAGCTTCCGCTGGAATATCAACCGCCAGAATAGGCACATTCTTGATCCTGATGTTGGCACCACGCAGAGAACGCTTACTGATACACCTGGGATCAGGTCATCGGCTCCGAATACAGGTCAGGCTAACCCGCCATACGGAGATTTCCAGTTGCCGAGAGAAATGGCTGTTGGCAATGGTGGATTGACCGCCAACGGTTTGGACACTCTTCTTAATGCAGCAGCAGCCGGGTTTGGGCCGATAGGCCAAACAATGCAGAACGCATTCCGTCTCACGGGCGTAGATTTTGAGATGCTCATTTATGCTTTGTCGCAAAAGACTGGCACGGACTTGATGGCTGCGCCGAAAGTTGTTACAAAGAGCGGGCAGCAGGCCGAAATTAAAATCATCCGTGACTTTATGTACCCGGATCCGAACTCAATCACGCCTCCCACAGTTGACCCGAACATATCGCAGTTGCCAGGCGGCGGACAGTACCGACTCGTGACCCCGTCCACGCCTTCCACATTTAAAAGTGAGACGGTCGGCGTGATTTTGACTGTGAACCCTTCTGTCTTTCAGGATAACCAACTCATTGATCTGAAGCTAACGCCGCTGGTCAGGGAATTTGAGGGGTTCATAAACTATGGGAGTCCAATTAATGCTGTTGACTTGAATTCAGGCCAGTCTGTGAAGCAGACGGATAACTTTATCAACACGCCCGTCTTCAGCGTGAGGCAGATGAGCACAAGCGTGACAGTGCCAGACAAGCAGACCGTGATGCTTGGCGGAATGATCCGCGAAGACAGACAAGTCATCAACGATAAAATACCAGGGCTGGGTGATGTTCCGATGCTCGGCAGGCTTTTCCGTTCCAAGGTTGAGCAGACAATCAAAAAGAATCTTTTGATTTTTGTGACATGCACCATCGTCAAGCCAGATGGTTCCCTCTGGAATCCGATCAACTTGGAGGATTCGCAAAACTTCAACAATTGGCCCAAGTTCACAAATGTCAGGAGAGTGCAGCCAGCTTTGCCGCCTTCGCCCAAGTTTTCGCCGCGCGAAGAGCTGAGGCTTGAAGATTCTAAGGGAGCGTTGAAAGGAAAATGAAAACCATGTCGCAAACAAGCAAACAGGCGGGAGATTTCATGTTCGTAACGCATGTTGTAATGAAAAAGTTTTTACTGAGTTCGGTAGTACTAGTGGCGGCAGCATCGGTATCTTCTTTCGCACAAGAGAGCGCAAAAAAAGAGCAGCCCAAGCCTGCGCTTTCGGCTTTTGATCAAACGCAAGCCACATCTCAAGCTGCCATAATCAAAAAGCAGGAGTCTATTTTCAAAGCTAACGCAGCACTCAAGGCAGCCGATGATCTTTTCATCAAAGAGCAGTTTGTCCCAGCACTGGAAAAATACAGGGAAGTGATGACTATGCTTCCTACGCCCGCCCCTGCAACCGCAAAAATACAGAACCGCGCCTATGACGGTGCCGCAAGTTGTTTGCTGAACATGGCGCGCGAAGATGTTGCCACTGGTAAACTGGACTCTGCGAGGTCTCGCTGCGATGAGGCTCTCTCTTTTGCACCCGATAACGACAAGGTTAAAGAAGAGCGGGCTCGGCTCTACGCCAAAATGGGTATTGAGCTTGATGTATATGGGAAGCCGCGACTAGAAGAAAATCCGGCGGTGACTCCTTCACACCTTAAAAATATTGTTGATGTCCGTGGTCTGCTCAATGAAGGCACCGAGCTAATGAATGCTGGACGCTACGATGAGGCTGAGAAGAAATTCCAAGAAGTTTTGAAAACTGATTTGGATCCGTTCAATAGTGCTGCACGCAAAAAGATGGAAGAGTTGATATTGAAGAAGAGACGCTACGCAGACAAAGCCCGCGAAGTGACTCGCGAAGTCCGCATGGCCGATATTGACCGTGCGTGGGAGACACCAATTCCAGGGGTCAACCTCCGTTCCCAGCCGAATGCACAGGTGGCCACTATCAGCCGCTCTAATGTTGCACAGACAGAGCGTAAGCTGAAGACACTGATATTGCCGCAGGTTTCGTTCGAGCAGGCGTCCATAGAAGATGTAGTCAACTTCTTGCGTGCGAAAAGCAATGAGCTTGACCCACAAAGCCCAATTAACTTCGTCATTAACTTGGCTGGCGAAAAGGGTAATGAAATCTCGCTCTCAATGCACCAAGTTCCAATGATCGAAGTGATTCGCTACGCTACACAGATAGCAAATCTCAAATACACGATACAAGAGCGCATGGTCACAGTTGTTCCATTCACGGCATCTACGGAAAATGTCATCACGAAAGATTACATCGTTCCGCCTGATTTCTTCGCCGTGAGTGAAAAAACGGATTCTGGCGATACTTCTTCAAGGGGGCGTCGTTCATCATCGTCAACAACTCGCTCGCTGACTGACAAGGTTGTCTTGGAGCGAGATGTGGATGTCCGTCAGATGCTGATAGACAAAGGTGTCAACTTTGACGCCAAAGGTGCCACCGTCAGCTTTAACCCAAACAACAATTTGATGCGCGTCAGCAATACACCAGAAAACATTGAGCTTATAGAGGCATTGGTGGGGCCAGTGACCGCCACACCTGTGCAGGTGGAAATCGAGGCGAAGCTGATCGAGCTTAACCAGACGGATTTGGATGAAATTTCTACAGGGATGAATGTTGTCAAGGACGGTAACTACACTCAAAGTTCTGGCTCGCCGCTCCCTACACCTCTCCCAAATGGGGAGTCTTATGCCGATGGGATGGACGGGTTTAACCAAATGAAAGGTTTGCGATCCAATTCAGCACTGCAGCAGAACAGGGTTGACGGGCTTTTAGCTAGGGGTCTTCAAGCACCTTCAACTAATAATTTGAATTTCCAAGCAAAAGTGCTGAACTATAACTTGGATGTTTTGGTTCGAGCGTTGTCACAAAAGAAATCAATTGACCTTTTACAGGCACCAAAAGTTAGGGTAAAAACAGGCGAGAGTGCCAAAATCGAGATAGTCCGTAAGTTTCAATATCCAGAATCGTTTACGGCTCCTGTTTTGCCTGCTGCACAGAGTGGAAATGCGCCTATAACGGCTCCACCAACGGTGACACCTACTCAGCCTTCTGGTTTCAAAGAAAAAGATATTGGCGTGACGCTTACAGTTACACCTCAGGTTTCAGGGAACATGATTGACATGACACTGACGCCTAATGTGACAGATTTTGAGGGTTTTATTAACTACGGCACACCTGTTGATGTGAATGTTAGTGGACGTTCGATGAGGTTGACGGAAAACTATGCTAATGTGCCTGTTTTCAGCACTAGAGGTGTGACTTCAAATGTGCTGGTTCAAGATGGTAGAACAGTTGTTCTTGGCGGATTGCTCAGGGAAGATATTCAAAAAATTGAAGACAAAGTGCCACTTCTCGGCGACATTCCTGTCTTAGGGCGCATGTTCCGCTCCAAAGTAGATCAATCCATCAAAAAGAACCTGATGATTTTTGTCACGCCCCGTTTGGTGAAGCCTACTGGCGAGCTTGTTAACGAAATTGAGCCGCCCGTGATTTCTGCCAAGAAAACGGCTAGTGCAAGGTAAAACCGAATAGTTTGCATAGTCCTGCAATCTTGGTCAGGGCACTGTCTTGAAGAAGTAACAGGAAGAAGTGGCTAGCGACAAGGGGAATACGCGGAGCGGGATGAAATCGAATAACGAAATCGAAAACGAATTTCGAAAGGAAGAAAAAAGAGATTTAACCACATAGAGCACATAAATCACAAAGGAAGATTTTGTGATACAGTCCATTTTTGTGCCCTTTGTGATCTTTGTGGTTAATAATCTTCTTGGCGTCTTTCTCTCTTGGCGTGAGAAGAAAAGAGATTTAACCACGAAGGGCACGAAACACACGAAGGAAGAGGGAACTTTTTCAATCCTCAATCTGGGCATAATGATCAGTTTGGAATTTGCCTGGAGATTGTCTGCGACCCCCAAAAAGTCGGCTTTGAGTTTTTCTATATTACCAAAAGAATTGTTCATAGCTGAGACCGACTAGACCACAGAATGAATTGCCTAAGCGGGAATGAAAAGTCTTTTTATCCAAATTCTCTTCTCCGTGTCTCTGCGCCTCCATGGTGAATTTCCTCCCATTTTCATTTCTCATGATGTTTGCGGAACAGGCTATTTTCTATCCTTTTCGGAAAGCGGCGGGGTTGGTGCCTGTGTGCCGTCGCAGGGCGCGGCTGAAATATGCGGGATCGTTGAACCCACAAATACGGGCGATTTCTGAAACGGGGAGACGCGTCTCTTTCAACAGGGAGAGAGCTTCTTGGATGCGGCGTGCCACGAGGAAGTCCACCAGCGTAATCCCGTGCGCCTGATGAAATGCCCGGCTCAGCGTGGAGCGGTTCACGCCTATTTTTTCTGAGACGGTTTGCACGGAAAGTTGCGGGTCGGAAAAACGGAGCCTGATCAGTTCTGCTGCTTCGTGTGCGATTCCTTTGCTGGCACTTTCCGCCTCTTTGCCCGAGGCGAGGGCGAAGATTTTGTAGGCTGTGGCACTGGCGCGGCGTTGGGCCGAGGCCGTGATACCGCGAATTTCTTCGCCCAGTTCCTTGTAGAGATATTCGGGGCAGGCTCCCGGTCGAGTTGCCGCCCTGCCGAATCCGAGTGAGCGGACGATTCCTGTGGCGAGTGTGCCGTCCACGGTCAACCACCAGTAGCGCGATGGCTTTTTTGCTGTGATCAGCAGGCGATCACCAGGGGAAAGCACCGACGCCCCTCCTTCGGTAACAGTCCAAACTTTTTTCTCGGCACGGATTTCTAGTTCTCCGTTCAATATCCAGATCAGGTGGACAAAATCTATGCTCTTGTCCACATCGGTCCACCCTTCTTTTACACCGTAAAACCCAATGCTGCGGACGCTCATCGGCAGGGGCGCAGAAGCGATTTTTGCGGGACGGAAGAGGATGTGGCTTTTCTCGATAAAGAGCGAGTGCGAGTGCGCGGAAGGACGGCGAAAGAGAGACTTTTCAGTCTGTTTTATCGGTCTGGACGACTTGTTTTTTAAGATCACAATAATCCAAGTATTAGCACAACGCTCCCGTTGATTTCAAGAGAGATATGGGCGATTATTTTCTCACAAACAAAAAAAGGAAAAGCACAAGATGAAAACTATTTTGACTGTAATCGGCGGCGGCAGCGTTAACTGGATGCCCACTCTCATGCGGGATGTTTATATGCTCGATTCTCTGGAGGGTGGAGAAATACGACTCTTTGATCCTTGCACCGAAAGAACAGATGCCATTGCTGGAATGCTTCGCCAATTCAACAAACAGCAGAACAAAGACTTCAAAATCACGGTTCACACAGACCGCAAGGAAGCTTTGGCAGGCGCAAAAATCGTCATTTCCACTTTCTCTCCTGGCGGCATAGACGGTCTCCACTACGACCTCGAAGTGCCAGTCAAATACGGGATTGTCCAACCGGTTTCTTGCACGATCGGACCCGCTGGTATTTCCAACGCCATCCGCACGGTGCCGGAGGCTTACGAGCTGGTGCAGGACATGGAGGCTGTCTGTCCTGGCGCGTGGCTTTTGAGTGAAACTAATCCCATGACCGCAGTAACACAGGCGATGAACGCTGCGGCGAAAACGGTCAAGGTGATCGGGATGTGTCACGAGTTCCACGCTTTCGGGGAAATTTCCCGTGCGATTTTCGGATTCAACCCGCCCGAAGAACTCAATCTTTACGATTACCTCTACCGTTGGCTTCCAGAACAGGGCTTGGACTTTACGGTTTGCGGAATCAATCATTTCATCTGGTTGACCGAAGCGAAACTCAATGGCAAGGACGCGCTCGACATTCCCCGCGAGTATGCGAGCAAGAACCAGTTACGACTCGCCAAGTCTTCGTGGAAATCGCCTTTCGATAACTGGGCACCGCGCACCAGCGAGGATGATTTTAGCATCTACCCTTGGGACAACGAATGGCAGGCGAAGCTCGAAGCGTGTCGCACTTGGGGCTTTCTTTCCATCGGGGGAGACCGTCACCTGATCGAGTTCATCCCAGCACTTTGCAATGTTCGCAACGGGTTCGGCATGCAATACGGAGTGAATAAAACCACGGGCGACCACCGCAAGCACCTGATGGAAATGCGTCTAAAAACCATCCAAAACTATGCGAGTGGTGCGGAAAGCATTGAGTGGAAGAAGAGCCCCGAAGAGCTAACTTGCGTGATTCAAGGCATCCTCGAAAACAAACCCATGCCCTGCATCGTGAATTTGCCGAATACGGGGCAAATCGAAAACTTGCCCATGGGTGCCATCGTTGAAACCTTTGCCACGGTGGACGGTCAGCGGATCACTCCCAAACCCTCGCGCAAACTCCCCGAAGTCATGGCGGTCTGGGCGCGGCTCCATCTCGCTGTCGTGGATCTGACGGTCAAAGCGGGGATGGAAGGGAGTCGGCAGCACTTGGTCGAGGCTCTCTCGCTCGACCCGCTTTGCGGGCAGATGGATTTCCGCGACATCCCGAAATTGGCGGACGACATCCTCAGGGCAACGCGGAAATGGTTGCCGAGATTTGGAGGAGGGAAGAGCTGAGGAAGAAGTGGAAAGCGACAAGGGGCAAGCGACAAGGGGAAGACGCGGAGCGGGAGTGAAATCGAATAACGAAATCGAAAACGAATTTCGAAAAGAAGACTCAGAAATTATGAGTTTTAAAACTCTCAAGTCTTGCTCTGCGTCTCTGCGCCTCTGCGGTGAGGAAAATCGAATAACGAAAGGAAGGCGCAGGGTGTAAGAACGGAGTTGGGTATCTTACTGAGAAATGGATGTCATGAAAAAACAAGAAAATGTCATTAATGAGGAAGACTTCTCTGTTTGGAGAGATAAAGTATAAAGTTGTAATCGTATGAAAGCATTATTTAACGGTGGAACCAGCAACAGCAGTAGCACCTGCGTCCGGCTGGATTTTCCGTTTTTCCTCAGAGATGGCAAGTCGGCTCATTTTATGAATACCGACAACCTGCGGTTTGAAAAACAAGGAAAAAATAATATATGAAGAACCGATTACTCCGATTTTTGAATCTCCTTTTTCTGTCCTTCGCCGCTGGCAATTTTGTCTCGGCTGCCGAGGCTCCTCTCCCCGACTATCGCGAAGAGTTGAAAAAGACGGCTCCGTGGCTCGATGAAATCAAGGTCAGAAAAGATAATCTCTGGCGTCCCAAATACGATGGGGCAGAGAAAGAGACGAAAGCTAGTAGGACTAAGATCGTTAGCTATGCGGGCAAATGGACGCGGCACAACTACGGCGGGCACGATGGTCTTGTGGGTTCGTGCGGCTGGCGTTACGCCAGCTCCACATTCACTCCCAGAAAGAGGCCAGACGAAATAGCTCAGTTCATTTTTGACACCTACGATGTGGACGGCGACGGCGATAAAAAAGACGATTTCGTGTTCTCGCTCGTGCATAGCATGGATGTGCCCTTGAGCATTCCCAAGTGGCCTGCCGCCTCAATGTTTCCCGAAATTCTCAACGGCGTTTTCTATGGGGGGATGACGATTTATACTGCCAACAACGATGCCTCTAAGATCACCAACTACCTCTACGAAATGGGGGTCAATCCCGACCACAGCTCCACCTTTTACGACACCCGCGCCGAAGATCATCCCATCAACGGGGCGCGACACTCTAAAAATCCTGGCAGTTTCCTCAAGCACTATGTGACGATGCTCTGGAAGAAGGAGGATTTTCTCAACGGGGGAGACAAGGCGCGGGTCAGCTTCGATGACTCCAGCCGCTTGGCCTTTCTTTGCACTCGTGGCTACTGGTATGGGTGGAACGACATCCGCTATGTGGTTCAAAACGGGGAGGTCTTTTATATTTCTGAAATCCTCCCCGAGATTCCGGACTATGCGTTTAAGGATGCCACCCGGCTCAAGAAAAAGTCCGGGTATCTTCCCATTGGGTATCCCACCAAGCTGACTTGGGCGGTTTACAAACCGGAAGGTCACAAGGTGGATTTTGATCCTACCAAGGCGGAATTCAAAAAGGTCAACTTCGATGATGTGCGCGTCGTGGGATGGTATCTTTCCAAAACCGATAACTCCAACGCTCAGACCCACTCCAAGTGGTATGGCTTCGATTGCGATGCGGTGGTTCATCGCCCCGCCTCGGTTCCAAGTCCCAATATCTCCATGAAAGAGGTGAAAGAGGGCAAACTGCCCCCATTTTACATGAGCCTCACCGAAGTGCCCTACAAGCTCTGGCAAGAGGTCATCTACAAGTGGGGCGACAGCCCTCACTATGTGCTCGAAGGGCGTTATGTGTATGACAAGAGCGGGAGCATGGGCAGCATGGCTTACGGCAAATGCGAACATTCGCACGATGAGCCGCTGACCGACATCACATTCTACGATGCCCTGGCTTTGTGCAACACCCTGTCCGAATACGAGGGGAAGACGCCCGTTTATTACACGGATCCCGAAATGAAGACCGTTTTCCGCAACCAACATCTCTGGACGCGAGCCAACTACAACGGAAAAGGCATTGTTGAGTCGCGCAATTTTGTGAATCCCACGATTCATACCGTCCCGATCCCCAAGATTTTTGCCAAGTGGTCTGCCGACGGACACCGTTTGCCTACATCCGCCGAGTGGTCGGCTGCGGGCGGCAAGGCTGAAGGCGAAAGGCGGAAGGCGGAAGGAACTGCACCGGTAGGGACAAGTAAACCGAATGCCAAGGGCTTTTACGATCTGGGTGGCAATGTCAGCGAGTTCGTCTGGAGCTTTGGCGATGTTTACGACCCCGCCCAAGACCCGGAGGTGTTGGCTTTGGGGGGGAACTTCTTGCCAGAGGGTCAGACGGTTTCTCCCTACGGCGACCGTCCTTGGCAGGGCAGCGGTGCTATCGGAGTCCGGCTTGTTTGTCGGAATGCCGGATTGCCCGCCCCAGACTCGTCTGCCGATGCGGGCAACGCCACCGTGCTAAAAGCCAAGAAAGAGACTGTCATTGGCAAGAAAGAGGCACCGAAAGTTTCGCAAGCACTGATTCCGATGGTCAATCTCCCGGCAGGTTCGTTCGTGCGGGGTTCCGATAAAAAAACGGTGAAAATCGCTGCCATGCATTACGCCAAAACGAACACGACTTACGACCAATGGAAAACCGTGAAGCAATGGGGTGAGGCGAACGGCTACGACTTCAACCACAGCGGCGACATGGGCAGCATGGCGTGGTTTGATTTCACCCATCACCCCGATGAACCTGTGACACACATTCAGTGGTTTGATATGATCACTTGGTGCAACGCTCTTTCCGAAATGGAAGGACGCACGCCCGTCTTTTACGAAGACGAGGAGTGCGCCAAGGTCATCCGCAAAGCTTTTCATTTCAAGCCAATCAAACTCGATGCATGGGATTTGATCGCGGTGGATTTACCGCCGGAGTTTAAGGACTTTCCTTACAGTCTCTCCGATGCACGCGGTTCATCCCCTTTTATTTTTTCCCGATGGGATGCGGATGGCTACCGTCTCGCGACCGATGCGGAATTCGAATACGCCACACGAGGCGATGCCAAAACAAAATTCCCTTGGGGCGATGACGAAAAACAAAAGGACGAATTCGTCTGGCATCTTGAAAATTCCAGTGGGCGCACACACAAGGTCGCCCAAAAGAAACCCAACGGCTTCGGGCTTCACGACATGCAGGGTTTGGTGTTTGAAGTGCCCTTTTCTTCCTCAATGAACAAGGACAAAGATCGCCCTTACGCCCTCGATTTGGACAATCCGATCAATTCCCAATTTTCCATTTACAAAAAAGACAAAAGCGTCAACCAGCACCTTGCCTATCGCGGCCTTCTGGGTGGCCCCTCCTTCCTTCACGGAAGCGTGGTGATTAACGGTAGGGGCGGCATCTATTCGGAAAACAACCCCGAAATCCATGCCACGCACTATTATCCAGATGTGAGCTTTCGTGTCGTCCGCTGCGAAGCGGGCACCCATCCCCGCGACGGTTTGCGTCCGCTCGCTGAAGAGGAAATCATTCAGCACTTGAAAATCGAAAAAAACAACTGGTTCGAGTTTGGTAAATGAAACTAGTGGCCTATAACACAAAAATTTTCGTATGAGTGACGATCAAAACAGCCTAGCATCGAGGCGCAAGGAGGGAGGATATCCGTTGCGATACCTGACCGACGCGCAACAAAGAGGACGGGCTGTTTTTATCGCCATCCTTCGGACAGTCGCGGGGAGGGGCGTTT
>JFJP01039001.1_pt1 | contig 14836 bp, 7 predicted proteins | sample 431651 | NCBI WGS metagenome assembly JFJP01 (sample SAMN02602958, study PRJNA72255) | Microbial mat metagenome, whole genome shotgun sequencing project. | biome: fresh water; feature: sink hole; material: water; isolation source: purple microbial (photo- and chemosynthetic) mats found in...
AATTTAAAAGAACCAATACGATTAAGATAGTCTGCCTAAATAAAGTGTATTAAATTTATATGTGACAAATCTTACCTTTTAATTTAAGTTTTATATGAAGAATGTAATTAGAAAAGCAGGTTTAATTATTATTATGTTTCATTCTTGCTATTTTATGCAAGCAAACACACATATAGTAGTCTCAGGAAATGAGTTTAAATCTGTTCTGGAAATAGTAGAAGCGGGCGATACCATTATATGGAAAAGCGGGGTTTATTCAGATGTTGATTTATTTGTTGGAAAAAGCAATCTGGTGATTATGGCAGAAGTATCTGGTAAAACTATCTTTACTGGATCATCAAGCGCATATTTTGCGGGTAGTTATATTACATTTAGTGGCTTTCAGTTTTTAAACGGAAATATTGGAGCAAATCATTTAATTAATGTCTCAGGTAGCCACAACCATTTTACTCAAATGAATATTAAGGGGTACTATTGTGCAAAGTACTTTGTTATAGGTGCTGAATCGCAGTACAATTTACTTACCTATTGCAATTTTGAAAGCCGGGCCTTTATTGGCAATGAAAATATACTTTCCATATTGGTAAGCGAAAACACACCCGGATACCATACCCTACGTTACTGTTCGTTTAAAAACTTTGAAGGTCCGGGAGGTGATTTTGGCACCGAACCCATACGTATTGGTTTGAGTACTATGGGTGAGTTTATTAGCCGGTCTACTGTTGAATATTGTTATTTTACGCAATGTAGTGGCGATAGTGAAATTATCTCGAATAAAAGCCGCCAAAATGTTTATCGCTACAATACCTTTGAAGATAATCCTTATGGTGAATTGGTTTTAAGACATGGTGATGAAGGTGTAGTATATGGCAATTTTTTTATTCATGGAGCCGGTGGTGTCAGGATTAAGGAAGGGCAACATCATGTAATTTTCAACAATTACTTTTATGATATAAAGGACGAGGCAATTTATTTAATGAACTATGTTGTAGATCCTTTAAGTGATATAACCTTTGCTTACAATACCTTCATTAATTGTGCACCCTTAGAACTTAATGGGTCGGGAAGTTATTCACCTACAAACATTACTTTTGCAAACAATATTTTTGCGAACCCTAAAAGTAGCCTGTTTACCAAAGAAACAGGTACCGAAAACTGGATAGGAAATATTGCTTTTGGCTCTCTTGGAATGACCCAGCCCGAAGGAATAAGGGTAGCCGATCCCAAGTTGATACAAAATAGCGATGGATACTATGGATTGAGTGAAGGCAGCACAGCAATTGATTCAGCGCAAGCGGGCTATCCCGATTTACCTAACTACTCAGGAATGGGTATCGATTACTTGGTAGAAATGGATTTGATGCAACAAGCACGACCATCGGATATTGCATTAAAAGATATAGGCTGCAACGAATTTCCCCAAAATGAAACAATTAAGCCTTATGTGAATGAAAAAAATACAGGACCCTCTTATTTATTCGATACTACTGAAGTTTATATTGAGGTAATAAGGGAGGGTGAAGGCTCTGTCACAATTGAACCTGCGGGCGGAATTTATAAAAAGGGAACAGTAATTACTCTAACAGCCGAACCAACTATATATACTGAATTTAAGGAGTGGGGAGCTGATTTAAAAGGGAGCAAGAATCCTGATACTCTGGTTATGAATAGTAATAAAAAGGTTATAGCATATTTTGACGCACTACCTTTGCATAAAGTGGAATTTTATGTTTCAGGTTTGGGTCATGTGGATGTTGAACCTCCCGGTTGGAATTATTTGGATAGCACTTGGATTACTTTAACTGCTGTACCCGATTCGGGTTATATTTTTAAGAATTGGACCGGAAATATTGTTGAAACAGCAAACCCGTTAACACTTTTGGTTACCAAATCAATAGTTGGATTTGCCAATTTTGAAATAGGTACGGGAGTTGATATGAATAGTATGACTACACCAGGTTTTCATGTTTTCCCAAATCCTGCCCAGAACCGAATTAAGCTGATAATAAATCAATCCCAGTTCAAGTCGGTAGAAATTGAACTTTATGATATGGTGGGAAGAAAAATTAAATCAATAGTTAATAAAACTATAGATTTTGAGCATTCTGCAATTACTCTTGACATATCAAATCTTTCAAAAGGAGTTTATGTTATTGGTTTGAATTATTTAGATAAGGATTTAGGCAATCAGGTGCTTTTTCAACAACAAAAATTTATAAAACAATAAATGCATACCGAAATAATTAAAGCAGTATTAATTATGAGAATTATAATGATAAATTTTGCCTTGCCTGCATTACTTGTTTTTAGTTCATGTTTAGCGTGGGCTCAGGATAATTGGTCATCTGATTATGTTTATTATGGTAAAGGTGGAATGTTAACTTATACACCTGATGAACACGGTAATGTGATACCTGATTTTAGCCAGGTTGGTTACCATTACGGTGATTCTTTAATTCCTAACATACCGGTTCAGGTGGAAGTAATACCTATGGATGGTGATGATGGCGCATCGATACAAACTGCAATTAATGAAGTTTCGGCTTTGGCTGCAGATGCCAATGGGTTTAGAGGAACTGTTTTGCTTAAAGCAGGAACTTATCAGGTTTCGGGTCAGATTGTTATAAGTTCAAGCGGAGTTGTTTTACGTGGTGAAGGAGATACGGAAGCAGGGACCATAATAATTGCAGAAGGAACTGGCGACCGCGATTTAATTAAAGTTGATAACGGGGCTTCTCGTTCAGTTAATACCGCAACCAAGGTTAATATTGCCGAAGATTACGTGCCAATAGGACGTAAATTCGTTGTTGTTTCAAATGCTTCAGGCTTTAAAAAAGATGACAATATTGTACTATACAGACCGGGAACTGCGAATTGGATTTCAGATATTAAGATGGATCAGATTACACCGAGCGAGGGTACAACTCAATGGTCGCCATCTTCTTACTCTTTTTACTTTGAAAGGAGAGTTACCCGAATTAATGGAGACACTATTTTTTTTAGAAATCCCACTGTAATGGCAATTGAAACAAAGTATGGAGAGGGTTCAGTATACAAATATACTTTTAATAGGTTAGAGCATGTGGGTATTGAAAACATTTGCTTAAAGTCAGCCTATACCAGTGATATTGATGAAGCCCATTCATGGAAGGCCATTGCTTTTTATAGCATTCAGAATGGCTGGGTTCGAAATGTTACCTCATGGTATTTTGCATACAGTTGTGTATCGCTTGAAGATGAGGCAAAATTTATTACGGTTCAGGATTGCAATAGTAGGGAACCTAAATCGCTTATTGATGGTGGTAGAAGATACTCATTCAACTTAACGGGCTCTATGAATTTATTCAAAAATTGCACAACCACTGAAGGTAGGCATGATTTTGTTACAGGGTCAAGAGTGACGGGTCCCAATGTATTTACCCATTGTTCTGCTCAAAATGCACATGCCGATATTGGTCCCCATCACCGTTGGGCAATGGGCACACTTTATGATATTATTGAAACGGATGGTGAGATAAATGTGCAAGATCGTGATGATATGGGTTCAGGACATGGCTGGTCAGGAGCAAATCAGGTATTTTGGAATTGCAAGGGAGAATCTGCTGTTTGTCAGAGTCCCTGGGCTTCGGCACTAAATTATAATTTTGGATTTCAAGGGGTGAAAGGAAATCCTGCAAGGCCAGGTAGACCCGAAGGTGTTTGGGTAGGACATAATATGCCAGGAATATTTCCATCTTCTTTGTACGAAACACAGCTGGATAATAGAATAAATCACACTTCAATTTTTTCTGCAATATCAGAATTAATGCAAGTTAATGATTCAGTTTTTGTTATGTTATTTACATTACCTCTCACAACTTCTCAAATTAATAAAGAACATTTTATTATTGGCGGAACTGCAGGAATTCAAGATAAATCATTTGACATAGAAATGGTTAGCGAATATTCTGTTCGTTTTACTTTTACTGGTTTGGGGATTTTACCAGCTCTATCAACAATCCTAATCAATGCGGATGGTTTAACCTCTGCTAGTGGTATGAATTTGGAGGGTGTAACAACCAGCAAATTTGTTGAACCCGATAAAAGACCCCTAGTTACAGGGTTGGATTTAACTGTAAATAACGAAGATGGATTTGTAGTTGCCTCTTCCAGTAAGCCTGGTTCAGTTTATCTTATCATGTTCGGAAAAAATCCACAAACAAAAATCCATTTGGATTCATTAGTTGAAAATAATTTGGGAAGAGAAGCTGTTGTTAATCAACCAAACGGGTCAGTTCCTATCTACACAAAGGGACTGCCAGGCGGGACTTATAAGTATTATGCTTTGGATTTGGAAGGACGTGTTTCGTTGCCAAGCACAAGTTGGGTAACGGTTAATGCAACCGGACCCGTATTGGGTTTGAGAATGGAAAAAGCATCCAAGTTAAATGTTTACCAATTGAATGATAAAATAATGGTGAATCCGGGAGAAATGGATCAAGCATTTTCATTGAAAATATATAGTATTACAGGTTCGCTAATTTATCAGCAGCACAATTTATTAGGTAATCAAATTATCAATCTCTCCAATATAAAAGGTTTGATTATTATTAAAAAGACTACTTCAACCGAGATTGAAACCCGAAAGCTTATTTTATACTAAAATAAATGTTTTATTAAATCTATCATTAACTAAATTATTAATTATGAAACAATTACGACTTATTGATTTTAGGCAAGTTGTGGCTGGAATATTTTTCCTGACTCTTACGATTGGCCTATCAACGCCCATGATGGCGCAAACTTCGAAGGAGTATGCCGATACTGAAGCTGCTACTTTTGCAACGGACTTAACCGCTGGAACCTATGATGTTTATGTGCTATCAACTTCTGGTGGAATTTATAACATTAATTATCCGGTTATTTCTGCTAACGCAACGGTGCAAGCGAAAGAAGGATTGGCAGCAAAACCTATTTTAAAAAATACTGCAAATACGAGTTCTTCAAAAGGAATTATTAATGTCACTGGTGGCACCGTTGTATTTCAGGACATTGAATTTGACGGTTCAGGAGCTGGAACGGCTCCTTTAATTATTCGTTCAGATAATGAAGTTCAGTTGCAATTTAAAAACTGCTACATTCATGATGGAACTGCAGGAGGTGGAGTTATACAAATGAGAGGAGCTGGAACCTCGGTGGATATGCAAAATACCTTGGTTGCAAATTGTGTAAACAGAGTGCTTTGCGCATATACTACAGGTGTAGTTTATGGAGATATAAGTGTTAAAAACTCTACTTTTGCTAACATTTCAGGTGGAGGTATTGTCTTTTATCGTTCTGCCAGTAGTGTTTTTGCAGCAGGTAATAATGTAACAGTTGATCATTCTACTTTTTACAATATAGCTTCCGATGTAATTAGAGTTCAAGCTGATAGCATACATGGAACGATAACAGTAACCAATTCCATTTTCGATCAGATTCCGGATACATTAACAGCCGATGTTATAGATTATAACTACTTGGCCGGTTTAACAAAACCTCCTTTGGGTACTAATACCATTGCAACGGTTCCAGTTTATACTGATGCTGCTAATCTGGATTTTACTTTAACCAATGCTGACCAACTCTTAGGAAGTGATGGCAAAACGCTTGGTGATTTAAGTGGTTATCCTGAAGTGGTGCTACCCCAAAACGAATTTACTGTTGACCAGATACCTGAATTTTTAGCGGCTTTGGAAGCAGGAACTTTTGATACCCTGTTTCTTGCAACTTCAGGGGGATTATATGATATAAATTATCCAACAATTCCAGGTACAGTGGTAATTATGGGTAAGGCTGGTTTGGAAGCAAAACCAATTTTGAAAAACACAGCTAATACCAGTTCCTCAAATGCTATTGTGAGAATTAATGGTTCAGCAGTGCTTGACACCATCGTTTTTAGAAATATTGAATTCGACGGTTCAGGTGCTGCCACCGATCCAATGATTATTAGAGCAGATAATTCAACACATATCGTTATTAAAGATTGTTACATTCATGATGTGTTACAAGGTGGTGGAGTAATTCAATTGAGAGGTGAAGGTAGCTCATTGGATATGCAAAATACTATGTTCGTAAATTGCAACAGGAGAGTTATAAATGCATTTACTGAAGGTATACTTTATGGTGACATGAATATTACGAACTGTACTTTTTCCGGAATTACGGGCGGTGATGTTGTATATTTTCGTTCAGCGAGTAGTGTTTTTGCTGCGGGTAATGATATCAATATAAATCATTGTACCTTCCATAATATTACGGGTAATATTACACGATATCAGGCTGATAGTATTCATGGAACCGTTTCAGTTACCAATTCAATTTTTAATCAGGTAACTGGCGGACTCGATGCAGATGTAATTGATTACAATTATTTAGCAGGTTTGGGAACACCTCCTGCCGGAACAAATAGCATTACTACAGCTCCTGTTTTTGCCGATGCTACTAACGGGAATTTTACTCTCACCAATAAAGATGATTTGATTGGTGGAGATTTCCAGTTTTTGGGTGACTTATCATGGTATGATGATGTTTACCCTCCACGTGTTTTAGAATTATTAGCCTACATCGATAATACCCATTTAATGGTTTCGTTTAATGAAATTGTCGACTTTAGTACCGTTTCATCAACCCTTAACTACACTTTAAGCGGAACTGCCGGCTTAACAGGTAATCCTTCAAAAGCCGAACAGCAACAAAATGGTACTGATGTAATATTAACTGTGGGTGATATGTCAGCTATGGTACCTAATCAGAATGTTATAGTAACCGTTACCAATGTTGAAGATTTGAATGGTAATGTAATTACTGATAATAATGTAGCTACTTACACTCTTTTGGATAATACTGCTCCAGTTATAACCATGGCAGAACAATCAGTTTCTAACGATCCCGGTCAGGAAGTACTTGCTCAAAGTAATGAGTTAGGCAAAATTTATCTGGTTCTCAATGGTGTGCCGCAATCAACAATTGAAGAACTGGATGCCGCTGTGGGATCAGGAAATGGTGCTGTAGCAGATGTTGTAACTATCAATACCGATGTTTCTATTTCAACTGAAGGCTTTAAAGTAGGAATGTATTATGCCTATGCAGTAGATGCATATAGTAATATTTCTGATACCAGTACCAATGCAGTTACAGTTACAGATGTTACAATGCCAGTATTGACAATGGAAGCTCAGGAAGTTTCAAACACTACCTTAGGAGCAGTTCTTGCTCAGAGTACAGAAACGGGTATGATTTATTTAATCCTTGATGGTGAAACCCAATCAACAGTTGCCGATTTTGAAGCTGCTGTAGTTGCTATGAAAGGTGCTGTTGGAATGGTTTACACTGCAAATTCCGATGTATCTATATCCCCAGCTGGAATTGATCCGGGAATGTATTATGGTTACGCTGTTGATAATTCAGGTAATATTTCAGCAAAAAGCACCAATGCAATTACGGTAACTGAGTATATTCCGCGAGTTCGTTATTATGAAGAAACCGAAGCAGAAACACTTGTTGAGGATATGAAAACAGCCTTGGATGGCGATGTATTTATATTGACAACAGATGGTGGTCATTACAATTATATTGGACAGGCTGATATTTCTGCAAAAATTACCATAATGGGTGACGAAAATTTAGCGGTATATCCAGTACTTAATACCATAAGAGAAAATAATACAAAACAGGTATTCCGATTAATTGCTGAGGGAGCCTCAATAACCGCAAAAAGAATCGATTTTAATAGTGGTTCACTAGCACCCGGTTCTTGGCCTACAAAATATGCTTTCCGCAATAATCCTGGAATTGGTAATTTTTCTATAATTATGGAAGATTGTTATTTCCGCGGTACATGGCGTTCAAATGATGATGCGGGAGGTGATGTAACCAACGGAAGTGTAATCAATTTACGTGAAGATACCCATGGTGAGAATATTATTTTCAAGAACTGTTTATTTGATGGAGACGAAGGGTTAAGAATAGTAAATGCACCTTTTAGCTGGGATAATTTTGAAATTACCAATTGTACATTCATGAATATTCCTGAAGAAGAAGCAATTCGTATTACTCAAACAGGTGATAATAAAAACTTACCGGTAAAAATTAATCATTGTACTTTTTCAAAGGTTGGAGGAATTGATGCCCCCGTTATTGTAACGGATTCAATGACTATGGTGACTTTGACTAATTCAATTTTTGCTACTTCAACAGCTGATACTACTTGGCTTATTTGGGGTGAAGGTGCTAATAAAACTTCAGTTGATTATGTTAATTTCTTTGATTTTTTAGAACCTAATACAGGAGCTGGTGGTGTTTTAGGAGCAAATAAATGGAATCATGATCCTCAATTTGCTGATCAGGCAAACGGTGATTTAACATTGGGTAACAGTGTGTTATATAACCTTGGAAGCGACGGCTTGCCTTTAGGTGATTTACGTTGGGCTGATATTTTTGGACCAGAAGTTTCTAGTAAAATGACAGCAAGATCAGATTCTACCCTGTTGTTAAGCTTTAATGAATGGATTGATACTACCACTGCAAGTGTTGCTAATAATTATATACTCAGTGGTTCCGCAGGTTATACCGGTGCAGTTAAAAAAGTAGAATTGTTTAATTTTCATAGTGTTCTAATTACTCTTGAGAGTTTTGCTGCACAAGTTGGAAATGAAATAATTGTGACGGTTGCGAACGTAGAGGATTTGAAAGGTAATGTGGTAAATCCAGACTTTAATATTGCATCCTATACCGTTGAAGAGTTTAGACCTGTAGTTACAGCAAATGCACAAACGGCCACAAATGGTGCGGATCAGTTTGTTGTTGCAAGCAGTAATTTAGGTACCGGTATGGTATATATTATTCTTGATGGTGAAGTGCAATCGAACAAAGCAGAACTTGATGCTGCAGTTGCTGCTATGAAAGGTGCAAGTGCAGAAGTGACAGAGGCGTATATCGATATTGAAATTTCAGTATCAGGTATTGAACCCGGTATATATTATGCATATGTTACTGATGCCAATGGTGTGCTTTCAGAAATAGGAACCAATGCAATTACAATAACTGATGGAATACCTCCAGTTATCAAAGTTAATGTTCAGTCCGCTGAAAATGGCCCAGCTAACTTTATTCTTGCACAAAGTAATGAGTTAGGCAAAATTTACATTGTAATGGATGGAGAGCCTCAGGAAACAGTTGATGATTTAATTTCTGCAACGTATGTTTTTAAAGGAAAATCACAAGATGTATTAGCTGAAAATACCGATGTTCAGGTTTCAACCAATAAATTAGTACCTGGCATCTATTATGCTTACGCGGTTGATAAAGTTGGAAATAAATCTCTAAAAGGATCCTCTCCTCTGAATATTACAAAAGCAACAGGAATTGAGGATAATTTAAAAGATAAATTCAATCTGTATTCTCATAATAGAAGCATCGTAATAGAAACGGATGATTCAGAAAACGTTCATTTAGCCATTATTAATATATTGGGTAAAGTAGTTGTAAATGAGCAACTAAACAAAGAAAAGACAGTTTTCAATATGGATCAGGGAGGAATTTACATTGTTAAACTTTACAGTGGAAATGAGATTCTGAAAACTAAAAAACTAATTGTTAAGTAACAATAAATTAATATTAAAAAGTGCGACAACTAATTGTCGCACTTTTTTTTAACTGTGGTTGACTGTTGACCTTTCCATTTTATGGTTTTGCGATATACAAGAATGAGTAAAACGCTTTCTAAGGAATTATAATTTTGACTTGGAACCACATTTGTACATGCGACTTTTTAATTTTCAATAAGTTAAATCAAAATCGGTTTGTAATTGAGAAAAACATATTCAAATTATAAAGGGTTAGTTAATGCGGCCAATCATGTGTCAGTAATGGAACAAATTTTATATAGAGGTACATAAATTAAAAGATTTAAAACGATTGAAATATTTAAAGTTGTAATGGTTATATACATTTGATTAAGACATAACTATTGACCTATGAAGACAAAGACCTTTTTAGTTTTTATTTTTTTGATTACCTCTTTTGCTTGTAGCAACCCTTATAATATAGGAAATGGCTTAATTAACATGAATTACTCTAAATTAGATATCATTCGGACCAAAATAAATGATAAATCACCCGAATATACTGAAGCATATAACCTATTACTAAAAGAAGCAGGAAATATAATTATAAACAATACCAACACAATTAACAAAAAAGAACCCGACAGTGGTAATTATTTTAATGCCACTTCTAATTTGAATAAAAATGATTTTGAATTCCATGAAAAGCAGTCATTGGGTTTTGATAAAATAGTAAATAATATATTGGTTTTAACTCTAGCATGGGAATATTCCCAAAATGCTAAATATGCAAACAAAGCAAAGGAATTATTGCAAAGGAATTTTGTAAATCCATCCTCAAAATTTAAAGTAGAGAAAATTTTGAGAAAATACCTGATTGGTTTGGGAGATGATGATTTGGATTTGATTTATGAAATTAATGGTCTTATTTTTCTATCTGATGCTACTTTGGTTTTAGAAAATAGTAAAGTTTGGAGCCAATCAGATACTGGAGAAATAAGGATTTGGTTCCATGAATTTTTTAAATTAATGATAGCTAACAAAGCGGAAATTCAACTAAATATAATAACAAGTAATTTCATCAGCCCTTTTTATGCGCAAATGGCATGTTTTGGTTTTTATGTGAAAAGTCCGCAGTTGGTCAGAAATTTAATTGAAGAATACAAGGCTTTCCCAATAAAAAAAAATATAATCTTACAGATAATCAAGATTTTAGTTCATTTGATGACCATCAAGTTTTAAATATTACTGGAAAAATAATGATAAATAAAATTGCAGACAAGTTAGGGCTTGACTGTGAAAAAAATAAACCAGAATTTAAAAAATCTATAACTGAAACAATTAATAAATCTTTTTATCAGTCAATGCTAGTAAGTGATGATTCTGGGAATGTTAGAGGAAATATTGAATTTATACAACTATTGCTTTTATCAAGCAATATGCCCAATGATTATAATGAGGCAAAAGGAATAAATTTTGGTTCAGAAAAGATAAGAGTTAATCCTTGGATCATAATATTTCCAATTTGAGGTGCTCAATAGAATCGACAATATAAATGCTTTTTTTTAGTAGAGAGCAACAATTAAATAATATTGAAATGGAGTTAATTAGAAAAATATTTTTAACACGATTAAAAGTACTATCCTTGATTGTACTTGCTTCTTGTAATACTTTCGATAAAACAGAACCTAATAGTTGCGATAATGGTTTTAAAGTAGCTGAAAAGCAGTACATTCAATTTTTAGACGTTATTAATAATTCATCACTGAATCCACGTAATACAGGAGAAAATGGAGAATTAGTTTTTGTTTCAGCAAAAGATTGGACAAGTGGATTTTTTCCTGGAGTATTGTGGTATTTATATGAATATTCAGGGAACCAACTTTTTAAAGAAAAAGCGGAATACTATACACATAATATTATTGACCAGCAATTAAATGGAACAACCCACGATATGGGATTTAAAATGTATTGCAGTTTTGGTAATGGTTACCGAATTAGCCAAAATCCAGAATATAAAAAGGTGCTTATGCAAAGTGCCCAGACTTTAGCTACACGTTTTAATCCCAATGTTGGCTCTTTGAAGTCATGGGATCATCATGAAGATGTTTGGCAGTTTCCGGTAATTATCGATAATATGATGAACTTAGAATTACTGTTTTGGGCGACTAAAGAAAGAGGCGATTCAACATACTATAATATCGCGGTTTCTCATGCCAATACAACCCTTAAAAATCATTTTAGACCCGATTATAGTTCTTATCATGTAGTTAGTTATGATTCTGTGACAGGAGCAGTGGAAAAAAAGAATACGCATCAAGGGTATTCCGATGAATCGGCTTGGGCTCGTGGCCAGGCTTGGGCTTTATACGGATACACCATGTGTTACAGAGAAACAGGCGATACAAACTATTTAAATCAGGCTATTAATATAGCGGATTATATATTAAATAATAAAAACTTACCCGACGATTTTGTTCCCTATTGGGACTTTAATGCACCCTTAATTCCCAATGAAGATAGGGATGCTTCAGCTGCTGCTGTTATCTGTTCAGGTTTGTTTGAACTCAACAAATATACAAGCGAAAAACATGACGAATACTTAGCAGCAGCTAATAAAATTTTAAATTCTCTTTTATCAGATAAGTATCTAGCAAAAGTAGGTTCAAACAACAATTTTATCTTAATGCACAGTGTGGGAAATAAGCCGGCTAAAAGTGAAGTAGATGTACCCATTATTTATGCCGATTACTATTTTGTTGAGGCCATGCTTAGAAAGCATGAATTAGAAAAATAGAATGCCTTACTGAAACCACTAAATTTTGATTATTTTAATAAAATAGTGCTTAAAATTTTATTGATTATTATGAGATACCTTATTTTTACCTTCATTGGCATGATACTATTTCAAAATTTATTGATGGCTCAACTTGAAATAGCTAATAATGCATCCGAAAGTTATTATATAAATCCAATTATTTCCGGGTTCCATCCAGACCCAAGCATATGCAGGGTTGGCGAAGATTATTATTTGGTTACTTCAACATTTGAGTATTTTCCTGGAGTACCGGTTTATCAAAGCAAAGACCTTATAAACTGGAAATTGATTGGTCATGTTTTAGAACGACCCTCGCAATTAAATTTAGATAGCTTATCATGTTCAAATGGTATTTATGCACCAACAATTAGGTATGATAGAGGTACATTTTATATGATAACGACGCTGGTGGGGAATGGTGGAAATTTTATTGTTACAGCTACAAATCCTGCAGGACCTTGGTCAGATCCTCATTGGATAGACAATGCACCGGGAATTGATCCTTCATTATTTTTTGATGATGATGGCAAGGTATATTATACGGGTAACTGCCAGCCTGAAACTAAAATTTGGGAAAAAGACAGAAATATTTGGGTACAGGAGCTGGACATAGAAAACTGGAAGCTTGTTGGCAAAAAAGTGGATGTAATAAAAGCTGCTGCTGATTACAAAGGATTAATTCTTACCGGACAAGAAAACTCATTATTAAATAATTACGAAGCCCCTCATCTTTATAAAAAAGATGGCCTCTATTATATTATGCTATCTCATGGAGGAACTTCGTGGAACCATGCCGTTTCTATTTGGAAAAGCAAAAATGTTTTTGGACCCTACGAGATGAATAGCAATAATCCGATTTTGACGCATCGAGATTTTCCGAATGATAATGAAATACATTGCACAGGACATGCTGATATAGTTCATACCCAAAATAATGAATGGTGGATGGTACTGCTCGCAACGCGGCCATATGGGGGTGATTTTTATAATTTAGGTAGAGAAACGTTTATGGTGCCGGTAGACTGGTCTGGCGAATGGCCTGTTGTTAATCCGTTAGGTCCCGAAGGAAGAGTACAACTAACACATCGAAAGCCTAACTTGACTACCCATAAATGGGAAAAGGATAATATCCGTGATGAATTTGATTCAGATGAATTAAACCTTAACTGGAATTTTATCCGTACACCAAGAAGTAACTGGTGGGCGATTGACTCAAAATCGAGCCACTTGAAAATTAATCTTATACCTGAAAAAATAACTGAAAAGGTAAATCCTGCATTTATTGGCCGTCGTCAGCAGCATAAAAATTTCACAGCAACAGTTAAAATGAATTTTACGCCTAAATCTTCAAACGAAACTGCCGGACTGGTTATTCTCCGTGATATTAATTACCAATTCCGTTTGGTTTACACATTTAATGAGGGTAAAAAAGTATTGCAACTAATTAGAAGAGCAATTAAAGATGGGGAAGAAACTGTACTAGAGCAAAAGCAGCTTGATTCCCCTATAATTTACCTCAGAATTGAAGCTCTTGAACAATTATATTCTTTTAGCTATTCGGTTAATGGAAAAGATTGGGAAATAATTAAATCAAATGAAGATGGCCGCATATTGAGTCGCAAATGGGCTGGAGGCTTTACTGGTATATATATTGGTATGTATGCTTCTTCCAATGGCGAAAATAGTAAAAACTCGGTAATTTTTAATTGGTTTGAATATTCTGGTTTTTAATTTTTTTTATGAAAATATTTTATTCCATATCAAATTTAACCCAAATGCTACTAGCAGTATTTTTATTTGCAACGTTGGGTTCGAATGCACAGATGAGTTCTGATTTGGATAATCTGAAATTAGAAGAACTTTCAGAAACTAATCTTTTAACGTGGCCAGTTTATGGAATAGGTGTGGTTGAAAGTGAACCCAATGGTCAGTTATTTATGGCAGAAAGCGAAAATTCAAAAGGTATGATGCTGGTGAGCCCAACACCCTATAAAGATTCAGTAGTTTTTGTTTATGATGTTATGACACTTAGGCCTGCCACTGTATTGGTTGTTGAGTTAGCATCTTACAATAACGATGCGTTTGGAATTGATTTTCCGAGCGAATATGATGGTAATTTAAAGTATTTAATGGATAATGTTAACATGTACATGTTTGCCTTTCATAATGCTCCTCACAATAAATTTCCCTTTGTACGAAAATACCCGGAACCAGGGACAGAACCATTGGTTGCAGCTACTGAAACTGTAATGCATCCTGGAATATATTATCATGTTGAAGTTGGCCAACTTGGAGCGAAACTTTACTTAAAGGTAGATGGAAAAACAATATTTGAGACACAAGATAAGGATCCCTTCAAAGGAGGAAAAGTTATCATACGAATTCGTGGAACGGCTCGCGAAGTTGCTTCATGCCTAATTAAAAATGTTAAAAT
>JFJP01040403.1_pt1 | contig 14831 bp, 11 predicted proteins | sample 431651 | NCBI WGS metagenome assembly JFJP01 (sample SAMN02602958, study PRJNA72255) | Microbial mat metagenome, whole genome shotgun sequencing project. | biome: fresh water; feature: sink hole; material: water; isolation source: purple microbial (photo- and chemosynthetic) mats found in...
ACATCACTCACCCAAGTATACGAAATGGTATTGTTAACCTGTAGAAGGTTTAAAATTTCGGCAGTAATCCATAAGGATTTGAATCCGCTGAAAAAACCTGTTTTTGGTCGTAAGGCTTCGCCACCGATAATTTGTTTTGACAAACCAATATCAATTCTCCGATACGGCGGAAGCCGGTATGTATGAGTGTATAAAGGTGTATTGGGCGCTCCGGTTGGCAATCCGCTACCAAAGTAAAGCCCGATATTCATTTTGAAAGTAGGATTCATTGGCAGGTAGTCCTGGAAAAACAACCCGAATGTAATCCGCTGATCAGTTGGCCGCGGAATATAGCCCGGGTAGATAACCGTTGAATCAACAGCAACAGCATCTTCCGTAAAGCCCACATGTATTACTTCGCCCGATGCATTATAATACTCTGTATACTGATCATCATAAAGATCTTCAGCGGTTTTCATAAACGAAAGACTTGCCCACGATTCAGCGCCTTTTACAAACTCGCCGTTCACTTTCATTTCAATGCCATACGCATAGCCTTTCGATCCGTTTATTCCAAGGTATTGAATCCGGACATTATCAACCTGGTAAGGAACCAGGTCAGTTAAATATTTGTAATAAGCCTCGGTTACAAATTTGAACGGCCGTCCCCAGGAGATGAAGTTCCAGTCGCTGCCGGCAACAAACTGAATGGATTTTTGTGCCTTGAGTCTTACGCTGTCATTTATCTCGCCTTGCAGGTTTCGGAGCTCGCGGAAAAAAGGCGGCTGATAATAATATCCTGCCGAAAAACGAAACATTATGTCTTTTTCCCATCGAGGTTTGTATGATACACTTGCTCGAGGGCTAACTAAAAATTGCTTGTTGTAGTCCCAGTAATTAAAGCGAACGCCAGCTGTGATAGCCAGGTTTGTTGAATCGCCATCCAGTGTCCATGTATTTTGAGCAAATGCCGTATACCTGTTAGAGATAATATGGGCAGATGTTTTCAGATGATAGTTTAGCACAAAATCAGTAAGGTTGCCGGGTTCACCGGGAGTTCCGGGATTGTAAGGAAGTGAATAGGCCGCGGAATCTATCCGTTGCCATTCATTTAACCTGTCATCAATAATTTCATGCTGGTATTTGATTCCCCACAGGGCGTAATTTCTTCCTTTTGAATAGCTGTAACGGTTTTCAGCATTAATTACCGTCATATCCAACTGGTTGCGTGCATGATCAAAGTATCCGCCAACTCCTTTGGTTTCAACAACCTCAATGGAGTCGGTTCCGCTGGGTTGATTATCAAGTAAAGCTATATAATACTCAGCCAGGATATCGAAGGATTCCGTTTCCCTGGAATTGTAAGCGGACGTGATCCATTTTATCTGAAGGTTTTTATTTGGATTATGCGTTAAGGTAATTCCACCCATTCGGCTGTCGTACTTATCAACTTCCTGCCCTTCGAAATACATGGTCAGGCGCAAAGGCGTAAAGTAGGTGCCAAAGTTAGTTTCGCGCGATTCGGGAATTAGGTTATAGGTGTTGGTTGAAACATATCCCAAAACGGATAATTCAAGTTTGTCTGTCAGGTTATACGTTAACAGCGACTGAAAATCCACAAATACGGGTTTGTAGCTACCTTTTGTCTCAAGAGCTTTCAGCAGGTACTGGTTGGTTTTGTACCTGGCTCCGGCGAGGTAAGTGAAACGTTTGTTTTTGCTTGTTCCTTCAACATGAGCAGTAGCTCCCAGCAGGCTGGCTGTTGCCGACGCAGCAAATTTTACCGGACGTTTGTATTTAATATCCAAAACACTCGATAGCTTATCCCCGTAACGCGCTTCGAAGCCACCGGCAGAAAATAAAACGGAAGAAACCAGGTCGCTGTTAAGGAAGCTTAAGCCTTCCTGCTGGCTTGTGCGAACCAACATAGGACGATAAATCTCAATATCATTAACATACACAAGATTTTCGTCAAAATTCCCGCCACGGACGGAATATTGCGAACTGAGTTCGTTGTTTGAAACAACTCCTGGCAAAGTTTTCAGTAATGCTTCAATTCCTCCGGATGCAGTAGGCAATGCATTTACAGTGCGTGCATCAATTCGTATCAGGTTTGTATTGCGGATCTGCCGGTCTTCAATCACTATACTTTCCAGTTCTGTGGCCGACGATATGATACTTCTGTTCACCCTGAGCTTTTCGCCCGGATTCACTTTAACATAAGCTGTATCGGATTTGTACCCTATAAAAGAAAATACGATTTTTAATTCTTTTGATGCCGGTATCTGCAGGCTATATGTTCCGTCAGCAGCAGTGGTGGTACCTCCCGGAAATCCGAAAATACTGACATTCACCAGTTCGACCGGCTGATTCTTTTCATCAGTAACTTTCCCGGATATCATTCCTGACTTTTGTGCAAAAACAATTTTCCCCATCATCAGAGTACTGATAACAAGAAGTGTTTTTAACAGGATATTTGAAGGAAAGTAAAAAGGTCTCAAAATCGGGCAGGTTTATTGATATGACTATAATACTGATAGCTACCGGTGAGAATAACGACTCTAATGCGAAAGTAGTATAAATATGGGAAAAGATGTGTGAAGTTGGATGTGCAACGTCGGATTTGTACTGTCGTATGTTAGATGATCAATATATTACTTCAAAAACTTGATAGGAAATGATATACTATTTACTATTAACCATTAACTTATCACTTTTCCCTTACCACTCCCTACCTAATACTTCTTCTTAAAATCACCCCGTTTCCATGCTTTGATAAACTTTGCCCAGGCTATTGGATTCAGAAGGTTGTTAGGCATTGTTTGTCCGTTGTAATATAATTTGTCAGCCTGCGCACTCATATGGCTGCGGTAGCTCTGTCCGGGAGTATATCCATAACGTTCCGGATCGTAGTTCCGCCCGTATATTTCTCGCATTTCCATGTATGCGAGGTTCCGCTTCGCAATTTCAATATCATCGTCAGGAATCTGCAGGGTTAAAAAAGCACGCCGGAATTCTTCCTTGCTGGGCCATGGATAAATAACAGTTTCGGTAAGCATAAGCGTATCTGACGACATAACCTGTATGAGGGAATACCTGTTTTCAGTCAATGTATCCGGAATCCGGAATAACCCGGTTTTATACCCCACCGCTGAAAATGAGATCAGATCATTCTTATGAACTACAATTGAGAAAAATCCCCAGTAATCGGAGGTGGTTCCCCGTCCTGTTTTTGTAACAGCAATATTGGCGAAAGGCACCGGACGCAAACTGTCTGCTGTTACCACAACTCCTGAGAACTGTACAAGATCATTTACCCGCTGGGCTTGAACAGCAGAAAGCGAAAGAAGCAGAAAAACAATTATGGGTAAAGTTGCTTTCATCAGATGCAAAGATATTTCTTTTACATTGCTAAAGTAAATAAGAGCAGGCTAGTTTTCAAAAAATATGTTAAACATAACTTCTGTAATCTGAACTTTAATTGCCGGAATTCTGTTGAGCTGAGGAAATCATGATTAAGTGTATCTGCAGGGCAACAAAAAAAGCTGTCACCCAAAAGGGAAACAGCTCTGGAATTATTCATTACAAATGTCTACTTATTGATAAGAAAACCTTTTTCACGGGCTTCCTTCATGCATGCGGAAATGCCTTTTTTATTGATTGTACGCAGGGCTGAAGTCGAAACTTTAAGTGTAATCCACTTATCTTCTTCAGGAATAAAGAAGCGTTTGGTCTGAAGATTAGGGTAAAACCTGCGTTTGGTTTTAATATTTGAATGGGAAACAGTGTTTCCTACAATCATTTTCTTTCCGGTTAGTTCACAAATTCTTGACATAGTGTTAGGCTTTTCAAAATGGAGTGCAAAGGTCTGTATAAATTTGTAAATATCAAAACAATATGAAGAAAAACTTTCTAATTGTTTCCTGTATGTGTTTTATATGAACTAAACAAAGGATTTTCAGTTGATTACGTTGAATCTGATTTGGTCGTGGCATGTCTCAAAGCCACATTCCGGTCACGAAAAAATTATTCGGACAGTTTTCCCCTCAGCATATTTAATGCCGATATGGATGCTTTCCTGATATTCCGGCCACGGTGTTCGCCGAACATAAACTTTCGGGCAATAGTTTCAGTTGGTGTCGCAACAGCAATCCAGGTCGTTCCTACCGGTTTTTCGGCTGTGCCTCCTCCCGGTCCTGCAATTCCCGAAACGGATATGGCATAATCGGTTGCAAAACGGGATCGGATACCCTCGGCCATGGCAATAACAGTTTGTTCGCTCACAGCACCGTGTTCAACAAGCACCTGGTGCGGAACACCAAGCAGGTTCTCTTTTATTTCGTTTGAATACGCTACAATTGATCCTTTGAAATAATCGGAACTGCCTGCAATGCTTGTTATAAGCTGAGCGATATTACCGCCGGTGCAGCTCTCGGAAGTGGAAAGTGTCAATCCTTTATCCCGGAGCAGTTGGCCAACCACGGATTCCATGGTGTCGTTATCGAAACCAAAAATATAGTTGCCTGCTAAAGGATAAAGTTCTTTTTCTGCTTTATCTATAGCTTCCTGAAGTTCATTCCTGTCAGTTCCGTATGCAGTCAGCCTCAGCCTTACCATTCCCGGTTGAGGCAGGTAAGCGAGTTTTATAAATGACGGAAGTGAGTCCTCCCAGGGTTCGATGATGGAAGCCAGGTGTGATTCTCCAACGCCTTCGGTTAATATGGTGCGGTGAATGATCACCTTATTTAATTTATCCAGGAGCTGAGGTATTATTTCCTGCTCCATTATTGCTTTCATTTCGAAAGGTACGCCGGGCATGGAGACATAAATACAATCATTTTTCTCAAACCACATGCATGGAGCTGTTCCGTTGGGATTGGCGATTACCTTGCAGTTTGCCGGTACCATTGCCTGTAAACGGTTTAGCTCTGTTACTGCATATCCACGCGACGAAAATATTTTTTCCACATTGGCGTATGCTTTTTCGCTGAAAACCAACGAAGTGTCAAAATATTTGCACAGTGTTTGCTTGGTAATATCATCTTTGGTTGGTCCCAGTCCTCCTGTAATCAATATGAGTTGAGCCCGTTCTGATGCCTCGTGCAGCGTTGTCAGAATATGGGTTTGGTCGTCGGAGATACTGGTAATCTGATGGACTTTTATTCCTATCAGGTTTAGCTGTTCGGCCATCCAGGCGGAGTTGGTATCAATAACCTGTCCGATCAGGAGTTCATCGCCAATGGTAATTATTTCTGCAAGCATATTGAGGGAGAAAGAGTTATTGCGTTTTTGGTAATTCGTCTAAAGAGATGGTTCCAAAAGATAGGTTCCATAATTAAAAGTTCAAAGTGTTCAATGATTAAAGGTGTTCAAAGGTTTGATACACGAAGGTTTTCCATTGAACTCATATCCTGAAATTGAAATCAGGCAAAACTGATATCCGAAACAATGAAAAGAATTTAATATCAGTTGCAGGAGAAACCGGTTTGCTAAAATGATGTTGAAAATCCCAGATCTTTAGGCATAATAGACATTACCGGAATTTCGGACAAGCGGATAAATTCCTGGGAATTTGATCCTACAAAGTATTCAACAAGGCCAACTTCCTGTGAATTTAAAATAATGATAAGGTCTATGTCACCTTCTTGCCTGGCATAATTAAGTATTGCAGGGACTATAGTTTTTTCGTCGCCTTTGCATTCGAGCAGTTCAAAAGTACAGTCAATTCCTGCGGAAGAAATAAAATCTGTAACCTGGTTTCCTTGCTGATAAAGCTTGTTTGAATCAGTTGTTGAACTTTTAGGCAGTAATGCAGATACAACTTTAATCCCGGCATTATTGAACCTTGCGATTTCGATCCCGATAGTTACTTTTTGCCGTGTTTCCACTGTGAGATCAAGCGGTAAAAGGATATTCCGGATTCCGTTGTGAGCGGATTTTGTATTATAGATAATAACCGGACACGTTGCAGAACGCACAACTCTTGATGTATTGGCTCCAACACGCTTTTCCTGATCATCATCCTGATCAGAACTGTTTGTTCCCATCAGGATAAATTGTGCATTGATTTCTTTTGCTACCTCCAGTATTTTTGAATGGATCCTCCCTTTCTCGAGCCTGTAATTAACAGTGAGCCCGGAAGACAGGGATGCTTTGCGTGCAATTTCAGCAAGGCGTTCCTCCAGTATGATTCGCAATTCATTCTTCTGATCATCATTGAATATGCTTGCAAATATTCCGGATTGTTCGTGTACATAAAGTACGGTTATTTCAGCGAGGATTATGTGTGCCAGGCTAAACGATTGTTCGAGTGCTACGAGAGATTGCTTTTCAAAATCTAACGGGATAAGGATTTTATTCATTGCAATGCTGATTTGTTTACATTTGTCTGCAAAAATACCGTTTTACTTTTTCATACGCTAATAATGACACCAATTGCTGAATCTGAACTCATTTTAAATCCCGACGGAAGTGTTTACCACCTTCATCTGAAACCTGAAAATATCGCTGATACTATTATTGTTGTTGGCGATCCGGGACGGGTAAAAGAAATTTCGAAGCATTTTGACCGTATAGAATTTTCGGTGCAAAACCGTGAATTATTTACACACACAGGGTCAATTGGTACAAAGAGGCTTTCAGTTTTATCTACCGGAATGGGAACCGATAACCTGGATATTGTAATAAATGAATTGGATGCTGCTGTAAACATTGATCTTGAAACGCGTAAACCAAAACAATCGCATACTAAGCTTAATATTATCAGGATGGGAACAGCAGGGGCTTTGCAGGCCGATATTCAGCCTGGTGACTTTGTTGCGTCGTCCTATGGAATGGGCATGGATGGTTTGTTATACTTTTATGATAAAGGTAAAAGTGTAATGAATGCTGATATGGCAGAGGCTTTTGTTCAGCATGTAAGCTGGAATACAAATTTGCCGGGTATTTATGCTGTTCCGTGTTCGGATACCTTGATGAACAAACTGGGAAAAGGGCTTACTCATGGAATTACCCTTACCGCTCCCGGCTTTTATGGTCCGCAAGGCAGGGAATTAAGGCTTAAACTGGCGTTTCCCGATTTAAATAACCTTATCGAAAGTTTTGAATACGAGGGAAAAAGAATTTCGAATTTTGAAATGGAAACTTCTGCTTTATACGGATTGGGTAAAATGCTGGGGCACGATACGCTCACAATCTGTACCGTTGTGGCAAACCGTGTAACCCAAACCTATGCAAAAGATTACCACGCTGATATTGACAGGCTTATTAAACTGGTTTTGGAAAGGGTAACAGCTTAATAAATCCTTAATCCCAATTCAACTGTCAGAGAAAAAAGATTTGACCCCAGAAAGAAAATGCCCTTGTTATCTTCGGATAAACAAGGGCATTTTCTATATTGTTAAATAGGTGTCTAATAGATATATCTTTTATTATTCTGAATTGCTCCCCGGATAGCCATTTTTAAGGATTCGGAGCAGCGCACTACCATTTCAATATCGTCGGGGAATGGCACAGGAGCAGTTTTTGTCCGGGCAAGCTGATCTGCATTAAGTGCTTGCGTATCACCCAGCGCACGTGACGAAACATGCTCAAATGATGTTTCTGCTCCTATAGGATCTTTTTTGAGCACTTTATCAGGATTAGCCTGAATCACCTGAACATCACCATCAATCCGGCATGCTTTCAGTTGAACTGACTCCACCATGGCACATTGCAACGTCTTGTATTTTTTTATTTTAATATCGTTTCCAAGCGTGTCTCTCATTACGTTTCCCTTTTTATCCAGAGCATATGTAAATCCATCTTCAACATCTTTTTTAATCACCGTATCTTTCTGGATAGTTTTATCCGGGCTTACAGCTATGTTTTTGATATTTACATCCACATAATAATCGTATTTCGTGCCTTCATTCAGGTTTTGTGTATGGTATTCAACCCATTCGGAGTTTAGAGCCGGCAAATCCAAAGCCAGCATATCCTGCTCAAATTCTTTCGGAAATTTTATCATAGAAGTATTCTGTATGGAAACAAAAACCCTGCTCATTCCCTGTTCTTTGGCTTCAAGCATTTTAGTGTCTATGCCTTCGTAATCGCCAATATACTGCTTAGCGCGGTCGAATTCATGATAAGCCTGCCTGTATGATTCCTTAATTCCACTCTTCATCAGCTCAATACCATGCGCATAATAGAAATCAGCAGCCTTACGTTTTGCAGCAACCATGTCCGCCATATAGTCAACGTAAGGGTAATCAATAGTTTTCCCGTTCTTATTCAATGGAGTTACTGATTTTACTAATGATTGCCTGTCATTTAATGATCTGTAAACCAAATAAATATCGTCCCAGTTATTAGGTCGTCCTTCCATTTTCAGGAAACGGATTCTTTCATTATCCTGTTCATTTGCAACCTTGTATGAACGATCGAGGATGTCAATTTGCTTCACATCGCTGTTATCCTTACGCAATTGTTTTACTGCTTTCGCAATAGCAGCATCGTAGTTGCCTTTCTGGAGTTGTTTTTTTGAGGAACCACATCCCGACAGGATTATGGCTAAAATAAATACAAGTGGTAAAATGCTTTTCATTGAACTTCGGTTTTTAAGAGTAACAAATGTAAGAAAATTGGTTGGAAACGAAATTTTTAAAGGTTGTACTGATATTGATTATTAGTTTTACGGTTTGAGTCTTATAGTATATATGGATTAGCCATATCAAAGGTTGTGCCACTTTATCTGAAAGCTATCGGCCTCTTATGTATGAATGTTAATGGACTTTTATTGCCAATGTAACTTTGAAACTCTCATGATTTCAAAAATAAATAACTTTTTCCTGTTTAAGTTCTGTGGTATTAGTACTTTTGTGTTGAATTTGTTGAATGGATACTTACTCATTTTCAAATACATAAAGATTAGACTTCTCCCTCAAAATTCTAATCCAAACTCGTAAACGTTAGTAATTTAATCAATAATGAAAAAAATCTTCCTTCTTGGCGGCCTGATAGTTGTTATTCTATTTGCAGGCATTCTAAAACCTGTTTCTGCTCAAAATGTTAACCATTGGGAAATGGTTGTTGCGTCAGGTGATACCTGGAATTATTTTCGCGGTAATGCAGAACCTCCGGCCAGTTGGTCGGATATTGCATTTAACACTTCAGCGTGGCCTTCCGGGCCAGGTGGAATCGGATATGGCGATAACGATGATGGCACAACTATAAGTGCTGTTCCTTCAGTTTATCTTCGGACCAACTTTAACATTGTTGATATTTCCACTATTTCGTGGGCCATTTTAAATGTGGACTACGATGATGCTTTTGTAGCTTATCTGAATGGTCATGAGATTGCACGGGCAAATATCGGAACTATGGGTACACGGCCTTTATATTCCGAATATGCAACGACAAATCACGAGGCTCAGCTATACCAGGGCGGAGTTCCTGAAAGATTTGTCATTGATAAAGACATAATTAAGCAGTATTTGGTCGAGGGTGACAATGTGCTGGCTATTCAGGTTCATAACTATGATGCAACATCTTCAGATTTATCATCAAATGCTTTTTTCATTTTAGGTATTATTGACGAAAGTTCAAACTATCGCCAGGTTCCGTCGTGGTTTACTGACCCGATTGAAGCAAGTTCAAATCTGCCACTTTTAATTATCGATACTAAGGGACAAATTATATTGAATGAGCCTAAAATTACTGCCAGCCTGAAGGTAGTTGATAACGGTCCGGGTGAGTTAAACAGCATATGGGATGACGCTACCGGTTATGAAGGGAATGTGGGTATTGAAATACGCGGGCAATCATCACAGCAATTCCCAAAAAAGGGCTATGGCATTGAACTTTGGACCAATGCAGGTGCCGATACAAGCGCAACTATGCTGGGTATGCCTGCCGATGAAGATTGGGTTCTTTCGGCACCTTATTCCGATAAAACGATGATGCGTAATGCTATTTCATATCAATTGGGTCGAAAAATGGGTGGTTGGCAGCCTCGCTTCAAATATTGCGAAGTATATATGAATGGAAGTTATCATGGCGTTTATATGCTTATTGAGAAAATCAAACGCGGTGCTGACCGTGTAGATATCAATAAGTTAAAACCGGACGAAATTTCGGGAGACAATGTTACAGGCGGGTATATTTTAAAAGTCGATAAAGTCGGCGATATTTCAGCTAATGAATATTTTTACTCACATCCTTCAGTATCGTATCCCAATACCTTTGATTATGCATTTTCGTATGTAATTCCAAAATACGACGAAATTGTCATAGAGCAAAAATCATACATTCAGAATTATATTTCAACGCTTCAATCTACGCTGAATGGAAGTTCGTTCAAAGATCCCGTTAATGGTTTCAGGAAATACATGGATTTGAATTCATTTGTTGATTTTCAAATTATTAACGAGTTGGCCAATAATGTGGATGGATACAGGTTCAGCACATTTTTTTATAAAGAGAAAGATTCGGACGGTGGTAAATTATTTGCCGGACCCTTATGGGATTTTGACCTTTGCTATGGAAATGTTGACTATGACGATGCCAACCTGGCTACAGATAAATGGTTGTATACCCGTTACGGCACATCTGGTAACTGGAGTATGCATTGGTGGGCCCGTTTAATGCAGGATCCTGACTATAAGCAGGCGTTTGGTACAAGGTGGAAATCATTAAGAGCTGGGCCGTTTAGTACCGATTCGATAATGGCTCTGCTGGATGAGAATGTTGAAATAATGGGCGACGCGGTTGGCCGGAATTTTGAAACATGGCCAATATTAGGTCAGTATGTTTGGCCAAACTATTATGTTGGTGACACATATTCGCAGGAAGTTGATTATTTAAAAACATGGATAACAAACAGGTTAATCTGGATGGACGGAACTATTTCACTCTCAAGCGGTGATTTAGCTTCGGGTTCCAAAGGCTACAATGTTTCTGTGTTCCCGAATCCTGTTAAAGACCAGTTGAATATCCGGCTTACAACAAAGGATATGAACAGGATTGATTGTGAAATTATAGATCTGCTGGGAAAAACAGTTTTTGCCTCAGATTATCTCCCTGTTTCAACCGGAGATCAATCGATTCAATTTAACGTGCCAAATGTTGCGCCGGGTTATTATATGCTTAAATTGACACAAAAACAACAGGTAATCAGCATTCAAAAGCTGATAATAAATAACTAAAGCAAGGATTTGTTTTGACGCCAGTTTTCGCAATAGCGGTCATCCATTGATCGTTATTGCGAAGATTTTTAATATGTATAAAACAGAAGCAGGGCTTTGATTGCTAATAATGGCAGTCAAAATTTTATATAAATTCAGATTATAACCTATTTATAATCAGCTTCTTGTTGTAAAATGTCACCAAACACATCCCAATGGGTGAACCTTTAGTCTGGAGCATTTGTTTTTAAGTAAACAAATGCTTAAATAGATGGTGAATACTTCGATGTGGATTAAAGCCTTACGGGTTATACCGCAAATAACAAAAACTGAATGGAATACACTCGATGTTATTTCGAGGTGGCTTATTGCCACGCGTGCCGCTGTATTTATAATGACCGCCACAGCTGCCGCTATTGGTGGATTGCTTGCTTACCGCAGCGGAAATTTTTCCTGGGATCTTTTTCTTTTGTCCATGCTTGGAATAGTAATGGCTCATGCAAGCAACAATTTGCTTAACGACCTGGTCGATCACAAAAGAGGCATTGACAAGGATAACTATTACCGCTCATTGTATGGTCCGCAGCCGCTTGAGCATGGTTTGCTCAGCATGAAGAGCTTCATGACCTATTTTTATATCACAATCGGAATTGCACTGGCAATTGGTGTTTACCTGGTTGCGGTTACCGGAATCGGTGCTTTCTGGCTGCTTGGCGCCGGCCTGTTTTTTCTGTTATTCTACACCTGGCCATTGAAATATTATGGATTGGGAGAGCCTTCGGTGATACTGGTTTGGGGACCCTTGATGGTTGGAGGGACCTATTTTGTAGTTTCCGGTGGTCAGTGGGATAACTGGGTAGTGCTGCTCAGCCTGGTATATGCATTAGGGCCTACAACAGTTCTTTTCGGAAAACATACCGACAAACTGCCTGAAGATAAAGCCAAAGGCGTTCGCACGCTTCCGGTTTTAATTGGTGAAAAAGCAGCCCGTTTTTCAACCATTGGATTCTGGCTGCTGCAATACGCTTTTATCATTACACTTGTACTCACTAACCGATTAGGTCCAGCTATGCTGATAGTACTGCTGGCATTGCCTAAACTGATATGGGCATCAAAAGTTTTTATTCATCCGCGCCCGGCTACTAAACCCGAAGGAAAGTCAGGCGAAGGATGGCCTCTTTACCTTGTATCGCATGCCTTTGAGTACAACCGGATTTTCGGTATGCTATTCCTGCTCGGACTCATAATTGATGTGATTCTTTATAAATTTGGAGTAGTCTGGAATATATTTTAATCCTTAAAACAATAATTAAAAGTAAAGTAACCCTGATGGAGATTTCCAATCAGGGTTATTTGCTTTTTGGGCAATTCCTGGAATAAATTCATTGAATAAATGAAAGATTAACAAGGTATTACGATTTCAACCTTCGTTTGTTGAAAACTAATTATCATATCGTTAACAGCCGACCGGGAAGGGACGTAATTTTAAGCAACCCAAAAACCAATGCCTGACGATTTTGATATGGACCATCTAAACCTGCTGATTCATTTGCTTGATGACCCTGACCAGGAGGCATTTCAGCAGGTGAGTAATGAAATACTTACACTTGGACTACCTGCCGTTGAACCGCTCGAAGAAGCCTGGTTTAATACAAACGATAATTTAACCCGTAAACGGATTGAGGAACTTGTACATAGTCTTCAGTACGACAGCCTGTACACTGAACTCGAAGGGTGGGTTGCTTCCGGAGGACAGGACCTGCTTCGTGGTTATATGATTGCAACAAGATTTCATTATCCAAACCTGGAGGAAGAAAAATTACTGGCTGACCTCAATAAACTTACCCGCAGTGTATGGATCGAACTGAACGACAATCTTACCAGTCTCGAGAAAATCAAAGTATTGAATCATGTTCTGTTCGGTAGTTACGAAATAGGAGGGGAGATAACCGATATTCATATCCCTGACCATTATTTTTTAAATAACCTGATACATTCCAGGCACGGGAATGCCGTTTCAATTGGGATTTTGTACATAATTATAGCTCAGAAACTGAATCTTCCCGTTAAAGGTGTTGACCTCACGGGGAATTTTATTGCATGCTTTACGCATATCCCTTCTGAATTCAAGGATGATTATAAACCAACAAATGAAGTTAAATTTTATATCAACCCATTTGCTATGGGTGCTGTTTTCACAAGGAAAGAAATCCTGTTGTATCTCGAAAAAGCCGGAATAGTCCCTTCTTTAAACTGCTTTAAGCCAGCCAGCAACATTGCGGTTCTTAAACGCTGGTGCTACGACCTATTGCAGGCATACCTTGACAGTGGAATGAAAGAAAAAGCGAAAGAGTTGAAGTCGTTTATAAAAATACTGAAATAAAAAACAGAGTGTAAAGGGAAAAGGAATTTCATAACAAAATCATGAATTCCGGGACTCAGGTTTCAGATTCCAGGATAAATCACAACACCTTGGCTGCGGTCAGTGTATAACCAGAAATCCTTTTACCTGTAATAGGCTTCCAGAAATTTTTTGATATTGCTTTCAACACGGGCCGGGACATTGGTCACATCAGCGCGTTCAAATTTATCGCCGGTTATATTTTCGTACAATTCAATGTACCTTTCCGAAACCAGGTTTACAAAATCATCGTCCATCACAGGAACCTGCTGGCCTTCCAGTCCCTGGAAACCATTTGCCATCAACCATTCGCGCACGAATTCCTTTGAAAGCTGTTTTTGTGGTTCGCCGTTTGCCTGACGTGCTTCGTATCCTTCTTTATAAAAATAACGTGATGAATCAGGCGTATGAATTTCGTCGATAAGGAATATTTCTCCATTCGATTTTCCAAATTCATATTTGGTGTCAACCAGGATCAATCCCATGCTGTTTGCTATTTGAGTGCCACGTTCAAAAATAGCCATGGTGTATTTCTCAAGCATTTCATAATCTTCAAGGCTTACAATGTTTTGTTTCAGGATTTCTTCTTTCGAAATATCCTCATCGTGGCCAACAGAAGCTTTGGTGGTCGGAGTAATGATAGGATTAGGAAACATATCATTTTCATTCATCCCGTCGGGCATGGGAACTCCGCAAATAACACGTTTTCCTGCTTTGTATTCGCGCCATGCATGTCCGCTAAGGTATCCGCGGATTACCATTTCCACTTTAAATGGATCGCAAAGGCGGCCAACGGTTACCATTGGATCAGGAGTGGCGATTTTCCAATTGGGAACTATATCCGAAGTATCGTCGAGAAATTTAGATGCGATCTGGTTTAAGACCTGTCCTTTGTATGGAATTGCACGCGGCAGCACAACGTCGAATGCCGAAATCCGGTCGCTGGTAACCATAATCAGCAATTCATCATCAATATTATACACGTCGCGTACTTTGCCGATGTAAAGGCTTTTCATTCCTGGAAATGTGAAATCGGTACGTGTGATGGCGTTTTGCATAGGATCTGGCGTTATTAATCAGGTTAAATTCAAAAACTGGCTATCATTTATGGAAACGCAAAATTACAAAGGAATTACCTGAATGGAATTATTAAAATGAGTATTGGCTGTGAATGTTTTCAACAATGATGTTGATAATTATTTTTCAATACGATTAAAACTCTGGTTTCAAAAAACAGAATTTTTACCAGCGATACACGCAGATCTTGCAGAAACACGTATATCCATCGT
>JFJP01020510.1_pt1 | contig 14830 bp, 12 predicted proteins | sample 431651 | NCBI WGS metagenome assembly JFJP01 (sample SAMN02602958, study PRJNA72255) | Microbial mat metagenome, whole genome shotgun sequencing project. | biome: fresh water; feature: sink hole; material: water; isolation source: purple microbial (photo- and chemosynthetic) mats found in...
CGCCTTCCGCCTTCCGCCTTCCGCCTTCCGCCTTCCGCCACAACGCTGGGCTTAACCGAGAGATACCCACGCATCTCGGAACAGAGGCTTATCTTTACGCCATTGGGCGTCGGCCCCCCCTCGACGCCTACACCAGACGAAGTCCGGTCGCATGCCGCGTATGCAGTTCCAGCTCGTCCAGGCTGGTGATCGGGACGCCGTCGATGCGGATGTTCTCAAACGAGACGTCTTCGACCAGATGCTCGGGGCTCCAGCCGCCGATCAGGCTGGTGGTGTAACCGGGATTGAAGCGGGTGCGCTTCCAGTCGATGTTGCGGAAGCCGCGCTCGGGGTCGCGGCCCCACATCGACTTGATGATGCGCAGGTCGATGAACGCCTTGTAGGCGTGCTCGACGCGGATGTCCTCGTACAGCACGTCTTCGACGCAGGCGCGATCGGCGTTGCGGATCGAGAAGGTGCAGCCGAAGTGGTGCGTGCCCAGCACATCGCAGTCGCGGAAGCGCAGATTGCGTACCAGGTCGGCCTGCAGTTCGTGGCCGATCTCGAAGGCGGCGCCGCCATAGGCCAGGATGGTGCAGCGGCGCACCTCGACGTCCTCGACGTTGGCGGACCACATGAAGGGCTCGGGCTGCGGATGGGTGGTGAGATCGACCGACTTGATGACGATCGCATCGTCGCCGCAGCGCAGGAAGCAGTCTTCGATCAGCACCTGCGAACTGCCCACCACGTCGATGCCGTCGCTGGAGCCGGCATGACCGACCTCTTTGAGCCCGCTGACGTGCACGCCCCGGCAGTTGCCGAACACGACCTGCCACAGCGGGGCGTTGATCAGCAGCAGGTCGCGCAGCTCGATGTCCTGGCAGTGGTCGAAGACCAGGAAGCGGCGCCGGTCGCCGGCGTCGAGGTAGTAACTGCCGTCGAACACGCCGCGTCCGCACACGGTGATGCTGCGCACGCCATGCGCGCGCAGGCATCCGCGCACCACCGCACCACCTTCGATCCACACCGTCTCGCCGTCGGCCAAGCTCAGCTCGCCGACCTCATAGACCTGGCCGGCGGCGAAGCGCCGCACCAGCGGACCCTCGGGGATGCGCTCCTCGGGCGGGTCGGCGAACAGGAAGACTTCGGGGCCGCCGGGAATGTCGATGGCTAGGCGCATCGGACCGGGCAGGCGGAAGCGCAGGACGGTGCCGCTGGCATCCGCGACCAGGCCGCTGCGCAGGGGACGGATCAGGGCGCCCTGCACCGGCCGGTTCATACGCACCTCGACCTCGACCGGGCCGCTGACCGCACAGGTCGCCACCTCACCGCCGCCGGTCGCCAGCACCGTGATCGGCGCGCCATCGATCAGCACCTGCGCCCGCTGACTGCGTGGCACCGAGCGGGGGTAACGGTAGGGGATGAGGTGGGTATCGGGCATCGCGGGAGGTTAAACGAACATCCCGTGGGGCAACGGACGGGAATAGCTTGAAGCTTTGAGCTTTGAGCTTTGAGCCCGCAGTCCGGAAGTCGCGTCATGCGAGGCCCCCCGCCCCCGGCCCAATGGCGTTGCGTTAAGGACCCTTGGGGACGCAAGGCGGAAGGCGGAAGGCGGAAGAGTTGCTGAATCGAGTTGATGGGGGCCTGTCGTAGCGCCGACCCATTCCCGACTTCACGACTGGGCCGGCAGTCCAATCCGCATTTCTTCCGCCTTCCGCCTTCCGCCTTCCGCCTTCCGCCTTTCCAAGGTCAGTGCCCTTAACGCAACGCCATTGTTGTAGAACGGCAGGGCCACGACCACGGCCGGCACAACCTGGCCGCGCACATCGACCGCCAGTTCGCTGCCCGTGGCGGCGAGGGCGCTGGGCACATAGGCCAGGCCGATCGCGTCGCCCAGGGTCGGTGACAGGGTGCCTGAGGTGATGACGCCGACCTTGGCGCCACCGTGAAGGACCGAATAGCCCTGGCGGGGGACCCGCTTCTCGCGCATGCGCAGGCCGACCAGCTTACGGGGTGGTCCGCCGGCCAGTTGCGCGCGCAGGGCGTCGGCGCCACGGTAGCTGCCCTGCGGGTCGATGGCGAAGGTCAGCCCGGCTTCGACCGGGGTGACGGTGCGGTCGAGTTCGTGGCCATAGAGCGGCATCGCCGCCTCCAGGCGCAGGGTGTCGCGGCAGCCCAGGCCGCACGGCTTGACCCCGGCTGCCAGCAAGGCGTCCCACATCTCGGCTGCGCGCTCGGCGGGCAGGAACAGCTCGCCGCCGTCCTCGCCGGTGTAGCCGGTGCGGCTGACCCGCACCGTGACGCCGCGCCAGGCCACATCGCGGAAGCTGTAGATGCGCAGCGGCGCGGGATCCAGGCCGAGGCCGGCGAGCAGGGCGCAGGCGCGCGGGCCCTGCACCGCGATCATCGCCTGCTCCTGGCTGAGATCCTGCAAGATCACCGCCGCCGAGGTCTCGGGGCGCCACAGCCCCAGGATCTTCTCGCGGTTGCCGGCGTTGACCACGACATGGAACTGGTGGTCGGCCTCGCGCGACACCAGGATGTCGTCCTCGACCGTGCCGTCGTCGGCCAGGACCATGCCATAGCGCACCTGGCCGGCCTTCATGTCGCTGATCTTGCGGCAGACCAGGCGGGAGAGGAAGGCGGTGGAGCCGGGGCCGGTCACGCGCAGGCGGCCCATGTGCGAGACATCGAACATGCCGGCGGCGGTGCGCACGGCGGCGTGCTCGGCCTGGATGCCGGCGAACTGCACGGCCATGTCCCAGCCGGCGAAATCGACCATTTTGCCGCCAGCGGCGGCCTGGGCGGCGTACAGGGGGGTGCGGGATGGCATGTAAGCCCTTTCCGGTTGGACTCCGGTGGCAACACTCTGCCACCGGTGAGCGTACCATGTTCACCCCCGGGTCCCACCCGCAAGGAGCTTGCGTGCGCCTCATCCCCGTCTTGCTGACCATCGCCTCCGCCCTGGCCGCCGCCGAGGGTGCCCCGGCGCCAGCGCCGGCCCAGGACGTCTATGGCGTCAGGATCAAGACCCTGGAGGCCGAGATCCGTTCGCTGGTCGATGAGCAGGCCAAAGCGGCCGGCCCGGCCGGCGCCGCCATGGGGGCCGACTACACCGAGGCCAAGTCGCGCGCCACCGAGGACGTGCGCCGCCGCCTGCAGGTGGTCGAGTACCACCTCGCCGACAATGACTACACCCGCGCCGTCGATGCCTGCAACGCCGTGCTGCGCGACCACCCGCACGAACCGGCGACGGTGCGCCTCAAGTACCGCATCCTGATGGCGATGGTCGAGCGCGAACGCGCGATCCTCGATCGCGAGAAGCAGTACCGCGCCGACGAGGCGCTGGCCGACGCCCAGGCGCGCGGCGTGATCCCCAAGGAGGGGCCGAAGATTGCCCGTACCGTGTGGGTCTTCGATGAGGACATCGAGGAGGCCGACCGTGCCGGGGTGCGCAAGCGCCTGCAGGAGCGCGTCACGCTGAACTATGACGGTGTTGCGGTCGGCGAAGTGCTGAAGCCGCTCTTCGCCGTGGCCGGCATCAACTACGTCATCCTCGACGAGGCCCTGCCCGACAAGACCCTGACCCTGCACCTGGTGGACGACACGGTCGAGAACGCGCTGAAGACCATCGCCAAGCTGGTCGAGCTGCGCTACAACTATTCGGCCAACACCGTGTTCATCGGCGCGGCGGATTCCGAGGTGATGGTCAGCGAGATCATCCGCCTGGCTTCGGGCCTGACGGATGTGCTGACAGAACCGCAGTTGCCGGCGCCGGTCGGCGGTGGCGACGAAGCGACCGGGGGCGGGGGCCAGCAGCCGCAGCAGGCGCAGCAGCAGCCCGGCCAGAACGGCCAGGCCAACACCGATCTTGAGCGCTTCCTCGACAAGGTACCAGATGTGGTCGCGGGCTGGCCGGCCGACGCCAAGATGTATCTCGACAAGAAGTCGAACACGCTCTACGTGCGTTCGTCGCCGGCCGCCATCGCCGAACTCAAGCGCCTGCTGCGCGCCATGGATTACCAGAGCGCGCAGATCCTGATCGAGACGAAGTTCGTCGAGGTCAGCGAAAGCGCCAGCCGGTCGATCGGCATCGATTGGGGCGGGGCCTCTCTCGGTGATAGATACAGCATCACTGGCCCAGGGGGTGGCGTTTTCGGCCCTACCAGTGTCACGCCAGCGGCTGGTGCGGTCGGTGCAGCTAGTGCTGGTGGCGGTGGCTTGCTTGCGCAAATTCTGTTCTCCCCCCAAGGCCGCGACCGGCCCGGCATCTTCGCCTCGCTCAACCTGCTGGAGAAGGAGGGCAAGGCTGAATCCCTGGCCGAGCCACGCATCCTGACGCTCAACAACGCCGTCGGCATGCTGCAACTGCTGCAGTCGGTCAGCTTCATCGAGAACTACGAATTCCAGAACATCACCACATCGGCCGACACCGCCAACAACGGCACCACCACCAGCGCGCAGACCGCCGTGCCCAAGCCGGTGTGGAAGACGGTGCAGGAGGGCTTCACCCTGCGCATCCGGCCGTCGCTCGCGCGCAATGACGACACCATCACCCTCGACATCCGGCCGACCGTGACGCAGCGTTCCGGGCCGCCGGTGACGGAGGATATCAAGTACCAGCCCAGCGTCGGTTCCGACAGCGAGACCCTGACCGTGTCGCGCCCCAGCTTCATCACCCGTTCGCTTGGCACGACCATGCATGTGAAGAATGGGCAGACCGTGGTGCTCGGCGGCCTGACCACCGATGTTGCGGACAACACCGACAGTGGCGTGCCGGGCCTGCGTACCGTCCCGGGCCTCGGCCGCCTGTTCAGCAGTTCCGGCAAGTCGGTGGACCGCCGCAACCTGATGATCTTCGTCACCGCTCACATCATCGACCCTTCCGGCGCCAAGATCGGCGAGGACATCCGCCGCCTGCGCGACACCGCCAGCGTGGTCATGCCGGAAGAGGTGCGCCTGGCCGAGGCCGAGATGCGCGTGGTCGAGGCGCAACGCGCCGCCGACGCCGAGGCGGCGGCCAAGGAAGCGACTGAACGCAAGCCGACCCCGGCCCCTGCCGGCCGCACCGGAACCCGCCGCTAGTCCCATGACAGTCTCGGTCGGTCTCGACATCGGAGTCCGCCAGGTGCGCGCCGTGGCGCTGCGTCTCGGACGCGGTGCGCCGGTCGTGACCGGCCATGCCGCGTTGTCGCGCTTCACCGACGACGGCGCCGAACGGCCACTGTCGACCGTGGTCGCCGAACTCGCGGCGACCCTGGCGATCAGCCGGCCGGCCGCCGTCGCCAGCAGCGAGCTCGATGTCCTTGCCCGCTTCCTCCACCTCGCGCCGCTGCCACCGTCACGGCTGCAGCGCATCCTGCGCCTGGAATTGTCGCCGGAAGAAAGCGCCGAACCGCCGACCATCGACGCGGTGCGCCTGGCCAGCGAGGGCGACGACCTGTGCTTCCTCGGCCTGGTCGCCGAGACCGCCGGCGTGCGCCTGCTGCAGACCGAGCTGAAGCGCGCCGGGGTGCGCCCGCAGACCGTGTCGTGGGGGCCGATCGCCCTCGCTGCCGCTGCCGCTCATGTCGAGTTGGCTGACGGCCAATTGGCCATGGTCGTCGACATCGGCGCCGCCGGTACCGATGTCGCGCTGATCGGTGCCGGTCGGCTGCTCGCCTGCCGTCGCCTCGCCTATGGCGGCGACCAGTTCACCCAGGCCCTGGTCGATGGCGGGCTGACCCAGGCCGAGGCCGAACGCGCCAAGGCGGCGGCGCCGATCATGCCCGATGCTGGCGATCCGGTACCGGCCCTCGAACTGCCCAGCGCCCCCGCTTCCGCCCCTGCGCTCGAAGGCGAACCCGAACTGACCCTCATGCTCGATGACGAGGCGCCGCCGATCCGCGCTCCGGGCGTGACCACGGTGGCGATGGGCTCGATGGCGCTCGGGCCGCAGATGACCAAGGCGGCCGAGGGGCTCTACGGCCAGTTGGCGACCACGCTGGCCTTCTTCAAGGCGCAGCTCAAGCGCAACCAGTTGGCGCCGAACCGCGTCCTGCTGTGCGGCGGTGGCGGTGGCCTGCGCGGCCTCGACGGCTACCTGGCGCGCCGCTTCCAGTGTCCGGTCGAACGCTGGGATCCCTGTGCCGGCTATGGCGGCGACCTGCCCGCCGAACCGTGGCGCTGGGCACGCGCCCTTGGCCTCGCCCTTGCCGCGCAGCCCGAGTCGCCGCGCGTCGATCTGCGCCCGGATGCCGACCTGGCGCGCGAGGCGTGGCGCCGCCGTCTGATCTGGCCGTGGATCGCCGCCGCCTGCCTGGTCGCCGCCGGGGTCATCGCCGGTCTCGGTCTGGGCGAACGCGTCGAGCGCGACCGCCGCGAGGCCGAACTGCTCGAGCGCGCCGTCGCCGAGCATAAGCGCCTCTCCGCCGAGCTGGTCAAGCTGGAGGCCGAGAGCGACGCCGCGCGCGAGGATCTGCGCGCCATCGCCGGACGCATCCACGCCGCGCGCGACCTGCTGTGGACGGTGCGCGCGCTGAAGGAGCAGACCCGCGATGCGAAAGAGCTGTGGGTGACGGCGCTGGAGACGGTCGGCATCGGCCGTGACGAGCTGACCGGCGAGACGGCGGCCCAGCCGGTGGCCTCGGGCGGCAGCCGGATCAGCGCCGGCAAGCCGGCGACCGCGCGGCGCGACTCGCTGATCGATCGCGGCGCGGTGGATCTCAGCGGCCGGGTGCGCTTCGAGGCCAAGCGCACCGATCCGCAACTGGTCGCCTTCCGCGAGCGCTACCAGCAGGCCCTGCTCGACTGGACCACGCCGGACGGCAACAAGCTGTTCCGCGATGTGCGCCTGACCAACACCAAGGTCGTGCGTTTCGAGGACGCGCCCAAGGCCAACACCGACGCCGGCGAGTTTCCCTTCCGCTTCCGCTGCTACTTCCCGGCCACCAGCCTGGATGGCGATGCCGCCCCGACGGTCGAGAAGCCGGCTGAGAAGCCGGCCGAGGCCAAGCCATGAGCCCCGACCTGACCTCGGCCAGTCGTGGTGGTCTGGCCGCCCTGGCCGTCGCGTTGATCGCCGCCTGCGGCCTCGCGTGGTACAGCTGGAGCGACCAGCCCGAAGTGGACGAGCGCCTGGCGGCGGCGCAGAGCGCGGCCAAGTCGATCAAAGGCAGCGAACCGCTGCGCGAGCGGGTCGAGCGCCAGCGCGTGGCCAACACCGAACTGCGCGGCAACATCGCCGAATTGAAGAAGGCCGCGGGTTTCACCGTCGAGCCGCGCTTCCAGGTGCCGCCCAATGAGCGCGAGCCGGGCAAATTCTTCCTCAACCGCTTCGTCGAAGTTCGCCAGGTGCTGCGCGAGAAGGCGCAGGCGCGGCGCATCGACAGCGACGAGCGCCTCGGCTTCCCGCCCGACGACCGCGTGCCGCCGGACGGCGACGCGCCGCGCCTGCTCGCCATGCTGCAACTGACCGAGAAGGCGATCGGCATCGTCCTCGAAGCGCCGGATCCGGTCGAGTGGTTCGACATCAGCCACGACAAGCCCTACGAGACCGGGCCGCTCAACCGGCCGGTGCTGTTGTCGGAATACCCGCTGACGCTGAAGCTGCGCGGCTCGCTCAAGACCGTGCTGTGGATCCTGCACCGCTACGGCCAGCGTCGCCCCGACGACTATCCGCTGATCCTGCGCGGCCTGTCGATCAAGAGCGACAACAGCAAGGTGAAGGACGATGTGCAGCAGCTGGAGGCCGTCTTCCAGCTCGCCGGCATGCAGTTTGTGCCTGACGACAAGCGCGAGGGCGGTACGATCACCACCTCGTCGGCGCCTGGCGGCGGGTCCTCGGGCATGAGGGCGCGGCCATGAGCCGGCGCGGTGCGTGGGAGCCGGTCACGGCGGTCGTCGGGGTGCTGATCCTCGCCGCGGTCGGCGTGTGGTGGTGGTTCGAGATCCTTGAACCGCCGCGCGCCCCGGTGCCCGGCTACAAGGGCCAGCCCTTCGCCCCGCTGTCGGCGGCGATGCCCGAGATCGCCCAGTTCGAGGGCTTCTACATCAACGACGACAACCCCTTCGTGCCGTGGCGCGAGCGCGAGGCCGAGGCGCGGAAGCTGAAAGAGCCGAAGAACGTCGTGGTGGTGCAGAAGCCGCGACCCCCGGCCAAGATCGAGATCACCGAACCGCCCAAGCTGACCCTGCCGGTCAAGGCGGCGGGCGGCGGCGACGCGCCCAAGGTGCTCGGCTTCCACCGCACCCGCGAAGGCACGGTGAAGGTCATCGCCCAGTTGCCCGGCGAGAAGCAGCCGCACACCATGGCCCCCGGCGAGAAGGCCGGCCGCTGGCAGTTCGTCGAGATCGAAGCCGGCAACATCGCCGTGTTCAAGGACGAGACCGAGCGAGTTTATCGCCTGGTCATCGGGACGCGGTGAATTCATTGCCACTGGTTCGACGTTCGGCGTTCGGCGTTCCGCAAGACGCCCTGCGAAACACCGAACGTCGAACGTCGAACGCCGAACGGCCTAAGCCAGCGCCTGCGCCACGGCCAGCAGACGCGCGTCGCTGAACATCGGTCCCTGCAACTGCATGCCGATCGGTAGGCCCTGCTCGTCGCGGCCGGCGGGCAGCGACAGGCTGGGGGTGCCGGCGAGGTTCGAGGCGATGGTGAAGATGTCGCTCAGGTACATCTGCAACGGATCGGACAGCTTTTCGCCGAGCTTGAACGCCGTGGTCGGGCTGGTCGGTCCGAGGATGACATCGCAGGCCGCGAATGCCGTCTCGTAGTCGCGGCAGATCAACCGACGTACCTGCTGTGCCTTCTTGTAGTAGGCGTCGTAGTAGCCGGCGCTCAGCACATAGGTGCCGAGCATGATGCGGCGCTTGGCCTCGGTGCCGAAACCCTGGGCGCGGCTGGCGGCGTAGATCGCGCGCAGGTCGGCGCCCTCGGCGCGGTGGCCGAAGCGGATGCCGTCCATGCGCGAGAGGTTCGACGACGCCTCGCCGGTGCCGATCACATAGTAGGTGGCGACAGCATAGCGTTCGTGCGGCAGTTCGATCGGCACCAGCACGGCACCGGCCGCTTGCAGGCGGGCCTTGGTCGCGTCGAGGGCGGCGCGCACCGCCGGCTGCAGACCCTCGGCGTGGCCGGGGACGAAGCCGACGCGCAGGCCGCGCAGGGCGTCGCCGCCGGGCAGCGCTTCGACCGCATGCGGCGCCGAGGTGCCATCGAGCGGATCAAGGCCGGCCATCGTCTGCAGCACCAGCGCCGCGTCGGCGGCGTCGGTGGCGAAGGGGCCGATCTGATCAAGCGACGAGCCGAAGGCGATCAGGCCGTAGCGCGAGACGCGGCCATAGGTCGGCTTGATGCCGAGGCAGCCGCACAGGCTGGCGGGCTGGCGGATCGAACCGCCAGTGTCGCTGCCCAGGCTGACCGGCACGTAGCCGGCCGCGACCACCGCGGCGCTGCCGCCCGAGCTGCCACCCGGGATGCGCGTCGGATCGACCGGGTTCTTCACTGGGCCGTAGCAGCTGGTCTCGTTGGACGAGCCGAAGGCGAACTCATCCATGTTGGTCTGCGCCACGATCACCGCGCCGGCCGCTTCCAGGCGGGCCACCGCCGTGGCGGTGTAGGGCGCGACGTAGCCTTCCAGCATGCGCGAGCAGCAGGTCGCGGGCAGGCCCTCGACGCACAGGTTGTCCTTCACCGCGATCGGCACGCCGGCCAGCGGCAGGCGTTCGCCGGCGCGCACCCGCGCATCGACGCGGTCGGCGGTGGTCAGGGCACGCTCGCGGTGCACGCGGATGACGGCATTGAGCTGGTCGCCCGCGCAGGCGGCGAGGGCGGTTTCGACAGCGGGGCGGGTGCTGCCGCCGGCATTGACTGCTGCGGCGATGGCACGGGCGGTGGGGCGGCTCATGGCTGAATGCCTCGTTCGACGTTCGACGTTCGACGTTCGACGTTGCCGATGCAGCACCCCCCCACGGGGCAACATGGAAACGATGACGATTTCTGCGGGACGCCGGACGTCGAACGCCGAACGCCGAACCTCAAGTGGCAATGCATACTCATCGCTCGACCACCTTGGGCACGAGGTAGGCGTCGGCGCTGTGCTTGGGCGCGATGGCCATGGCGGCGGCGGTGGGCAGCATCGCGCCCGGCTCGTCGGCGCGCAGGACATTGACCAGACCGGCGACATTCGCGATCGGCTCGACCCCGGTGGTATCGACCTGCGACAACTGCTCGACATAGCCGACGATGGCGTCGAGCTGACGCGCCGTGGCGCTCAGTTCGGCGTCGGGAAGGTCGAGAAGCGCCAGCTTGGCCACATGGCGGACCTGCTGCTCGGTGATGGGCATGGCGCGCGAGGCTAGAGGGACTTGGGGGCATTGCCACCAGACCCATTGCCCCAGGCGGCATCTCATTGCCCCAGGGGGCATCTCATTGCCCCAGGGGGCATCTCATTGCCCCAGGGGTTAGGGGTCAGGGGTTAGGGGTTAGGCCCAAGGCAACCGCGGCCCTAACCCCTGGGGCAATCCTTCGACCCTAACCCCTAACCCCTGGGGCAATGAGCCGATCCCCTAACCCCTGGGGCAATCCTTCGACCCTAACCCCTAACCCCTGGTGCAATGGGCCGATCCCCTAACCCCTGGTGCAATGGGCCGATCCCCTAACCCCTGGTGCAATGGGCCGATCCCCTAACCCCTGGTGCAATGGGCCGCCTCGGGGCAATGACATGAAAGCCTCGGCCAGCGCCAGGTCGCCGGGTTCGGTGATCTTGAGGTTGCACGGATCGCCCGGCACCAGCGCGACGCGATGGCCGGCGCGTTCCAGCACCTCGGCGTCGTCGGTGCAGGCCCACCCTGCGGCGGCGGCGCGGGCGAAGGCGGCGAGGCCGGCGGAGCGGCGGAAGCCCTGCGGAGTCTGCGCCAGCCACAAGTCGGCGCGCGGCACGGTTGCGGCGACCGTGCCATCGGCCCCAGCGCGCTTGACCGTCGCGGCGCAGGGCACGGCGACCACTGCCGCGTCGTGCGTCGCCAGGGCGGCGATGCACGCGGCGATGCAACGCGCGGGCACAAGCGGCCGCACCGCGTCATGCACCAGGCAGAGGTCGCCGGTGCAGGCGCGCAGCGCGGCATGCACCGACTCCTGGCGGCTGGCGCCGCCATCGACGACTGTGAGCGGGATGGTGCAGCCGGCACAGGCCGACAGCACCTCGGCGTGGCGGCCGGGCGGGGCGGCGATGATGCAGCGGTCGGCCTGGCCGGCGAAGGCGTCGATCGTCCGGCGCAGCACGCTCTGGCCGGCGAGCAGCAGGAACTGCTTGGGGACCGGCCCGCCGAAGCGCGTCCCCGAGCCGCCCGCCGGGATCACCAGTTCGATCATCCGCTGCTTAGCCGCCGAAGGGGGTCTTCGGGCCGCCCGGCGCCGGCGGGGCGCCGGGCTTGCGCACCGTCGAGGCGCCCGGCTTGCGCGCGATGGCGCTGGCCGGCCGGGTGCGCGAAGCGCCTGGCTGGGCCGCTCCCTGGCTCGGCTGGCGGCTGCCGCGCGTGCTGGCCGGCTTGGCCTTGCCGTACAGGCCGTTGGGCAGCAGCCAGCCTTTGAGGAACAGGCCGACGGCGATGAAGGCGAGCAGGCCCCACAGCATGACGTGGGCCGGGCCGTGCTTGAACGCGCCGCCGATGCCTTCGCCCTTGGTCACCTTGTAGCCGTAGTTGGCGGCCAGCAGCTTCCACGCCGGCGGATTCCAGAAGCCGTTCCAGGTGATCGACTGCTTGCCGGCGACGAAGGCGTGCAGCGGGCCGCGCGGCGCCTGCACGTGCATGTACCAGTGGCGCGAGGGGTAGTCGTTGAGATCGCCGGCCTTCTTGTAGGCGTCGGCCGCGGTCTCGAGCTGCTTCTCGCGCTCTTCGCTGCCTTCCGGCGCGGCGGCGGCGAGTTCGCGGGCGCAATGGCCGAGGTAGCGGATCGCGGCCAGACGCTGCGGACCCTGCTTGGAATCCTCGGGGTCGAGACCTGTCATCGCTTTGCGAAGCATGTCGTCGGCCCCGGCCCAGTTGCCCTGGGCGAAGGCGTTCATCGCCAGGGTCAGCTGCTCGTCCACGGTCTGGGCGCGGACTCCGGCCAGGATCTCGGTCGCCTCGTCCGGCTTGCCGCTCTTGGTGAGCGCGAGCGACAGGTTGAAGGGCAGGGCGCGGTCGGTGGCGCCGTTGCTCAGGGCGTAGCGCAGGTGCGGCACCGCCTCGTCGTAGCGGCGCAGACGCAGCAGGGCGTCGCCCTTCCACAACTTGGCGTCACGGTTGTCGGCGACCATCTGCAGCCCCTCGTCGAGGGCGCTCAGGGCGGTGCGCAGGATCATCTCGCCTTCGTCGGCCTTGCCGGCGGCGATCAGGCGCTTGCCGCGTTCCAGCCGGGCGCGGCCGAGGGCGAAGCGGCTGGCGGCATCACGCTGGCTCAGGCGGCTGGCCGATTGGAAGGAATCTTCGGCCTTCGCCAGCAGGTCGAGGGCCTGATCGGGGGTCTGCAGGGCGAGCACCGTGCGCACCCGGCCAAGCTCGTAGAGCGCGGCGTGGTAGTCCGGGCGGGCGGCGACGGCGGCTTCGAGGCCGCTGGCGGCGCCGGCGAGGTCCTGGCGCGCCATCGCCTGCTTGGCCTGCACGAAGTCGAGGACCGGCGAGGCGCCGATGCCGCGCGCCTTGGCCGCGCCGAGGTAGGTCGAAGTGCGCGCGTGGTCGCCGATCTGCACCGCGGCGACCGCGGCCTGCGCCGCGACCACGCCGCCGGTGTCGCTCGCGTCGCTGAAGCCGTCGGCGACCTTGAAGGCGTCGGCGTGCCGACCGAGCTGGGCCAGGGCCTGCACGCCCAGGGCGCCAGCCGTCGCATCGGCTTTGCTGATCGCCAGAGCGGCGCGCGCCGCCGACCACGCGCCCTTGGCGTCGCCGGTCTGCAGGCGGGCCGCGGACAGGGCGCGGTGGCCGTCGCTCCAGCGCGGATACTGCGCGACGATGGCCTCGACCTGGGGCACGGCCTCGGCCGGGCTGGTTTCCAGGGTCTTGGCGATCGGCGCCCATTCGGCGTCGGTCGGGGCGTCGGCGGCGACGGCGAGGGCGGCGGCGAGAAGCAGGGCGGAGATGCGGGCGCGGTTGATCATGGCGGTTTCAGGGGGCGTAGCCGTGGGCGCGGGCCTCGGCGGTGATGTCGTCAGCAGAGCGTTGCGTGACCGGCTTGGGGGTGACCGTGGCGACGGTGGTGATGACCACGTCGCCCGGCCACAGATCGACGGCGAGATCGCAGGGGAAACGCTGCCACCAGGGCAGCGGGCTGCACGCCGTGGCGCGACCGATGTTCAGGCCGCCGTCCTCGCTGCGGGTCACCCAGATGGCCGGGATCTCGGCCGGCAGCGGCCCGCGCTGCTGGGCGCTGGGCGCCCCGTCATGCACGCGCACCCCGGTGGCGCCGCGACCGGCGCTGGCGTCGAGGCCGGCGGCGGGTTCGACCCGGGCCTCGTGGTAGAGGCAGCCGGTCAGGGGCAGGGCCAGGAGGAGGCACCAGGCGGAGCGCATCGGATACCCACGCTAAGCCCGCGTGCGGCTTGCGGAAGCGTGGTCGCCCGGAGCTTGGGCTGCGCGTCACTCGCACCAGGATGCCGCCCGTGCAGCCCGAACAGCGTGAACTTCTGGCCTGGTACGCGGCCAACCGCCGCGACCTGCCGTGGCGGGCGACCCGCGACCCCTACCGCGTGCTGGTCAGCGAGGTGATGCTGCAGCAGACCCAGGTGGCGCGCGTGCTGCCCTTCTACCAGCGCTGGCTGGAGCTGTTCCCCGATGAACGCGCCCTGGCGGCGGCCTCCGACGCGGTGCTGCACCGGGCGTGGAAGGGGCTGGGCTACCCCAGCCGGGCCGAGCGCCTGCGCGCGACCTGCGCTGCCGTGCTGGCGCGTGGCGCCTGGCCAAACGATCCCGCCGGCCTGGAAGAACTGCCCGGCATCGGCCCCTACACCGCCCGGGCGGTGGCGGCCTTCGCCTTCGGCCATCCCGTCGCGGTCCTCGACACCAACGTCGCCCGCGTGCTGTGCCGGCGCGACGGGTTGGATCCGGCGCAGGGTCGCGCCGCGTTGCAGCAGGCCGCCGAGGACGCCCTGTGCCGCCCCCAGGCGGTGGCGTGGAACAACGCGATGATGGAACTCGGCGCCCTGGTGTGCACGGCGCGCGCGCCGGCCTGCGCCGCCTGTCCGTGGGCCGGGCGCTGCCGCGCGGCACGCGATCCCGGCCGGCTGGCGGCCACCGCCGCGCCGCTCAAGGCGGCGACGGTCAAGCAGGCCTATGGCGACCCCGCCCCGCCGCGCGGCACGCCGGTGGTCAAGGTGGTACTGGCGCTGATCCACCACGACGGGCGCTACCTCGCGCAGCGTCGGCCGGCCGACAAGCATGCGGGGGGCGTGTGGGAGCTGCCCGGCGGCAAGGTCGAGGCCGGCGAGGACGAGCGTCGCGCCCTGGCCCGCGAGGTCGCCGAGGAACTCGGCGCCGAGGTCCTGGCCGCGCGACATCTGCTGACCTGGCACCACCGCTATCCCGACCGTTGGGTGCGCCTGGCGTGCTACCGCGTGCGCCTGTTCGCGCCCGAGGCGGTACGCCCCCTGGCCAGCGACGGCGTGCAGTGGTTCGCCCCCGCCGACCTGCTGGCCCAGGTCTTCCCCGCCGGCACCGCGCCGCTGGTGGCGAGGATGCGGAAGTATCATCGCATTGCCCCGAGGGGTTAGGGGTTAGGGCAATGGCGTTGCGTTAAGGACCCTTGGGGACGCAAGGCGGAAGGCGGAAGGCGGAAGGCGGAAGAGTTGCTGAATCGAGTTGATGGGGGCCTGTCGTAGCGCCGACCCATTTT
>JFJP01028263.1_pt1 | contig 14830 bp, 20 predicted proteins | sample 431651 | NCBI WGS metagenome assembly JFJP01 (sample SAMN02602958, study PRJNA72255) | Microbial mat metagenome, whole genome shotgun sequencing project. | biome: fresh water; feature: sink hole; material: water; isolation source: purple microbial (photo- and chemosynthetic) mats found in...
ATATTTTATAAAAAAAATATTTTTTTTTTTAAAGGAAAATTTTTAGAAAAATAGTTTTTTTTAAAAAAAAGAAGATTTATTTTAGAAAATTTATTTTTTTTTGAAAATTTTTCACTATTTTTTTCAGAATTATTAGAGTTTTTAAAAAAAAAAAGACGAATCCCATATTTATTACATTTTTTTCTTTCAATACCCAAATTTCTAAAATTATTTTTTAATATTTAATCAGACTTATTAAAATTCATAAAAATAATGTCAAAAAAAATAATATCATTTTGTAAGGGAATTATATATTATTTACTTAAAATTAATATTCCTTATTTTTTTAAAAAAGTGTTATCCATCAGCAAAACATAGATAGCTGAAAGCAAAATAAACGAGTCATTCGTGATGGTGCACAAATTAATAGATAATTCTTTTTCATTTTTTGAAATGAAAGGATCTTCCAAAATCAAATACATAACATTTACATATGAGCATCCTCCCATCAATCCCACCCAAATCATAAGCGGAAATTGAACATAAACATTCACAAATTTAAATAGAGCAATAAAAAGCCATAAAATAAAATTGATTATTTGAAATCCTGTTATAATCCACACTTTCTTCACTTTGATAAAATAAAGAGAAGATCTTGAAATTAAAACACCAAACTGATAACAAAATCCTAATGCAACATAAGCCTTAGCAAATACTTCATAAGTTTAACTGAATAAAAAATAAAAATATTACATTATTATGGAACCAATCATCAGGATGCGGGTCACTTTTAAGATTGGCTCGATCTGCATATCCAGATATAATAGAATATTCAAGATAATAAACCTAAAAAATATGAAATTTAAGTTAAATTTCTTATTTATACTAATCCTAAATTGCCACAATAGAATCCGATTTTCTTCAAAACAGACAAAATGGCTTTTTTGCTTAGTTTTTGATTTTTATTGACATCTTCTTCTTCTTCTTTCGCAACTTCTTCAGAAAGCAACTCTTCAGCGCTTGGATTCTTTTGTAAAGGTTGGATTTGATTAGAATTGATTTCTTCATCATCTTTGTGATTGTTATTAAGGTTTTTTTTTTTTACTTCATCATGCTGCAAATTTTCCGATAATATACTACTTCTCATTGAATTATTGTAAATATTTTTTCTCCTGTTTAACCAAAAAAAACAAAGCCAATAAGCCAAATGCAAAGGAATTAACACAAGAAATATCTTTTTACATAAAAATACAATCAAGAAAAAATCTTTCATAAAATTACATATTTATCAGGAAAATTAGCACTTCTGAAACCAAGGTAAAGTCCAGCACCACCCACACCAGCCATTCCAGTGCCAGAGCTCCATCCTGTTACCAATTTAGATGGGAAAGATTTTAAAAATCCTAAAACAACACTTTCTCCCAAAGCACATGAAATTCCAATCATAACTGATCCCACTAAACTCAAAAAGAACCCCCATTTTTCCTGTGTCATATTGCTGATTCCTAACACCAAATAGGCACAAGAACTCACAGTGAGCATCGCTAAAATCCTCCATTTATGTTTGATGTTTAATAAGAATTTAGAGTTGAATACTCTAGTAAAAGCACTGCAGAAAATCAAACAACTATTAAAAAAATAAAAAAAATAAAAAGGTTATCATTGCTTACAATTGAAAAAAACCCATAAAATCTTGCATTCCAAAATTAGTTGCCAGATTTTGTGCTGAAGAAGTCACTAAAACATATCCCAAATTATTTATAAAGCCAATCAGAAATAAACAAAGTAAATATTGAAATTTCTTTCTTTCACAATCTTCATCCTTTTTTTATTAAGAATATTTTAAAAAAAACAAGGAAAAAACGAGCAAAGTTTGTTTCTCGTCATGTTCTTTCCCGTTTTCTTTTATATCAGTTATATCATCACTGTCTAAAAAATTTTCTTTCAAAAGTTCGGCCATTTGCAAAAATCCAATAATTTGCTAACAGAAATAATAAATTTAATTAAGATCGAGAGATATCGAGAAAAAAATAAGAAAAACTTTAACTTTAACTTATAATCAAATGTGTAAAATCTATAATTTATTCTATTTTAGCTCTAAATTATATTGCTTCTTTCTTTAATCGGGATTTTTTATTTATGATAAAATGAAGCTCTTTTCTAAAAATTTTTTTTTTTAGAAATTAAAAAAAATTTATCATATATCATCATTTGATAAATAATTTAATAAAAAATTACGAAAACTTTGGAATTTAAAAGAACTTAATTTAATCAAAAAGCAAAACAAAAAATGCTTAATAAAACTTTATCCTCAACTACTCGAGCAGGCAGCTCATTAATCTACAGTCGCTTTGTGATCGGAAGTTTGACAACTCTTTGTGGTTACGGATTCTATTGGCAATACAACAAATATAAAGCTTCAAGTCTTCGTTGGGCCAAAATTTATGAATCTTTGAGCCATTTTGAGCCAATTCCAATAGAAGGAAAAGATGCTAGGCTCTACCCATGGTTTTTCACCCGAAGTCTGGAAGATTGGGAATATAAATTGGTGAAAATGAGAGGCTATTTCAAAGATGAAAGATTTTTTATTAGGAGAACCAGAGATGGAAGATTAGGGTATTTGGTTTTTGCTCCTTTTGTCACTGCAGTTGAACAGACAGATTTTGTGAAAAGAGAAAATATTATCAATCCCCCAGTTGAAATCACAGTGTTAGTGGATTTGGGTTGGGTTCCTTTGGAAAATAAGAAGGATATTGAGATGGGGAATGAGCCTATTCCTCCTTTAGTAAATCCGATTTTTACTTAAAATTATATTGTGTTTCGATAAATTTTAGCCACTTCCTGAAGAACTTCTTTTTAATGATAAAGATATAGAAACAGGTGAAATTTCAAAAATTTGTCTTATAGTTTTTATATTTTGTGTTAATAAAGGAATGAAATACATGGAAGAAAACTCAGCTGATGAGTTCAACCCACCTTATACAGAAATTGTTGGTTTGGTTAGAAAAGGAGAACAACAAGATGTTATCAATAAACAAAGAAATTGGCCACATGAAGGAGTTTATACATATATTGACTTATTCTTCATGTCGAGATTCTTTAGAATTAACAATATCAATAGCGCAAGCCAAGCTTACATTGAAAGAATTGTGCCAAGTTATTCTGATGAAGACACATCATTATACCCTGTTCCTGCTTCAATTGATAATTTCGACAAACCTTATTTAACTCCAAGAAAACATCTTGATTATAGCATGTTCTGGGGTGGATCAACTTTGGTTGGGCTTTTGGCGTTCATTCGATTATTAAGATAAGAAGAAAATTAAATGAAAAAACATAAAATTCGCTTTTTTAAAATCCAAAAAAAATTAAAAAAAATCAAAAATAAGACTAAAATTTTTGGAAGTATGTGGATTGCAAAAAAATCAACGGTAAATTATAATGTAATATGCCGTTTTCAAGGTTTTTATCATAGAATGGCTTTTCGAAAGAAAAAAAATCCCAAAGGATTGGCCTAAAAAGCATAAAGCGATACAATTGAAAATGAGCAAGATCTTTGAAAAAGATTTATCACAATACAAGGATATTTCTGAATATATTGTTTCAAACCAAGAAAGTCAAATGATTTTATTGTTTATTTCTTTGAATAGTTCATTTTTTTATAGGTTTTAATTTTTTTAATTTATGCAATGTGATTGAAAAACTTTTGCAAACCCCTGAAGCCAATGAAAAAAATTTTTTTGGCAAGTAAAAGAGAAAAAATGAATTGTTTTACAAATAAATAAATTTTAACAGTTATTCTTCACCATTCATTAAAGAATGGATTGCTATGAAAGAGTTTTTCCAAAAAGATAATCTGCATATTGTTGATATCGCAAGGATTATCTCTCAAAACATTACATTTGAAATGTTGAATTATTCTTTTTCTTATGAATTAAATGGTTTGTTAGCCCTTCCTTAAAAAAAAATATCCTTTTGCTGGAAAGCCAATACAAAGACAATTTGAACAAGGTTCTTGATTTGAAGAGTACAATAAAAACATCAGAACGTGATTTTAAAAGCGATTGTGAGAAAATGAATGTTAAAGGCGATAAATTAGAAAAAGAAGTAGTGGAATTGATTCTGACTTTGCCAGAAATTTACAAGGACTTCGTCACAAAAATCAAGCAAAATGAAACTAAGGAAATTTTGAAATACTATTACGAATTCATTGTTTATATCAATTCAAAACAAGACAAAGAAGTGAAATCTATTATTTTGTTGAGTGTTTTAAAAATTAATAAATAAAGAAAATGATCTTACAAATTCTAGAGTATCTGTTTGAAGAAAATGATGATACTCTGACATACTACCATAATAAGAAAATGAATATACCAATTGAAGAAAATCTACTTGAATTCAACAAAAAAAGGTATTTTTTTTAATGATGAAATTTTTATAAAAATATAAAATTCAGATATGATCAGTATATGGATTTAGTAAAATCCATTGAAAGAAACCATAATCCGAAAGCTTTAGAAACTGAAATTGATTGGAATTTTGACATACCAATCACAGTCTATTTTATTTCTTATTCTTTTATTTGAATTATCAAAATAAAAGCAACCAGAAAATTTAGAAAAGTTGGATGTTAAACCTGATCCCACAAATGAAATTATCTGGGATTTTGATATGGAAAGTGATCAAACTTTTGAAAAAAATGAGGATATCAAAATTGATATTGTGGATAAATCCGAGTTTCATATCGTTGAAAATACCAAAAAACAAGAGAACGAAGAATGGGAGATTATCGACGTAAAAAATCCTTCAAAACAAATAGAATATTCCAAAGAAACTTTGTTGTCAAATAGAGAAACAAGAAATCAAATAATTGCAAATTTATATGAAGTAAAATTTTTCTTTTAAAAATAAATAAGAATTTCTATTTAGTTGCTGTTTTTTTTGAAACAAAGAATCTTTGAGACGAAAAGCTTTTCAACAAATTCTTTACTTCAAGCCTACGATCATACAACAACTGGATCTTTATTTGAAATTAGTGGAGAAAAATTGGAAGTTTATCATAAACATATTTTAGAGCTAATCAACCTTATCACAAATTATAAAATTAGAAATTTGTTTATTATCAAAGAACAACCAAAGTATGAATATTTGATAAATTTTTATTAATTTATATGTTGTATTTTAGGGCCAGAGAACGAATTGTCAATCATTTAAATCAATATTTATTGAATATAGAGAAAAACAGAAAGAATATAGAGGTTTTTGAGAAAAAAATGGAAGAACTTCAGATATTACTGGAGATTTCTAAAATTAAAATGAAACGAATGATTGATGAAAGTTTAGAACTCAAAACCTTTTGTGAAAAATTGTTAAATGAACTAATAAAAAAAGAAATATCAATCGTTGGAGATATCAATAAATTAAATAAAATATAAACTAATTTCAGTCAAAAAAATAACTTCTGATAAAAAATTCAAACGAAATTAATTAAAAATGAATATTATTTGATTAAAATAAAAATTTGACCCAAAATAAAAAAACATTAAAAAATAACCAAATTTAAAACGTAAAACCTTTTAATTAATTAAAAATGTCTATATGATGATAAATGCAGACCTGTTCTGATCGATTTGATGAACAACCATGCTAATTCTGACTAAATAAAATTATATTTTTTCTAAAAGACATCAAGCATACAAGAAAATATTTCAACTGTACATTAATAAAAACAAATTTTCTATCAATGAATATAGATATTGAAATGTAGTTTTTTGAAAAAAAAAGCAAGATTCAAAAGAAAAATAATCTGAATTTATTATGAAAATCAGCATTTCTTGCTCTATTATCATTTTATTTGGAAATTAAACGAAAAAAATAGATGTATTTTTGATCATAATTAACAAAAGATTTTCTTGAAAGAAAAAAAAAGACTTTTCAATTTTTTAAATAATTTTTCTTCTCATAATTTATGAATTACTCCAATTCATCCAAAACATTCAAATTTTTGACTTCTTGCAGTACGCTTTCATTTTTTTCTTTGTTCTCATTTTCCGAGATTTCTGAGCCATTTTCTTTTCTATATGAGCTCTCCAGAGAGATTTCTTTCGAATTTTCATTCTCTTTATCAATTAATTTCGATTCATTTTTCGAACTTTCTGAATAATAGGTTGTCAAAGATTTTTCATTTGAACTGCTTTGGCTTTTTCTATCTTCTTCTTCTCCAATTGAATTCTCTTGAATCAGCTCTTCTACTGGAGCGTTGTTTTCTACAATAATTTCTTGTGTTTCACCGTTGTTTTGATTGTTTCTTCTTAATTCTTCAGCTTCTCTTTTATAACGAGAGATCATTTCATTGAATGCATAATGGTTTTTTAAATGGGCCTCCTCTTGCTCTCTTTTGTAGTTTTGTCTTTCAAGTTTTTCTTCTTCAAGTCCACCTCGTTCAAATGCCTTATTTAGTTAATGAATTTTCTTTAAATTTTTTAATTTTACTTCACAATATCTTCTTTCATCTTCAAAAACTGGCCTGTCATCCTAATTAAATATAATGAATAAATTGAGATTTACAAATATATTAAGAAATAACATCTATAATCATAATATTTATGCTTAATTTAAAAAAAAAAACTCTATAAAATGTTAAAAATTACTAAATATTTCAAATTTTTCAATGAGTAAATGAATTTCTTGCGATAATTTGACACTTTCTTCGTAAAGGAATTGCCATGTAAGTAAAGAACTGCTAAATTGGGCATTTTCATAAAAATTTCTGTCAAAACATTCTCATCATCGATTTTATTATCTGAAAGATCAATCACCCTTTTTTTCAAAAAACACTTATTTGTCTATTTATTTTAAAAGCTATTATACGTCAAAGATGGCACTTTTAACAATCCTTCTAAATCCTTTATTCCATTACTTCCTATACGATTCCTTTTGACCTGTAAAGTTGATAATTTATTGTTGTTTTCTTTGGGAAATAAGTTTATTTTTCTAATATAGATGCTATTAATCTTCACCTAAGCCTGAAATTTCCTCAAGCATATTGTCCGATAAATTCAAAGAATATAATTCAGTCAAATTCTCTAAATTTTCTATTTTTTTTATGAGATTTTCATGCAAATATCTTTTTTTTTTTTTTTTTTATTCAAGGTTATTTATTAATTTTTCTTACAAACACCGTAAAGTCTTCATTGTTTCTAAACCCTCAATTTTCGCTAATCCATTGCCTTCTAAATAAATGACTTTCACTCCAGTGAATTCTTCGAGATTCTCTATTCTATCGAATCCTATTATCAAATAAAAACTGAATTTTCCTTTAAGATGAAACCTTTGTAATGGAGATATAATTGATCATTTAGAGAAGGTGTGCTGTAATAAAGCTTAAAATCAGATCTTAAGAGTTTTTTAAGAAATTCTTTGCTCAGTGTTTTGGGCTCAAATGACATTTCTTGTTAAAATTTGAAATTTTTTGAAAAGTTCTTTTTAATTTGAAAATTAATCACTGTATTAATTCATAAATAAATGCTTGCAGTTTCAAATATTCTTATTTTTACTAAAAAATTTCGGTTTATTAAAATCAAGTTTCTTAATGTCAACTGAGTAAAACGATTTTTTCCTCCCTTAAACCATTAAAACTCCATTTTTTCTGCTTAATAGTATACTTCAACGCAGCAATAAATCCAAAATTTTGGAGATGAATGCAAAAAACACCATCACTTTGCCGTTTAGCGAGATTCTTAGGATAAAAAACTCCTGCAATCTGAAAGATGATCCGGAAAAAGAGAAAAAAATCTAAACGATAAATCAAAAGGAAGAGTCAAGAATTGGCCCAATACTCTCGAAGCCAAAAGAAAGAAGAAAGATGAAGCCCGTTTTGAAAGATTTAAAGAAGATGAGGTCTTTTTCAAATGAACTTCTTTGTTTATTTATTTATTTTATTAGGAAGAACGAAGAAAAATCGATAGAGAAGAGGCTGAATATCAGGCTTTAGTGAAGAAAAACATCATAGAGAAGGCAAATAAGCAAATATATGAGCAGAATGATAAAGTGAAAGGCCTTCAAGGTAAAATGTTATTAAGTGATGCTCTAATGGTAAAAACTCTGAGTCATATTACCATATGACCAAATGTTTTATTAAGGAAAGAGAAGGACAAATGGAGATAAATCAAAGGAAGAAAGATCTGGAGAAAACGTTAGAAAATCATTATCATGAGCTGACTTTAGAACAGATCAATGAAGCAGATAATAAACAGAAAGAGAAAGATAATGAGGATAAAGAGAAGAAGCAGTATGTGAAGAGAATCATCAAAGAACAACATGACCAACAGAAGGCTAAAATCATCAAGAAAATTCAAGAGGATAAAATAGAAGGGGAGATCATAAAGAGAAAGGATATTGAAGCTCAAAAGGAACAAATGTAAAGGAGTTTGATTGAAATGAGTAAAATATTAAGGGTTTTAGGCAAAAAGAAGAAGAAATTAGAATGAAATATATGAAGAATAACGAAGAGACGAAGAAAGGCAATGAAGTTTTAATCGAGATAAAGAAAGAATTAAAGGATAAAGAGATAGCTGAAGATAAAAAAATCGAGCATTTTGCGAAGAAAAAAGACGAAATGCTACAAATGCGAAAAATGAGAGAGGAAATAAAATTCAGGTTAACTTTTGTGAAGAAATTTAATAAGTTTTATTGAGAAAACTTGTAGAGAAAAACAGAATGAAAGGCAAAGATTAATAGATGCACAAGTGGAAAAATTGGATAAAATTAAGAATAAAGAAGATGAGAGAATAAATAAGCAGGTTTTTCATTTGTTTTTTGGAAAGGATTTTAATAAATTGCTTTTGTAATTGAAAGATCGTTGAAGCACAAGTTCGAGCTGAAGAAATCGAAAAGGAAAAAAGAGAAAAGATCACAAAAATGAAAGTAATCGACTCTTTCTAATAATTTTTTCATTGAAGTATTAAAAGGCCAATATCGATCAAAGTATGCAAATTTCTTTGGCAAAGAAACAAAAGGATGAAGAAATCGAGAAAGAAGTTTCTCATCAGTTTCAGGACTATTGGAGACGCAAAAACGATGAATTGGTTTTTCATGAGAGAAATCTTTTTGGTTTTTATGATATTTTTTAGCAAGAGCAAGAAAATAAAGAAAAACATTCTTATAAAGATAGATGTAGAGAATTAGCCAATTTTCATAAAATGCAAGCGGTATTTAAGAGATAAAATTTCTATTTAAATAGGGTTTTCCATATTTAAGGATGGTAAAGCTAAAATAAGAGAGGAAGACTATTTGAAAGATCTTGATGAAGCTGAAAAAATCAAATCATTTATGAATTTAGAGGATAAAACCTTTAATTCATGGGCTGAAAGATGCATTAATGAGTGGCAAGAATCAGTAATTTTTAGCTTTTATGACTAATTGGGGAGTAATTTTTATGTTAAAGGGGAAAAATATCAAGCCTTTGCTTTTGCAACTCCAGAAATACAAGAAAATAAGCTTAGAATAAAATTATCTTTATAAAAACATATTTTATTTGAAAAGGAAATTAAATAAAAAAGTTTGTTTTAAAAATAAATTAAAAAAAAACATTTTATCAAAAAAATTAATAAAATTTCACAAATAATTTTTTGCCTTTTTCACAATAAAACACACATTTCTTTAATATACAAAGAAAATCCTTATGGAAAATCTGGCAAACTTTGATATTTCTCCTTGGTGCAGTGATGAACCAGAAGAACTTCACAAAGGCCTTAGTTATTTCCCTTCGAAATTCAATTACAAATCCTCAAAAAAAAACCTAGAAAATTTTCTTAAAAACAAAGAAAAAAAACATCTATTTCCAGGTTTTTTCTTTCAATTCTTCACAATTCAAAGATGGTTTTCTTTTAGAAAATATACCAAACTCAAATTCGATGAAAAATCAGCTGAAATCACAAAATTCAAATTCGAAAAATAGCATTAAAGTGAAAAAAAAGCATTTTTCTTTGCAAATAAAGCTCGAGGATAAAATTATGCTTCCTTTGATGAAAAAGGCCAATATTACTGAGAAAAACCTGGTTATTTCTGCCAAAAATAAACGTAATGAATGAAATTTATTTTATAAGACAATAAAATTAAAAAGAAAGAACAGAATTCAACACTTCGAAAATCAATTTCTCTGAACAAATTGATGTTTCTTTGTATCGAAAAGCTCCGAACTCAAGTATTTTCTTACTTTACAAAGAAAATTCAAATAAATTCTTTTAATAATCAACAGCAAAGAGAAATTCACAAATAAAACAAAAACAAAGTAGGTTTTTTCTGATTTTTATGATATATTATTAGTTTCAGCATTCGAATCCTTCGAAAAACCTGAGAAAACACCTATTTTAAGGCTTTTGAGTGACACATTGAAGAATTCGATTTCTCCACAAAATCCCTATAATCCTTTACAACAGCAACTAATTCGCAATGAAAGTCTGCTTTCTTGGTTCAAAGTCTCTTCTTCAATTTGGGACAGAAACAACAGAACTTATAACATCAGAAGCCATATGAAATGCCTTCCAGATTCCAAATATCTGAACAATTCATAATATGCAAGCCTTGAATAAAATTCCTATAAAAGCTCACTATTTATTTAATAAATTTAATTGTTATAACTTTTTGGACAAAAAAAACATTTTATTCACTTTTTTCAAAGAAAAAATCTTTCGTTTTTATTATTCTTTTCAAAGAAAATTCCTTCATTCTTCACTTAATTAATCAAAAGAAATCGTGAAATTTTCACGTTTTAAAGAGAAAAATTTTAAATTAAAAAGCAAGTTGATTTATTTGAAGGTTTTCTTTCAGAAATTTCTTCTTGTCCATTCAAATCAAAAGATCGGGTGTTCTTAGGATTCGCCACTGAATCGACAAAACCCATATTTTGGCATAATCTACATCGAAAACTCAAATCAAAAGTCGATTCCTTTTGATTAAAACAAAATCCTTTATTTTCATGGAAAAAAGGCTTCAAATAAGGAAAAGGATCTATTGTTTTACAGATTAAAGATGAAAATTCTTGTGTTTTTTTTACATAAGCCCACTTGTATCGAATTCAATTTTTCTTGGACAATTTTCTTGATTTCTTCACAGAGAGCCTTCAATAAATTGATTCTTTCGAAATGCAAAGCGTAGATTTTTTCTTTATAATCAGAATTCAATGAAATTTCTATTAATATCTCCAGAGAATTCTTATTCTGAGTGATTTCCTCCCAAATTGTCTTCATAAAAGCCTGGTTATCTTTCCTTTCTTCATCAATTTCTTTGAAAATGTTGATATTTTTTCGTTTCGCAGAGCTAAATTTGCCATTTTCTTCATAGATTTGATAAAATTCAAGACTTTTTAAAAAAAATCTTTTGATTTTTACCGATCTTCAACGATTTCGATAGAATAACTTTATTGTATTGAAAGGTGTGATTGATGATTTCTTCCATAGAAATCTCAAAATTTCCTATCTAAAATATAAATAAAAAAAGGATTTTTCCTTTAGAAACGAACAAGAGTGTTTTCTTCTTCATCATAAACAGAAAATTTGAAGTTTTCTTCTTCTTTTTCTAAATTGCTTTATTAAAAAAAAAGACAAAGGTTTTTTCATTGTAAAACTTTGAAGTTTTAAATATACAATCTAATCATATAATTCCATATTGGACTTCTACTCTTGAGTATGGTAGGAGTCTTTCGAACAAATTCTTTAGTTTCACAGACTACATAAGGAGAAACCATCTTATTATCCTCTGGCTGAAATCTTCCATTCAAAACTTTTATTTGTGTTTTCTGACGAAATTCTTTCAAGAAATTTTACTTGTAAATTGAATAAAAGAGGTGTTTTCTGGTTTATTTGAGAAATTCGCTAATTTTAAATCGGATATCTCTTGCTTTGATTCGAGAAAGTCTTTCTAATGGAATGTTTCATTGGAAAAACATAAACGAGTCGTACTTCTTTTGTCAGAATCTTCAATAAACAGGAATATGTGAAGAAATCCACATAGTATTTCATGAACTAAATCTTCTTTAAAATTATAAAAAGTGAATTTTCTCTACGTTTTTTGATAAAATCTTAATGAAATTGTTCCTGAAATATGAAGTAAATTTAGTGTTTTTAATAAAAAATCAACAGTTTCGAAGCATTTGAAAGTTTTTTCGTCTGATCGATTTCTATTTGAATTTCTGAAATTTGTTGATAACATTGTAAACTTTCGTTGATCACATTATTCCCATAGAAAAGCTATCGATTTTTCTTTATAACCCCAATGAATTTACAAAGAAAACTCACTTGATTGACAAATTCTGCTTCGCCACATTTCTGAAACAAATCTTCTTTTAACTCAATTTCGAAAATAAGTTCAGGGTTCGAAACAAGAACTTTATAAAGTTCAGTCATTTCGAGCTTTAAAATCTTCTCGATTTCACTTTCTATATATAAAAGCTCTATTTTTTGACAATTTTTTTTGAGAAATTGAAGGGAAAAACAAAAAACCTTTGATTTCAAATAATTTGTCATTTTTCTCCATTATTTGCTTTTCTTCACGAATAGCTTTCACTCTAATGAATTTTTCGCTTCGGCTTGAAGACATAACCTTTATAAAAATCCTGGAGTTTTTTTCGAAGTTTATTCGCGGAAAATACAGTGCTGGTTTTTATTAAAGGAGTTTCTTCTTTGAGAGTTGAGGTCTTTTCTTCTATCATTCAAAAATAATATTTATTTGTTTTTTTAATAATAAAATTTTCTTAAATTTTTGGAGATTTTCTTTAAAAAAAATTGAGAAATTTTGAAATTAATTTAAATTATTTTTTCGGTTTTTATTTGTTTTCTTCTTGTTTTTCTGGTTCTTCGCTTTCATTTTTATTCTCCTTCGTTTCCTCAATTTGCATGTTTTCCTCATCTTTTGCCTCATTTTTCTCATCTTTGTCTTTTTTCTCAATTATCTCTTCTTTTTTCTCAATTTTTTCAATTGGTTCATTTTTTTCTTCAATTTTCTCAGTTTTTTCAATTATCTCTTCTTTTTTCTCAAATGGCTCATTTTTCTCTTCAATTTTCTCCATCTTTTCTTCAGTTTTTTCCTTTGTTTCTTCGATTTTCTCAACTTTCTCCTTTTTTTCTTCTTCTTTTTCTTTAATTTTTTCAACTTTTTCGATTTTTTCAATTTTCATAGTTTCTTCACTTTTCTCAATTATTTTATTTTCTTCCTTTTTTTCAATTTCCTTTTTTTTCGAGAACTTGATCAAGACTTTTCCCGCACTCATCTGTCCCTTGTAATACTTGATCCCCTCATCAATCTCCTCCATCGAGATAACCTTCGAAACTGCAGTTTTCAAGCAGTTTTTCAAATTACTTTTCAATTCATTCATCATAAACAGCAATTTAAATCCTTTTTCTTTGATCCATTGGCTCAGCCAGAATCCTTTGATGCTTTTCTCTTTATATCTCAAATCTCTTCCATCCACTTCGCATTTCTCTTTAGCAAGAAATCCATAGATATAACAAACCGATTTATTCGGCATGGCTTTGAGAACAACCCCTGTTAAATTCCCTCCAACCGAATCGAAAAAACATGTCGGTTTTAATTTCTTAATTAATTCTTTTAAGTTTTCTTCGAAACTTTCTTCATTTGAGTTCAAAACGTATTTATTTCCTTCACTTTTCAGCATTTCTTCCTGTTCCTTTTTCCTGACGATATTTATCACAGGGATTCCTTTCGACTGGAAGTATCGTGAACTCATCCTAGCAACCGCTGAACAAGCTGCTGAAAATATCACAGCTCTTGCCTTTTCTCTATTATGAGCCACATCATAAAACCCTAAAGCAGTCATGGGGTTCCCAATGGCAAATGCTCCTTCTTCAAAACTGATATTGTGATCTAAAGGAAAACATTTTGAAGAATCTGCAACCATGTATTCAGCCCAAGTGCCTGTTGAACTGGGACTTGAAGCTACAGCGACCTTTTGGCCTTTTAGTTTCCAGCCTAATAAACCACCACCGCTTTCTATAACAACTCCACAGCCTTCTGTGCCTGGAATCACTGGAAATTGCTTTGTCATGCCGTATTGGCCTTTGATAAAAGAAAAATCCGCTGGGTGAATGGGTGAAGCTTCCATTTTTATCAAAACTTGGCCGGGAAGAGGCTTGGGGATGGGTACTTCTTCAAGGTGAAGGGGACCGTTGATCTCTTTAAGAATGATGGCGCGCATTGTTTGTGGGGGGAGATTCATTTTTTCTGATTTGTTTTTTTTTGGGGAAGCAAAAATTTTTTAAATGAATTTTTTGATTATACTAATTACTGTAATATTTATTTTTTTTAAAGACATGATATTTATCTGCAAGTAGCAGTATGTTTTTAAACTACCTATGAATTATTTAAAAATAAGATTTAGATAGAATAGCAATGATCTATGTCAATGTTTTTGTGGGAAATAAAATTTCTATTTTTTTAAATCAGAAATTCAATTTTAAATAGATAATTGTCTATTAATTTTAATAATTCTATTTTTTTTTGAAAAAATCAAGAATTCAATTCAAAATATATAGCTATCCATTAACTTTAATATATCTCTAACTTCCATTCATCTGAGACACTCAAATCCGATATTATTTTAATAGTGCTTGAAGAGCGCTCTTTTTCTATTTTAACAGAAGGAGGCAAGTGGAATCCTATGTTTTTTTTATTGAGTTTGTTGGCAGGCAATCCAATTATTTCAATAGTTCTAATCCTATTTTTTACAGAGAAAGACTTTTCTCCCATTTTCGGGTGGTAAGATAATATTCCTTTTTCAAATCTAATTTCAGAATCGACATATTCATCTTTCTAAAAAAAAAAAAAAAAAAAAAAA
>JFJP01020618.1_pt1 | contig 14827 bp, 12 predicted proteins | sample 431651 | NCBI WGS metagenome assembly JFJP01 (sample SAMN02602958, study PRJNA72255) | Microbial mat metagenome, whole genome shotgun sequencing project. | biome: fresh water; feature: sink hole; material: water; isolation source: purple microbial (photo- and chemosynthetic) mats found in...
CCTGCTGCGCCAGCATGGCAGCCTGCGCCACGAAGCCGCGGCGCAGTGGCAGTCCTGGGCGGATCTGGCCATCCGTCGCTGCTGGCACCTGAACCGCCGGGAAGCGATCGAGACGCTGATCGCCACCAAGCTGGAGACGCTCGCCGACCACCACGGCAGCGATTACGAGCTGGTACGGCTCTACCAGGCCATCGGCCGCCACGACGAGGTGGCGACGCGCCTGCCCGACGAGGTCCAGCACTACACCATCGCGATGCGCGAGCTCGGCCGGCTGGAGGAGTGCACCGCACGCCTGCCCGGCTACCCGCAGGCCAGACGGCTGATGCTGCTCGAGAGCGGGCGGTTCGCCGAGTTCGCCCCCGACGAAACAAGCTGGGAGTCGACCTTGGCCGCGACCTGGTCGGGCCACCCCCCCGCCTCGGCCAATGGCTATGCCAGGCATTGGATCAGCATGCGGACCGCGCCGGCGGAGGAGCTGCTGGCCGGAGAGCCGCCCCCGGTCGTACGCATGGCGGCGCTGCTCGGACTCGGGCGGTACGAAGAGGCCCTGTCCATGCCGCGCTTCCAGCACGATGGCGGATTGCGCGAACTGGGCACGATGCTCGCCGGCAGCTTCAACCCCCTCGATGCAGATGGTTCGCTCGAACCCGAGCAGCAGGCCTGGGCGATGGTCGAGCTGGCGGCGCGCGGCGACCGCGCGACGCTGGAACGCCACCAGGCCGAACTGCGCGAGCGGTGGCCGCTGTGGAGCCGCTGGCACGCCTGGCTGATCGTCGGACCGTCGCTGCTGCCGCCGGCCGAGCGCGCCGGCGAGCTGCGGCGGCGGCCGCGCCGGCGAGCTGCGGCGGCGGCGGCGGCGGCGGCTTGAGGAGGCGGCAGCGCTGCGCCCGGTGACCGGCCAGCGCGCCTGGCATATCGCCCGCTACGCCCTCGGACGCTGCGACGAGGCCGGGCTGGCGGTCATGCCGACGGTGCTGGAGGTCCCGCTGTGGACCTGCATCGCCCGCGCCCTGCGCTGCGAGCTGGCCGGCGACGAGGCTGGAGTGCGGCAGGCCTGGACCGACTACCGCGCCCTGCCGTCCCACCGCCGCCTGTCCCTGCACGCCATGCCGCACCCCGCCTTCGAGCGCCTCGCCCGCTTCAGGACGGAGGGGCAGTGACCATCTCCTCGGCCAGGCGGAACATGGTGGTCGGAGCCGGCGGCAGGGCGCGCAGGAAGTAGCGGCCATACGACGCGGTGGCGACGCGGTGATCGAGGATCGCCACCGTGCCGGTGTCGAGGCGGGTGCGGATCAGGCGGCCGAAGCCCTGCTTCAGGCGCAGGATCGCCTCCGGCACCTGGCCGCGCTTCCTGACCTCGTTCAGCCGCGCCTCGGTGACCGGATGGTTCGGCACCTCGAAGGGCAGCTTGGCGATGATGACGTGGCGCAGGGCGTTGCCCGGCACGTCGACGCCCTCCCAGAAGCTGCTGGTGCCGAACAGCACGGCGTCGCCGGTGCGCTTGAACAGCTCGATCATCTGGCTGCGCGCCATGCCGTCGCCGTGCTTGAGCACGAAGCGGCGCAGGCGGTCGAGTTGCGGCCGCACCAGGTCGTGCACCGCGTTCAGCTGCCGGTAGCTGGTGAAGAGCACGAAGATGCCACCCTCGGCCTCCTGCACATAGCGCGCCAGCCAGCGCGCGGTGGCCTGGGCGAAGGCCGGCGAATTGGGATCGAGCGGGCTCTCGTTGACCAGGATGCGCGCCTGGGTGCGGTAGTCGAACGGGCTGTCGAGGCGCCGGGCCAGACCGCCCTCCAGGCCGACCCGCTTGCGCAGGAAGAGGAAGCGCTCGGAATCATCGGCCGCCAGGGTGGCGCTGGTCAGCACCACGGTGCGCATGCGGTCGAAGAGCTGCTCCTTGAGCATCGCCGCCACCGACAGCGGCCGCGCCGACAGGGACGGTCCGCGGCGCTCCTTCGGCACGGTGGCGTAGCACACCAGCCCGCTGTCCTCGCCCGCCAGCACCCGGCGCACGCTGCCGGCCATCTCCAGGGCGCGGGTGCCCTGGGCGGTCAGTTCGGTCGACTCGTTGTCGTCATTGGCGCGAGACTTGAGGTTCTCCAGCGCCTGGGCCAACGCGTCGAGGGCCGGCGACAGCGGATTCTCGACCGGATGCGCGGCACCGATGCGCACCGTCTCCTCGCTGCGCGCGCCGGACAGGTTGCCGACGTTGAACCACAGGTCCTCGTTGGCCCGGCGCACCGTCTCGACCGCGCCACGCGCCTCCTCGCGCCTGGGATCGGCGAGCAGGCCCTTGCCGCGACCGCTCCACAGCGTGTCGAGGTACCAGCGCACCTGCGCCGCGCTGACCTCGGTGCCGAGGTGGTCGGTGGCGACGTCCTCGAGCGCGTGCGCCTCGTCGAACACCACCACCTGGTGCGGCGGCAGGATGCCGCCGGCCTCCTCGCGCAGGCCAAGGTCGCTGAAGTAGAGGTGGTGGTTGACCACCAGCAGCTGCGCCCCCTCCATGCGCTGCCGCGCGGCATAGAAGAAGCACGAGCCGAACTCCGGACATCTGCGCCCGAGGCAGTTGGTGCGGTCGCTCTGCACCTGGCGCCACACGCTGGCCTGCGGCTCCCAGCCGAGCTCCTCACGGTCGCCGATCTCGGCCTCGTTGTGCGCCCACTCGGCGACCTGGCGCAACGCCTGAGCCTCCTCGCGGGTCTCGAACAGCGCCTGCTGGCCGTCGTAGGCCAGGCCGAGGCGGCGGATCGAGACGTAGTTCTGGCGGCCCTTGACCAGCACTGCCTTCAGCTCGGGGAAGATCTGCTGCAGCAGCGGGATGTCCTTGCGGACGAGCTGCTCCTGCAGGGCGATGGTCGCGGTCGAGATCACCACCTTGGTGTTGTTGGCCAGGGCGTGCTGGATCACCGGCACGAGGTAGGCGAAGCTCTTGCCCACCCCGGTCGGCGCCTCGCAGATGACGTGGCTCGGATCGGCCAGCCCCTGCGCCACCAGTTCGGCCATCGCCACCTGCTGCGTGCGGCTCTCCCAGCCCGGCAGCAGCCGCGACAGCTCGCCGCCGGGACCGAGGACGTCAGCGACCGTGGCGCGCGGCATGGGTGTGCTTATAGACCCATGTGGGCGCATTGCCACTGGGCTTCGGGCTCGGGGCTTCAGGCTTCGGGCCAGACCATGACCACCCCCATCGCCCTCGCCCTGGCATTGCGCGAGCGCTGCAACGCCCTGCGCTTCGCCGGGCTCACCGTCTACAACCCGCTCGACTACGCCTGGGCGGTGCATCAGCAGTACCTCGACCGCTTCGCCACCGGCACCAAGCGGGTGCTGTTCCTCGGCATGAACCCCGGCCCCTTCGGCATGGCGCAGATCGGCGTGCCGTTCGGCGAGATCGCCGCCGCGCGCGACTGGCTCAAACTCGACGGCGCGATCGGCAGGCCGCCGGTCGAGCACCCCAAGCGCCCGGTCACCGGCTGGGCCTGCCGGCGCAGCGAGGTCTCGGGCAAACGCCTGTGGGGTTTGTTCGCCGCCCGCTTCGCCACCCCCGAGGCGTTCTTCGCCGAGCACCTGGTGGTCAACTGGTGCCCGCTCGCCTTCGTCGGACCGACCGGAGCCAACGTCACCCCGGACAAGCTGCCGGCCGCCGAACTCGAACCGCTGCAAGCCGCCTGCGACGCGCATCTCGCCGGCCTGATCGCCGCGACCGGCGCCGCAGTGGTCGTCGGCATCGGCAAGGTCGCCGCCGCCGCCGCCGTCCGCGCCGGCGCCCCTCGCGTGACCGACATCCTCCACCCCAGCCCGGCCAATCCTGCCGCGCACCACGACTGGTCGGGATCCGCGACCCGCGCCCTGGTCGCCGCCGGGGTCTGGCGCTGAGCGGCTCCGCCGCTGTCGGATTTCCAGACACAGCTGCAGGAATATCCCCCGCCAACATGGTTGGATTTCCGATCGTACATCTAGCATGCTGTCCATGACCCGCCTGCCGCTCCTCTGCTGCCTGGTCGCCTGCTGCCTGGTCGCCGCCGAGGACGACCCCCTGCTCCGCGAGCAGCAGAAGTACGAGGAGGCGGTGGCGAAGCTGCAGAAGACCTACGATGATGGCGTGGCCAAGGAGCGCACCAAAGCCATCCCCTTGATCATCACGATCGCCAAACGGCAACTCGGCAAGGGCGACATGCCTGGCGCCGTCAAGGCCTGGAAGGCGGTACTGCGGCTCGATGACCAGCATGCCGACGCGCGGCAGTTCTTCACTTCGATCGGGCAGCTCGAGCAGGTGCTGGCCGAACTGGAGACCGAGGAGAACGCCACTGCCGATCTGCTGGGCGAGGCCACCGCCCCGGCGCTGGGCAAGCCGTGGCAGGGCACGGTGACGATCAAGGCCGACAAGCCGCTGCTCATCGGCGACCTGCCGACAGGAACGCAGATCGCACTCCAGTACCAATCCGGCGCCTGGACCTGGCGCCAAGGCGCACAGCCGATGATGAGCCCGGATGATGCGACCTCGCGGCCGGCGTATCGCGTCATCCTGACCGCCGACAACGGCGCACGAGAGGACATCCCGCCTGGCACCATGCAGCAGGCCTGGTCCTGGACCCTGCCTTCCGAACTGAAGGGTGTCATGCTGCGGCTGGCCACCAGCAATGGACGCGCCCCGGCCGGCTCGGTGACCTACAAGGTGACGCTGGTCAAGCCCAAGGCCAAGTGAGCGGCTCCGCGCCGCACCGCGGTTGACGGCCCACCTCGCCGGACCGATCATCGCTGCGTGGCCTCCCGCCTGCACTCCGCCCCTGCCGCGACTGGGACCTGACATGCCGGGATGGGATGAAGCCGCGGTCGCCACCGCCGCCAAGCGCCTGCGCCTGATCGCCGATCCGCGCCGCCGCCGCCAGGGCGAGGGAGTACGTCTGGGCCACGGCCCCGGCGCCAGCCTCGAATTCCACGACCACCGGCCCTACGCTCCGGGCGACGACCTGCGCCATCTCGATTGGTCGGCCTATGCGCGCAGCGGCCAGCTCATGCTGCGGCGCCAGCGCAAGGAGGTGAGCCCGCGGGTCGAGATCCTGCTCGACTGCTCGGCCAGCATGGCGTTGTCGCCGGCCAAGGCCGCGCTGGCCAGCGGCCTGGCCGCGCTGTTCGCGACCCTGGCCGAGCGTGACGGCGGACGCCCGCGGCTGTGGGCGCTCGGCGCCGGCACCACCCTGCTCTGCCCGGGCTGGCGTCCGCGCCTCGCCAGCACCGCCTGCGCCGGCCAGGCCGGCCTGATGGCCGCGCCGCTGCCGGGACTGGCCGCTGGTGCCGAGCGCCTGCTCATCTCCGACGGCCTGTGCCCGGACGGCCCCGCCGCGGTGGTGCGCCGCCTCGCCGGCGAGGCCGGCTCGCTCGCGCTGGCGCAGGTGCTGACGCGCAACGAACTCGATCCGGCGGTGCACGGAGCGGTGCGCCTGGTCGACGTCGAGGGCGGCGAAGCCGACGTCGTCGCCGACGTCGCGCTGCTCGCCGGCTACCGCCAGCGCCTCGCCCGGATGCAAGACGGCTGGCGCCAGAGCCTGCACGGCCGCGGTGCCGGCCTACTCACCGTGGTGGTCGAAGACGGCCTCGAAGGCGCGATCCGCGGCCTGGTGCGCGGCGGACTGCTGGTGACAACTGGAGGAGGCCGTTGACGGGTCGGAGCGCCCGGCGCTTGCTGGGCTGCCATCGGCTGCGATAAGCCCCGCCTGGAGATACCCATGACCTTCGCCATCGATCCCGTCGCCTGGCTCAAGCACGAGACCGCCTGCTGCGTCCACTTGGCCAAGAGCCTCCAGGATGGGCAGCTCGGCTTCCGCCTGACCGCGCCGCAGCGTTCGACCCTGGAACTGCTGCGCTACCTCGCCATAGCCAATGAGGGCCTGCTGTCCTTCATCATTGACGGTACCTGGGACCGCTGGGAGGTCCTCGAAGGGCAGGTGAAAGACCTCGACCTCGCCGGTTTCGCCACCGCCATGCAGGCGCAGCAGCGCCGGGTAGCCAAGCTCCTCGCCGGACTCAAGCCGAAGCAGCTCAAGCAAATGATCGCCATGCCCAACGGCAGCCGCATGACGCGCGAGGCCGCGATCGCCCACTACCTGCTCAAGATGAGCGTCGGCTACAAGATGCAGCTCTTCCTGCAGGCCAAGGCGGCAGGCGCAGCCCATCTCGCCTCCAGCGACCTGTGGAACGCCAAGGCGCCGAAGGCGAAGGCAAAGAAGGCCTGAACCCGACGGTGAGCGACCTCGCACCTCCGGTCAGCGCATGATCCTCGGCGAACCCTGGGGGTTGCTCGCCCTCGCCGGAGTGCCGGCCGTCGTCGCGCTGCACCTGTGGCGCGCGCGCCACGCGCCCCTGCCGGTCAGCGGTCTGTTCCTGTGGCCGGCCGAACGCCGCGTGCTGGCCAGCGGGCGCACCCGCGCCCCGCTGGTGCTGCGGCCGAGCTTCTGGTGCGAAGTGCTGGCCGTCCTTGCCGCCACCTGGTGGCTGGCCGACCTCCATCTGACCCCGCGCACCGCGGCGCGGCATCTGGTCATCGTGCTTGATGACCGCTGGCGCCTGCAGGCGGTGGTCGGCGGCGACAGCGCGGCGGCACGCCTGCGCACCGCGCTTGACCAGCGTCTCGCGACGCTCGCCGCCGGCGACCGGGCGACGCTCATCGCCACCGGCGCGCCGCCGCGCCTGCTCGCCGGACCAGCGGCCGAACCGCAGGCGGTACGCACCGTCCTGGCGGCCTGGCAGCCGCAGGCGAGCTGGCATGACGCCGATGCCGCCCTGACCCTGGCCGCCGGGCTGGGCGGGGCCGGCGCCGAGGTGGTGCTGGCCAGCGACCGCATCCCGCCGCTGCTGCCCGACGGTGTCGGCGCCATCGCTACCGGCCGGACGGCGCCGAACTCCGGCCTGGCCGAAGCGCGCTGGTGGCGCGAAGGCGGCGAGCGGATCGTCGCGGTCGTGCACGGCGACCCGGCGCGCATCCCACTGCTGAGCATCGCTGGCCTCGCGGTCGCCGGGTCGAGCCCCCAGCCCGGCCTGCACATCTTCGACCGGCTGCCGCCGCTGGCCGAAGGCGCGACGGCCGAGCTGCGCCTGCCCGGCGAGGACCCCCTGCCGCTCGACGACCGCGTCGAGCTGGTGCGCCCGCCGACGCGCGCCGTGCGCCTGCGCACCGCCCTCGACGGCGCGCTCGGCGCCAGCGTGCGCGCCGCCGCGGCCGCGGCCGGCGCGATCGCGGCCACCGGCGAGGCCGACATCGCCATCGGCGCCGATGGCGGCCCCGGCTGCTGGTCGCTGCGCATCGTCCCCGGCGACGGCGAGCCGACCCTCGGCCCGTTCACCGCCCGGCGCGACCATCCGCTGATGGCCGACCTCGACTTCCACGGCGTGCTGTGGAGCGGTGGCGCGGCCGAGGTCGCCGGAGCGCCGCTGCTGCTCGCCGGCGGTCTGCTGCTGCTGGCCGACAACGTACGCGGGGCCGACCATGACCTCGTCCTGCATGTCGATGCCGCCAAGTCGAATCTGGTCCGCCACACCGCCTGGCCAGCGCTGTTCGCCAACCTCGTCGCCTGGCGGGCGGCGCAGCTGACCGGCGTCGCCGATCCCAACCCGCGCGCGGGGGCGCCGCTGACCGCGCGCGTACCGGCCCGCGCCAGCGTGGTCGAACTGGTCGATCCCGACGGCCAGGCCCGCGTCCTGCGCCCGGCCGCCGACGGCGCGCTGAGCGTGCCGGGGCTGGCCAAACCGGGTCGCTGGCTGCTGCGCTGGGACGGCGCCGACACGGTCGTGAACGTCCTGCCGCTCGATCCGCGCCAGGGCGACCTCGCCGCCGCCGCGACCGGCGAGCGCGCCGCCGTCATCGCCGGCCAAGCCGCGGTCGAGCGCCTGCGCAGTCCGCTCGCCAGCCTGCTGCCGCTGCTCGTCGCCGCGCTCGCGGCGCTCGCCGCCTGGGCCTCGTTCGCGCGCGAGGAACGCGCATGATCGCCCTCGCCCTGCCCTGGGCCCTGGTCCTGGCCGTGCCAGCGGCGGCGGCGTGGTGGCGCTTCGCCCGCCACGGACATGGCCGCTGGCTGCGCGCCGTCCTCCTCGGCTTGCTGGTGCTGGCGGCGGCGCGCCCGCAGCTGACCCGCGACGATGGCGGCAGCGACGTGATCCTGGTGCTCGACCGCTCGGCCTCGATGGGCGAACTGGTGCGCAGCCAGGACGAACTGGTGCGCCTGGCCGGCGATGGGCGCCGACGCGGCGACCGCTTGGCGGTGGTGGTGGCCGGTACTGCGGCCAGGGTCGCGCAGGGTCCGCAGGCGACCGGCGTGCCGCGCCTCAACGACCATCCGGTCGATGCCCAGGGCAGCGACCTGGCCGGGGCGCTGGAGACCGCCGCGGCGCTGGTAGCGCCCGGCCGCACCGCGCGGCTGGTGCTGGCCAGCGATGGCGAGGCCACCACCGCCGATCCGCGCCGCGCCGCCGCCCGGCTCGCCCTGCTCGGCGCCCGCCTCGACGCGCTGCCGGCGGTGCGGCCGCCCGGCGCCGACGCCGCCATCGTCGAGGTCGAGATCCCCGGCGGACTGCGCCAGGGCGAGAGCTTCCTCGGCTCGGTGCTGTTCAGCGGCGATCGGCCGGAACGCCGCAGCTGGCGCGTGCTGCGCGACGGCACGCCGATCGCGCAGGGCTCGGTCGAGCTGGCCCCGGGCCGCACCAGCGCCATCGCCTTCGCCGACCGGCCGAGCGCCGCCGGCCTCGCCGCCTACGTGGTGGAACTCGAGGCGAGCGACGACCGCCAGCCGGCCAACAACCGCGCCCGCGCCTGGCTGCGGGTGGCGGGCGGAGAGCGCGTCCTGGTGGTCGGCGGTGACGGCCAGCCCGGCAACATCGGCCAGGCCCTGGCCGCGGCCGGCATCGACGCCGCCTACCGCGCCGCCGGACCGCTGCAGCTGGCCGACCTGCTCGCCTGCCAGGCGGTGGTGCTGGCCGACGTGCCGGCGGGATCCGTCGGCCGCGCCGGCATGCTGGCGCTGGCGCGCTGGGTCCAGCACCTCGGCGGCGGCCTGGTCATGACCGGCGGGCATCAGTCCTTCGGCGCCGGCGGCTGGCACCGCAGCCCGGTCGATCCCGTGCTGCCGGTATCGATGGAGGTGCGCGACGAGCACCGCGTCCTCTCCGTCGCCATGGCCATCGCCATCGACCGCTCCGGCTCGATGTCGGCCACCATCCCCGACGGCCGGCAGAAGATCGAGCTGGCGGCCGAGGGCGCGGCAGCGGCGATCGAGCTGCTCGGCCCGCGCGACCGCATCGCCGTGTTCGCCGTCGATACCGCACCGCACGAGATCCTGCCGATGTCGAAGGTCGACGATCCCAAGCGCCTGGCGCGCGACGTGATCGGCATGGAGAGCGCCGGAGGCGGCATCTACGTCTATACCGCCCTGGCCGCGGCCGGCGCCGAGCTGCTGCGCTGCGAGACCGGCACCCGCCATATGCTGCTCTTCGCCGACGCGGCCGACGCCGAGGAGCCCGGCGACTACGTCAACCTGCTCGCCGACTTCCGCAAGCACGGCATCACCGTCTCGGTCGTCGGCATGGGCAGCGACACCGACAGCGACGCAGCCTTCCTCGTCGACGTGGCCAGACGCGGCGGCGGACGCATCGCCTTCGCCGAGGATCCCGCCGACCTGCCGCGCCTGTTCGCGCAGGAGACCGTGCTGGTGGCGCGGAACCCGTGGATCGACCAGCGGGTCTCGCCGCAGCCGCGCGGCGGCGCGCTGCAGGCCCTGTTCGGTCAGGGCGATCCGGCGTTGCTGGCGGCGTGGCCGCAGATCCCCGGCTACAACCTCAGCTACCCGCGTCCGCGGGCCGAGATCCTGGCCTGGTGCCCGGGCGATCCCAAGGCCCCGGCTCTGGCCGCCTGGACGGTGGGCAGCGGCCGCAGCGCCGCGCTGCCCATCCCGTGCGACGCGGCGGACGCCACGGAGTTCATCGCCTGGCCCGGCTACGCCCCCCTGCTCGCCTCGACCGCGCGCTGGGCGGCCGGCGCGGCCGGTTTCGCTCCGGCCGCCATCCAGGTCCGCCGCCACGGCGGCCTGGCCGAGATCCGCGTCGAGCTCGACCGGACGCGGCAGGAGGAATGGCTTGGCCGCCAACCCGAACTGGTTCTGGTCGGCGACGATGCGCACGCCGAGCCGGTGCCGCTGGCGATGATCCCGCTCGACGAGGTGACCTGGACGGCCGAACTGCGCCTGACCGGCGACCGGCCGCTGATCCCGGCCGTGCGCCTGGGCGCCTCCACGCTGCTTGGACCGGCCCTCGCCCTGCCCATGCCGGCCGAGGTCGCCCCGCGCCGCGACCTGCCGCCGGGCGAGGCCGTGCTGACAGAACTCGCGCGCACCACCGGCGGCACCGTGCGCGGCGACCTGCTCGGCATCTGGGACAATCCGGCCAGCCGTGGCGTGGCCCGCGAACTGGCGCCCTGGCTGGTCGGCTCGACGCTGCTCGTCCTGCTGCTGGAGATCGCGGTGCGCCGCCTGCGCCTGCACCTGCACCTGCACCTGCACCTGCCGCGGCTGCGCCTGCCGAAGTCGCGGCAGGCCTCGACACCGGCAGCGACCATCGTCCCGTCCACACCGCCGCCAGAGCCGCTACCGCAGCAGCCAGCATCCCCGCCTGCTCAGCCGGCGAAGGGTTCCGGCGTGCTCGACGCCCTCGACGAGATCCGCCGCCGGCGCTGAAACGGCCCTACAGTCGCCTGACCCAGCGCCCGGCGAAGCTCGCGTGCATGAGGATGGTGGGGATGGCCAGGCCGATGATGGCGAGGACGAACATGCCCTCGCTGCCGCGCACCAGCATGGCGACGATGCCGAGGGCGATCTGCACCAGGACCAGCAGGATGATCGAGCCGGCCAGGGCGAAGCGTGGCCAGCGCAGCGACAGCCAGGCGGCGCTGTGCCACCAGAACACGACCATGACGATGCCGTACCAGCCGGCGATTTCGCTGAGCAGGTTGCCCAGTCCCTTCACGAACGACTCCGGCGCCAGCACCACGCCGGCAATGAACCACAGCAGCGGCGGGGCCAGGACCAGGGGCAGGGCGTACAGCTTGGCGTAGGCCAGGGTCGGCCGCTCGACCGGCAGCATGCACAGCAGCTCGGCGGTGCGGTTGCGCAGCTCACCCGACCACTGCCGCGAGAGATGCACGCCGATCTCGAGGATGAGCCAGAACAGCGCCGGCCACATCCACGATTCGCCGATCCGTTCGGCCGAACGCTCCGCTCCACTGACCCAGCCGGAGGTCAGCACCGCCCCGGCGATCGCAGCCAGGGCCTTGAAGATGAGCATGCGCCAGCCGCCCAGCTCGACATGGAAGTCCTTCCATGCGATCGCCAGCAGCCCGCTGCGCGGCCGGCCGATGCCCAGCCAGCGCCGCACCGTTCCCGAGCGCTCGCCGCCGGTGTCGTGGCTGTCGCGGGCCAGCCGCGGATAGAGCAGCAGGGCGCCGGTCGCACCGAGCGCGCCCAGCGCCACATCGATCACCGGCTGCCAGCCCCACCAGGTGTCGGGCGAACCCATCGGGATGGCGCCGAGGCGCGACCACACGCTGAGCTCCAGCCAGGCATGCAATGCCTTGGCCAGGCCGGTGGCGCCGCCGCTTTCGGCCAGCGAGGACAGCAGGGCCGGCATGCCATACAGTGCGACCAGTACCGCGACCAGCAGCGAACTGGCCTTGGCCGCGGTCGGCGCCACCGTCGAGGCGAGCAGGCCGAGACCGGCCAGGGCGCAGAACCAGGCGAGGATGGCGGCGTACAGCGCCGCCACCTGGCCGAGGGCGACGCCGCCGAGGGTCACCGCCAGCACCGCCACCGGCAGGGCGCAGGCCGACAGCAGCAGCATGTCCCACAACGCCGACGAACAGCCCGGCGGGTCCGAGGCCGGCCATGCGCAGCAGGCCGATGTTGCCCTCCTCCTTCTCCTCGGCCACCGCGCCGGAGAACTGGGTGATGCCCACCGCCGTGCCGACCAGCAGCAGACACCAGCTGATCTGCATCAGCACGTAGCGTCCGGCGGCGCCGCCGATCCGCCACATGTCGCTGGAGACCAGCAGCAGCAGGGCGAGCAGCGCGATCAGGCCGACGCGCGCGATGTGCGGACCCGACGAGCGGGCCTGCAGCCGCAACGAGCGTGAGAGCAGCGCGACAGTCGAGTTCACGAGGCGACGCCTGGCGTGGTCAGGGCGAGGAACGCCTCGTCGAGGCGGCGGCGCGCAGGATGGATCTCGACCGGCTTGGCGCCGGCGGCCAGCGCGGCGGCGAGGATCGCCGCCGGTTCGCAGGTGGCCGGATCGTAGCTGACGGTCAGGCGCTGGGCCTGGCCCTCGGCCGCGAGCGCCGCGGTGACGCCGGGAACGGCGGCGAGGGCGCCCTCGAGGCCGGCCAGCGGGGCCGCGAGGACCAGTTCCAGCGCCTCGCCGCCGGCCGCCGCCGAGGTGCGCAGCAGGCCGTCGAGCGCGCCGCTGTAGCGCACCTTGCCGCGATCGACCACGGTCACGCCATCGCAGATGTCGGCCAGCTCGGAGAGGATGTGCGAGCTGATGAACACTGTCTTGCCCATGCCGCGCAGTTCGCGCAGGATGCCCATCAGCTCCATGCGCGCGCGCGGATCCAGGCCGCTGGCCGGCTCGTCGAGCAGCAGCACCGCCGGGTCGTGCACCAGCACGCGGGCCAGGGCGACGCGCTGTTGCATGCCGCGGCTCAGCCCGGCGAGCAGGTCGCCGCGCCGCCCGGTCATGTCGGTCAGCTCCAGCACCTCACCGACCACGCGGGCGCGCCGCGCGCTGTCGAGGCCGTAGGCGGCAGCGAAGAAGTCGAGGTACTCGCCCACCGCCATGCGGCGGTAGCCGGCGACGTGGTCGGGCATCCAGCCGATCAGCTTGCGCACCCGGGCCGGCTGGGCGATGGCGTCCTCGCCGCAGACCCGGACCAGGCCGCCGTCGGGCTCCAGCAGGGTGGCGATGACCCGCAGCGAGGTGGTCTTGCCAGCGCCGTTGGGACCGACGAAGCCGTGGATGGTGCGCTCGGGCACGGTGAAGGACACGCCACCGAGCGCCGTGCGCCCAGCGAAGGCGTGGACCAGGCCGTTGACGAGGATGGCCGGTTCGGTCATGGCTGCTCCGGAAGGTCGATACGCCACAGCGCCAGGCCGCGGTGCGGCTCAGCCAGCCCCTCGGCCGGCTCGAGGCCGGCAGGGATCGGCACGAGCAGCAGCAGGCAGGGGCGCTCGGGCCCCTGCTGCAGGCGCAGGTCGAGGGCGCGCAGTGCCAGCAGCGGGAAGAGGGCGTGCCCGGCCTCGCCCAGATCAGCGACCGGCGAGAAGCGCCGGGAGTCGCGCAATTGCTGCGGCGTCTCGGCCGAGCCGCTCTCGCGCCAGCCATCCGCCTGATTGGCCAGCCGCCGCAGCGTCCCGCCATGCCACACCGCGGCGATGAGCGCCCCGTCGGCTCCGGCGAGGCGGATCCGGCTCGGGCGGCCGCCGTGTTCGCGCTCGACCACCTCGGCCGTCGGCGCCGCGACCGCGACGGTGCCGCGCCACAGCAGGTGGCGGCTGCTGTAGAGCGGGATCTCGGTGACCAGCGCTCCGCCGCCGACCACGCCATTGACCGGCGATTCCTCGCCCGGGCAGGCGTAGAGGTTCATCGCGCCGCGGTGGCGGATGGCGCGCTGCCCGCCGCTGGTGACGAAGACGCTGCTGCGCACCTCGGCGGCGGCCTGCGCGCCGCAGGGGCGCAGCACCGCCAGCGAGGTCCACACCGCCGACTCGCCATAGCCGCGCCGGCCGAGCAGGGCGAGCGCCACGCTGGTCAGGGTGATGGCCGCGATCAGGCCGAGGTGCAGCCAGCGCCAGTCGAGACCGCGCCGGCCCAGCCACCAGGCCAGGCCGATGAACAGGGCGAAGATGATCAGCACGGTGCGGATCAGGCCCCAGGGGTGGTCGGGACGCACCAGTTCGGCGAGGCGCTGCGCCACCGCCGCGTCGAGGTCGTCGCTGCGCCCCTCGTCGGCCAGCCGCGGGGCCTGCCAGCCGGCTGCAGCGAGCTGATCGAGGCCGCAGCCTTCGCGCGCCAGGGGCAGCGCCAGCACGCGGCCGAGGCCGTTGCCGCCCGGCTGCAGTCCGGGCGCCAGCTCGGCGAGACGGGCGCCGGACAGCAGCGTCAACGTCCCGCCGCCCCGCACCCAGGTGGCGAGGGCCTCGGCCTGCGCCGGCTCCCAGGACCGTGGCGCGCCCTCGGCGACGACGCAGTCGAGCCCGTCGAGCAGGGCGGCATCCGTGGGGAAGCGGCCGGCCGGCAGCTGCGGCAGCCGCGCCCGGCGGGGCATCCCGCCATCATCGACCAGCAGCACCGCGCCGGGGGCGGCCAGGGCTGGCTGGGGCAGCTCGGCGATGCTGCGACCGTCGGCCCAGGCGAGGACGAAACGGCGCTCGCCGTCCTCGGCGCGGATGAACGGGACCAGCCGCAGACGCTGCTCGCCGCCCGGCGGCAGCCAGATCTCCGCCGCCCAGGGGACCCCGCCGAGTGCGCCGGCATCGCGCAGCCGCACCTGCCCGGAGACGGGCTTGTCGCCGGGATTGGCCAGCAGCAGTTCGCACGGGGCGAAGGTGCCGGGAGCCACCGTGCCGTTGAAGCCCCACGCCACGTCGCGCACCTCGACCGCGGCGAGGGTCAGCGACAGCAGCAGGAGGATGGCCGTACGCAGCATGCTCAGCCCCGTCGCAGCAGTTCGGCGGCGCGGATGGTGGCGTAGCTGCGCAGCGCGGAGATGGCGATGATCTGGCAGACCAGGAAGGCGAT
>JFJP01034792.1_pt1 | contig 14827 bp, 10 predicted proteins | sample 431651 | NCBI WGS metagenome assembly JFJP01 (sample SAMN02602958, study PRJNA72255) | Microbial mat metagenome, whole genome shotgun sequencing project. | biome: fresh water; feature: sink hole; material: water; isolation source: purple microbial (photo- and chemosynthetic) mats found in...
CGGATTCCGCAAGGCCCACCTCGGGCTTTCAGGCGGTATCGATTCCGCCCTGGTGGCCATCCTGGCAGCCAAGGCGATTGGAGCAGACAACCTGACCTGCATCGCCATGCCTTCGCGTTTCTCGTCAGCCGGTTCCATCGACGACAGCGTCATTTTGGCCAGAAATCTCGGTTGCAGGCTCGAGACCATATCGATTGAAAAACCGTTTTCAAGCTTCCTGAATACCATGGAGCCTCATTTCAAGGACAGTCCCTTCGGCCTCACCGAAGAAAACCTGCAGGCCCGCATCCGTGGCGACATCCTCATGGCCTGGTCGAACAAATTCGATTCCATGCTGCTCACCACCGGCAATAAAAGCGAGCTGGCGGTGGGTTACTGCACGCTTTATGGCGACATGTGCGGAGCCATCGCTCCTATCGGCGACTTGCTGAAAACTGAAGTATTTGCACTCTGTGAAAGGATTTATGAGCGTGACGGCATTATTCCCCGGGCAATAATCGACAAGCCTCCGTCCGCTGAACTGCGGCCAAACCAGCTTGACCAGGACTCATTGCCACCCTACGAGGTGCTCGACGCCATCCTTGAACTGTACATAGAACAGGACCTCTGCGCCGACGAGATCATCGCGCGTGGCCATGACGGGCAGCTGGTCAGGCGCATCGTTTCAATGACGGCACGCGCAGAGTACAAGCGCCGGCAGGCGGCTCCGGTCATCAAGGTATCACCACGGGCTTTTGGCATGGGCAGACGCATGCCGATAGCCAGGACGGTCCACGAGGCCGCCGCGCGATGAGTGCTCCGGCGGCCGACAGCCGGGCATTTCTGCTGCGGCTGACATCGATCGTGTCGCTGGGCTTATTTTTCCTGTTCTCCTGCAACCCCGGCGCAGGGGGTACCACAGCGCCACTGCCGGAAACGATCCCGGCAACCGTACCGGAAGCAATTCCCGCGGACGAACCCGTCAACGCTGAAAAAAGTTTCACGGTCTTGGCATGCGGTGACATCCTGCTGGCCAGGACGCCAGGCAAACGAGCAGCCCAGAATGGCTACCGCTACCTGTTTGAAAACGTCAGGGAACTGGTATCCCAGGCGGATGTCGCGTTTGCCAACCTGGAGTCACCGGCAGCCTATCTTGGCGCACCGTATCCGGGAAAACCACAAAATGTAACCTTCCGGGCTGACCCCGAGACGCTTTTTGGCGTGGCCTGGGCTGGTTTCGACGTGCTCTCGCTGGCCAACAACCACATGAACGACTACGGCCCGCGGGCCCTTTCCGAAACGCTTGATTTTGTCGACCTGCTTGGAATTGCCCGTTGCGGCGCGGGCCTTGATCTGGAGGAAGCCAGACGCCCGGCAATCGTGGAGCGCGATGGCGTAACATTTGCTTTTCTTGGCTATGCAGAGCCTGGGTGGAGCGTGATTGCCGCCGAAGCATCGTCGGCTGCACGCATGATGACCAGGGCTGAAGAGCGCCTGCACGGCCCCCTGCCGCCTCCTTCAGCCCAAAAGGATCCCGACGCGCCTTCATCTTCTAAAACCGGCGTCGCGCACGCAATACTTGCCGAGGTGGTCAGCGACATCAAAAGGGTGAACGCAGAACTGAATCCAGATTATCTGTTTGTATCGGTACACTGGGGATACGAGCACCAGCACGTGCCAAACGCCTTTCAGGTACGCTTGGGCAGGGCAGCCATCGACGCGGGAGCAACAGCCGTCCTTGGCCATCATCCCCACGTATACCAGTCGATCGAGCGTTACCATGACGGACTCATTGTCTATTCACTGGGCAATTTTGTTTTTGACATGGCGGCGGATCATACCTATGAAACAGCTGCCCTGAACCTGGTGCTGGCAGGCGGCCGACTACGCCGGGTCGACATCATACCCCTCAGCATACAACGTGGCACATACGCTCCCGCAGTAGCCGAAAAATCTGTCTCCAAGGCACGCCTCGCTGACATCCAGCGCTGGTCACAGAGCTTCGGAACAGTGATAGATGCCAGTACTTCAACCGGAACGATTCAATTCTGATCATTTAACTGTTTTTTTCAACAGATTTCTTGTTCATACAAGCCTTTGGTTGTATACTTTACAGTGGAAATTCATATGCGGGCACACATGGCACGACTGACGGACATCATACTACTCCTCATGTTGACTGTCACCGTTTCGTGCGATGTGGGAAGTGCCCTGTTCACCAAGGAAGAGCTCAACCTGATGTACGAAGTCGGGCTTGCGCAGGACGGCTCACCCCTTGCTTCAGGGTTTCGGGCCGTACAGGAAGAGCCACTCGAGATTACCATTTCGTCAATAGACGGAGCTCCGGAGCCCGCGTCGCTTGCGGTAAGCCTCACGTTTGCCAATGGAACCGAAATTGCATCCATAACCTTCAAGGCAAAATCATCGGAAGGGGAAAGCAAGCCAACGGAGAATTCCACGGAAACGGACATCCCGGCTTCTGACAAGCCTGCAGAAACTTCAGGCGATGAACTAAACGTTGCTGAAACAGATGACATGGTGCCTGAAACAATCGATCCTGCCGCCAATCTACAGGGCAGCGTCATGATTGTGGATGATCTCCTCAGGGATATCCCCCCGTTTACCGTGCCCGATGGCTTGCCTGATGGCTACTACGTGCTGTCGGTATCGGTCAAGGACATCGCCGGCAAAAACCTGTCGGTCAGTTCCACCGCACTGCTTTTCTTTGACGGGTACCTTGCAGCGCCCAGCCTGGCCATCTATCCGGGTTCCGTTCTGGCAGGGCGCGTATCGCTCCTGAAACTGGAAGGCAAATTTCCGGAAGGCATTGACCCATGGATCCGCTGGTCAGTCAACGGCAAGGTCATAGCGTATGGTGCGTCATCTGACATGATGGATAGACTTGCGTGGAAAGCCCCTGACCAAAGTGGAATTTACCTGGCAAAAGCGGAGGTTTTTCCCTTTGAACCGCCCATTGGTTTTGACATTCCACCTGTGACCAATGCCAGCTTCCGTTTGCCCGTATCAACAACAAGCATTCCCGTTGATGCTTTTGACACCCTCGATGCATGGTCTATGTTCTCGTTCAACGGCGATTTGGGTGATTCCGGTGCCAGGCCGCGCACTGCCGAGCCCGTGACCATCGGCACTCCCTATCTGGAGACCCACGCATCCGGATACGGATACAGGCTTGGAAACGGTTCCGGTATTTTTTCTTCTTCCTCACTGCTCCCCACCCAGCCGGTCAATGGTGCGCTGCGCGATGTTTCCGTGGTATTCGTTACATCACCGCTACCCGACAAACTGACAGCAGGAAGCGGTTATCTATTAACGCTTGCAACAAGCGATGGATCAGACCACCTGATTCTGGGGATTGAAAAAGGGTATCCTTACGTTGCGTCAAAAAAATCCAGGGTGTTTTCACGCATGCCGCTTCCAAACAGTTTATCAAGACTTGCCGTCTACATTTCCCCGACTGAAACAGACGCGCTCGTTACTTTCTATATTGATGACGAGCCAGCTGGCGGCGGATCAATACTGACGGGGTATTTCAATTCCAGGCCAGGATCGTGCTTTATTGCCGGAGAACTGGGATATGACGCCATTTACGACGAAATCAAGGTGCTTGACGGCCCGTACCCCTCATTCTGGCTCTCGGAAAACGCCAGACTTGGTGCAACGCTCCTGACCGCCAGCGGTTTTGAAGGCGGGTCCACGCGTGATGGAGTGGAACCGGTCGGCCCAGCGGTTCTTGGCAACGGATTCATAGACCTGCCACCCAAAGCTGCGCTTGTGATAGGCAAAGCACCTGCCACAACCAAAGACGCAGAACTCCTTGACAGCTCCACACTCTCATTCAATCTCCTCGATGGAGATGTGGCAATCCAGCTTGCCCTTGAAGATGGTACGACACTTGGCATTGATACTGACGGCCTGGTATCGATCGATGGCCTGAACCTTGTGCCGATACTCAAGATCAATGACGGAATTAAATATTCAACCAGTCTTGAGGTATCCGAAAACAGCATCAAGTTGTACGGCAGAGGCAAGGAGACCGTTGAAATTCAAGGCCAGCCTGCTCCTGATGCCCGATGGATTCTTTCACACACCGGTGAAGAACCTGCGCGAATCACACAGGTGACTTTGTCTGTATTTGAAGCTCCTGCAACTGGTGAGCATGCAGATTCTCAGGAAGAATCGGACTCAAGCGCCAGAAACCCCTTACAGCAACTGCTCCTGGCAAAGCAATAGCCATCGCTGACCCTTCGAAATTTACCCACACCACTTGATTTTAACCAAACGAAGGGTAAAATTATAAGACATTGTTTTTGCGTGCCAACGCGATATAGTATCTTTCTGTACAATGGAAAGGGATTGGATGATGTTAAAGAACCTGGGCGTTTTTGTTGCCTGTACCGCGTTATTAGCTTCATGTATAAGTGCACCAGAGCCCATAGAAGAAGAAAAACCGGTTTCAAGCCCGGCTGAAACAAGAGGCTCCAGTAAAAGTCTCGACGACAGGGCTGTTGCCTTGGTACAGGGCACAACTTCATCGGAGAGCAGTACGGCAACAGGATCTTCCGCTTCAGCTTCGACTGCATCCTCCGATGCCGTCGATACACCGCCACCGGCACCAGGAGTAATGACTCCTGAGGAAGAGGCTTTCCTCAACAACTACCTGGCCAGGTTGCAGTACATGGTGTATTACGATGAAGCAGCTGGAATCGACGCAAAATCAGCCAAAGTCGCCGTCAATCAGGCCAATCGTTACCTGCTTGAAAAACTGGGGCTCTCTGTTGTCGATTTTGACCAGATTGAAAAAAACAAGAAAGACCAACAGGCGGCGTATCAGGCCGAAACCGGTGGATCGATTGACCTGATCCAATATATTGCCCAAAAATACAATGCCGATGTATACGTCGAGGTTTCCTTCTCTTCTACTACTTCAGCATCAGGGGGCAAATACTACGCAACAGCCCAGGGGTCAATGAAGATTTACGACACATCCACAGCACAATTGCTTGGATCAGTCGCCTTCCAGAGTCCACAGGTAATGAGCACCTCGTCCTCGGAAAATGCAGTTGCCAACGCGGTTGCGGCCTCCGTATGGAGCGCAATGCCCAAGATGACCGACCAGACGAAGATGCTCGTAAAGAATTCGATGTCCAGGGGCATACGCTACGAAGTCCTTATACAGAAGACCCCTGATTCCAGGCAGATAAGCACTATGAGACGGGCTTTAGCCAAGGTTGTACGCGAGGTTGAACAGGTTTCATATTCAGCTTCAGAAACAAAACTGGCCCTCTATACATTCAAATCAAGCGACAAGATAGAGGATGCAATCTACGACGCGGCCGACAGGTCTGGTATGCTCGATATCTATCTGCTCTACAGCAGGGGTAAGGTTTTAACGTTCAACAGCGGCTTGTAACATTGGTCATCGGGGAATGTTCCCTTGACATATTGATTTACGGGGCAAGCCGTACACGGTTGGCCCTCATCATCGAAAGACCTGTAAGGAGGCTGTCATGAAGAAGATTGTTGGTGTTCTGATTGTAGTTTTGGCCGTGTTTGCCGCCGCATCCTGCGTAGGCGGACCAAGCCCGGCGGAAGGCCCGAAGATCGACGAAAAAGTCCTGACTCCGGACATTCTTGAGCACAAGGGAACCGCACTGGGAGCAAACGTCCCGTCGTGGACCATGGCGTATATCGAAAGCGGTGCCAGCGGCATCGAGCAGTTGGCCGAATACAAGGGCAAGTACGTGATCGTGCTTGATTCTGAAGGTGCGAGCAAGCAGGGAACCATTACGGCCATGGACAACATGGATGCTCCCGTACAGATCGCCCGCTTCCTTTCAACCAGGGTCCAGGCAAAATTCGCCGGAGCCCAGGTTGGAGACCGCAACCAGCTTGAAGAGTATTTCGAGAACGTGGTAAAGACCGTTTCAGAAGCCAAGTTCTCCGGTTTCCAGACCGGTCCGGATTGGTGGGTATATCTTCAGTATTACAAACCCGGCGCCAAGAGCAAGTCGGAAGTTGATCGCCGCATATATCGCGTAATCAAGGTATATTCGATTGACCAGAAGATTCTCCAGACCCAGCTTGACAAGTATCTGAGCGACTCAGAAGCCCAGGTTGCCAAGACCCCCGAGAAGGAACGAGCCATAGACGCGGTTCAGAGCGCCTTCTACGAAGGGTTCTGATTCTATTCCATCAGCGGAGGCATCCCCGGTTCAGGCTGGGGATGCCTTTTGCCGCTTGAGGCTCACCGAGTAATGTGGGGCCTTGCGGAAAGTGACGGGATCCGTCTTTTTCCGGAAGGCCTTCAAATTTCAAGGACAATACAGGAATCGGGCATCATGCACCTGGCAAGCTCGGTACATGGGGAGGACACATGATAATTTCAAACAATCGCTCTGGTCTGATGCTTGCAGCCATCGGATTGGTTATGGTCCTTGCGCTTGCGTGCGTATCGACACCGCCAGCAGCCAAGGCTCCTGAATGGACCATGACCACGCCGGCGCCGGATGCCACCAATACGTATTTTGTCGCCTCTTCATCTGACTCAAAAGGCGACACGGCGCTTGCAACAGAAGACGCCGCAAGTTCGCTGATATCGCAGATTACCAGATACATGGGTGTAGATATTTCAGTTGAAACAACCGGCGTGGCAAAAGGTACCCTTGACACATACAGCGCTGATGTAACCAGCGTCGTCAAGCAATCGGGGACAAGCAGGGTATCGGGATTTTCAATTAAAGACAGGTTTGTGGTAAAAGACGCCAATGGAATGGTTACCGTATACATCCTGGCCCAGTACATCACCGTCGATCTGGAAAAAGAAAAAGCCCGCATCAGGGCCTTGCTTATTGAAAAAGAAGATGCCGTAGCAAAACCAGAAGCCGCCGGCGATGCAGCAGCCAGCGCCGGGCGCCATTTTGACGCAATAAAGAGCTACGTGGAAGCAGTAGTAGCCGCATCGGGATCCGATATCGACAACGCCGACATCAAACTGGAGCGCAATGCAAACAAAGCCAGGACTATCCTGGGCAAGATTCGCTTCATCAAGGTTGATGCTCCTACCACCGCCGGCCTGGGCAAGGATTATTCGGAACCCTTCCTGGCCAGGCTTGCGTTTGGCGAAGGCGATGCAGCTCCCGGAATCCCTGGCGCAGAAGTTTTCGTGGTGTACCAGCGCCGTCAGAGCAGCGGTCGCGTCGTGACCCGAACCGAGAGGGCCATGACCGACGGCAAGGGCATTGTCAGTTTCACGCCCCCTCCTCCTGATTTCGTTGGCAAGGCAACACTGAGCTACTCGCTCAACCTGGACTCAACCCGCGAATTGCTTGACAAGGTGCCGGCAAAATTCGACGCGTACGTAGAAGCCATAGGAGACGACCTTGCGCGCCGTTCAATATCCTTTGAATACACCATCGCTTCCGAAGCGCGCAACGTAGCTACGGGAATTGCTGTTGTAGATTTGAACGACGACGGAAAGCCCGTATCGACCACTTCAGCCCAGGGCGGCCTGCTTGAGACGCTCGCTAAAGAAAAGTTCAAGATAGGTCTGGCCCAGCTCGACGGAACAATGATTGCCAGTCTTGATGATGCTGCCATTCTGAAGGCTGCCAAAGCCCAGTACGGCGCAGGCATCGCCAGGCTGATCTACGGTGTTGCCAGGATAGACAAAGCTGAAAAAGACGGCTCCATGTGGCAGGCGACGGCACGGCTGAGCGTCCGCTGCGTCGATTTTGCTACCGGCATCATCCTGTACAGCGTCGAGAAGACGGCAATCGTGGTAGCCTCCGACGAGGCAAGCGCAAAAAGAAACGCATTGGTTCAGGTAGCCAAGGATGCGGTTGCCAAGGATTTGATGGCAAACCTTCCATAAACCTTCAATCCACTGCTGGAACCTTGGCCCATCCCCAGGGTTCCAGTTTCACACCGTACATGAACTTGGGCCGTGCCGAGTGGTTGAGCAACAATCGCCAGGTACGGCCTGCTTCGTCTTTGCGGAGCACGGATTCCACATCAGCACCTGCAAACCGCGGATGCAATCCAGCTTCCTTGAGTATCCGCCTGTACAGCACGAGCATGGCCATGGGGTCAGGGCTCGTACCGATGTACCACACGCGGCCTTTGCCAATCCTGTTGACCGTGGCTGCCGGGTAGCCCCGGTAGAATTTCTTGCCATCGGCCCAGACCGCCACCGCCTCGGCGGTTTCAGGCTCGATGATATCCGCCCATACCGTGCCATGGCCCGGCACAAGCCCTACCCTGAGTCTGGCTTTCGTGAGGTTGAGCGATTCAAAACGCGGAACGGTAATTCCGGCCAGCTTTCTGAAAACGCCGGGCAATGGCGAATCAACCGCCTGATTATCAAGATTACGGGCACCGGCGCGGTAACCAAGCACGAGGGAGCCGCCGCGTTCTACCCACGCTTCAAGCTTTTCCACCAGGACGGGATCGGCCATCTGGTAGAGCGGCAAGGCGATGATGCGGTACTTTTCCACATCCAGGGACAGAGTGCTGACAATATCCGAGCCTACACCCAACGTCACGTACGGTGCGTACCAGGAGGCCATTTCCTTGTCGTACCCAGCCTGGATGACGGGAGAGATGCGGGCGTACAAACCTTTTGAGAGGTACTGCTCGCGGAGTACCCGCGCGTCGTTCTTGGAATATGCAACGCACACTGGATTATGCAGCTTCTCACGGGCCAACGGCGCAAGCTCGACCTTGGCACGCCGCATCATCGCCGATATTACACGAAGGCGCTCGGTTTCCCTGTCATCATTGTCGACAAGACCGTAGCACAGCTGTTCCTGGCCAAAGGGCACGGCGCGCCACCTGAAAAAGACTATGCGGTCTGCGCCACGGGCAATAGCCTGGACAGCCCACAGCGCAACCCGTTTCTCAGGCGGCAGATAACCAAGACAGACATGCCCCTGGAAACCGGACATTTCTTCCATCACCGTAAACGGAACGCCGCCACGCAGGCCTTTAACGTACGATTGGGCGGTAGCGTTGAACTGCCAGGGAAGCGGCTCATCCTGATCACCCCAGACCGGGTAGTTGTCCCACGAGGCAAAATCCATGCCATCGGTCATCGCTTCCATATCTATGGCGTTTGACAGGGGTGGCGGGAACAGGTTGGTGGTAATCCACTGCCTGGGAGAAGCAGACTCTCGCAGGATTCTTGTCTGGGAACCAGCATACGCTGCTGCGGAATCAGAGGAAAAGCGGTCATAATCAAGAAGAAGCCCAGGGTTGAGCCCGGTGGCGGGCTGCAAGGAAGCTGTCGGAACCTGTTCAAAACTTTTATAGGTGGTGTTCCAGAATACCGTGCCCCATACCTTGTTGAGCTTTTCAACGGTACCATAGCGTTCAGCCAGCCAGCGATGCCAGGCAGCCTTGCAGTGTTCACACACGCACCTGTCTGAACCTTCATGGCCAATCTCGTTGTCAACCTGGAATCCGATAATCCGCTCATCATTGCCGTAGTGGCTGGCTACGGCGCTGACAATGCGTTCCGAAGCGGCAACATATTCGGGTGCGTTGTAGCAGAGGTTGCGCCTGGAACCGTAACCATGCGACTGTCCCGCTGGCGATACCCTGAACACCGGCAATTCAGACAGCCAATGCGGTGGCGTTGCGGTTGGCGTACCGATGATTACCGATAATCCCGCTTCTGCCAGTACGGTGACCGCCCTGTCAAACAGCGAAAAATCCATTGCTCCGGGTTCTGGCTCGACGATGCTCCAGGCAAATTCCATGATGCGCACGCACGAAAAGCCATATTGAGCCATCCGCTGGGCGTCGTGCTTCCATCTGGCCTCGTCCCACTGTTCCGGATACCAGTCAACGCCAAATTCGAGGTTGTGCTTCATGTCTTACTCCGGGGTATCTGTCTTCTTCTCCAGTGGCTTCGGGGCTATTGCTTTTCTGAGGCATGTTTCCAAATAGAATCTTGATGCACCGTCTTCCGGTACGTTTTCCAGGGCTCGTTTGAAGTAGAAGACACCCTGCGAGTAGTCTTTCTGGTAATACGCCATCATGCCCTGCTCAAAGAAGGTGTTTGACCTCATTTTCCGCTCGAACAGCTGCTCGGGCAAGCCGTCAAAAATTTCAAACACTGAAACAGGCGCATCCTTGCCCTTGACCCTGACCTTGCCTATGAAACGGTATTTGTACTTGCCCGGATCATCGAGTTGCATGAAGGTACGCTCGCTGATGACCAAAGGTATGTTGAAAGCCTTGGCTATGCTCTGGAGTCGCGAAGAAAGGTTGACGGCGTCGGAAATAACCGTGCCTTCCATCCGGTCGAGCACGCCAACCACCCCCAGCATCAGCGGTCCGGTGTGGATGCCGATACCCATGGATATGGGCCTGTAATCCATCTTGGCCCGGTGGCCGTTGTACTCAACCATTTTTACCTGCATCTCTACCGCACTTTCAACCGCCTGGTCAGCGCCTCTTGCATCGGCAAAGAGCGCCATGATGCCATCGCCCATATACTTGTCTATGAACCCGCCATGGGTCTTGATTATGGGAACCACCCGTGACAGGTACGAATTGACGAAGGCAAAGCTTTCCTCTGGCGTCAGTTGTTCCGAAAGTTCGGTAAAAGCCCTGATGTCGGAAAAGAATATCGTCATGTCTTTTTTGACATGGTCTCCGAGCTTCAGTTCCTGAAAGTCGTTCTTTTCAAGGTGGTGAAGAAATTCGGTGGGTATGAAGCGGTGGATCGAAGCATCCACTTTAGCGGTGTAATCCTCAAGGGCTGTATCTTCCGGCGCGGGTTTTGCAAGTTCCAGCATCATGGCAAACATGATCACGAGACCCATAAGGCCATCGGCAGCCACGACAGCCGGAGCAAGATACCGTAACACGACAGGTGGCAGGCCTGCTCCGTAAAAACGCACTACAAACAAGACAGCCGCGGCTGTCCATATCAAAGCCCAAGGCAGGGCTCCTGACAGCAATCGTCTGCCAGCCGGCACAAGTATAGGCACGCGGGCGAAATAAAACACGGCAAGTATTGAATGGAAGGCAAAGAGCACGGCGATATACGCCTCAAGAACCGCATACGTCTCTGAACCCAGGATGAAGGCTGCAACACCCGCGGTCACACCGAGCACCGCTACAACAAAAGATATGCGGTTCCACGTTTTACCCACCAGCATGTCACAGACGCGCCTGGTTACCAGGGCCAACGTGGCGCGGGACAGGGCAAGCACCATCATGACAAACGGAAAAGCATCAAACTTGAATAATACAGCAATAAACGGCAAGGCAAATGCAATGACCATGCCCAGATAATACAAGGCGGAAATCCTGTACACATCTGCGAGCCTGCGGAATGCTGACAGCGCGACAGAGAAGGCAAGCAAGGCCAACCAGAATGACAACAATCCTGGTTGCCCGAGTGAATGAAGGATATACACTGGATCGAGCGCATTTTTCAGAATCATATCTACAAAGTAACCTTTCCGGGCATTGTTTACCATATAATGTATCGGCATACCTTGCGCTGTAGCATGAAAAATATAATCATATACAAGGAGGGAACTCCGAGGCGCAAGCTTTCACGTGTGACTACTTTTAGCGCTCCAACTTATTGCCTTTTTATTTCTATTTTGCTAGAGTATCGAAATAATACTATCGATATACTTTTATCGAACTGCGGAGGGGGAGAAGATGCCGGTTACCCAGATAGAGTTTTCAAAAGAACTGCAGAACTTCATAGGCGAGTGGAAAACCAAACCAGGAAGCCTGATCATGATACTCCATCGCGTACAGCAGGAATTTACGTTCATTCCAAGGGAAGCGGCCGAGAGGCTGTCTCGCGACCTGGGCATTCCGCTGGCAAAGATTTATGGAGTAATCACTTTCTACCATCTTTTCAAAACCAAGAAACCTGGAAAGTACCGTATTGCCGTCTGCCTTGGCACGGCTTGTTACCTTAAGGGGGGTCAGACCCTGATTGAGGAAGCGCAGAGCATCCTTGGCGTATCGGGTTCGCAAGTTACCGAAGATGGCCTCTTTTCAATCGATGCGGTCCGCTGCGTGGGTTGCTGCGGTCTTGCGCCGGTAATGATGGTTGGCGAGGAAGTCTACGGCAAGGTAAGCAAGGAACAGGTTCCGGAAATCATCGCCAAGTACAGGACCCTCGGCTAGGTAGATGCATTATGCGGTATGCGACTTCCTGCTTGACCTGATACAGAATTCTGTAGAGGCAGGCTCAAAAACCATCGAGGTTCGCATCATCGAGGAGGACGGCTGGATCGCTGCTGAAGTGCTTGATGACGGAAAAGGCATGGATGAAGAGGAAATGTTGCGAGCGCGCGATCCATTCTATTCCGATGGAACCAAGCATCCGAATCGAACCGTGGGGCTTGGCATACCGTTTTTGGTTCATGCGGTGGAACAGGCTGGCGGCGACTGGTCAATGGATTCGAAAAAGGGTGTAGGAACAAGAATATCGTTCAGATTTCCAGAGGAGGGTCTGGATACGCCACCGATGGGAGACCTGACAGGCATGTTCCTTTCAGGCATGTGCTTTGAAGGTAACCACGAGTTTGTGGCGAGCCATCGGGCTCCGGCCACGGGCATTGAATACGAGCTGAGGCGTTCGGAAATACTGGAAGCCGTAGGCGATCTGGCTTCGGCGGACGCTTTGATATCGGTACGACAATTTTTAGCCTCGTACGAGGCTTCGACAGGAAAGGAAGCATCATGGCAAAGATGACACTTGAGCAGCTCCGCAAACTCCGCGAGGAGAAGAAGGGAGACATGGTCAGGCGCGAAACAGAAGGCAAGAACATCCAGATAATCGTTGGCATGGGAACCTGCGGCATAGCAGCCGGAGCAAAACTGGCCTTCGACGAGATATTGAAGACGGTCGACGAAAATGGCCTGTCTGGCAATGTCACGATAAAGCAGACCGGCTGCATGGGTCTCTGCCACGTTGAACCTACCGTAGAAGTCATCATGCCCGATATGCCGCCGACCATTTACGGCAAAGTCGACAGCACGATAGCCCGCAAGATCGTCATAAAGCACATCATGGGCAAAACCCTGGTGGACCATCATATCTACGATCGCCCCGCGGTCGATATAGTCAAACAGTAAGCGGAGGATCACGATATGGCATACAGACAATACATTTTGGTGTGCGGCGGCACCGCGTGCGAATCGAGCAAATCAGACGAGATTTACCGCGAGCTGATTGCCAGCGCAGAGGCACTGGGTGTCAGGAATGAGGTACAGATCGTCAAGACCGGCTGTTTTGGTTTTTGCGAAAAAGGCCCGATCGTAAAAGTATTGCCGTCCGAATCCTTTTACGTGGAAGTCAAACCCGAAGACGCCAGGGAGATAATCTCCGAGCAGGTCGTCAAGGGCCGCGAGGTTACACGGCTGCTCTACAAGGATGAACACCAAAAAGAGCGCATCAAAATAGAGAACATCAAGTTCTACCAGAAGCAATACCGCATCGTGCTGCGCAACTGCGGCGTCATAAATCCAGAGAATATCGACGAATACATAGCCCGCGACGGATATGCGGCTCTGGATAAAGTGCTTTCTGCCATGAAGCCGGAGGACGTCATTGCCGAGCTCAAGGCTTCAGGATTGCGCGGCCGCGGAGGCGCAGGCTTCCCCACCTGGCGCAAATGGGAGTTCTCGAAAGGTGTCGCGTCAGACCAGAAATATGTAGTCTGCAACGCCGACGAGGGCGACCCCGGCGCGTATATGGACCGCTCTACCATTGAAGGCGACCCCCACTCGATCATTGAGGCGATGACCATCTGCGGTTACACGGTAGGGGCTACGACCGGTTTCATATACATCAGGGCCGAGTACCCCCTGGCCATCGAACGGCTCAAGATTGCTCTCAGACAAGCCAGGGAATACGGCCTGCTCGGTGACAAGATACTGGGTACGGATTTTTCGTTCGATATCGACATCCGCCTCGGCGCAGGCGCGTTTGTGTGCGGCGAGGAAACCGCCTTGCTGCAGTCAATCGAGGGAAACCGCGGCATGCCGGTACCCCGCCCGCCATTCCCGGCAATCAAGGGCCTGTGGGGCAAGCCAACCGTAATCAACAACGTCGAGACGTGGGCCAGCATTCCGGTCATCATCACCAAGGGTTCAGCCTGGTTTGCCAGCATTGGAACGCCTACAAGCAAGGGCACCAAGGTCTTTGCGCTCACCGGCAAGATAAACAACTCGGGACTCGTAGAAGTGCCGATGGGCACGACATTGCGGGAAATCATTTATGACATCGGCGGTGGTATCAAGGGCGGCAAGAAATTCAAGGGCGCACAGACGGGAGGACCTTCAGGCGGCATCATCACCGAAGAGTTCCTCGACCTGCCCATCGACTACGAAAGCCTGACCTCGCTGGGTTCGATGATGGGCTCGGGCGGACTGATAGTCATGGACGAGGACGACTGCGTCGTCGACGTATCCAGGTTCTACATGGAGTTCTGCGTTGACGAATCGTGCGGCAAGTGCTCGCCCTGCCGCATCGGTACCAACCAGATGCACTCGATCCTGGTCAAGTTCACCAAAGGCCAGGGTACGATGGAAGACCTGGACAAGCTTGAAAAAATTGGCCATGCAATGAAGAAAGCAGCTCTGTGCGGGCTCGGCCAGACTGCCCCCAATCCTACGCTCTCGACGATCAGGCGCTTCAAGGATGAATACCTGGAACATATCGTCGACAGGAAATGCCGGGCCGGCAAGTGCAAAGACCTGGTAGTCTTCAGCATAGACAAGAACAAGTGCATCGGTTGCAGTCTCTGCGCCAAAAAGTGCCCGGTCAACTGCATCACGGGTGACAAGG
>JFJP01039004.1_pt1 | contig 14827 bp, 13 predicted proteins | sample 431651 | NCBI WGS metagenome assembly JFJP01 (sample SAMN02602958, study PRJNA72255) | Microbial mat metagenome, whole genome shotgun sequencing project. | biome: fresh water; feature: sink hole; material: water; isolation source: purple microbial (photo- and chemosynthetic) mats found in...
GCTCAGTCTTCAGATTTTCAGCGAGTTGCTCACGTTTTTGCCGTTCGAGTTCCTTTTCTTTCTTTGTTGTTTCCCGTTGAATTGTCTCTTCGGGAGGGGCACCCTTATTTTTAATCTTCTTCTTCAGTGGCTTCAGAGAGATAACTTTGGCTGGTGCGGGCGGTGCGATTTCCGCAGGTTGTTCTTCGGCAATAGGCGTGGCAGTCTTGACGGGGATTTTGACGGCTTCAGCTGCCTTTTCAATAACTTTAGGCGGAGTTTTGGCAACCGGTTGCGGTGGCGCGGGGGGCGCAGGCGCAGGAGCCTCCGCGGGCTCTGACAGATTTACCAGGTTGACAGTGTAGATGTCGGTGAATTGCGGCGTGTTTTGAAAAAGATGCGGCAGATAGATGGCACTGAGCGCAACCATGATATGGAAGCCGATCGCTAAATTCAGCGGTAGCTTCCAGCCATTGTTACCGTTCATGTATGTCACCTGGTATTCCTGGTAAACCATACTTTATTTTACGTTATCCGCTGGTTTGGTAATCATACCGAGTTTGTCAAATCCGGCTGATTTGATATCAGCCATGATCGACACCACAATGCCGTAAGCAACATCTTTATCTGCCTTGAGGTAGATGGGTTCTTTCTTTTTTGCCTCTTCCATCTTGCTCAATTGTTGAAAAAGAATCGCCTGATTGACCTCGGCTTTTCCGAGTGTAATTTTTGCTTCCTTGTCGATTGTCACAACCAGGGGTTCATCTTCTTGACGCAGTGATTTGGCCGTGGTCTCAGGCAAATCAACGTCTAACCCCTGGGTCATCATCGGTGCGGTTACCATGAAGATAATCAGGAGCACCAGCATAACGTCCACCAGCGGCGTCACGTTGATGTCTGCTACCAATCCTCTCTGCCCTCTGCCTTGTAAAGGTCCCATATAAGTCTCGTTAATAGTGATTCTAGTCAGGTATGTGCGGTATTTCCTTTGGTATTGATTCGACTAAACTCTGCTCAATAAATCCCGTTCTACAAGATTGAGGAAATCTGTAGTGAAATTCTGCATATTGCCATCAATATCACTTAGTTTGTTGGAAAAATAATTATAAAAAATTACAGCTGGAATGGCAACAGCCAAGCCAGCTGCAGTCGCAACAAGAGCTTCGGAAATACCTGGAGCAACGACTGCCAGAGAAGCAGATCCGCGCTGACCGATATCATGAAAGGATGCCATGATGCCCCAGACTGTTCCGAAAAGTCCGATAAAGGGCGTGGCACTTCCCGTCGTGGCGAGGAAGGCAAGAGCGCTTCCCAGTTTAGTCATTTCCTGTGCTTCTGCTTTCCGTACCGCTCTTTTTAAATTATCCATTGTGGCGAGTTGCATCTCCAGCGTATCTGTTGAAGGTGCTTCGTCTTTTCTGTTGCGGATGCGATTGATTTTCTGCAATTCAGTAAATCCGGCAGAGAAAACCGAGGCTTCGGGGCTAAAGTCGAATTCTTCAGCAGCTTTGTAGGCCTCGTTCAGGTTAGTCGATGACCAGAATGTCTCAAGGAAATCCTCGCTGTCGAGACGGACCTTGCGGTAAAGCCTGACCTTCATGAAGACTATTGTCCAGGAAATTGTGGAAAAAATGAGAAGGGTCAGCATAACCAGTTGGCCAACTGGTCCTGCATGGAGAATCATATCGGTAATTGAAAGCTGCACAAAAAATCCCTTACTTTAATATCAACGCATATCGATCGTCTCGGTATGTCTGACCCGGCAATTTGCGGTATTTAACACTGTGTAAATAGTTAATATGTGGTGACTGTACTGAACTCAGCAGATTACTTGTTCTCGGGCAAAAATTCAACATGTCAGTTGAGATTTCCTGACATTTCTTGAGATTTCATGGACCGAGGTTTTTACGAGAGAGGAACTGCCGCAGGTGAAATGATACAAGAGAAATCTATCAGGACTGCAGCCTTTCCCTGGACCCTTAGCTTTCCTTTGAAAAAACATACAGAGGAAAGGGTTTCGGTAAGTTGGACCTCTATCTCTAGAGTATCACCTGGAAAAACAGAACGTTTAAATTTTGCTCCACCGATTCTGGTGAGTACTGGAACACCAGGTTGGGATGAATGGCCGGTTGATTCCTGAATCTTTGCCATCAATAAGGCACCTGTCTGGAAAATGGCCTCGCACAGGAGAACTCCCGGCATGATGGGATTGCCAGGATAATGTCCGGCAAATACATCGAGATCTTCAGGGATTTTTTTTTCGGTTACAATCACTCCGGGTTTATAGTCAATGATCCTGTCCACCCAGAGAAATGGCGGTCTATGCGGGATCAGGGAGGTGACTTCTTCTTCAGCGTGCATGCTCAGAGTCCGCCATTAATGTCAAGAACGGCCCCGGTGATATACGAGGCATTTTTGCCGGCGATAAAAAGAACCGCCTCGGCTACTTCCTGAGGCGTGCCGAAACGGCGAATGGGTACCATGTTTTTGTAGGCCTCAATCTGGTCTTTCGACAGGCCATGGAGAAAATCCGTCTCAATGAAACCAGGGGATATACAATTTACCGTAATCTTTTTTTTAGCAGTTTCTTTGGCTAATGATCTGGTCATGCCGATTTGCCCTGCCTTCGATGCTGCGTAATTGGCCTGGCCCGCAAAGCCGAGATGTGCAACGGGTGAGGTGATATTGATTATCCTGCCGTATTTATTCTTCATCATGAGCAGCACTGCTTGCTTTGCCATAAGAAAGCTGCCGGTCAGATTGATATCGAGCACGCTGCGCCAATCGCTTGTCTGCATCAAAGCTAGAAATGCATCTTTGCGAATGCCTGCATTATTGACGAGGACATCAAGAGAGGAAAATTTCAGTTCAATCTCTTGATAGAAGGAGGCCACTTCTTCTTCATTCGATATGTCGCATTGAAATAGGAAGAGTTTTTTCTTCAGATCGTGGCAATCTGCCAGCAACTGGTCTGCGGACTGCCGGTTGGTGTGATAGATTCCGAGGACAGTTGCTCCCTGGTTGAGAAATGCCAGTGTTATGGCGCGTCCTATTCCCCTGGTGGCGCCAGTGACCACCACAATCTGATCCTGAAATGTCTGCATGAAATTATCCATTTAAAGTGCGCAGATAGCCATCCACGTCGTTTGAAACAATGACTCCGTAATTGATTGCGCCCAGCCAGCCTGACATGATGATGCCAACGGAACCGACATGAAATAGGCCGCCAACTTCCTTAAAAATTGATCGGGAAACATCAAGCCCCTCAAATTTTGTACCAAAGGAAGTGCCGCAGGTATGAAGCGTGTAGTGGTTGAAGGTTCGGGGTGTGGCGGCCTCAACCCAGTCGATCTGGGTTTGTATTCCAGGAAGGTACCGGTCAAGATCAATAATCGTCCGGCTGATCATGCTGTCTTTTTCCTGCTGATACTGCTCAACATTGAGGTGGGACCAGTCTTCAAACCGGCTGTTCATCGAGGCTACAATCGTATAACGATTATGCCCTGGCCTGGTTTTTGGATAATAGAGCGAGAAGGTCTTTGATCTGGTGCGTAGGTCGAGGAGTTCCTGTGAGTCAAAATCGGGGGCGGTTGAGGTAAAAAGAAGATCGCCAATGTCGGGGATATATTCTTGCTCTTTTATGCCGATATAGACCTGGCAACTTGAATTATTTACACGAATGGCGGCTGCCTTCTCTAGAAAAACCTCAGAAAAAGCACGCTTATCTGTGAGATTATCTATGGTGTTGGTTATACCGCTGTTGGATACAACTGCCTTGGCTTCTATGGTCCTGCCATTGACTTCGACACCGCGAACCCTGCCTTTCTCGACGATAATCCTGTCAACTTTGGATCGAGTGCAGATCGTCACCCCATTTTTTTCGAGTTCGTCAGACATCAGGCCGATAAGCTTGTCGGTACCTCCCTCAAAGGTGAACACCCCACGATTCATGAAGTTCGAAAAGACTATGCCATAAGTTATGGCAGGATCGTCGAGGGTTGAACCATTGGCATAAGTGATCGGTTCCATCAGCAGGCGGTGTACGTCGGTGCGGCCCGGAAAGAACTGTTCGAACAACTCGCGAGTGGTCATTGACTGGTCATCATAGAAATTCATGGCAGTAACAGTGCCGAAGAATTTTTCGATCGTGGCCTGTGGAATGTGAAATTTCTTATGGAGAATTGAGGTGAAATCCTGCTTGTCGAAAGTTGTCGCCAGTGAGAACTGAGGGTTGTCAAAGACGATCTTTTTCAGCTGGACGATAGAGTCCATTATTGCCTTGTTCCAATATTTCTTGCAGGTTTTCACCATACCGTAAGGGAAACCGTGCAGTGAAACATCAAAAATGTGGCCGCGGCGTTTGAACCAGGTCGCAAGTCCGCCAAGTTTGTGGTGGTACTCCAACAGGAGGACCTTGTGGCCGCAATACGCCAGGCGATTGGCGGAAGTCAATCCACCAAGGCCGGAACCAATGACGATAACATCATAGGCGTCGCCAAGTTGTGCAAAGGGAACAGGCATAGAATCTCTAGAGGAGCAGAAAGAGTAATTTAAAAACGTGTGATAATCAGAGCCTGGAGAGGATATGCTGATTGACCATGGATACCCCGCTCAGCATGGAACCGACAATGCCGAGAAATCCCTGATCTGTTCCTGCCAGGAAGAGATTTGTGTAACCAAGATTGCCATTTTTGATTTTAAGAGGGCTACCATATATTGCGCCTTCTTTTTTAGCAGTGTAGCGCTCGATTGTCAACGGGGTGAAGGTGTCCTGGAAGACAATATCCTGTTTGAATGTGCCGATGATCTCCTCTAAAACCTGTTTTGATTTCTCGGCAGTAACGGATTTTTGTTCGACATATCCTTCTCTATCGTCTGCGAGAGCCTTCCAGCCTGAAGAGTTCGCGAGATGCGTAGAACGTACCTCAATATATTCTTGTTGAGGTAATCCATTGAAATTGAATGGGAAACATATTACTCCGCTGGAATAGTCGACAAGATCCGCAGGAGAGCAGTAGTGAAATTCGGGGGCGGAGTTGTAGAAGATTATTGTCCGGTCCTGCGGCAGGTGAGACCGTTTGTTTTCAGGAAGCTGAAAAATCGATTCAACAAAGGAAAGGCGAGGAACGTGATAGTCAGTTTCTGGCTTCTGCAAAAGCGCCAATGTTTCACTGAGGCCAACGGTAGAAAGAAGATAATCGCACTCAATGGTTTCGCCAGTGGTAAGTGTGACGCCATGAACCGTAAGGTTCGTATGGAGGATGGTTCGTACCTCCGCCCCAGTTCGCAGTGAGCCGCCCAGAGAGTGATAGTGCGAGGCGAGGACATCCAGGAAATCTTTAATTGTACCGCCAGGCCTGAACATGCCTTCCTGAAAAATGGCTCTGAACATGATTGCAAACTGCGACAGGTCCATATCATTTTCTATGCTGGAGCCATAATACATCAGCGGGCAGAGCAGCATGTCAATCAGGAGGCTATCGGAAAGCAGACTTTCAAGAAAGATCCTTGTCGAGTTAAAAGGTGTTATCTGGAATGGATCAAAGTTGCTGAGAAAGGCGGTAAGTTGCGTAAATCCATCAGCTGAATGAGGAAATTTCGTGTTGATCTCATCCTTGAGTTGTTGAAAATCATTTGAGAAGACAAGAGATTCGCAACCTTGAAAGAGGATTTCACTTTGAAACTGCTGATGAAAAACAAATTGATCGCGACTGAGTTTGAGTTGTCGCAACAGGCGATTTAAGGGTGCTTTTTTATTCCCGGCCGGTGCGAAGTTGGTAATGGCATGCAGACCGGTTTCGTAGAGGCGGTTATTTCGAAAATAGTATGAGTTGAGCCCACCGATCCGGGAATGTTTTTCCAGGATAAGGGCGCCTGGAGCAAATCTGGCAAATCTGATGGCGGCGGCAATTCCAGATAGCCCACCGCCAATAATGAGAAGAGGGACTTTCACACCGTCAGGCGTTTTTCAGAAGCGGTTCCAGGTAGTTTACACAGCTGTTTAAAGACGCCAGATGCGGATAATCTTCTTCTGGTATCTGCAATTGATGACGCTTTCGGAGTTCCATGACGATATCAAGAAAATCCATTGAGTCCAGATCAAGTTGATCCCGCAGAGGTTTGTCCGGCTGCAGTGTTTCAAAATCTGCTTCTTCATCGATATCTTCAATAATCTCCAGGATGAGAGATTTGATTTCTTCTCGCGTCATGTGTTTCTCCAGATTAAACGGGTAAAATAACTCAATATATGAGATTAGAATACTATTTCAGGTTGTAAAGAGATTTTCCTGCTGCAAAGCAAAAACCTTTCTATAACACAACAGGCAGTTCTTTTTCATGGCTTTTTTTAATCATGCTTCCGGGTTGACAACCGTTACTCGTCATATTTCTTAACGATAACAGTTGAATTGATTCCTACCATGCCAAAGGAATTATTCAGAATCACATTGATTGCATCGGCCTCGACTGGTTCGTTGAGTACGAGATTGTCCAACCGGCACTCGGGATCGAGGTCTGTAACATTGATAGTCGGATGCACCAGATTATCATTAAATGAGGGGAGATTTCCGGCCAGTTCCAAAACACCGGCGGCCCCCATGGCATGTCCGATGATGCTTTTTGTATTGTTAATGTAGGTCTTCGGGGATCCACTGAAGACTTCCCGGATGGCTTTGCACTCTTCAATATCACCCTGTTTGGTTCCTGTTGCGTGGGTGTTGACCAGATCGATATCCTCTGGCTGTAGATTGGCCCGCCGCAGAGCGAGTCGCATGCATTCCGCCTGGCGGACACCGTAGGGCAGAACAAAATCCCGAGCATCGGAATTCATCGCGTAACCAATCATTTCACCATAAATCCGGGCGTTTCTCGCGAGAGCTTTGTCCAGATGCTCAAGTACGTAAATACAGGCACCTTCTGATACAACAATGCCGTTGCGGGAGAGATCGAATGGTCTGCAGGCCATGCGGGGGTCTTCTGCTTCGGCCAGAGCGCCTTGAGCCTTGAAGCTTGCGAAGATGCCAAATGAACCCGTTGACTCCGAAATACCGCCGGCAAGTGCCATTTCAACTTCGCCAAGTCGCAACATCTGCACAGCTTGGATGAGAGAGGCATTTCCAGCGGCGCATGCTGCCCCGATTGTGTAGTGCGGGCCGGTAATTCCGAGACTCATGGTGATCTCGCCAGCCGGATTATTGAGCACTGTCCGGGGATTATGGTGATGGGTCCAGTAGTTTACATCGTAATTATACTGGCTGATATTGTAGATCTCGTTTTCTGTTTCAACGGTACCATGCTCAGTAAGTCCAATATATACTCCGATCAGTGAGGGTTCATAGGTGCTGATGGTCAGGCCGGCATCGGCAAGAGCCTCATGGGCGCAGTAAACCCCGAGGCAGCCAGCCCGGGTACCTCGGTTGTTCTCTTTCTTTTTCCTGTGTTTCGTCTCCGGAAAAGTGCAGATGCCAGCTGGAGCCTTGCCGAAATATCTCAGGTCGATCTCCTGGATACCGCTTATGCCATGAAGAAGATTGTGTCTGAAATCAGTAAGATTGTCGGCATTGGGCGCAACAAGCCCGAGGCCGGTTATGACGATTCTGGGTGAAAGAGTATCCATGGTGTTTAATGAGATTCGGTGAAAGAATGTACGACTCTTAAAATTTTAAAGGGTCTTTGCCCTCATTGAAGCAGAAGAGAGGTTCATTCGCTGTTAAAGGTTGAAGCGGTAGCGGTGTTATGCTGTCTGCGGTCGAATTGCTATTCTATCTATAAACGTAAACAGCAAATTTTAGGATATCTTTTGCAAAAGTTCAAGTGGAATGCAGGGAAGTCGGATTATACACACTTGTGTCTGTGTTTTCTGACAGAACTGTTCGCCTCAACGTCTATGAATTGGTTTCTCCCGCGAGAATTTTTTCAATAAGAGTATTTGGCCTTTTTTCTGGAGAATAGCTTGCCTGAGAACATTCCAAAAAGAAATACCAGAGCGCCGGCGCAGAACCAGTAGATCGTTGTCTTTCCGGTTAGCTCATTATTCTTTGCAGTGAGTGTCTCTATTAATTTGTCTTTTTCTTCAAGTTGTGCAAGAAGATCTTCTTTTTCCTTAACGATACTCTGCACATCAATTGAACCGTCGCTGAGGCTTTCAACTTGAACCTGCAGCGCCTGAATTTCCGATTCAAGTTGCTGTTTTTTCTCGACGAGTTGGTTGATATCTGAGTCTGTCGCCGTAACTTTTCCAGGTGTAGATTGTCCTTCTGCTTGAGCAAGCAAATTTTGGAGTTCGGTAATGCGGGTAACTGCGGTCTTCAATTCGGACTGCAGGCGATCGCGTTCAGTCAGCAAATTCATGTCGATGGAGGCGGTGGTGCTGCCAGCAGATTGCGGTATTGCGACCGTATCACCTTGAGCCTTAAGTTCCTCTATTTCTTTGCGGAGCTGCTCAATGATGAGATTTTTCGGCAAAGAGGTGGTCAGATACTGCCTAGCAATCCAGCCAACCTGTTTATCTTCAGTCTCTACTTTGGCATATGTCTCGTTTTCTTCAAGAATAGTCAGAGGATCATTGGATTTGACTTTGGCGACTACCCGATACGGCTTTTCGAGATTATCTTTTAGATTGATCGTAAGATAGTCTGAGACATAGCGTACTTCCGCTTCTGCCCGCGAGATAAGAAGAAATGGTGAAACAGTAAGAGCAAAAAATATAATTAATCTATACATGAAAGAATTTCTGGCTGGCATGATATTTTCTCCGTGTGCCCTTGAGGATCTGATCCTGGAAGGGGGCGATAAGCAAAAGGATAAAAACAGACAAAGCTATACAATCGGACCTGAATCATGTCAAATGAATATCAGTAACAAAATTTGCCGAACAATATTTGTTACATAGTCTGCGTTAGTGCATATGAACAGAAATCCCAGATAAGAAAAGAGGTCTGGTCCGAATTTCGATTCGTCATCTCGAGGGTAGAGTTATCAGAAGCGAATTACCGCATTATATGGTTTAAGGTTCAACTTGTCATCATGGAGAATATCTTGTGATAATCTATCTTCTTATAATGAAAGGAAATGTCATTGTATATCATCATCAAGGGATTGTATATTCAAGTCTGAAACAGAAATACGGCAAGAAAAATTCCACTGAAATGTTGTGTCTCGCGCCTCTCAGAATATCCCAAAGAGGAATATATGGAAATCGACAAGGAACGGCAACAAAGGGCCCAGGAGAATGCCCGGAAAATAATCGAGGAGGCCGAGAGGGTGCAGGAAGCCCGGCGGATCTCACGTGGTGCTGCTGAATTTGAACGCGGAAATTTTGAAATTCTGCGAAACAATGAACTAGTAACCAATCTGGCCAACTACATTTTTTCCCTGCTGTCCAGTGGCAGAGCAGAGGACGCAGCACTCTTGCTGCAAAGACTCGGAGAAAGCGCTCGCTGCAGTGATGTCGAATTGCGGGAGCGGTCCGTGATGGCCTTGTCGTTTCTGATCGGCCAGATTCTTGAAAAAGAGAACCTGGATGCCTTGGAACCGCTCTCGAAATTGCTGGTTGAATGGCTTCAGTTTGAGACGGTATATATCAGCGGTTTTCCTTCTATCTGCAAGCAGATCCAACAGATAGGTCAACTCATGCTGGACCGGAGGCTCTTCAACGAGGCCGAGTCACTTCTGGTCATTATTTACCAGATACAGAGCGGTATTCTGGAAAAAGGCAATACCATTCGAGGCATGCTTGCTAAAATACAGGATAATATCGCTTCGAGAGAAATTCTGGAAATCCTTGTCGATGAGTATCTGCTTGACGAAGAAAAGAAACTTTCCAGTGTCGACAATATCCTTGTATATCTCGGTCGTCGTGCCGTGATTTTCCTGTTGAACAAACTCATGCACAGCGACAGCAGACGAGATCGGTTTTTACTGATGCGCCTGATACCTGTTGCCGGAAATGTTGCGGTTCCGGTGCTGGTGGAATGTCTTAAAAAGAATCCACCGTGGTATGTTGTTCGCAATATCATTTATATCATAGCGGAAATGGGTGATCCGTCACTGTATTCAATGGTTCAGCCTTATCTCAAACACAAAGATATCAGAGTACAGCAGGAAGTCATTAACTGTATCAATCGGCTTGATGGCAGTAAAATGAAGCCCCGTCTACTTGAAGCTCTCATGCTCGTGGACGATGAACTGAAGCTCTCTTTGGTGGTACACCTGGCGCAACTTGGCGGGGATGATGTCGAAGAAGCTCTGCATGATTTGCTTGCGAAACGGGGAGCTTTTGGCGAGCAGTCAAGGGAAGAACTCGTCGTCAGAATAATCGGTGCCCTGAAAAAATTCCCTTCGCAAAAAAGTGCTCGGCTACTCAGGCTGCTTGTTGCAAGTTATTCCAGAGATCCTGCGCATGTCCGGATTGCCGGTCTTGCGCAGGAAGCACTGCTCGCGCTGGAGCCAAAACTGCGCCGTCTCAACCAGAATGTCCAGGCGGGAGACGAGATAGCTTTTGATGACGATCCAAAAGAGATGACCAAAGCGGCAACGAAGATGCGAAAATTCGAAGAAGAGATCGCCTCGTTTGTCAAGGTGGGTGATCTCGAGAAGGCCTGCCAGAAGATTTACAATCACTGTGTGGCTGCAGCCCGGGAAAAGGATTTCCTGACGGCAGAGATGCTGCGTGACAGATTGCTGGAAATCAATCCAATGGCTCTCTCGGAGGTGATCAGGGCTGGAGAGATTATCGAGGAGGAAAAGAGTTCTTCCATCACGAGCAATCATCTGAAAATCTGGGGTGATCTCTATGAGAAAATGACAACAGAAGAATTCACCGCAATGTATTACGCCTTGAGGTTGGAAAAATATCACTCGGACGATGTCATCGTGCGCAGCGGTGAGACAGATACCAGCCTCTATTTTCTCAACTCCGGGTTTGTCGGAATCTATTGCAATCACGGATCGCAGGAGGTCTTCCTTAAACGCATGCAACCCGGAGATATCCTCGGGGTCGAGCAATTTTTTTCGGTGTCAATATGGACAGTCACCTTGAAGGCCCAGTCTGAAGTGCAGATCCATGTCCTCGACCGGGATATGCTTGCCGGTTTGCAGAACAGTCACCCTGGGTTGGAATCAAAACTTCAGGATTACTGTATGAAGTTTGATATCGTCCCCGATCTTGTGAGAATGGCAGGGAGTGACAGGCGGGAATTTCCCCGCTATCCTGTCTCTCTCATCATCAACAATATGCTGCTCGATCCTTTTGGCCAAACCGGCAAAAAGACCTTTAGGGGTGAGATGATCGATATATCCAGGGGCGGACTTGGTTTCTCAATCAGGATATCCAACAAGGATAACGCACGACTGCTGCTGGGACGGCAGATTGTCACCGAAATTGATATCGGCAAAGGCGAGAAGCTGCGCTGTGCCGGGATGATTGTCAGTGTCAGATTCCACCACGTGGTCGAGCTGGATTTTTCAGTTCATGTAAAATTGTTCAAAAAGCTGGAGCAGTCTGTCGTCATGAGCATTGTCAATCAATCGGTGAAATAGAAATTGCTTACTCTTTCTCAATGTGCTCCAGGATCTGCTTCTTTGCCAGTGGCGATCTCCTTGAACGGACTGACGATTTCACCACCTCTTGCCCTTGCCCCGATGGTTGGCCTGTCGCATTCTGCTCTGCGTACGCTCACCCTGGAAGAGGGTGGGGTCGGTCTGCTGTTCACCGAGATGCTTGCTGCCCGCAAGCTTCCAGAAGAGAACTCAAGTTCGCCATTTTTGATGCGGAGCGAATGCGAATTCCCGCTTTTTTATCAGCTTTTTCTTACTGATAAGGAAGTGATAGGACCTGCGGTCGATCGACTGCAAAGACTTAATGCCCAGGGAATTGATCTCAATCTTGGCTGTCCCGCACCGCAGCTGCGCAGACTGGGTGCAGGCGTGTTCCTTACAAATGACCCCGACAGGGTGCGTCAACTCATTGCATCCTTGAGAAAATCGACATCTTTACCGGTCAGTGCTAAAATCCGCCTTGGTGAAAGCCCGGAAAAGGAAAAACTTGTTGATTTCTGCCGAATGCTCGAAGGGGAGGGAGTTGATCTTCTTACCGTTCATGCCCGGATGAATAGTGAAAAATTTTGCCGCAAACCGCGCTGGGACTGGATCGCCCCGATTAAATCAGCTCTCGGGATACCTGTGATCGCCAATGGCGGTATCTTTTCAGTTGCTGATGCGCTGAACTGCCTGCAACTCTCAGGAGCAGATGGATTGATGCTTGGTCGAGCCGCTGCCTGCCATCCCTGGCTGTTTGCAGATATTGCCAGGGAAGTCTATGGTTATGCCGAACCAGGCTCTGGAAGAGATCGGCAAAAAGTTTATTTCCGCTTCACAGAGCTATTGCAGGAACGTTTTGCCCCAGAAAGACGATTGGGCAGGCTGAAGCAATTCACCCATTATTATGCTGAAAATTTTCAGTTCGGGCATCATCTTGCAATCGGGGTGCAGAAGAGTAATACTTTAAACGAGGCGTTGGAGCGTGCGGCTGAGTTTTTTCAGCAGCTGAATTCTTGAAAGAGTGCAAAGGAGGAATCATGTTTGATCTCATTAAGAAAGCTCTGTTTACTGGAATCGGGATGGCTGCCTTAACGAAAGAGAAGATTGAAGAAATCGCAGCTGATTTCATACAAAAAGGAAATCTTTCGGAAAATGAGGGCCGCAAGCTTGTCGATGAGTTGATGAAGAAATCCGAAGAGTCCCAGGAAGAGATAAAAAAGCAGTTGGACGCACTGGTCTTGGCCGCTGTTGAGAAGATGCAGCTTGCTCGGGTGAGCCAGATTGATGAGCTCAGTCAGGCGTTGCAGATACTCAAAGAGAAAATCGAGGTTCTTGAAAATCAGATGGCGGCGAAGAAGGATTAGCGGCCCAGTCTGTCTCGAAACTTTGTTATGATATCTGTCAGTTCCTGTACCTTGAAAAAAGACAGGACGAAGACATAGAGAAGGGCAGCCGAGAGGATCAGAAAAATATTGGCGACCAGTTGCTCGAAGAGCGTGCCGGTAAGCCAGGCATTGCTGAACCTGCTGCCCCAAAAGAGCAGGCATGACATTATGACAGTTGCAGTGAGTATTTTAACAAAAGTCCTCATCAGGGGAAGAATGGCAAAGCCTTCCATTTTGAAATAGAGAACAGTCGTCAGGAAAACAAAATTCAAGAGCATGGTGCAGGAAGTAGAAAAGGCGATGGCGAGATGCTGGAAGCGATCAATTGTCAGGTTGATGATGCTGATATTGCAGAGGATCGCCAGAAAACTTGCAATCACTGGATATCTTGTCTTGTCAAGGGCGTAAAAGGCTGGCACGAGGACTTTGTTGGCAGAATAGGCAAAGAGACCGATGGCATAGAAGGAAAGCGTGCCGGCCGTTGCGAGAGTGTCAGAAGGAGTAAAGGCCCCGTGCTCGAAAATGAGACGGATGATAGGTTCAGAAAGAAGTATAAGTCCCGCTGTCGCCGGCAAGGTCAGACAGAACACCATATTGAGCGAAGTAACCAGGGTGTCTTTCATGGAAGCCACATCTTTATTCGCGGAATGCCTGGCCAGAACAGGCAGCATGGCGATGGAGAGGGCAACTCCGAAAAGACCTATCGGCAACTGCACCAGCCTGAACGCATAGTTGAGCCAGGAGACTGAGCCTTCCGCGCAGGACGAGGCGAAGTTGGTGTTGATGAAGATATTGATCTGGGTGGCCGACAGACCGATTGTGGCCGGGATCATCAGCTTGAGTATGCGTGTGAGGCCGGGATCGCTGAGGCGAATGTGCGGCAGGAAGGTAAACCCGGTTTTTTTCAGTGATGGAAGCTGAATTCCGAGCTGCAGCATTCCTCCTAAAAGAGTACCGAATGCCATGCCGATGATAGCCGGCTGGCCGTATTGAGGTAATATTACGGCCAGGCTGACGCCGCCGATGATCGATCCCAGATTGAAAAAACTCGAAGCTATTGCCGGGATGAAAAAATGACCTTTGGTATTGAGAATACCCATGATCACGGCAGACAACGATATGAGGACGAGAAACGGCAGCATGATCATGGTGAGCTTTTCGGTAAGCTCGGCCTTGCCGGCTATCAGGTTAAAATCAGGTGCCAGCAGAGAAACTATCGGCCCGGCAAGATAGATCCCGGCAAGAGAGAGAAGGCTGAGAGCAATGGCGAAAAAACACAGGACATTTGACGCCAGTCGCCATGTTTCTTCCTTAGTTCTGTTTGTGTCATAGTCTGCAAAAACGGTGACAAAGGCGGCCGAGAGGGCGCCTTCACCAAAGAGGTCCCGCAGCAGGTTGGGGATGCGGAATGCGACAATAAATGCATCATAGGCCAAGCCTGCCCCGAACATCCCCGCGAAGATCTGCTCCCGGACAAGTCCGAGGATGCGACTGCATAACACAGCCCCTCCGACTGTCGCTGCTGATCGTGCTATCCCTCTGCTGGATTTTGTCGTGTTTTTCAATGAATCTGACCGTATAGAAATCTGTAATAGATAATTTGCAGAGCAACATTACCTTTTCCCCGGGTTTTCCGCCAGTGATTCATTATCAAAAAATCGAATCATTTTCTTAAGAAAACTTATTTTTTTCTGAACGAAATAGGGATGTCGATCATCCTTGACTTTATCTTTTGAAATTGAATATATCAGATGAGTCTCGTAGCGAACACATGCAGGCGTGTTGATATTTTGTAATGGATGATTTGCAGAGGGCATTGAATAACCGATTGAGGAGATACACATGCAGGATACAAATATGGTCAGAAATATCGCAATAGTAGGGCATGGAAACTGTGGCAAGACTTCACTGGCTGAGGCGATGCT
>JFJP01039006.1_pt1 | contig 14823 bp, 11 predicted proteins | sample 431651 | NCBI WGS metagenome assembly JFJP01 (sample SAMN02602958, study PRJNA72255) | Microbial mat metagenome, whole genome shotgun sequencing project. | biome: fresh water; feature: sink hole; material: water; isolation source: purple microbial (photo- and chemosynthetic) mats found in...
AGTGTTGTCAAACTGATGATGGAATGTCCAGGTAAAATAATCCACTGTCCATCCTCTTCTTTGATGACTTTCGCTTCGAAGAACGCAATCGGGCACATAATTCCATTGGTGGGCGGTTTTTTTCCTGTATTTTCCCAATGATCAAATTGAAGAACAAATTTGGCTGACATTGCGGAAAAATCTCCAAATTTTCCATGATACGAAATTTGTCCTTCAGCCGCGAACTCAAGATGTCCTTCCTCGATTACACCGAATGTGTTCAATACACGATTGCCGTCTTGGTAGCGACAGAAGTTATCAATTGTTGTCCACTTTGGCTCTCCAGTGCAATCATAGGGAATACGAAGGTTGCGAAGTTTTTCAGTGATTTCTTGCAATTTTGTAGCTGTTCCCGACTCCAAATGGATCTCTCCAGGGATTTTTGAATCCCAAATCTTGCGCAAATTTTCTGCCACCAAGAAACCTCCCACATGGACATTGCTTGTGTAAAACAATCCAATTTCCGATGGTCGAAATCGCACAAGAACAGTTCCAGTATCGTCTTGAAGTAAAATTTCTTTAACGTGACGGGCACTCGGGATATGTAGCTTGGGATTAATGATACTGATCACTTTTCCAACAATCATAGTGTCTTTACCGAATTCCGTTTGTTGAACTTGATCCAAATCAACGACTTTTTGTCGGAAAGTCTGTGCGGAGAAATTAATTAATAAGCGGGATATTTAAAAATCTCATTTTCACCGGCATTTACGGTGAACTAACCTTCTTGAAATCCCTCCATGGTAGGAACAGTTTTTCTTGAGACATTTTGGAATGTCTAAAACCATGAAATGATTGAATTCAACAAAGTAAGAGGAACCTAAATTTGAATTTCTGCAAGGAAAATAGACATCATATCCGATTGTTTTGGTTTTTATGCCTACTCATCGCTCTGTCGTCCAACAGATGGCGCTTTTTCAAACTTGTAACACGCTGTAATAGGTACGAACCAATGAGATGATGGTAACCATTACTACGCCTGGCTGATGTTACTGGTAACAAGTGTACTGATCATATTCATGTCTATACGAAGCTTTAACGTAATGCAAATTGGTGCGATGGAGTGCGATTCGGTGCGACTTGTGCCAGCAATTGAAAATACCAGACATTGAATCAAAAATATTGTATTTTCTAAACTGGTATTTTAAACGCTACAAAATTGAAAAGGTTGAGATAATTGTTCATGTAAAATTCAACAGTCGTAGAGTAGAACAGATTTTTCAATCCGTGAAATCATTTAATAAATGTTACCATAATATCACAATCAGTCAAACGATGTCACTCCTTTCTGATCTTGAAATTTACTTTTGTCAACCATGTCCGATTAAATACAAAAACGCTTATAAAACATGACCTTTCTGCACGATTCGATTAAATAATCCATTATTATTACTATTTTTGTGGTGCTGAATTATAAGAAAAATACGTTGAAGAAACAGAAATAACCCAAATAAGCAAGTGCTTCTCACGATTTGAACTAATCGGATATATGTGCCAAAATGTCAACAATCATACAGAAATAATTGCATCAAAATGGGAGGCGCCATTATGATAAATGAAACAGGGAGGCTGATCACTTGGCAATCCATAAAATGTGCATAGTTCAGTATCACGCAACACAAAAAAAGGGCGACCCCAAATATCTTGCGCAATACGCAGATGCTCCGTTTGTCCCCACTCGGCATTTTTTTTCATTTTTGCCATATGCGTGTCGTAATTTTCATTGAAGAACGGTTCATATTCGACCCTATTTGTCGCCATCTGAACAACAATTCGGCGTCGTACTTCACGGTGATCCAAATTTTCCAAATCGAGAACTTTCGCAATGGAATGAAATAGACAATTTCCGTCGCCGTCCGATGGAAATATCATCAGTCCGTTTCTCCGCAAGAAAAAATCTTTGAAGCTGCACTTCAGCAAATCCAAACAGAAAGAAAATCGATGAGTGTCCGTGAACTCACAAAGAAAACAAATCCTCGCGCCGTAGATATCGATTTCCGCGAAAGCTTCAAGTACTTCTTGAACAGCTTCCACGATTTCCAAACTAGAACAAACTGGCCGAAAAACAGCAGTAGGGTCGTCATGACACAGATCTTCAATGGCTTCGACTATGGCGTCCTCATTCTCGAGTTGGGATGTTGTGCAGACTGGAAGACTTCGCAAACCCTTTGTTTGTTTCCAATCCATGAGACAATTCAACAAAAAAGCCCAATGAGCTAGTTTTGTGTCTTGATTTTCGCTGGCATCCAGACTGAGCCTCAGGGGGATTTTTCGCTGATCCATATAACAACGAACGGGGTTCACGTGTATCTCCACCTCCTGACTCCCAAAAATTAATCCGTTGCAAAAAGGCAGTTCTCCCGCGTGTTTGCTCGATTCAATCGTAACCACATGTTCGGCTCTTGGCATCTACAAAGCATGTCAGTTTAGAGCAATAAATAAATAAAATAACTTAATAACGTAGAAAGACACACCGTAACAAGACTCATAGACATCATAGCAAGGCGTTCATATTCTTTATGAACAGCAATAAAGTCAAGTTTTGTCTGTGGCCACATCCGACATTTTTTGATCTGCACGATGTCGATATCGGCAATAGAACAATTAGCAGGATTTGGCACTCTAGACAACGGCGTGTAAAGACTTCCGACTTTTCTAGGACGATTAAAATGGCAAACAATCCTGTCCAACGTCAACCCTTGACACTTATAATTCGTAACGGCATATGCCAACCGAACAGGAAACTGGACACGTAGCCACGAAGTTCCACGATCGCCGCGAAACTTTGAGATCATCGGTTTGATGGCGATGATTTGACGTCTGCATTCATAAAAACCATAAAACAACAAATAAACAATATTAAAATAGGTTGAATAATACCCTGTTTCAGGATCCTTTCTTCCAGTGAGCTTCCCAGCACAAGGGTCTTCCAATAGAACTTCAATTTTTCCAATCCGGTCTTCTGGGAGTGAATAGATGTTACCAATGGTTCCATTGAAAATCTTGTCATCAAGAACAATATTTTTGGTGACCATAATTCGAGCTCCCACTTTGCAACGTAAAGTTTCTTCCAGTCCTCCGCAATCCGTAATTATTTGAGGCTTATCCCGATCAGCCTGAGCTGAAGTTAGGCCGTCCGTTTCAGTTCTCCGATCAAACGATGGGAAAATGCGCAATTTTCCTTTCAGTTTACTCAACATCTCCATATTATATTCGTCGACCTCTTTGTTCGTTTCGAAAATGTGGATTGCTCCTTTCCATTCATCCGGATTTTCGAGATGCTTATTGTTGAGCTTTGAAAGAAAATCACAGACATTTTCGTCCAACGCACCAATCCGCACACTGTTCAATATATTCTGCCATTCATCAAATCCGGACTGCCGCTCATTTTTGGTGAAAACAAAAGGTGTGAATTTCGTCCACTGATTTCGGCAAAACATTTCATCGGCATTAAAAATCCAGCTTGTTCCGACAGGCGGCAGTTGAAAAAAATCCCCAACAGTAATCACGTTAACGCCACCAAAAGGTAGAGCGTTATCCATAATTTGTTGCAACCGTTGAGATATTGCAACGAACAGACGCGGGGTTACCATGGAAATTTCATCAACGATCAGATATTTCAAATCCTTCAACTGTTGCCGTAATCGTTGTAGTTTTTCATCATCCAAATCAGCAACATTTTTCTCCGATTTATTTCTTCTTCGGTTTTTTGAACCGAGCACACTGGGATTTATTCCAAGTAGAGAATGGATCGTCAGACCGTTTGCATTGCAAGCAGCTACACCTGGAAAAAATGGTGTTAAAAACTAGAGAATGTTTTCAAATGATCAAATGATGAAAACCAACCAGTTGGAGCTGCAACAGCTACTTCGACTGAATCGGGTTTTGAAGACTGCATAATCAAGTAATTACGAAGATTCTCGATGAAGAATGTCTTGCCGCTGTAACACAGAGAAGCAGAGAGTTTGAAGAATATAGTCAATAATATTGGAAAATAATAGCAAATCCATACCTTCCCGCACCACCAGTTATAAACAGCAGGAGCTGACCGCCGCTAGCGCGGGTTTTCAGCACGTGATTGAACGCCGATTTTTGTTGATCGTTCATTCGGCCTAACCGTTCTCGCCAATTTTTCGGAACGTTGTGACGAATATTCCCGAAATTCCGATCCTGAATAATAGGTGCTTCATCCAAATTGACGCGCAAAAAATCCCGAAAAACACCATCAATATCGTCAGTATGAACTCCATAGTATAAACTTTGATTTCCAACAATTTTCTCGGTGCTATTAGTGATCTCAGATATATTGATGGCCTTTCGTAAGTTGAATGCTTCAATGTCATCTCTGATCTTTGTCTGGAAATGAATACTGGAAATTGCCGCTACATTCAATTGGTTCGCCTCCTTCAAGGCACTGAAGTGATCGACAAAACAATCGTAACATCCCAGTAGATCGCGTTCCTCACGATGGGGGAATAACAAAGAAATATAGTGATATGCGCACTCCTCAGGATCACAAGGCTCAGGACGAACTCTTATGATAATGGGAACAGTCCGGCAGTACGCTATTCGCGATTGAAGCGGAAACAACATGCATCCCTGTAATTGCAATGGCATCCCACGCTTGATCCTGGCGGCATTCCGTCGATCAGCATCAGTTTTAGAGATAAGATCGAATTTGGAGTGAAATTCCATCATCGAAAGATTTTCGAACTCAGGCATTAACGGTCGAGATCTGTATTTATCCAATTTCGAAGGCAACTTGACTTTAGCGTTGATGTCATCGGGCTTGAAAGACCTCATAACTTCAACACGGCGATCAGGTTGATTGGAGTCGAGGTACTCAACAGTTCCCGAAGCATATACAAATGGCAGCGACATTAAAATGGCGCAAGCTTCCTGAGCAGAAATTTCACGATTTCTAATAAAATGAATTCCAATCTGATACCGCAAATCTTCCATGGCCTTGGAATTCTCCTTCTCCAGAGCAACCATAACAGCTTTTTCCAATTCTGTCCTGTTCACTGGTTCACCTTTTGTTATATACGAACAAACATAACGAATCAACGCATACGAGTTCCTCACCTGTAAAAAACCCATTTTTCTTTAAAAATTCAGGAATTATCAAAATGAAATTACTTACACATTGAATATCCATATTGGCGCCCCACATTCGAAGAATATCCGCGTTGTATGGATTAATATTTATTTCATCAACAGATCTCCTCATAGTGTAAAACCGAGTTTCCCGCTTCGTCAAAACGGGATGAAGCACCGTCGATTCGCTGGAAAGTTTCGGAAACCGGAATCTGCATCCTGATTTTTTATCTTTCCGGTTACAGGTATGCGTACACTTGTGAGTCTGAAGAGTTTTCACAAGCTGACGAAGATAAACATCCTCACTTTCACTTGGGATCCCAACCGAAATATATTTCTCAATGAATTCAACAATTTCCCGAGAACTTGTGATCATTTCAAAATTGGGGGCGTTCTTAATCCAGAACAAACAGTGATAATGAACAGATCCCCGTAGCTGGTATTCGGCTCGGCAATAAAAATGAATTACTTCTCCAAGAGGCCGTGACGATCCCTTTGTGATAAAATCCAAAATCGCCCGAAACCTTTTGTGGACATGCCGCATAACAATGGCAGGATTTTCACGGATAAGGCGGCAACATTCTTCATAAGTTAGTTGTGAAATTTTGTCGGGGTCTTTGGTTCCAGTTATTGCCATCAAAACGTCTGGCCAACCGATGTCATTTGCGCTCAAGGTTACGAAAAACTGCAAAACTAAATGCTAAAATAAATCACACAGTAAAAAAAATATAAAGTTACCGTTGGAACACCCCAGTGAGACACGCGGGCCAATAATTCAAGCAGCTGACCATGCCAGTACGGTTCCGTTCCACGAACTCGGCGAATAAAACGATACATTTCTTCAGATTTACAAACATCTGGACTATTCACAGATTTCATCCGCTTCCACATGAATGTTTGCGAATTCAGTGTCCGAAGAAACAACAAATGAGTCATGTGGAAAATCCATGGAATCGATTTTGCACATCTAGACCCAGACTGAAGCATCCGTTGCTTGACATATTTCCCAAAAGTAATCCGGCATTTACGTTTGTGTGAAAAATCAAATTTTCCGGTAGGATACAAGTGTGGATGAGCACCAGATTCCATAAAAGGTCGACCAACTTGCGCAACAGGAGCTGTAGAAATGCGTAAATATTCCGGGTGCACTGCGCAGACGCCATTCACTTGTTGAAAATACGGAATATTGCACTGAATTGGAACAAACGATGCATGATCCACAACAACTTCCGATTGAGCCAGATCCTCCCGTGGTGCGACGAAATCTTGTTCAAGGAGACCAATGTCCTTCACTGTCCGAACAACTGGATGAATTTCTCTTAAATGTAACAACGCCCGTTTCATCAATTTCGGTCTAACTGGTAAACCTTCAAAAAAAAATAACATGACAAAATAATAGAAACATAATCTCCAAAACTGTCTTACCGATTCGTGTAAAAGTTTCTTCATCCTCAAAAATCAAGACTGACACATCGGGCAAACGATCGACTAGCTGAGTCCTCTCATTATGAAATGCAATGCTGATTCCCTTCACACCAAACTGATAACCAACGCTTTTGGGCGTCAACCTCACAATACGCTGACATATTCGAAAAGGAGAAATCAACAGCAGTTCGAATGGATTCAATTCGTCAAGTATTGGCTCCGATTCTGGGATTGTGAAGCCATTAGAATAAGCCATCGGCGGAAAAATATTTTTTGATAATGACGTCCAGCAAAGATCACACACATAAATCTCAAAAATCCCTGTTTCTGGTACACGCCTGTGTGCAATGGCGGAAACAATATTGTTAACATCCTTGAATTTGTCCAAATTCAATTTCCGCCATCGTATCACCTTCGAGGTATCAAGACGTCTACAACATTCACATTCCCTGTCATGCATGTCCATGATATTCTTGAGAAAGCGACGACAATCTTTCTTTCGCTTTTTATCGACGAACACTTCTGGGCAAACCAGCCAATTTTTGGGTTGTTTGAAATCATACTGCGAAATATCTCTGTCGCAATTCAGCGACGCAAAAATATCGGAAGCCAGATTTTGTGAGCGATCCAGAGCAGATAGTAGCGGATTGAAATCTAAAAAACAAGAAGGGTTTAATAAACTCTGAAAGTGAAAAAATTTAACTGTATATTTACCATCGTGGAAATTTCCAACAAGAGAAATTTGACGCAGCCTCTCTACAGCATCTTGAAGTTTATACAGTTTTTCGGCGTCAGCTAAAACAAACAATAATAAATTAAAATACAATACAGCGCATTTATTCGAAGAATTAACTGACCAATGGAATTAGCGATATTTATTGGAATAATTGGCTCCACCATCCCTCGTCGACTCAGATCAAGGCATGACGATAAGCCAAAATTCATCCGACGAAGCAACGATAAACTCGCATCTGTAGATTCAAGCTGGAATGTTCGGAGTAAATTCGAAGAAAACATCATGTGATTTGCCAACGCTTTCTTCGATTTAAATATGTGAATGAACGGATTTCCAAAATAAATGCAAACAGGAAGACACTTACCAACCACCAGAAACATTAATCAGAATGTCACGAGTTGGCGGGTTAGTTTTGCCAGAAAGAGTGTCTGCGTTCTGATCATGAATCAATCAATCAAACGTAAACATTATGACGGGATTAGTAAATTACAACGCAAAAAATACAACTGAAAAGCAACCCATTATTCTTCAGCTTTTCTGAACTCTTCATATCCCGAAAAGGCCTCCAAGTCACGCTTCAATTACCAAAATGGAAATCAATAGTGAAACAGCTAAAACCTTCTCGGAATATATTAAGGTAACAAAAACAGTCCCAGAAGTCAATTTCTTGCGCTGCAGGAAAGTCTATATGTAATTAAATCTTTGTCATTCACAGGAGTTCCAAGGACGAAGGATTCCACTGAATCTGATCGAGAAAACCACACTGACATCAGATTCATTTATTGTTGGAAAAATTCTCAGCATTGAAAAGCCAATTTCGGTTCGATATGCAACCTACGAATACGAAGTTGTTATCCAGGACGACAGTGGTTGTATTATTGTATTTATTCGGAAAAACGAACTGCAAACCTTCGAAAAATCCCGGATGAAAGTGAACGAATTTTATTTGGTAAAACACTTGACATCAACCTGGGATCGTCAAGATATCCTTGTCTCCACGAATCCGGGAACCCAAATTCTGGACATCACGAAAGAAATCCACAACCTTCGCTCTGAATCAATTCAATTTTGTGGCGAACCTAACTGGACTTCATCCGCCCACTTTGAGATCAGCAAAACTTCCTATAAATTTCCGAACATCTATGGAGTGATTCGCTCGTACGCAAGTTCCTCTAAAACCGGACGAACAGGGATTATTTTACGAGAAGGCACCATGATGGACGAAAACATGGATGGAATCAATTTCACTTTATATCGAAACCAAGCAGACTATGAACTGGGAAACGAAGCAAAATTCGTGTCCACTTCGATCGTGATAATGGGAACAAATATTCAACGATTCAATGGCAATTGGTGGATCTCTGGCCGACATATATTATTCAACACGGAAGCTTTCCCAACAGTTCGAAATTTCCTGGAAAAAAAAACATCACTGTCTGTTCTCATCCATGAACAACAGCCCAGTTGGAAACTGACCCCACAACAAATCCGTTTGAATGAACTGCCAAATCTGCTATCAACAATGGACGGGAACGACAACAAATTAGTTCAATTCCAAGCAATATTGAGAGAAATACGTCTTCAAGCAACAGAAATTTACTACTGCTGTGTGGACCCAAAGTGCGTCGATCGAGCCATCAACCAGACCGGTAGTGGATCCTTCACGTGCAGAAAATGTAGCCGGATCTTCTCTCCAGATGAAGCTCATAAACCAGAAAACCGGCGACTTCGAACTGAGATCATCATGTCTGCGAATGGCTTTCAAGCTACAGGGACCATGTGGGATGAAACGATCCGGGATTTTGCGTTGCAGGCCAGCAAAGAAGATTTGCTGATCGAAATGAAAAAAACAGGAAAACCTGCAAAAATAACGGAAATTTACAGCCACGTTTTGAACCGAATGCTGGATTTCACGGCAAGACTGAATGTTAAAAACGGATACCGAAACGTCGTTATTAAATCTATGAAACCGGTAAATACACAGCAATATAATTAATCATATTTACAGAATTTGTGGGCTACTCAAAATAAGTACGCACTATTCGGTTCTATATGAATCATAATTTGCGGCATTTCCAACGAAACACATTTCGATTTCTTACAGGGTCCAACAACCAATGCAGGAACCGAACTGACGGACGAACAGATGGAAGGAAACAAAAGCAAGTCCTCTCGACCTAAGCGAATCCTCAGCTTCATAAGTTCCAGCAAAGCGGGAGATCAAAAAAGAAATCAACTTTCCGACGAAATAAATAACAACCTGGACGACGAAGAATTCGATAATGATAACAACGTATTTTGAAGGAGACCGCTGTTCAATATGTATTCATTAAAGTTGCTGCATTCGACTCGAAAAATGTTCGTACTTGATCGGAAGTAAATCATGGATAAATAGTTACAAATAAGAACGTGAAATGAACAATTCGATCTCCTATAATTGCCAATCTTCTTCTCAAAACCAGGGTAAGCAGACACATACAAAAAATAACTCCAACATGCGCAGCTCGACACAGCGCGGCCCACAACCGATAATAGACTGACACATACGAACAGCAAAACAACAAATCAAACGCAAAAGACTGTGAAGCAAGAATCAAGACAGAGCGTGCACCATCTACGCGCTACGTCTCGTAGCCAAGCCTCATGAGTGCGACGGAGTGCGACTGTCCAGGTACGGCTGAACAGCTGCCCAGCGGATCGTAAATTCCGAACGGACAAACAAACCAAACAACAAAAATCCATCACGATGATAAATCAAGAACCCCAAACGTGGCAATACCAAACATCACAAAATTGGATCACTGACTCCCGAATTTTCACTTTCCAGAATTTCTATCAAGAATTCAACTTTTTCCTTTCTATTTCTTCGTCAACTCACGCACATCATACCTTATCGATATGGAGACTTCAAGTGAAATGCAGAAACTGAGCTTCGCAGAATATACCGAGGTAATTAAACCAAAACAATCCATTTGAATTTCCTAATGTAACTCATTAAAATTCACAGGATTTGGAAGGAAAACGAATTCCCATCGGAGAAATTGAAAGAACCACAACAACAAAGGAATCATTTGTCATCGGAAAAGTGTTGAGCATCGCCGATCCGGAACTGACGCTCCAAAACGCAGCTCATTATCGTGAAATTGTGATCCAAGACGATACCGGAATGTTCATTTTTTACTGGCGAAAAGGAGATTCCAAGTATTTCGACGAGTGCAAAATGAAAATCGGTCGATACTACTACATCAAAAGCTTCTGCTCCACCTGGGGAAATCGGAACAGCACTCTGGAATCAACACCGGCCACAAGAATCGCCGATGTAACGAAAGATATCTTCGAAGCATGTGGTGAAAAGATTTTCCTGAACGGCGAGCCGATTTGGACGACATCAGCACATTTTGAACCGAGCAAAACGACCAGGAAATATCCAAATGTTTACGGACTCATTCGCTCTTATGCCAAAGATCCCAAACCATTACCAACTGGAATTCTCGCTCGCGAAGGAACTTTCAAAGACAAAGATTCGGAAGCTATTGAATTTTCGCTTTTCCGGGACCAAATTAAACTGGATCTCCCAGCAACACCAGAAGCAGGACCATTTCCGATAGTCTTCATTGGAGCTTCCATCAAGCGATACAACGAAAAATGGCAGGTTTCTGCGAGGCACGTTCTTTTCAACACAAACGAAATGGCAACACCAAATTTCTTCCGCGACACCAATTTGGATTATGTGATGGTCAACCACGAAACACAAGAAGCCTGGACTGCCAACTACACCAGGATCCGAGCCTCAGAAATCCCCAATATTCTGAACAACCTGAAACCGAATGAGCGAAAACCGGTTGAATTTTTGGCCATTTTTGAGGATGTTGACCTGGCAGGATCTGGAATTTATCATGGATGCTCACGACCTGGTTGCTCCATGCAAGTTATCGTCAAACCTGATGGTGGAATTCCTTTTTGCAAGAAATGCCGAACCCAGTACAAACAAGAAGAGCTCCACACTTCGGAAAATCGCCGAGTTCGCGCAGGAATCAAAATTCATGCCAACAATTTCAGGACCACAGTGACGCTCTGGAACGAAGGAGTGAAGGAGTTTGCAACAAATACAGGAAAAGGATTTTTGTACAAGAGCCTCCTCAGCGATCCACAAGCCATCCGAATTGACCAAGTTTTGGAAATGGGAAAGGGTCGAAAAATGAACTTCAAAGGCACGTTGAACATGGCAAATGGAAACCGAAACATCAACATCAAATCGATGGAAATGGTAAGAAATCAATAATAAAAAAGAAAAAATCAAATTCATCGACAACCAGAAGAAAACAATTTATTAAAAAAGGAACATTTTAACACACTTAAAAACAAAACTAAAGTTATTCCCTTTTCAAAACAAATGACATTGAATTATGAACATGTAAATTTATAATAAATTCAGAAAATCGTTTGCTCTCCAATACTTTTATTAGCTCTTGAAGACCGTTCAAAAAAAGGAAAATTACGGATTAATCATGCCTATTTTAATATCAATTTATTTTAGGTCAACCCAGGTGCTCCAACAGCTGTGGAAAGCGGGCCAGAAACCATGGCGATTCCAAAAACCCCAAGACCGAAACGCATTCTGAGCTTCGTGAGTTCCAGCCAAGCGGGGGATCAGAAACGAACTCCAGCAGCAAACAAACAAAGTGGAGGAACACCGAAAGACGACGACGAACCAAACATGGACAATGATGAACTGGATGACGATGCATTCGATCTGTAAAGATCATTTGAAATGGATGCTGTTTTTTATAACTTGTTCCTAATACAAAAAAAAATTCATCCGTATTGGTCATTCGGTAATCCCAATCTAACATTTCTTCTTTCGCCTCGTTTCATAACAAATCAAGAACTTCCAACGCGAACAATGAACCATACATCAATCTGACAAACTCTGCAGTTTTGTTGCTGACTAATCTGCTGTTTTGTTTAGAACTCCTGCAGTGCAATTCCCTGGAACTGAGTTTGAATTAAATCTCCTTGTCGACTATCGGGAACTCACGAAGAAGTAAAATAAACAGATAAACAACTACAAATAAATTAATAATTTTATTTTAGATCATTCCACGCGAGGATTTTCCGGGAAATCTGTGAAAAGAACAAAATTATTTTCCAAACAGTAGCGCTTCCAATGGGAGACTACGTCTTTTGCATAACGAATAAGGGTGGGTGAAAACAATCAGAATAAAAAGTACCAACAATACAAATATTTCCAGATGGCCAGAAGTTCATCATCAACCATATCATCGAACGGAAATCAATCGAGGACTTAGTGAATTCCATTAAAACACATCGATTTGAGACCCAAATGGTAACAAAATGACACAGAAAAAATGCCAAAATAAAACATTTCTCTTCTAGGAACAAATGCAGAGAAGCATATTTTCAAAACTGCATCTGATCGTTGACACGTCGAAACAAAGAGGATGCAAATTGACAGCAACAGAAATCGAACATGCTCTCCAATATTGCAATTCTACAGCTACAAAATGCGGAATCAACAAAATTCTATTCCATACAACACCAGATCTTTGCGGATATTTCACAAATATCTGGAGCCATTACAAACGGGAACTGCAGGTAAGAAACATTTTTAAATCCAATCTAAACAAAACAAAAACTAACCAATTCATCAACAGACATCTGCGGTACTCATTTTGAACGGCCACAACATCCGGACCACAGGAGAGTTAACGGCATTCAGGAAAAACACTGTTTTTCCACAAACAAACATTTAATATGCATGATTCGAATGTATCATTCCGGGAACGCATCAGTCCGGACATCAATCAGCAAGAAATAAAAAACATAACTTGGTTGTTGCGAAGACGAATAGTATTAAAAATAGCCAGTATCATGAAAGCAAAACAATTCACCACACGAAAAAAAGAAAAACTTTAGTATGAAGAACAATATAGTTTAAACAAAACAACACGAACCGTTAAAATGAGCCGTTGACAAAACAACAGATCCGGAAAGAAACGAATTTAATCAAGCACATGTATACCAGTTTTTTGAAATAAAGGATATTTCGTCAATAACTCCTTCCAAAGTTTTTCAACGTTATCATTCAACGCATCAATGACTTCGACATCCGGAATTCCAGCAATCAACCCATGCCGAGACTGCTCACGAAATACGGCCAACCATGCAATAACTTCATCGAAACTCATGTCTCTTCGAAGACGCCAAGATTTTAGAAGACAAATTTCCGAGAATACATCAAAATATAAACCCACAATTTTCCTTTGCATCGCTTTTCCGGCAACCAAAGCCGCAGCAGGAATGATAATATCTTGTCTGACAGTTTCCGCCACACTTACCGCAGATGTCGGAAAAACAGGTTCGGAAGCACTAACGGAAATATCTTCAACACGAATGGCATCAGCAGCAACTCTGGTGATGGAATCATTATTTGCTGCGATCGAGGAACAAATCCTTTCATCCGAGCTTGTATCCTGAACAGAAACATCCACAGAATCTCTTGAAATGACAGCAGCTTTCCCACCAGATGCCACGGAACGACGTTTCACCAATCCACCAATATTCTCCCCAGCCAACCGTTTAACAATCCTGGCGTTAGCTTCTTTTCCGATCGAATCAGAAACAACAGACACATTTTGCCCAACTGGAACACAAACAACAGCAGGGACATTTGACACCTTCGACGACTGATCACGAGCTGCCTGCACCACATAAACCTAAACAAAACCATATGAAACAGAACAAAAAAAAGTAAAAATTCACAAAATCAATAACAGACCTGTTTTGCTTGAAAATCCAACAAATCCCATGCCAACCTTGCCTGTTTATAAATCTCGTTCAACTGGAATTCTGTTTTGTGCTTTGCACAGAACTCCTTCCGAAAACACATGTACGCAGACATAACTAGCGAAACAACGCAGACGAATAAAAATCAAGAAAAAAACCGGAATTAGTTGCACATGAAAGAAATAACCACTAGAATGGAGCAAACGAAAAGACCACACGACACAAACAACCAACAAACAGAAAACATGTCGAAGCATATCCACTTCATAACATGCAGAACAGTATTGTGGCCGTGTGGTTGTGCTTATGCTCTGTGTCTCGGAGGTTCGTGGTTCGAATCCCTCCATTGACCACTTTTGTACAAATTCAAAAAAATAAGCAACTCGTTACAAATTATTTCAGAAACCCGTTACTCAAAATAAGGATACCGGTTACCGGGTATCTTTGAAACTCTGTTACCGGGTATCCCAAAAATAGGATACCGGTTACCGGGTATCTTGAAAACCCTGTTACCGGGTATCCCAAAAAAGCATATTACCATTATGTAGTCTCTACTCGGTATCCCCGTGAATGAGAATTTACCATTAGGTACACTCTACACACTTTCATGACACCCGAAAGCTACTACTTACAGAATGGTGAAAATACAATAGGAGTTCGCCGAAAATCCTGTCTGGTCTCTTATAGCAAGAGTTCAAACATTTAAACCTCGAAGGGAA
>JFJP01020751.1_pt1 | contig 14819 bp, 13 predicted proteins | sample 431651 | NCBI WGS metagenome assembly JFJP01 (sample SAMN02602958, study PRJNA72255) | Microbial mat metagenome, whole genome shotgun sequencing project. | biome: fresh water; feature: sink hole; material: water; isolation source: purple microbial (photo- and chemosynthetic) mats found in...
ATCGAATTCCTCGACCAGGGCACGGCCGGCATCGCCTTCGGGCAGTTCCAGACGGTGGCCGCTGATCGTCGCGTCGAGCAGGCGCACCGCGAACACCACCTCCTCGGCCCCACCTTCGCCGAAGCGGGTGAACTCGCAGAGCACTGATCGCAATACCTCGCCGGTACAGGCGGCCTGGGCAAGTTGCGGGGTCGCCGGCCCGACATCCTTGCGCAAGGTCAACGGCTGGTGCTGGGCTTTTCCGGCAGCTGCCCCGCCCGCGCTGTCGCGCAGCGAGCGGATCGCAGAATGGAAAGAACGCGCGAGAAAGGTGCCCTGGCGGGTATCGCCGATCTCTCCTCGCAAGCGGCCGCGCTGGCCCTCGCAGGTGATGCGCAAACGCCAGGTCATCGCGTCACCTCGACGACAAGGCTCTCGGGGATGGTGAAACCGCTGAGCAGATCGCCGGCCACCGCCTGGCCCAGATTGCGGCCTTCCAGCAGGGCCTGGGCCCGCCACACCACCGCACCACCGGCCGCTGTGCCGTCGAAAGGCCAGGTCAGAGTCCAACCGCCGGCGCTGGCGGCACGTGGATTGCCGGCGCGCAGCAGACGCAGCCAGCCCCATTCGCGATCAGCGAACTCCAGGGTCTTCCACTCGCCGGTGACCACGCGCACGGCGACCTTGGCCCCGGCCGGTTCACCCTGGCGTAAGATCATTTCGAAGCGTGCGTCGGGCCGGTCGTAGAGCTTGGCACTCTGCGTACCGAGCACGATCGCCAGATCGGTCACCCCTTCACGCTGCACCAGGGTCACGTGGCAGGGCGCCACCACCTGCTCGCCGCCACCGGCAAAAAATGCCTCGCGGATGATGATGGCCCGCGCGACCAGGTCCTGATAATCGCGCGACAGGGTCAGCGCCGGCCGGCCGGCGACCAGTTGGGTGCGCAACCGCTCGAGCGGTGTCAACGCCTGCCACAGGGTGCCGTTGCGCGGGTTGGCAAACGCGGCGAAGCGGGCAAGCGGAACCTCGTCGGCCTGCTCGGCAAAGGGGAAGCGTCCGGCGCAATCGCGCCGCCACAGCGGCAACACCTGGCTACGCCAGGATTGTTCAAGTTCGACCGCGAAGCTGCGGTCGACGACCTGCCACAATCCCAGCACCATGCCGCTCAGACCGGCGCGCAGGGCGTCACGCAGGTCATCAGGCTGGACCTCGGCCAGACGCGTGGAGGCGGCGGCGCAGGCTTCATCGAAGCGCTTGGCCAGGGCGACAGCATTGTCGTTGTCGAGGCAACGGCTGCCGACCGGGTTGGCGGCGAGGAAGCCCTCGACTTCGCGACGCAGTTCCAGCACAGGATCAAGGGCTGGTCTGACCCACGGGGCGCGCACTGCGCCGCTGAGCGAGGCCATGGTCGATGGTGGATCGAGTTCATCGAGGGCGCGGCGCACCAGCATCGGCCAGGTTGAGGCCGGACCGGCGGCTTCGCCGATCCGTGAGGGCAGTTGCGCCAGATCCTCGGCAGGCAGGACCTGGCAGGCGGAGATGACCACGAGCCAGGCGCGACGATGCTCACTGCGGAAACGCTCGCCAAGGCGCCGGCTGATCGCTGCGCGGTCCAGCCTGATCGACAGGCCAGCAAGGGTGCGCTCCAGGGCCACCGCCTTCTCCTCGACCAGGCCGGCAACGACTTCGTCCCAGGCTCGCCGGGTGAGTACGGCGGAGGGTTGCGCCCCCGCTACGACCACGCCGACCGTGGCACTGCTCTCGCCGACCACGGCCAGGCCGTGTGCCTCACGCAGGATCTCATCCCAGCCCTGACGGATCCACAGCGATTCCCCGAGATCGCGCGCGGTGGCGTCAGCCAGTTGGCGATCGACGGCGAGGCGGGCCAGGCCATGCGGCAGCAGTTCGCGGCCAAGGCGTTCAAGTTGGCGCCGTGCCAGAACCTCGGTCGGCCAGTCGAGCCGCGCCCCTGCTGTTTCCAAGGCGAGGAACCAGCGCCGTCCGGCGGTCAGCTCGCGGGTCAGCAGTTCGGGCTCGGTAGCGATTGCGCCGGCAAGCATTTGATAGGCACGAAAGGCATCATAGAGCCGATCGGTGTCGACCGTCGGGGCGGCACGCAACTGGGCGATGCTGCTGCCCAGTTCGCTGACCGCGCGTCCTGCGCAGAGATCACCGAGACGGCGGGCATACAGGCTTGCGGCGGCGGCCAGCGCCGGGCGGGCGGCAGCGCTCGGATTGGCGGCCAGGCGCGCGACTGCGGCGCCGTGGCGGTCGAGGATGTCGAGATTGCGCGGCGCATCGCCGGCGTAGAGGCGCTCGACGGCAAGAACCTCGGCGGCAGTGGCACGCACCTCGCCGAGTTGGCTGGCGCTGCGCCACGCCCCGATCACCAGCCACAGGGCAAACAACGCAGCGGCGGCGGGCACCAGGCGCAGGGCGACAAAACGCAGGCGGACGAGATGACGCCGGCGATTGCCGGTCGGCCGCGCGAGGTCGCGATCGGCCGGCAACACGCGGGCGAGCAGGGCGTGGGCGAAATGGCCATTGCCGCCGGTCGAAGGCGCGGCCCTGCCCTGGCCGAGATAGACGCTGCGTTCGAGATCGGTGCGCTCGCCGCGCATGGTCGGCGGCAACGCCGCCGGAACAGCGCGGTGGCAGCTGGTCAGGTAGACGCCGCGCAACAGGCAGCTTTCGCGGCCGGGCCGGGCAAGCTGCGCCAGCAGGTCGCCAACCGGTTGGATCAGCCCATCGAGCTGGCCGGGGAACTGGAACAGCTTGCGCGCCGCCTCGCCATCACGGGCGCGCATCAGCCCGAGCGGCCGGCGGTCGCGCAAAGCGGTGACCAGGGCGCGGTGTTCGGCCAGCCAGGCGACAGCAGGCTGCTCGGGCAACGGCCAGGCCAGGGTCGCGCCAAGAACCTGCTGGCGCTCGACCTCAGCCAGGCCGGCGAAGAAGTCCTTGTAGCCGCCAACATGGTCGGCCTTGGTCAGGACAAGATAGAGCGGCGGATTGCGCCCCAGCGCCTGCGCCAGCTCGACACCGCGCTCGTGCACGGCGGTGGCGGTGGCAGCGACGTAGGCGGGGCCGCGCCGCAGCAGATCCGACAGAGGCACGCAGGCGATCATACCCGCGAGATTCAAGCGACGACGGTGATTGCCGAGCAGGCGCAGCCAGGAATTCCAGGCGGGATGGGCGGCCGGCGTCTCGCACCAGCTTCCCGGCAGCTCGATCAGGCAGCCGCCATCATGGCGCCATATTTTGGGCATGGATGAGACCCCGGCGCCTGCCGCCGGGCGCAGGTTCCAGGTCAGCCCTGATTCGCTGAGCATGCTGCTCTTGCCGGACGAGCCTGCACCGATGACCAGCCAGCATGGCCGCCCGGCGCAGACGGCGCGCAGTTCATTCAGGGCGGCGGCGAGCGCTGGATCGACCGGCCGCGACAGCCGAACATACCAACGCCACAACAGCCAGCCGAGCAGCAGCAGCAGCAGGCCCGCGCCACCGGTGATGGCGAGGACGAGCAACGGCAGAGCGTTCATCGCAACTCCGATAGCACGGCTGAGGCCGCGCCCGCCACCCACATCCAGCACAGCAGCCATACCACAGCGATCGCAGCCACGGCCGCCACGGGCACCAGCCATAGACGGCGACCGGCCGCCGACGGCAATCCGCCCGCCACGCCAGCCGGGACCGACGGCAGCCAGTGCGGGGACAGACCGTGCTCGGGCAGTTGGCGGACCGAAAGGACCTCGGCAGCTGTCTGCTCGGCGAGTTGGCGCCGGCCGGCCTCCGCGGCATCGCCGACCATCATGCCACGAAAGCCCAGGGCGAGACAGGTCTGGAACACCTCGAGCACGTCCCCATCCGCCGGCCGGCGTGGGCGGCGCCAGCGTTCGAGGCGACGGTAGAACTCCTCGCCAGCCGAGGCGCAGGAGAATAGGCTCAGTTGGAGGGGCTGGTCGAGCCAAGCCTGGCGCAGTGGACAACCCGGAGCCATCGCGCGTTCGTCAATCAGCGCGACCAGGGCGAAGCGCGCCGCCTCGATACCCTCTGCCTCATGACCGGTACGCGCCGCTCCGGCGGCGAACTCGTTGAGAGCCGCCTCGCAACGCAGCCGCAGAACCGTCGGATCGGCGGTCCCCCCAGGCAGCGTGGTGGCGATGCGCAGGGCCTCGAGAGCATGGTCGACCAGATGCATCAAGCATCCTTGAGGGCGAGGAACTCGACCCGCGCCGAAACCAGTTCAGGAGGCAGGAATACCGCCAGGCTGCGCGTGCGCACCGCTTGCTCCCACTCGGGCCCTGTGGTCTCGAGTCGGAAGTACGAGCCACCCGGCTGGACCGGGATCTCCGGCGGCGGTACTGGAACGAAGACCACACGCACCCCAGACATCGAAGTCGCGATCAGCGCATCGATGCGCCCCTGCGAGGCGACCCGCGCGCGCAGCGGAACATCGCGGATGACGCGCTCGGCGGGAATCTCGGAGACGATCGCGAGGAAGATCTGCGCACCAGCCGTGACCTGCTCGGGAATGGCGCCAGCGAGCAGGCGTTCACCGACCCGGCTGACCGGGATCGGCACATAGCGCGTGTGCACGACGCTGCGCAGCAGGCTGCGCAAGCGCTCCTCGAGAGCAGCGAAGGAGCGTTGCGGGCGCAGATGATCGTAGGCCGGGAATACGCCCGCGTCGTCGCCACCATCAAGCGCAGCCAATTCGCCACCAAGCGCCACCAACTGGTCATGGAGGTCGGCGGGATGCGCCCAGCCGGCGGCGATGCGTCCACGCAACACGGCAAGATGCGCGCCCAGCGCCTGCTGGGTGAGCACCGCTCCGACATCGGCGACGGCGAATTCGACCAGGCCGCGGGTACGGCTGCGGCGGTGCGCCGCCAGCTCGCTGGCGCGGGCGGCGATCAGTTCCTCGATGCGGCGCAAGCCGTCGAGCAGGCAGGCGGCGGCATCGATGCGCAGGCACGGCGGAGCCATGCGCGGCTCCAGTTCAAAGCGGTCGGCTGCAAGACGCGCGATCTGTGCGACCGGCAGACCGGCACAGCCGTCACGATCCTCGTGATCAAGGACGAGCCGCAGATTTGGCACCTGCAACTCGATCAGACGAGGACGGCCACCGGCAGCATCCGGCAGTTCGCAGCAGCGCCGGCGCCAACGCGTGCGCCGGCCTTCATGCACGCCGTCTTCGGCGACATCGAGACCTCCGGGCGAGGACAGTGGCAGCAGCAGGTGCACTGTCGCGGTGCTCGCGCCTTCGCTCCAGCGCTCGGCCAACGGCAGCGCTGGGGGCAGGTCCTCCGAACCATCGGCACGCACCGGGAAGCCATCCGGCAACACCGCATCGATCGCGGTCAGACGCAAGCTGCCGGCGGCGAGGGCGGCGGGGTCGTGAGCCAGACGGACCACGCCCCAGGCGAGCGGCAGGACGGCGCGCAACGCAGCGGCGAGTCGGGCCTCATGCGCGCGGTCGGCCTGCTGGAGATGTTGCGGACCAAGCAGCATGCCCTCGCGCCACAGCGGGGCGAGGACGCTCACTTGCGCTCTGCTAGACGGAGACCGTAGCCAGTGACCTCGACGACGCAGGACGGCAGCCGCCCGATCGGAATGAGCAAGGTGCGCGGCAACTCACCCTCATGCCGCACCAGCAACTGCACGCCGATCCAAGCGACCTCGCCACCACTGGGCAGATCGACCGACTGCGCCGGATCGACGAGACCGCCAGGCAGCACGGTAGCGGCGATCGGCGCGCCGATCACTTCACCACCGAGGGTTGCCGCTGGATTGGTCCACAGCGCAGCGAAGGCCGCCCGGGCAAAGGCATCTTCATCACGAAGCAAGAAGAAACGTAGATCGACCGGTGTCGATTCTCCTTCCGCATTGCGGTTCAGCGGTGCCACCCCGCGTACCTGCACCGAGCGTTCAGCGCATCCGGCAAGCAACAAGGCGATGCAGAACAGGAGGTAGCGGATCATGGGGAAGTGAGGGGTCCTAGCCGGGCGCCACCGCCCCGCAAGGCTTCTGGTGCATTTTAGTCTAAATTTGGAACCAATAAATAGTAGGGAGCTAAGAGCTGCTGGCTCAGCAGCTTATCCGCCAGAGGCTCACACCACGTGTTCGATCCTGTTCGAGAGCCCCTGCTGATGCGCTGCGCAGCAGATCCACAAGGGCGCCTGCGCCTCATCGCGCTGTGTATAACCGAACGGCTCGGACAGCCATGGTCGGCAAGCATCGAAGCGGTGCAGGCGGCAGGTGGTCCAGCGCTCGATCCCGAAGCCCTGCTCGGATCGATGGCGGGATGCAGCGTACAACGCACCACCACCGACCTGCGCCGTTGGGACGGCGTCATCACAGCCTGCCGGCGGGAACCGGCGCAGACCAGCTGGCGACGTTGGCACCTCACCATCGAACACCCGCTGGCGCTGCGCCGGCTCGACAAGCGCAGCCGGTTGGTGCGCGACCGTCATGCTGCCGCAGTCGCCAGCGACGTGCTCGGCGACCGCGCCCACGCCGTCCGCCAGGACCTGCGCCAGAACCCGCCGCAGCGCGAACAGCTGACACAGTGGCGCGAAAGCGATCTGGCGTGGTGCCAGCGCCTGCTCGAAGCCGAGGGCATCACCCTGGTGTGCGACGGTACCGGCGCCCTGCTCACCGATCATGCCGACGGCTTCCCGCGCCTCGATCTGGCACTGCCATACATCCCGCCGCCGGCCGGCGCGATCGCCTCGATCGATCCGACGCGCCGCCCGTCGGTGCGCAGCTGGAGCCGGCAGTTGCTTGCCGTGGCTGGTAGCGCCGCGGTGCGCGACTGGAACTGGCGCAGCCCGCAGGAGCCGATCGCCCGAGCCAGCGCGGCAGGCGGAGTCAGCGGAGAAAACCGCGAAGACGGCAGCCACCATCGCGATAGCGGCGAAGCCAACCGCCTGGCCGGCATGCGCGCCGAGGAACTGCGCTGCGCCCGCGAATCGTGGCACGGCGAAGCTGACCATCCGGCCCTGTCGGCAGGCCGCGTGCTGCGCGTCTCGGCGCCCGACGAACCCGAGGCCGAAGGTTCGTGGCTGCTCACCAGCGTGCGGCACGAAGCGACGCAGGCGCTCGAGACCGGCGCCGGTTCTGGTGGCGGCAACAGCTACCGCTGCAGCTTCACCGCCTGGCCGGCTGACCGCGCGTGGCGGCCGGCGCGGATCACCCCGCTGCCGCAGGTCGGCGGACTGATCCACGCCATCGTCGACGGCTCGCCGGGGGCGGTGTACGCCGATCCCGACGCCGACGGCTGCTACCGCGTGAAGCCGGTCTACGACGCCGACGGCGGCGCCAGCATGGCGGTACGCCTGGCCACCCCCTACGCCGGCGAGGACCACGGCCTGCACCTGCCGCTGCACGCCGGCTGTGAGGTGCTGATCGCGCATGTCGATGGCGATCCGGACCGTCCGGTGATCGCCGCCGCGGTGACCAATCCGACACATCCGTCGCTGGTCACCAGCGACAACCGCAGCCAGTGCGTGCTGCAGAGCGCCGCCGGCAACCGTCTGATGTTCGAGGATGCAGTCGGCCGCGAGCTGTGGGAGATGGTCGCCAAGCGCGATCGCCGCGCCCGCATCGGAGGTGACGACGACAGCAGCGTGCGCGGCAACCGCACCGCCACCGTCGCCGGCTCCGAGACCCTCGCGGTGCAGGGCGACAGCAGCGTGGTGGTCGGGCGGACCAGCTCCGAGACCATCACCGCAGCCAAGGCCGTGACCGTCGGTGGAGCAATGCAGGTGTCGGTGGGCGGGGCGCTCAACCACACCGTCGGCGGCGCCATGGCCGAGCAGATCGGCGCCGCCAAGCTCAGCGTGGTGGCCGGCAGCAGCACCACCACGATCGGCGGTGACAATGATCTCACGGTGGCCGGCGACCACCAGGAGACCACCACCGGTAAACGCCAGATGCGCGCCAAAAAGTTGCGCATCGCGGTGCAGGACGAGTTCTCCATCACCTGCGGCAAGGCCTCGATCGTGCTGCGCAAGAACGGTGACATCATCATCAAGGGGGGCGCCATCACTGTTGACGGCTCGGGCAAGGTCGTGGTCAAGGGCTCGAAGCTGGCGGGCAACTGAGATGATCGATGAAAGCACCACCCTCACCCGGCTCGAGCGCGTCGACGACGACGGCTCGGTGTGGCTGGACGGCCGCGCGGTGCGCGTCCTCTCAACCGTCACCCTGGCGGATCTGAAGCGGGCGCTCGCCGAGAACCTCCCGGTGCTGACCACCGGCGACCCGCCGATTGTGCTCGGGGTGGTCCAGGGCCGGGCGAGCGTACCGGAACCCCGACTCGTCCTCGAAGCCGCCCGCGAACTCGTCCTGCGCTGCGGCGCCGCCGCCATCCGCATCGCCGCCGACGGCAGCATCCGCATCGAAGGCAACGACATCCGCTCGCGTGCCCGGCGCCTCCAGCGCATCACCGGGGCGCAGGTCAAGATCAACTGATGGAAGCGATCATCCAGGAACTGGCGGTCGAACACGCCCGCGAGGCCGCCCTGCTGTGGTCACTGCATGACGAGGAACCCGATGACGCCCTGCGCCTGCGCATCCGCCTGCACGTTGCCGGCTTGCGCGCCTGCCAGCGGCGGGGCGCCGATCCACTGGATTCGCGCGGCCGCTGAGCGGTGCCGACGTGCTGCCGGCCGCCTGCCTCGGGCCGGTAGCCGCCGAGGACGAACTGGGCCGGCGCGCCCTGGCGGCGGCGGCGGAGTTCGCGTGATCGACAACCGCACCGGCTGGGCGGCGGCACTGCTCGCGGTCAGCGACGAGCGCGGCGAACCGGCCCTGTGTGTGGTCGTCGAGGCGACCGTCGCGCTCGACGGCTCACCGTGCTCAAACCAGCCGGCGATCTCCCTGGAGGGCGCATGGGACGGCGATCCGGCCTGCACCACCCCGCGTGAAGCCCCCTGCGCGACCCACCCGAAGGCCGGCACCGACTGCCTGCTGCGCGGCCATGGCCATGCCCGCCTGGTGCGCTTCAGGTGCGGCCCGGTCGCGACCTGCGCGCGGTTGAGCGGGCCGCGCACCTGGGTGCGGCACTGGTACGGCGTGCGTCCCGGGCCTGAGGGTCCGTTCGCGCCGGTGCCGCTGACCTGGGAGCACGCCACAGGTGCGCTGCCCGCCAATCCGCTCGGTACCGGAGTGGTCGCGCGCCGCACGCCCTTCCGCGAGGGCCTCGCCCTGCCGTGCATCGAGCATCCCGCGCAACCGCTCACGCGCTGGGGCCGCAAGACCACCCCGATCGGCTTCGCCGCGACCACGCCGGCGTGGGCCCACCGCCGGGACCATGACGCCTTCGCCCCGCAGGCGCAGCAGGTCGCGGCGCCGGACCTGATCGCCCCCCTGCTGCGCGGCGATGAGGACATCACCGTCGAGGGCTGCTGCAAGCCGATCCACACCCGACTGCCGGGCCTGCCGGCGCCGCAGGTCCGCGTGGCCCGGCGTCACGGCGATCTGACGCCGGCGGCCCGCTTCGACACCGTCCTGATCGACGCCGATGCCGGCACCATCCGCCTGACTTGGCGGGCGTGGAGCCTGGTCGGCGAGCATGCCTGGGTCGATGCGGTGGAGCTGCGCTGATGGCCGCCACCGTCGCAGCCAACGCCCGCTCCCTGGTCCACGCCGGCTCGAACGGCGTGAGCATCGCCTTCCCCGACGTGTGCAAGACGCCGGCCGCGCTCGGCGCGCCGCTGCCGTATCCGAACATCGCACGCAGCGCCGATGCCGCCAAGACGGCCAAACGTACCACCGCCGACGGCCAGCCGGTGTGCCTGAAAAGCAGCGAGTTGGCGACCTCCTGCGGCGACGAACCAGGCAGCGGCGGCGGGGTGATCTCGCAGAAGATCAAGGGCAGGGCGCATCCCGTCTCGGCCAGCGCCGACGTCCGCGTCGAGGGCACCGGGGTGGTCCGCGCCTTCGATCTGTGGCTGCACAACGACCGTAATACGCCGCCATTTCCCATCTTGCAGGCGCCGCTCCTAGCCCTGAAGGACAGCGCCGCCCCTCCCTGCCTAGTATGCGGCAAGACGACCGATCCGGCCGCCCCCGGCAAGCACGTGCCGGCCGGCGCGCTCGACGAAGTCCACGACCGCCACGTGCAGCGCGGCTCGACCGATGGTGGCGCCTGCCTGTGGGCGCACCGGGCCGGCTGGGAGGAGACCTCGTGCTGCCATCGCTGGCAGGCCGAGCGCGCCGTCCGCGCCGGCATCTCAGCCGACTACGGGACGCTGCCGGCGGACGCCTTCCGCGACCGTCGCCTGCCGTGCTGGCACGACGTCCACCACCTCATCGCGCCGCGCCTGCTCCACCAGTCGATCGACGAGGCCTGCGGCGACGATGCCGGCAAGGCGGAGTTCTGCCGCCTCGCCCTGCTCCATGCCGGCTACAACATCAACCACGGACGGAACCTTCTCGCCCTGCCGCTGCTGCCCGGCGACGCACGGCGTCTGATCCTGCCCCGGCGCCTGGTCGTTGATGCCGCGACTCTTGGCATCCCAGCGGAGATCGCCGCCGCGTGGGAGGGCAAGAACCTCTACGAGATGATCATCGCCTACCTGCTCAAGCCGATCATCACCGCCCTGGCGGCCTGCTTCCGCCCGGAAGCCTGCGCCGAGCCAGGCCCGGCACCCGGAGCAGTGGCCAAGCTGGCCGTGGAAACGCTGTCCGACCTGATCCGCAAGATCATCTGCACGCCGAACCAGCTGAGCCGATGATCGCCCTGATCGCGCACGGGCTGGCCAGTCCGCTCGGTCCGGCCGAGATCGCCGGCACGGCGCTCGCCGCCGGATTGTCGCGCGCCGCCCAGATCGCCCATGCCCCGGTGCTGGGCGTCGGCGAGGACGCGGCTCCGGCGGTCGGCCATGCCATACTCGAAGGTGATGACGATCACGGCGGACGCTGCCGCCGGCTGGTCGCCTTAGCACGCAGCGAACTCGGTCCGGTCCAGGCCGACGCCACCCTGCTTTGCCGCGCCCTGCCGGATGCCGTGCGCTGGGGGCCGGACGTTCCGGCCGACCTGCCGGCCGACGAGGTCTTCGCGCTCGGCCACGCCGCCCCGGCCGCTGCCCTGGTCCGCGCCGAGGAACTGATCACCCGGCGGACCTGCCGCCGCGTCCTGGTCGTGGCGGTGGACAGCCTGCTCGATCCGGCCTCGCTGGCGTGGCTGGCGGCGCACGATCGCCTGCGCGGCAGCGGCACGCCGGATGGCGTCGCGCCCGGCGAGGCGGCGGTGTGCTGGCTGCTCGGGCCAGCCGACCCGGCGGCGCTGGCGCAGGTCAGCGCGTCCTTCCAACCGGCCGAGGCCGCACGTTCAGCGCGCGACGATGCCGCGCGTTGGCTGCGCGCAGCGGGCGAGCTGCCGGCCGGCCGCGATTGGCTCGACCTGACCGGGGAACCTTGGCGCGCGCGCGCCTGGGGCGCGCTGGCGCACCGCCTGCAGCGTCACCTGGTACTGACTCCGGCCGACGACTGGGGCGATCTCGGAGCGGCCTCTGCGCTGGCCATGGGCTCGGCCGGCCTCGCCATGGGCATCCGCCCGGCGGTGATCTGGTCGCTGGCCGAGGACGGTGCAGCCGGCGTCATCACCCTGCGCTGAGTTGCTGCAATCCCTCAAGGACCAGCCAGGGGCGATGCGTGGCCCGGTTCAACGACAGATCACAGGCCCCGCCGCCGGTGGTGATGACGTCGAGGATTCCCGTCTCCTCCTGCAACCGCGCCAGGCACCACGTGACCATGCCGGCATGGCCGATGCCGGCGCCGGCACCGATCGCTCCGCGCGTGTCATGACGGGCGGCGGACACGTTCGGTCCCAGCGCTTCGGCTGCTGGCAGGGCCGGAGCCAAAGCGCGCAACCCGGCGATCATCGCGGCCGGCCCTGGCAGGATCAGGCCGCCAGCGAAGCGCCCGTCGACCCCCCAGGCGGTCAGCGTGGTGGCGGTGCCGGCATCGACCACGATGGTCGCCGCGCCAGCCGCCACACCGGCAAGGATGCGGTCTGCGCCCATGCCGGGATATTGGCCCAGTTCCGGCAACGGCAGCTCACGGCCAACCTCGCGCAACCGGCCGTGCCAGGCGTGACGCACCACTGCGGCCGAAGCCGCCGCACCGGGCAGCAGGATGAGTTCCTCGGCTGGATGCGCCGCCAGCCAAGCGGCCACCTGGCCAGGAAGCAGTCGCGTGCGCGTGCTGCCATGCGCCAGCTTGACCGTAGTGTTGCCGCAGTCGGCGAAGATCACGCCTTGCCAGTGCTCCCGAAGCCGCCGGCCCCGCGCCCGGTGGCATCGAGATTTTCGACCGGCTGCCACTCCAGCCGCTCGACCTTGGCGAGGATGAGCTGGGCGATGCGCATGCCGCGCGTGATGATCATCGGCTCCTGGCCAAGATTGATGAGCACGACCTTGACCTCGCCGCGATAGTCGCTGTCGATCGTGCCGGGAGTGTTCAGCACGGTGACGCCATGGTTGGCGGCGAGCCCGGAGCGCGGCCGCACCTGCGCTTCGAATCCGCTTGGGATCGCCAGCTTCAGTCCCGTCGGCACAAGCAGGCGCTGCCCTGCCGGCAGCTCCAAAGGCTCGGTAATGGCTGCGAGCAGATCGATGCCCGCCGATCCGGCGGTTGCATAGGCGGGCAGGGGCAGGCCGCTGAAGTGCGGCAGGCGAACGACCTGGACTTGGGGCATGGCGGCACTGTCCGGCCATGGGCTGGCCGGCAATCGGCATTGTGCGCCACCCGCCATTGAGCGGTACGCCGTGCCCATGCTCTCACGGGCATGCCTTGACCCCCTATGCCCGGTCCTACAGAGTTGGGCCAAGCGAGTACCGTGAATCCCTGTGTCTGATCCCCTAACACTCCAGACCGCCGACGGCAGTTCCCAGGTCAGCATCGCTGATCCGACCGGAGCCCCGATCGTCGCCCATGTGATCGAGATCGGGCCGACTCTGGCGCTGCTCGATACGAGCGTTGAATTCGAGCCGAACGCCTACCTCGATCTGACCCTGCAGCTCAAGGGCCAACCTCCGCGCAAATTCTTCGCGCATGTCGTAGGCCGTGAAGGCCCAGCCCGCCTGCGCATCCGCTGGATGCATCTCGACCCAGGCGAGGAACAGAAGCTCAAAGGTCTTCTCGCCGCCTACGCCCGCACCTCCGCCGGGCAGGGCCATGGCACCCGGCGTGTGATCAAGGCGAGCAGCGAGACCTTCACACCCTTCGGCGCGCAAGCCGCCGTGGTCCAGCCGCCCGCCCCCCCGCCGACCCCAGGAAGTCAGCCGACCCCGGGAAGTCCGTTGGAGGCGAAGGCGACCCGCCGGGTGATCCGTGCCGCCTCCAAGGCCGCCGCTCCGCAGACCACCGACGATCACGAGCCGACCACCGCTCCGGCAGCCGTTCCCGGCGAGGAATCCAAGGCCCTGCCGGTGGTGATCGCCGCCACTGACAAGTTCGAGAAGCTGCGTCACATCGAGGACGCCAAGCCGACGGAGACGACTCCCGCCAACAGCCCCCCGGCCTCGCCGATCCTTGGCGCCGTGCCGGTGGGAACCGACGGCGTCGAACCGGGCAGCAGCAGCTCCAGCGGACGCACCCGTTCGATCAACAAGGACGGACGGATGGACGTCGGCGCGGCGATCCGCTCCAAGGCCAAGACCGTCCGCGCCTCCGAACTTGCCGCACGCCACGACAAGGTGCGCGTGCTGAACATGGCGACGATCAAGCTGCTCATCCAGGAAGCGGTGGAGGAGGCTGCGGCCCACCTCACCCGCGCCCTGGGCGAGGCCGAGCGTAAGCGCCTGATGGAGGAGGCGGAGGAAAGCTTCAAGGAGCGCCTCAAAGCTTTCGAGATCGACAAGAAGAGCGCCGAGGAGAAGGCACGCGCGCTGCAGACCGAGCTGAACGCAGCCACCGAACTGCTCGACCAGGAGCGCAAGCGCTCGATCCAGGCCGACCAGTTCACCGTCTCGGAAGCCGGTCTGGCCGAGATCGACGTGCGCATGATGACGATCATCCAGCGCGCGGTGAGCCGTGGCGAGGCCGGCCCCGAGTTGGAGCTGAAGCTGCGCGAGATGATCGCGCAGATTCTCGGCGACGAGCGTGAGAAACTGCGCGAGAAGGAACTCGCGGCGCACAACGACAAGATCGCCCTGCTCGAGAAGAAGGTCGCGCGCCTGGCGCACAGCCTCGACTCGACCGAGAAGGAGCGCGACGAGGCCCGCCAGATCGCCGAGGCGATGGAGAAGCACGGCATCTCAGCAGCCGAGGTCAAGAACAAGTACCGCATCGGCCTCGACGGCGAGGATCCGAACCGCGAGCGCAAACTCGCCTTGATGAAGGAACTGGTCGAGCAGAACCGCGAACTACGCAAGGCGCTCGGCATCAAGACACGCGACCCCGAAGAGGTAGCCCGCGAGATCGCCGAGGAAGCCAAGTCCAAGAAGGCGGAAGCCGAGGCCGCCAAGCGCGAAGCCCTCGGCCTCGACGACCCGCCAGCCGCCCCGGCCGAGCCGACGCCCGAACCGGCAGTCGAGGCGGAAGCGACGGAGGAGACCGAAGAGACTCCAGCATCCGACGTGCCCGAATTCGACCCCGACGATCAGCCCTGGGAACCGCCCGCCGTCACCGCCAAGGCCGCTGCCGAGGACGACCGCGGGGTGAAGATCCTGCGCGACTTCAAGAAGACCGAGCCGCCGCCGTTGAAGATCATCGACCAGCCGGCCGAACCTGAAAGCGACGAGGTCATGATCGACCCCGACGACCAGCCCTGGGACGCGACCGCCGCAAAGTCTCCAGGAACCTGACCCGCATCACTCACTCCACGC